>Ga0187864_10000024_pt1 | contig 162508 bp, 143 predicted proteins | sample June2016WEW_11_4_FD_132985 | JGI IMG/M metagenome (GOLD analysis project Ga0187864, IMG submission 132985) | Peatland microbial communities from SPRUCE experiment site at the Marcell Experimental Forest, Minnesota, USA - June2016WEW_11_40 | ecosystem: Environmental > Terrestrial > Soil >... | reverse complement strand
CATCAGGGTCTTCCCGTCAAAACCAATCGCCACGATCAATGCAGGGGAAGTATCGAGAAGTAGCTGGCTGAAATTCTGTTCCTTGCGGAGCTTAGCTTCACTATTGGTCAATGCCTCCTCTGCCTGCTTGCGCTCGGTGATGTCACTTAAGAAATTCAAGGTGGCTGGTTTACCTTTCCAAGTTATCAAGACAGCATTCCGCTCTACCCACAGGATGTTGCCGTCTTTACGGATAACCCGATAAGAATGTCTGAAAGGAATTTCCTTGCCTTCAATTCGCTTAAGATATGCATGATAAACCTTTTCCCGATCATCCGGGTGAATGAAATCAACAAATGGCTTTGACGAGAGCTCCTCACTGGAGTAGCCCAGAAGGCTGATAGTCATCTGATTGAAAAATGCCGATTTTCCATCCTGAGCCACTATAATGGCCTCATTGGCATTTTCAAATAAATTTCGATATTGCTCCTCGCTCTCCCGAAGTGCCAACTCTGCCGCATAATTTGCTGCCTTTGTCCGGGTACGGCGATAAAGCTCGGCTATAACGCTTATAAGCACGCCATTGAACACAAAAATGGCTAGACCTATGGCATCGGGGAGGGACGAAATAGTAAAAGATCTCACAGGGGTGATAATCCAGTAATCCGCAAGAAGTGCAGCCGTTCCAGTTGCCAGAAGTCCGGCCCGAAAGCCAGCAAAAAGTGCTGCGATTATCACGGCTGGGTAGAAGAAAATGTATGTCGGCAAGTTGCCGCCAACGAGCTTCACTAATGCCTGGTGTAACAGAAGTGCCGCTATAGTGATGCAAATCGAGACGACATAACGCACAAGAGGAGAATTAATAAAGCCATGTAGCATTTTCATTCTTCATCCTCCCAAAGGGATACAAGATTTTGCACATAGCAGTAAAAAAATCCAAAAAAGTATATCACAAAATGTCTTTAAAAGATATTTGGTAAACTTTAATTGAATCATGTCGTCCTATATTAATTATCCTGAGCAACGTTATAAATATAACATTTTTACATGGGACACATCTGTTAAAGCAGCCACAATCCAATAATTACCATTTGTAACCTTCAGAATTTTAAGCACTGGCGAAAATCACGCTAACAGGAAAAAGTGCTTACTGACTACACCTACTAACAAACAATTTTGAAAAGGTTTGACGTTGTGAATTACAGTTTGAAATGTGCAACATAGAGTTAAGCTGCGCCCCCGCCTCAGCCCGCACTCACAGTTGGTAGGCGGCTGATGTTGAGACTCCAAAAGCAGAACTCAGGGCGTCAGCTTCAACTTTTTGTTGGAGCGCCACCCTTGGGGCCTCCCGCTCCTGTCACCATATTCCTGGGATCAGTTTCTTCGTCTTCCCTTGATATGCTGCGTATTCCGCCCCGAGGCCTTCCGCCAAAGCTACTTCCTCAATCCGTATCCGGTAGACGAGCGAAACCGTTGGCAGACAAACTGCAACGAACAGCGAAAGCCAATTCTTCGAGAGGAGGCCATATCCTAGAAAGAAAAGAATAATCCCAGCGTACGACGGATGCCTTATGTACTTGTACGGACCCTTCTGAACTACCTTCTGTCCCTTCTCAAGTTCTATAGTCGTTCGAAAGTACTTTCCGAGAATGATGATCGACCAGTGCCGTAGAAATAGCCCAAAAAACATCACCAAAATCCCGAGCCAGAACACCATTGTAGCTCCGGAAACGTCGAACCGAAGTACAGGAACCAAGATTGCTATCGGGGCCGACGCCAACGCCACTACGGTTGCGATCGTGTTGAAGTTCCTTGTTCTTCGATCTATCTCCCTCTTTCCCTTTCCACGAGCACGGTCCCTTAGGATCAGGTACGCCTCCGCCACAAGCCATAAAACCATCGCGGCGACCTGGACAGTCAAATCAAGGTACATGACGCTTCTACCTCTTACTGGTCTGATGCTGTGTGCCGTTCACGAAAGCCCGCGCAGTCTATCATGAAATGAAGGCGATCCACCACAACGCGAAGCTTCGCATTTCGTGCAATCTCCGTGGCGCGCCAACAATTAATATACGAACTTCGCTTTCTTCCTATAAATTTGGATGTTATAATAGCACTATTCATTTTTTTTAAAAGAGGGAATACACCGTCTCATTTATTACGGATTGAAGTCCAGCATTTTCGTCAGGATTGACGATTTGTAGATAACAGGAAGAAGTTGATTATCTGTTTCACCTACAACTGTTCAGTGGTGGGGAGATGTCAAAATTGATGATTACTGCTTGAAAGAGAGTTATTAAAAAATTTAATTGTTCAATTAATAACTTTCCTTTAATTTGGTAAGTACTCTATCCTGAGCAATTGTGGATATTTCATCAATCGTTTTATCGTTATAGTCATCAATGGAAATCTGCTCATGAACAGTTACTTTAACATGGATTCTTTTCTGAGCACATATATTTATAAGATTATCAATGAGTATCTTCTCGCTGGTCCACGCAATCTCCGAATCTTCCTTGTAGTGTATAGTTACGGGAAACAAAATAATGTCATGATCCATCTCTACTGTTTTGAACACGCCGGATTCAAATGGCAGATGATCAGCAATGCTGCCGGTAGTCCCCTGAGCAAATATCGTAATTATTCGTTCCTTCGATTTTCTAACTACTTCTCGCAATACCCGATAACGAGCGGTAACGGAATCCCGCTGTACAAAGATGATCCCAATTAACCAGGCAAGCTGTCCAATGATCGGGTAATCTCTAACCTCCATTTTGCTTACATAAACAGTTCTATAGAGAGCGGCCATAAGAAAAATATCGAGGAAACATACATGGTTTGGAATTAGAATGATTCCTTTACCTTTCATGTCGGAGATATTAATTGTATCTGCTTGTTCAATAGTCACCCGTAATATTCTGAGACAGACCCAACCACAGCATTGCAATATCACTGGTCCAATAGTCTTGTGCCAGGGGTAAAGGATAATAAGGAAGATAAATAATATTGGTACTAATATGATAGTGAGGATTAAAAATAATGTCAGTTTAATAATATACATTTTATTACCTATGAATTAGCACTTATGGTAGCAGTACCTCTCATTGAAGGTTCCTCGCTCTCTGCAATCTGTGATCCCTTATCAACATTAACCCTTGTCAGAACTAATATTCCCAGAATAAAAAAAATGGCAATCGACAAAATGCTGGAACGCGTACTATGGGTAATCTGGCCCACAATGCCGTAAAGAAGAGGACCTAAAAGCCCGGCAAACTTTTCACTCAAACCGTAGAATCCAAAAAACTCACCGGACTTGGATACCGGTGTCAACCTTGCGTAAATTGACCGGCTGAGCGCCTGCGTTCCTCCCTGTACCACACCAACAAGCCAACCGATCATGAAGAACTCAGCTTTGGTGTGAAGATAAAAGCCCCAGAAAGGAATAATGCTATAGATTATAAGTCCGATAATTACTGCACGTTTATTATCGATATGCCGGGCAAGACCTGAGCATAAGCGTCTTCCGATAAATACGGAAAAAAGAAAGCCTAAAAGCTGATTTCCGGCCATAAGCTCAAAGGTTTCGATAATGCCCAGCTGCCCATTTATATTTGCGTACACACCCATGATGGGGAAGGTTATGCCTGTCCAGATGATCATTGACAAAATAGCAGAGCTGTAAGTTTTAGTTGAATTGGGCATATATCCATAGGCAATAGAATAGGGATAAGCAACAAACTGAGTCATCAGGAGTGTTCCGATGAGCACGGAAATGTCAAGACCGAGCACCGTGCCGTAAGCTGTTGCCAGCAAAATAATTGCGCCTACCCCTTCCATGTAAAACCAGAAAGCAATGAGCATTTTGAAGAGTTCGCTATAGTGCCGAATCGATTTTAGAGTCTGGCCTAAGCGGATAAATGACCCCAGTAATGTTGAATGCTTTATCACAAATGTAAGTGGGGTAGGAGGTGGTTCTGGCACATAAAGCAAGAGCGGCAGTGTGAATGCTATCCACCAGATGCCCGCGCTGAGAAAAGCAATCCGCACCGCCAGATTGCCACTCAATCCGAATTTGTCGGCAAAAAGATAGAGAAGAGTGTTGAATAGCAGTAAAATGCCGCCACCAGCATATCCCATAGCATAACCAAGGCAGGAGACTTGGTTCAGATCGGCATGACTAGCAATGTGAGGAAGAAGGCTGCTATTCAGGCCTAATGCAATGTATATTGTAACTTGAGTTGCAAAATAAAATGCCAGTGCCAGTACCCAGTGCCCTGTAGTTAGCATGAACATCAGGGATGATATTGTTCCACCGATCATGGTCATAATCAGGAGAAGGCGTTTCCGGTATCCGGTAATATCAGCATATGCACCAATAAACGGCGACAGAATCGCTGCTGTAAGTAGAGACATTGATATTGTCAGAGCGAAAATATTTGACGCAGTGTTACGAGCCAATACAGTTGCATTTTTACCAATAGTTGAAACAAGCAAAAAGGCCGGTGTTGCGATAGCTATAAAATATGGGGGGAAAAAACTGGTTGCCGTTGTGGTTATATAGCCGTGATTAGCCCAATCATAAAACGCCCAGGAAAATATTCTTTTCCGGTATCCGGAATTGACTGCAACATCTGCCGCTGTGTTTTGATCGTGCATAACGAGCGTTATGATGACGTTATATGTTATTTATCATTAGGAATTGACCCGCTTACAATATTTGTAACACATGTTGAGTTAGAGTTCAGCATTTATTTAATTATTTCCGATTGAAATGTTGTATGTTTTGGAAAAATAAGAAAAACAACAGTACAGGAAGAACTGCTTACTGACTACACCTTGTGTTATTATAGTTTAGCGAAGACGGTTTCATTGCCCCATTTCAGCATGGGGACTGTATTTCACGGCAAGGCTTCGGATGATTCCGAGGCACAAAAGAAGGAATCCAAAAGCGGTAATTGTTTCCCAGGACATGTTCTGTTCGCCATAAAGCTTGACGATCAATTCACGGATGACAAAGATAATGGCCGGATCAATCATCGTGTTCAGGCGAAACCGGTGAATCTCAAAATAGACGAGAAAACTCCTGAAGAGTTCAATGATGACGAGAAAAGTTAAAATATTGACAACAATGATGTTGAATGATTGACCGATTGACTTTGTAAACAAAAATTCCTTAATCTCCCAAATCGTATGAAACAGGCCGACAACCAGTACGGCAATGATAAACACTGTAAGTATGATGACGATAATCTTGATGGCCATGTTGAAGGCATCATGCATGGTTGGAATTTTCATTTTCCCTCCTCCAAATAAATTTGAAGCAATATACAGTTAAAATATTACAATTTGATGACAGCTAGGTGAATATGTAATAACATGAGAATAACTTTAGATTAACTTATTAATATTCAACGACTCATATTTTTGAATGATTTAGACCAGGATTTTCAAGAAAATATACGCTCTTTTAAAAATACCCTTTTTTTAAGAAAATTAGCCTGTACTGTTTTATAATTTTCCCTTTCTATCGGAGGTTTAAATATTTCAATCGGACAGTTGAAACTGCTCAAAAAATGATGCATTATGCTATAAAAAGCACGACCATTGAGAAGGTTTAAAGCAATGATATTTCGGCTCACATTAAAACTGGCTAAAAAAATAGGAATTGCTCCTTTGCCAACTATTTCACACGATGAGATCAGAAATCCCCTACTAGACTGGAACGCACACCTGTTCACAGTACAGCGTACCCAATATATCATTCTGGCAAACACTGCATCATTATACTCAATGATCCTGCATGGGCGGGGGATTACCAACGACAAACAGTTTGTTCGAGAAGCATTGCACTGTATGAAAGAGTTTATGACAGTAGACGGGAATGAGGTCGTGTATGAAAATGTCATCGAACAAGAGAGTCAGAGAATATTCTTTTCTAAAATAGTTGATCGGCGAGTCTCGGGATCAATGAACGACCTTATATTTCAGGCGAAGGTTTGTTTAAGTGATGGTCAAAAATCACCATTCGATGTTTCATTTCTGCTCAATGAATCTCCGATGTCATATTTGAACTATAACCGTCCCAAAAGTGAATTCCAGAAATTGTATTTTAAAGACGGAGATTTACCAGGTAATAGGCAAAGGAAGAATAACGTGATTAGCATTAACGACTATCGCCCGCAGAAAACAAAATTTTGATTATCGACCGAAAATAAAAATTATTAGACAGTAAAGGTGTTATCAGTAAAAGGAATTGCTGGAAGAAATGAAGAGAGTGCAGACTAAGCTACCGAAACCATGCAAATAATAAATTCCTATAAGGAGAACAAAAGATGAAAAATGTAGAGATGAAAGTGGAAAACAATATCCTGACTATTAAGGTTGATCTATCTAAAGAGTTTGGTCCTTCGTCGTCAGGAAAGACTATTATCATTGCATCAACGGAAGGGAATATTTCTGTTCCTGAGAAGGAAAGCATTAAGATAGGATTGAATGTTTATAAGAAGAAGTAAGGCGGCATATTCATCAATTGCTTTTGCATGGAGCAAATTAAAATGTTGATCCATATAATTCCAGTAAATAAACTCAGCTCTAAAGCCTTAAAAGGGGTTATAGAAGAATTTATTTCCAGAGATGGAACTGATTATGGTGCAATTGAGGCTTCCATGGAAACAAATTTCAAACAGGTAAAATACAAACTTAAAGCCGGATCGGCAGTTCTTGTTTTTGATGATGAAACTGAAACCACCAATATATTTTTGGCTGATGATCCGATCTTAAAAAAGATTGATTCATTAACTGGGTGATCAAGAAACAAGAACACGTTTTGAATCTCGTCGCTGATTCATAATGGTCAATATGAGGAGATATAAAAATGACCATGCCAATAATTATTAAAAACAAGCTGCTGTTATTTGCTTTGTTATTTTTAGTTTTTCTATCTACTACTGCCTGTACATGTTTTAAAAATTACGGTAAATTCGTACCCGATGCTGATGTAACCGCTGCCTTTAATAAAGCTGAAATAAACCCCGATCTTAACTATTACATTACCGGTTCGGATACCTACCCGCGATCAATTCTGGGATTAAATAAAGCCTATATATTGGATTCCGATCTCTGGAAAAAAGTCGAATTAAAACCGGAAGAGCTAAGGGAACTTAGTACCCGAATGCGGCAAAGGGCAATAATGCTTTGCCGCCGACAAGGAGAATTCGGGTTTGCTGTTCTCGATGAAAAAGGCAAGCAGATTGGTATTTGGTATTCCATAATGGTCCCCGGCATCAGCATAAAGATGCTTGATGATCGGAAGGTAGTTATTTATCCACCGAATGATAGCAATTATATGTGTTATGATGATCAATAGTGAAAATAAAGGCGGAATTTTGCTTGAATTGTTTTTTGGTGTGGTTGCACCAGATCGCAGATAAATCCGGCTCCCAGTAACATTTTGCATAACCTGCGTGTGCAACTACCACCGCCAAAACTAAACCGCGTTTATTCTGCGTCACGCTGATGCTGTCGTTCAACGGTTTTTTTTAACTTAAATTCCTTATGCTAGATGGTGTGGAGGCTGAGGGGGAAAAAACCCCCGCTAACCGATTATGCCCATCATTTCTTTAATTGTCCTTTCAGAAAGCTCTCCATGGCTTGCCAGTAGGTATCGAATTGTTGTACTTGGGGCAGATGTCCCGCACCATCGATTTCTACAAGCTGACACATGGGAATTGCTGCCTTGGTCAGGCGTCCCAGTTCGGGATAGTTGCCCATCTTTTCTCTTACAATTGGAGGAACCCAAACCTTGCCTAATGCCGTCCTATCCGCTTGTCCAATGATCAAGAGAACAGGCATCTTCAGGTCCCCGAATTCATAAAGCACCGGCTGAGTGAAGGCCATGTCAGTCGTGAGGGCAGACAGCCAGGCCATCCGGAGCCGGTCGGGACCTCTGATCCAGCCAGCTTGTATCTCGACAAGGCTCTCAAATTCCGGCTTCCACGTTCCGCCAAAGTAGTTCTCCTTCATGTATGTGCGAACGGCTTCTGGAGTAGATTTGAGTTCACTGGCATAAAGTTCGTCAATCGTCTTGTAGGGGACCAACCTCTTCCAGTCCTCCAATCCAATTGGATTCACAAGAACGAGCCGTTCAACTCGCTCAGGAAACATCAAGGCGAACCTTGTTGCCAGCATACCGCCAATGGAGTGACCCACCACGGAGACCTTTGGAACATGTAGACTATCCAGCAGAGCTTCTGTCTCCCTGGCAAGCTGTTGAAAGGTAAACTGGAAGTGGTGCGGCTTCGACGACTTTCCAAAGCCGATTTGATCCGGTACTATGGCCCGATATCCGCTGGATATCAGAGCTCGGATGGTTGGTTCCCAATAGGCACCACAAAAATTTTTGCCGTGAAGAAGGAGAACCACTTGACCATTTGCCTTCTCAGGGGCGACATCCATATATGCCATCCGTAGAGGCTGCCCCTGCGAGGAGAATGAAAAGCTCTTGACCTCAAAGGGATAGGTGTAACCCGATAGAGAAGCATCATAGACAGGGTATTGGTCAGTGGCGTTGCCCTGCCAACATGGCAAGAGTAGCGTTCCCAAGACTATCATAATAGGTAGACGGGCGGACTTTTTCACGGAAGACCTCCTGCATGTCTAGCAAGACTGTATGCTAGCTCTCATATCTTCTTAGCCGAACAGTGTTTTTTATGTTTATTCCATAAAATATCAAAGAAATGTCTATGTCAAGCTATCATTTCGTAATCCTGATATAAATCCTTGATGTAATCTGTCAGTTTCCCAAACTCCATAGCATTTTTCTCCTGCTTGATATCTGGTTGATGCGGCCCCACAATAATTAAACTGATCCGCATAAGATGTGGAGTTTTGCTTTTCTGTCCGTATAACATTCCTTGGGATTTCTTGCCGACGGCTATTTTGCAAAGTACTGTCGAACTTTTGTCGCAATCTGGCGATCCGTCATCTTGTCAACTGTTTCAATGCCAACAATGTGTCCACCCAGTTTGCTTTTTTCAAGACGTTTCTTCAGTTCGCCCTTTGCCTCACCAGGACCAAATATCAGAATGGATTCTGCATCACGAAGACACGCAATTACCGCCTCATAATAAATGTTGAGATGTCCCGTAAACGTTCTCTGGCGGCTATCATCTGCCGGTACTTTATGCGATTCATAGCGCCCATTAAGAGGCGAATCACCAGAACGTTGGAGCTGTTTCTCAGCCTTTGATACTATCAGTCGCGTCTCTTCCCCTTTATCCGTAACAGCCACGATAATAGCCTTCCTATGGTCAATCCATAAACCCACTTTGGTTCTCATCACGTTCTCCTTTGTCACTGGCCTCACCTAACAAGTTATTCTATAGTTTCCTCATAACTCTACGATGCAATGAAATCTTCTAGTGGCCTACCCCCTATACCTGTACCACATGTTAAGTTAGAGTTCAGCCATTTTTTGATTATTACCGATTGCAATGTTGTATGAATTAAAAAAATAAGAAAATCAACAGTACAGGAAGGAAGCCGGATTTTGCAGGAACAGAAAATATGCGTTAATACTTTGCGTATTTCATCTCGTATTCAATAAATTGACCCGATTATTAAATCTAACGCTTTGTACTTGCAAAGCCCGGATATCCAATTTTCGATGTTGCTTACTGCTTTCACCAAAAATACCTGCCGGTATTAACCCTGACAAAAATGATATAAAATCAGACAGGATTTTTGCGCTCAATGTTCTGCGAAATTATTTTGTCGCCGATTCCGTTGATATGACCTTCGGTTCTCTGGGATAAGCTATTCGGTGAAAAAAATTAGCCAATAGGGTAAAAAAAGCAATAAATATTTTGCGGCCAATTTTTTTAATCTCTTATTTTCATTCAATTATTTCAGTTATTCTGTTATTCCTAGTTAAGGATAGTTAAGGATAGTTAAGCTTCCTGCCTTTGTAACCGAATACGTTTATCCTTTCAAACAAGAGGCCTATCTTAAAGCGCAAACAGACACAATTTCAAGCACAGTTGCAGTTTTTCCTACCGAAAAAAATCAGGAATCCGTGGTTAACTCATTGATTTAATTGGTGCCCCTGGCGCGAGTCGAACGCGCGGCACACGGATTAGGAATCCGTTGCTCTATCCTTCTGAGCTACAGGGGCAGCCATTTTTTATAAGAGAACCCGTGATTTAACATGCTTTCATAGGGTCTGTCAATCATAAGAGATTGCTACATCTTGACCCATGACCCTTGCCACTCCCTCTTTATTTCTCCGGCTCAAATTGGTTTTTCGCCGACCAGAACGATGGCAAATGACGCATTAAATACATCAGGCTTTTGCGGTGCTGCCAGAAACGCTGGCGGAATTTTTTGCGCCAGGCACCATCGGAATAAAAGCGCTTAACATGCTCGTTGTAGAGTTGATCAAGTCTTTCTTTAGAGGCAATTCCTTTAGGAACAAAAACAAAATTCAGGCAATTCATCAGACGCCAGTCTTCATTAAAAGTTCCTTCCTCTCCTATCGTTGTCCAGAGCGGCGCTCCGGGAAAGGGCGTAAATTTCGCCATGTTCATGTCGTCCAGCCCCAGTGAAATAATAAAATCGGAAGTGCGATGGATGGATTCTTCTGTCTCGCCGGGCAAACCCATCATGAACAGACCTTTGGCTCTCAGTCCCTGAACTTGAATGCGCCGGACGGTATCGCGCACGTCGTCAAGAGAAACACCGGCCTTATGCCGAGCGAGCATTTGCGGATCGGCGGATTCAATGCCCAGCGAAACCATGAGGCAACCGGCATCTTTAAGCATCTTTAATAAATCATCATCCGTGTAGCCTACGCGCACAGCGCAATTGAAATTTATTCCCAGAGGGAAACTGGTGAGTTTATCGCCAAGCTCGACAATACGCTGGCGATTGGCCGTAAACAAATCATCGTAAATATTGATATGCCGCACACCGAATTTTTCCCGCAAATATTTCATGTGCTCGTAAATATAAGCGGCGGAATTGTAGCGGAAACCTTTTTTAAAAACCGAGCGGTCACAATAAGAGCATTGATACATACAGCCCCGCGAAGTAATCATCGTCGCCCCGGGTGTATTAATATAACTGAACAAGGGCAAATGATAATCGCCGGGAAAGCCCTGAAGCTTCTCGTAGGCGGGAAAAGGCAGGTTATCCAAATCGGGTATTTTCGGACGCGGCTCGTTAGCAACGACTTCCTCGCCCTTGCGCCATATCAATCCTTTAATTGCGGCAGGTTCAACTCCCGCGGCAAACTCGGCCATAGTTAGCTCGCCTTCGCCCGCAGCAAGAAAATCAAAAGCCGGATAATCCTGTAGAAGCTTACCCTCCAGAGCGGAAACATGGACTCCTCCGCATACCGTTATAATGTCAGGTGATTGTTTTTTGATTTTCTGAGCAAGTTCAGCGGCATCGGGAAACGAGGATGTCGTTGTGGAAAAGCCAACGATCTGCGGCTGATAGGCTAAGATTGCCTGCACCTGCTTTTGCAGTTCAAACGGAGCTTCGAGGCCGAGGCAATCGTAAACGAAAACATCATGGCCCTGCTCTATCAAATAAGCGGCGATAGAAAGCAGTCCCTGCGGCACCATTCGGTTGGCAATATCGGTAATGTCGCGCTTACCGGGAAACCAGTTGAATCCCCGCGGATGAACAAGGACAATGCGCTTTTTTTGTTGAGATCGAACCTTCGTCATCTTGGTAAACACGCTAAAACGGAAAAATTATTTTGTTGATGCTGCCACAAATACCTGCTTGCCCGAAGCGTGACAATTATAATGCACGAAAATAGTTGATGTGTTTTTCTGCATGGCGCGCGCTATCCCAAAAGCCGCTGCCGTAGGATAAATACCGCAGTAAGGCAAATAGTCATCAACCTCCCAGCCTTTTTGTTTCCAAAAATGAGTGTCTGTTTTATCCATGCGAAAACCGGGCAGTAAAAAGCGTTTCTTCCCACTTGAAGCGGTCTTAGCAATTAATTTTTCGCTTGCGCTTAAAATATTTTCACTTGCCGAAACTTCTTCCGGCGGCACTAATTTACTGCCGAACTCCACCGCCAATATATCGCCTATCTTTTCCTCATTACCCTTCCCCAGCAAAAGCCATGAACTGCCTTCACCCATAGGCAACAAACGGGCATTATCCGGCTTCAAATTCATGCGCTCGTGATACTCCTCAACCGTAGGCGTAAAAACATCGCACCCGCCGACGAGAGCCAAATCTATTTCGCCGTTTTCCAAATAGCTCTGCGCCAGCCAGAGCGCTGATTCAAAAGATAATTCTTCCTCCGATATCGTCAGAATAACTCCCTTGATTTCACATATCCGCGCCAGAAAAAAGGCGGCGGCATTGCTCACCGAATTGGCAAACTGATTGGGGCTGGGAAATCCGCCTTCATGCTTAAACACCTGCGTGATAAAGGGCAATATTTCATCAACATTCCCTAATCCTGTTGCCAGAAATATTCCTATTTTTTTCGTCTTTAAATAACCGGGCGGCACTTTTTTCAAACAAGCCAAAGCCCCACAGCAGACCATTTTGATGAACCTCCCGGCACGGCGCATCGGCTGCCCCATGATTTTTTGCACCAGATCATCAGGGTTCAGCGGTAATTGCGCTTCATCCCAGGCAGCATCCAGATTTGGCGCAAGTGCCGGGCCAATATAACTTGCCGCTATCACCGGCATGGCCAAAATAGTTTTCTTTTCGTCTGAGCTAGAGGACATGAGTTCTCATTCCTTGATAATCAAATAACTCGTACACGTGCTGCCAAATCCGAAATAGGTAAAGAGATAAGCGCCGTTAGGTGCCGGATTGTTTTTTAACGCCGGGGTAAATCCTATTTCCGGATCAGTCTCCACAAAACCAAAACTGCGGGGAATCAATCCTTCTTCCAAGCAGGAAAGCCAGACAGCAGTTTCTATTGCGCCGGCTGCACCCAGAGCATGCCCCATCGCACCCTTCAGAGAAACCACGGGGGGAAGCTTTTCTCCAAAGAGTTTGACCAAGCCCCGTCCCTCGGAAAGATCATTATCCTTTGTGCCTGTGCCGTGAGCTTTAATCGCCACAATATCGCCGGGAAGTACTTGCGCTGATGTTAAGGTTTGCTGAATAACATCGCCAACGAGTTCTCCATCAATTCCTGCCGACGTTAGACTGTTATTATCATTAAATAAGTAGCCTCCCGCAAACTTGTATTTCCCTTTTCCTTGGGCAGGCAATCCATTTTGCTCCAGGATTACGGCGGCGGCGCCCTCGCCTATTTGCATGCCGGAGCGGGTAGCACAAAACGGACGACACTGATCATAATCATAGAGAAGCAGGCTGGCAAATCCATGTAAAGTCAAATTTAAAAGCGGTTCGAAACCGACGACAATCGCCCGGCGAATTTTTTTCTGTTCCAGAAGTTGCGCCGCGACAACTAAAGCGTGCGAACTGGAAACACAGGCCATGCTGAAGGTCAGCCTCATGCCCCTGATGCCGTATTTACCGGCAATTAAATCGCTTACTTCGCCGGGGCCTCTGTTGCGGCAGGAAATAGCCGGTGATTCTTTGCCCGGATTTTTGCGCACCGCTTCAGTAAATTCATATTCATTGCGGATAAAAAGGCCGCCTGTCGTCCCCGTAAGTAAACTGGATTCGGCAATTTCAGCCAGAGAAAGTCCCGCCCGCGATATTGCTTCTGTCAGCGCCTTCTCCAACATTGCTTGAGCTTTACCGAGAGGATTACCGGAATAGGGAACTTCAAAAGCCTTATATTCAGGGCTGATTAAATAGGAGGCTGTGCCTGCTCTTGCCGGCATCACTTTTCCCGCAATCAAATTCTGTGCCGACTCGGGCGCGCTCCACCCCAGCGCGGTTACGGCGCCCCAACCGCGCACATAAATATCGCTCTTTTTCACTTTTTAACCTTCGGCGCGTTGATTACAAAATCGGCCAGTGTATCAAACGACTGCATCGCTTTGGCCGCGGTTGACGCGTTCTTTAATTCCACACCAAACTGATACCTCAATTCCATGGCAATTTCCATGGCGTCAAGGCTGTCCAATTTAAGCGGACCAGGTCCGCCGATAAAGGGAACAGCGGTGGCTATATCTTCCGGTTTCACGTCTTTAACGTCACAGGCCTTGATAATCAGTTCTTTGAGCTTGAAAATCAACTCTTCTCTCGATGATACATTTAATTCTTTTAAAGCTTGGCTTACATCCATCTAACTTTCCTCCCCGCTATATAAAAACAACCCAACGCAAAAAGCGTTAAAATAATTATTTTCGGTAAAATAAAACCAAAAGACGCGTCGCGCAAAAATACATCCAGATAAGCCTGATGCGCCCAATACATCGGTGAAATCATCGCCAGTTTTTTCATCACCAACGGCATAACAACATACGGCACCATAATGCCGCCGAATACTCCCATCAACACCGCCCCTGTTGCCGCAATTGTAGAAGCTTGCTCAGGTGTTCGTGCCAGGGACGCCACCAGCACGCCAAAACCAGTAGATGCTGCTGCAACAACAACCGTTATTGGTATTAAATACCACGGATGCTCACCCATGTTGAATGGCAAATTAATCACGTGCGGCATTATATAAACTCCCACAATAAGCATCAACACGAACTGAACTAAGTTAACTAAATAATAAGGAATAAGTTTGCCCAGAATAACCAAACTGGCGCTTACGGGATAGGTAAAAAGGCGCTGTAAAGTGCCGGCATTTTTTTCCCGTAAAAAGCCGATGGACATGGGAATGGCAATGAAAAACATCGCAAAAATTGACCAGCCGGGAACACTTTGCTGCAGCGGGCTAGGAAAATTTCTATTTTTCTTAGTTTTTTCAACAATAAAATTAGAAGCCATAGTTTCAATATCATCTATTCCCATAACCACTTCCGCAGTCAGACCGGTAATGAGTGAACGAACAGCAACTTTATAACCGGCATCAAGAACCGGATCAAACTCCACTTCCACTGGTTTAGCGCCATCGTCAAACCCCTCCGGTATAAAAATTACAGCCTGCGCTTTACCGTATTCAAAAAGCATATCGTTATCATAACCATCCGGACGTTGGACGCGCTGAATCAACTTGCTGGAACTTATTTTTTCTTCCAGCTTGACCGCCTTGGGCGCATGAGTGGCGTTTTCCAAAACCAATAAAATTTGATGGCCGGTGAATTTATCCGCATAAACTCCTTGAAGCGCCAGGGACAGAAAAAAAATCAGTGCCACCGGCATTATAAATAGAACAGGAATAGTCTGGCGGTCACGCAATAACACCAGTATTTCTTTTCTGATCAATTCTTTTAATTTCCTAAAAATCAACTTATGGCAGCCTCAATAAATAATTATCAGTTTTCGTCGCGCAGCCCACGCCCCGTTCTCTCCAAAAAGAATTTTTCTAAATTATCAATTTCGTTCATATCACCTGAAAATATGACAGAACCTTTATCCAACAGCGTTACCCTTGAGCACAAGCGTTGAGCTTCATCCATGATATGGGTGCATAAAACAACCGCTACTCCGGTGGTGTTCATTTTTTTTAACAGCTCATAAATATGATGGCGGCTCTGCGGATCAACTCCTACAGTGGGTTCATCCAACAACAACAGTTGCGGTGAATGCAGAAGAGCAACAGCCAGATTTAACCTACGCAACATGCCTCCGGAGTAGGTCGATACGTGTTTTTGAGCATAAGACAAAAGTCCTGTTTCCGCCAATACTTCTGCTGACCGTTCTTTTATAAGCTTGTCCGACAGCCCGGCCATGACGCCGAAGATGCGCAAGTTTTCCATCGCTGTTAATGTTGTATATACCGATATCGGCTGGGGCGCGTAACCAATAAGATTTAATGCCTCGTTATTTATGTTTTTATAGCCGCAAATATTTATCTCGCCCGCGTATCCCCGCAATTGCCCGGTAATCAACCGCATCAGAGTGGTCTTGCCCGCGCCGTTCGGCCCTAAAAGGGCATGGAATTGACTGCTTTCCACAGACATGGAGAAATCACGCAGAGCGTATTCATTCCCGGCGATACCTGATTTGTCCACCGGCTGATTGTAGGAAAAATTTATTCCGGAAATTTCCAGAGCCTTCATGCCTTGAGATTCCTGACAACAGTATTAAGAGTTTTAAAAAACTCTTCTTCCCGTCCCGCGCAGATAAGCATCAATCCGCCCGCCTTGCCAAAGTTATCTTCGGACTGACCTCTTTGTTTAATGATCCGCGCGGATACTACGGCAAATTCCCGCCAGATATCGCCGATGGCCGTCATTTCCTGTGATAATTGGGCAAGCTCATCCGAGCCAAAAAGATCGGCCGCCTCCTGGAGAAATGCGGCATACATAAAACGAAATCCCGCGCCTCCGGTTCCCACTTCTTCCTGCATGCGGACAACATTGGCCAAATGCCGGCAGGCTTCATGAAAACCGATCTTATCAGGCATTCTAATGATTCTTTTGGCCAGGGAACGTATTCCCCTTATACCGAAAATCGGCAGGGGAATCCGCAGCATCATATTGCAGGTATCCCTCATACCCTTAATGCAAGCAAGACGGATATCGGGATTTTGTGAAACACTCTGAGGATAATACATGAACCCGTGCGGCTCCAGGGGACCATGCGCGAAACGCGCCCGTTCCAGATCTTCAGTCAGACAATCCACCGGATGATCCAGTACCGGATCACTGACGCGGAAACCGTTCTCAATCTCGCACAAAACAATAATATTATGACCGTTGAATTGAAAACGGAAGCGATTAGGGAAATAGGAAAGCCAGTAGATGTTTGTCGTCAATCCCACAATTTGGCCGGTTTTCAGCACGCGACGCAACTCATCCATCCCTTTTTGCGGATTGCGGAATCGTCTGGTAATAAATTCTGCCCCCAGACGTTTCCCGGCTTTACGGAAAACCGCGCCGGGTTGAGAGCGGAAAGTGCTGATCGGTAATCCAACCCACTTTACAAACGGCAGATGGCCGAAAAAAATGCCGCTGCCGATACCGAAAATCATGGCTTCGCTTATTTCCACTCCTTTATCACGGAACAAAGCCAAAGTAACGCCGCTTTCGCAATGGGCAGAGTGGTAATGAACAAAAGGTTTGCCGCTGGACGTTGTTTCTGCGCTCATTTAATGATAATTCTCTTTCTTCAACTTATTTTTTCGGCACGCTTATCAATTCCTGTCCGGTAACCGCCAGCGCTTTTGCATAGCGATCCAGAACTGACGATTTAAGTTTGGCAAAGACAGCGGGTCGGAAATGCCGTTTTACCCGAAAGCAGGCAATGTCTGCTGTTTTGGCCAAAATCTCCGGTGTCATCTGCCGCCGCTCCATATGATATAAAAGCGGACTTTTTTCTCCCCGTATAACTTCCTGCCTTACACCTTCCAGTTTTGCCTCCAACTCGGCAACAGCCAGGCCATTGACGATTTCTTCAGCACTCCAGCCGGAACTGGTAACAATGACATACTTTCCATCCTCGTTAAGAGCATAACAGGCGCGCTTGTAACCTTCATAATAGGTAATCTCCTGCGGAACTTCATTCACTTTCATTATCGGCTCCTGTCAGCGGATTGAGAGACCTTCTTATACTAAATTCAACCGGGCGAAAAGCAAATTCTATCTTTATGAAACTCTGCCAATTTTTTCGCCAAGAAAGGGCTCGAAATGATGCCATTCGAACGGATGCTTATAGGCCATTTGCATCAGTTCATTGGCATAGGTTTGTGCCGAGGCCAATACTGCTTTCTGACGATCGGCACGTGTTGCAGCTACAACCTGCCGCCCTCGAGATACGGTGATATGATATTTGCCAGACGCCTTCTGATGAACAAAAAAGGTCATCAGCGGTGCGCCCGACATTAAAGCAAACAAATGAGGTGTGTCGGGCAGTTTTACCTCATACCCCAAAAAGTCAACCATAGCGAAACTCTGGCTTCCCCACAAACGGTCTCCCGTCATGGAAACAATTCCTCCTTCCCGTAAAAAACTGATTCCTTCCAGAAGAGCAAAGGGAGAGCTTTCTTTATCTGATGTCGCCACTATTTTAATTCCGCTTTTGGCCAGAAATTCCTTTTGCATGCGCTCCAGTTGCTCTTTGTGCTTTGCCCCCAGATACAACATGATGGGTAACCCTTTGCGGTTTAACATTTGCGCCGCCAGTTCCCAGTTGCCGATATGCGACATTACCACAATCGCACCGGTCTTTTTTTCTACCGCTTCGTCCAGATATTCCCAGCCTTCTTTGGTAAATTCAGCTTCTTCTTGCGCCCGCGTGATAAACCGGTGGAGATAGACATCGGTAAAATTATGATACTGCTTCCACACACAATATAAATGATAGGGAAAACCTCGTGCGGGGAACAACGCGCGGTAAAATTTCAGGCTGTACGCAACGCGTACCGGAAAAAGGAAAAAATAACCGGTGGCAATAAACCAGGAAAAAGTGTGGAAAAACCACGCCCCCCAAAGCCGGGAAAAATAAATTGCTATGCGGTAAGATAATATTTTCATAAAATGTAATCTAAAGTCATTATTCAAGAGGTCTTATTGCCGACAAACCATCTTTCCTCGATTCCTGACGTGTCAGAAGCATGAACACTGACAACAAAACCGGTTTTCCCCATAAAAGCTACTAATTCTTTTTCACTACGGAAACGTTCTGGTGTGTGAGTCAACTTTAAGCGAGCAGTTTCTATCCATCGCTTCCAGGGAACTTTTTTGTTCGATGGCACTGTCGCTCTTATCAGCAAAGCTCCACCCACCTCCAGTTTACCGTAAATACGCTGCAAAACAAGTTGCAGTTCTTCATTGGATATTAAATGCAACATGTCCAACATTATTACATAGTCAACAAAGCCTTCGACAGCAGGCAAAGCGGGAGCCCGTCCTATTTCCACACTGCCGCGAGTTCCTATAGCCTGAGAAGCAATGAGCACGCGTATTTCGTCCGGCTCCAAACCATATACTTGAGCGGAAGGATAAATTTCCAGAAGCCAGACGGCAGGAATCCCGTAACCGCACCCGATATCAATAATCCGGCGGGGGTTTTGCACATATTTATCCAACTCTTTAAACATCGGATCAATTATGATTTTAAAACGGGCGAAAAGCCGCGGATACGCTTCCAGATGGCGGTAACGCAATAGAGCACGCTTCCAATGTTCTTTTGAGCCTATTTCCAATGGCCCGGAAGGAAAATTAAACGGCGCATATATCTTCTTCACTAATGTCGGCAAAATAAGATAGGCTCCGATGATGGAGTAGCCGATGCCTAAAAGAGAGGTGAGGCCGATACTACGCAAAAGATTGTGCTCGGCGATCGCTAATACGCCGAAACCAATAAGCGTGGTAAAAGATGCCAGAAACATTGCCAGCTTGACAATGTCCATAGCGGGATGGTTTTCATCACGGTAGCGCTGGTAGAAACAGGCATAATAAATAGAATAATTAATCCCCATGCCCATAATGACAATCCAAAGCATGATGCTGGGAATGTCCAGCGGATGGCCGATAATCTTGAGAGTTCCCAGCGTGGCTACCAGGGCAAAAGTAATCGGAGCCAGCACCGCCAGTGATAGGAGCCAGTCGAAATAAAACACAAAGACAATGAGCACAATGCCTATCCCTGTAATCAATGCAATCTGGATGAAAATGCTTTTCAAAAAGTTCCCCAGTCTATCGTTAAATAAACCAACATCAAATATTTTAGCGAGCCCCTGATTGGTAAGACGGGAAGCTAAATCTTCGGCATCGTAGTTTTTACCGGTCGCAGTCAAGCTCAGCTGCGTATATTCCGCCGGGCCCCTGGTAATTCCAAAAAATTCAAAATATTTTTCCGGTATTTCTCCGGAGTGTACATCTTTATTATTGATTATTTTCCAAAAAGGCTCGAAAGCAGAAGACGCAAAACCATTTTCCCTGGCCGCCACAGCCACATCCCGCTTTAGTTTGGCCAGACGTTCCTTGCCCCAAAAGCTGTGCCAGGCTTCCACATTTTTTTGGCTCATTGCCGGTGATGGAAACAATAAAGATGGAAGAAAAACGGAGGACAGTTTTTCCTTCTGAATATCGGCTGCCAATATCGGCATCAACTGATCGTTCTTTTGTTGCAACTGCGCAATGCTTGGCGCCTGCAGAAATATATAACATTTACCGGAAAAATCACCCCAAGTATTCTGTAATGTCTTTTCGGCATCAATTGTTTCTCTACTCACGGAATTCATGGCATTAATATTGGCATCAAATTCCGGATGTGCAAAAAGCAGCATCACCGCCCCGAAAACAATCATCACCATCAATTTCCATTTGGCCGGAGCTGCAATCTTTTGCAGGGCATGCATAAGCAAGGGGTTACTTTGACGGTTTGCCGGCGGCATAGATGGAAATATTTTCGGGAAAATAATGAGGACAAAAAGAAACGCAAAAGTGACTCCCAGAGCGGAGAAGACTCCAATTTCAGCGAGAATTTTAAAATCACTGATAAGCAGCAGAAGAAAAGAACCAACAGTCGTGAGCACCGCCAAAAGCTCGGCTAACCAGACCTCCCGTGCCACCTGCCGGCCATATGTTTCTTTCGTCTGATCCAAAAAAAGCAAATAGGTAATGCCCAGATCAACCGTAAAACCCATTATCGCCCCACCAAAGCCGATAGCCAGCATCGACATGGATTTAAAGAAAAAAGAACATACGAACAAGGCAGTGATTGATCCCACCACCGAAGGCAACAACGCTAGAAGACCAATGAGCGGACGGGGAAAAGCGAAAAGCAGCAACAGGGCTATGCCCAATGTTGTTAAGATAATAGCAATTCGCGTATCGCGTTTGGCGGTGGTCTCATTATCCAATGCCGCTCGATATGCCCCGACCGAAGTCAGCGTATATTTATCTTTGGCCAAAGATTGATTGGACTTCAAATCTCGCTCGATATCTTTCAATAACTTATCAATTTTAGCGGAGATCGATGTATCCGTTCCTGATCCGGTAATCTTAGCTATAATGAGCGCGTGCTTACCATCTTCGGAAATCAGTTGACCCTGGTAAAATTGAGCCTTATGGGAAGGAAGCAAAGCGAATAACGGTCGCAGGATTATGCCGGAAAATCCCATTGGATCTTTGGCCATCATTTCACTGCGGCCGATTCCCTCCAGTTGCTCCAAACTTTTCCGGTTTTGGGCAAGAGCCTCTTTAATTCTCGCAGGTTCCAAGAGCGGTTTTATCTCTTTTTCTAATTGTTCCGTGCTAAAAAGAACGGGCAAACTATCTGTTACATGCGCCATAAGCTCGGGAAAATTTCTCGCCTCGTCACTCATACCAACTTTGGTGAAAAGATCGCTTTTGATGAGTTTATCTGTAACTATTGATACAGTTTTAACCAGACGATCCCTGTCGGGAGATTCTTGCCCCAAATCAATAAATAACTTATCCTGAATCGGTAAATGCCTGATGATCTGACGCGCATCGGACAGCACCGGATCATTGTGCGGCATTGATTCCAAAATATCCGTTTCGATTTTTAAATGCTGGGACTCCCAGAAAAATAGTAATGCTACAATCAGCGCAACGATAAAAACTATCGGCCATTTTATTTGGTATTTACGTAAGGACATGAATGCCTATATAATTATTCATTTATCGGTATTTAAAATTTATTTTATAAATCATATTTCACCGGCAGTGGCAAGATAAAAAGCCTTAAAGGAAAATGTAAAATGCTATCAATATGAGTGTATCGAAATGACTGGAATCAATATGCAATAAATTCAGTTATCGTAACGAAAATATTCGGCCAAAAATTAAACGGGTAAAAGTTGAGGAGTTGCGCAAAAAATCAACAAAAGGACGAAAATGAGAAATACGTAGGCCGGCGGGATTATAGTTTACGCGCACCGGAACTTCTATCACCGGCACACCATTTCTTTTGGCCCGCACCAATATTTCCACCTCAAATTGAAAACGCCGCGCCTTCGTGCCCAGGTAAAGAGCCTGAGGCAGGGGATAAATGCGCATACCGCTCTGGGAATCTAAAAGAGCGGGACCGCCGGAAAGCCATACCCAAAAATTAGAAAACTTCCGGCCGAAGCGGCTGGTCCAAGGAACATGCTCGCCTATCATGCCTTCTCTTGCTCCCACGATAATCGGTCGCATTCCCTCAGGAATCGCAGCTATGAGTTTTAAAGCATCTTCCGGATAATGCTGGCCATCGGCATCTATCGTAATCGCCCAATCAGCCACAGTTACAGCGGCGGCAAAACCGGTCATAATGGCCGCGCCCTTTCCCTGATTCCGCTGATGCCGCAGGATTTGAATGCCGGCTATTTCTTTAATCTGTTCATAAGTGGTATCGGTCGAGCCATCGTCAACGACAAATACGGGAAACTGCAAGGCTTGTGCATCCTTGACAACCTGCGCCACAGTTGCGGCATGATTGTAAACGGGAATGACAAAAGCAAAACGATTATTTTTGTTTTTGATACTCATATTAACCTATGACTGATATCCTTCGTATCTGACAAAAGCTGTAACCAGCGCATTTGTTGTGAGCAAAGCGAACGACAAATGTGCCCGAGATAACGGCTTTGTTAGCTTATTTCACTTTCACTACCCCAAGGTTTTTCGGAATGCTTCTGGAAGTATTCGCTTTTTGTGGCTTGAAGACTTCTTGAACTAACCCAGTGAAACCTACCAAATGAATCAGTCACTCCTACATGCGTCGGATTAACGCTTAAGAATGACTCTTGATCGGAGTTCAATAGAAATGAGGCATTCTCTCCGACGTCCAAGATAATTGGCAATTTGGATGAATATGGATTCGTATGATCCCACATCACGTGCGCATATTGAGACTCAGATTTGAATACCTTTGAGATACGTCTACCAAGGAATCTCCACCAAGAGAGTTTTGCAATGTAAATGGACTCGAGATGTAACTTGCCAGGACCTAAATTTACGAGCGTAATAGTTATGAATGGTCCATGTATTTGTTCGCCATGGTGAACATTGGATATTGATATACTACCTGCCGCGCGAGACTTAAGAACAACGTCACGATAGAAATTCCACCCGAGCGCAAAAAAACTTACGGCGACCGAAATCGAACTGACTATAATTGCTTTGTCCATGTTCTATCCCTAAAACTAACAATTATTATACAGTCTGTATAAATCGGAAAAACACAGACCGTTGCTTTTTGTATTTTCTTAATAACTTACAAATAGCACAAAAAGTAAAATTGTTAAACCATATTGTACTTTAACGACTCCGTAAAGAGCGCCAGATGCAAGGCGCGCGAGTCACAAGGAATGAGGCGTATTTTTGACATACGCCGCAATGACGAGGGATGAAGCGCAACACAGCAGATGGCCTCTTTACGGAGTCGTTACTCCGGCAGGAAAGCCACGCCCCACGTCCCCGGCCCCATATGCGCGCCTGATGTCAGCGATAACGGCTGCAAAATAACCTCCGTTTGCGGATAGCGTTCCTCCACCATTTTTTTAACAGTTTCATTTACCCAATCATAATTATCGGAGTATTCCAACATAATAAGAGCAGGAGAATCATTTCGTAACGAAACAGCAAGACGTTCTTCAGCCAATTTTAACTGTTCTTCCTGGTTTCTGACCACGCCGATTTTTTTCACACCTTCCGGTTGAGGAGAAATAACAGGCTTCATGTGCAGCATATCGCCAAAAAAAGCGCTCGGTTTAGATAGCCTTCCGCCTGCGGCCAGGTATTGCAATTTATCAAGAAACACATACTCCTCGCAGATTTGCACCGCTTTTTGTGCAAAGGCAAAGGTTTTTTCCATATCGTTTGTTTCGGCTAAGTAACGAGAGGCCGCGAGTGCAATGACACCTAATCTTCCCGAAGCGGCACCCGTATCAATGACGAGTATCCTGTTTTGCGGATCATGTTTCTTCTTCCATTCCATAACTACATTATAATTGCCGGTAAAAACAGACCCGACACACAAATATAAAACCTTTTCAAACCTGTTCAATACGCTTTCGTAAATCTGATGCCTTTCATAAAAGGATGCCTGTGACGTGGATACTTTTACACCTTGGCGCATTGCGGCATAAACTTCTTCGGAATTAAAATACGTTTCCGGCAAACATTTTTCGCCGACTGTAAGATAACTATTCAAGAGTGTAAGACCATATTTTTTAGCATCCTTGCGTGTCACGGAGCCGGCGGCATCGGTCATTATGTGCAATATTTGTCCTGTTTTGGCATTCATGAATTCCCTGGTTTGCAAAGTCAGGTTATCTTCTTCCCAATTCAGCATACTGCCCAGTTTGCCGATTTGAGCTTTCATTTTTTCCCTGTCCTGTGTATGGAGATGAATTTTATAAAGATCTCCCTCGGGAATTATCACCGCATTGTCATGTGCTTGAGTAATTCTGATCACTTCTTCATTGGATAAGGCTGGCGACTTGAGGACAAAATCCACGCAGTAACCAGATTCTGCTTCTTCCCGGAAGGAAGTCGCAATGCGCAGACTGTTTTTGAATACTTCCGTCACTGGCCGATGATTATCCTCCATTCCCGCCAAAGAATAGAAAAAGCCTTCAAAGAAAATATACATACCCAATGCACCGGCATCAACCACCTGGGCTTTTTTTAATTTCGGCAGTATTTCTTTGGTTTCATGGACAGCTTTTTCCAGATGGCTAATAATGACCGCTATTGTTTCTTGATTCAGAATCATTCCCGTGGAAGGCAAAGCTTCAGCCAGAGCATCGAACAACGTCAACATGGTGCCCGCGCAGGGATCGCTAACCGCCTTCCAAGCCCGCAAACGCCCTTCTGCTGCGTAATCAGCAAGTTCGGATACGGACTTGGCCGCGTAAAACGCCGAAAAAAATCTGGAAGCGATGTTTCCGGAATTACCCCGCGCCGAAAAAAGGAGTTGCTGAATGATTTTTGATTTATCGGGATGAACATTGCGCAAGGGAAAAAGACTGATGGAAAGATTTCTTCCTGTGTCACCGTCGGCAACGGGAAAGACATTGATCGAATCGAGTAAATCCGCCCAGGCAGCGACACGTTCTACACCGGCAATAAAAGATTTCTGCAATAATTCGTCCATTAAAATCCCAAAGAACTGCGAATTTCTTCCGGTATGCTGAATAGAGTTTCCATCTCCGGCGTTTGCACTGTGACCTGCTCTGTTCGCCCGCGGGCACAAACTTTGCCATCCGCCACCCTTCTTATTTCAAAATCGACAACCAGTTTTATGTTGGCATCGATAAGGGTCGCTTTGCAAATGATCTCATCGCGGTGGCGCAAAGGGAAAATGTGCTTTGTCGAAGTTTTGATAATAGGAAAAATTAATTTATGCTTATCATAGAAAGAATAAAGATCGACACCGTGATGCTCGAAAAGAGCCGCGCGCGCGATCTCAAAATAGTTCAGATAATTACCGTGCCAAACTATTTGCATAGGATCGAGATCAAAAAAAGGCACGTGAATTGTGACTTCAAAGCTTTTTTGTTCTTTATGCATTATTTAATCCTAAAGAAATCGGAATACCTGATTGCCATACACATGCTTTCAATATCTTTATCCAACGGCCGGTCTTCAATCAGCGGCGCGCTGATTAATCTAATTTTTTGCGCAATTTTGGCCAAAAGCGGCCTTACACTAATGTTTTTTCTTAAATAACAGGCCTGCGCCGCCGCGAGAAGATGAATCGACACAACGCGTTCCGTAAGCGTGCAAATTCTTTCAGCGTCGCGTGCCGCGATAGTTCCCATGCTGACCTTATCCTGATTATGAGATTCGGTCGAACGGGAAAATGAAGCCGCGGGCATGGTTTGTTTCAGGGCTTCCGCCGCCAGAGCGGAAGAAGAAATAGACATAGCCTTAAAACCATGGAACAGGCCATTCCCCTTCTCTGTTGTTCCTACTAAATCGCCCGGCAATCCTCTGTTTACATTCGGATTGACCAACAACATCACCTGGCGGTCGCACATATCGGCAACGGAAGCCAGCGCGGCTTTCAGGCCGTCCATGGCAAAAGCGATATGACCACCGTAAAAATTACCGCCCATGAGAACCTGGCCGGTTCTCGGATCAAAAATGGGATTATCGTTGGAACTATTGGCTTCAATTTCCACCCATTTTTTTATCCAGTTAAGAGCGTCATGCAAAACTCCCAGCACCTGCGGAGCGCAGCGCAGCGAATAAGGATCCTGCAGGGCTTCCAGCGCGTCATCTTCCAGTTGACGCGCTGAAACTCTAGCCTGTAAAAGATGGAAAATATTTTCGGCAACAAAAATCTGGCCGGGAAAAGGTTTGGCCTCCGATAGCACCGGATGGTAATGATGAGCGTTGCCTTTGAGCGCGTGAACGCAAAGAGCGGTAGCATAAAGAGCGGCTGTTAAAATGCGCCAGGCTCTCTCCAGCGTTATGGCGGCAATGCCTGTCATCGTCGTTGTGCCATTAACCATCGAAAGAGGCTCTTTGGGCAGATATTTGTAAGGCTTTATTCCGGCTTTTTTCATGGCTCTACCCGCGGACATTTTTTCGTCCCGGTAAAATACTTCTCTCTCACCTGCCAGACAGGCGCCGATATAAGACATCGGCGTCAAATCACCGGAAGCTCCGACAGAGCCCTCACAGGGAACCACGGGCGTTATTCCTTTATTTAAAAAGTCGGCCATCTGTTTGAGCAGGGCAACGGAAACTCCCGAATAACCTCGTGCCAGACAAATTATACGGCACAGCATAGCCGCTCGTGTTTCTTCAATGCCGATAGGCTCGCCCGTGCCACAGCCGTGAAAACGAAAAATGTTTACACCATTTTTCATGGCAATATTCATCGGCATGCGCCTGCCGCAAGAACGGCCATAACCGGTGGTAACACCATAAACAGCAATCCCCTTACTCATCGCTTCCATCAGCATTTTTTGCGTTGATTCCATCCGTTTCAAAAAACGGCTGTTTTTACTTATTTCCACAGACATTCCATCTCTTGCTACGGCAATTATATCACCAATACTGACATGGCCGCCGTCAATGACTATGGAGCCTTTTTTGCCAATTTTTTTCATGCTTAAAAATTATCTCCTTTCGTCTCTGGCAAACATCATTCGCGCATACGCGGCTTATAGGTGTTGTCAGCTTTTTCTTTTTCCATAACTTTTTTGAGCATCTTGAACATTTTATAATTCTGAGGTTCTTCCTCATAAAACTTATCCCAGGCATAATAATAAAGCGACTGTAATTGTTCGGGGGACAGCAATTTTGGCTGAAAAACAACCTTGCCGCAGGTGTAATCATTCCAATCATAGGAAGATATTCTTTTGGCGTTATGAAAATCATCGAATGTCCGGGTGTGCGGAAACGGAGTGAGTACGGTAAATTCGGCCATATCGAGATCGATTTCCAACAAAAAATCAACCAGTTTTTTAATGTAATCTTCCGTATGATAATCGAGGCCTAAAAGAATGCTCCCTTCGACAGCGATGCCGTAATCATGATAACGCTTAATGCGGTCACGAATGAAATCGGACGAATCAAAAATAGCCTGATACACAAACCAAGCGCCAGCCTGCGCCGCCAGGTCCAGCACTTTATCGTCATTTTCAATTGGATGGCAGCACCACTTCTTTTTCAGCGGAATCATTTCTTTAAAAAGCCCGATTTCCCATTCTTTTTTTTGCGCCAGCGAATTATCGACAATGAAAAGCCTATTATTGTCGATACTGGCTAGTTCTTCGATTACTTTATCGTAAGGGCGGGGGCGAAATTGGCGTCCTCCTAAGAAATTGACGCAGCAGGGATAACAATTGAACCGGCAACCGCGGGATGCGTGAACCAAATCCACCATCTGGACACCGCGGTAATTATATAAATCTCTTTTTAATATACTGCGCCTTGCTGTTCCCACGGTTTCGATAGCCGGAAAATCCTGCATATAGTTATAAACCTTCTGTAACTTACCGTTTTTAAAATCTTCAAGCACCTTTTCCATACGACCTTCTGCTTCACCTAAAAAAACGGCATCAGCATGCTGTTGTGTTTCTTCGGCGTGCAACATCGTAGCGATGCCTCCGAACATTACTTTAATTCCTTTTTTTCGGTAGACATCGGCAATTTCCCAACTGCGTTTGATCTGAGCGGTAAGCATCACCGAAATTCCGACAAAATCTACCTCCTGTTCAAAATTAATCGGCTGCACGTTTTCATCGATAAATTCCACATCTACATAATCAGGTAATGTAGCGGCAAAAACAACCGGTCCATGCGGCGGCAATGTAAAACGCGTTTGCTTTTCCAATTTTTCCCACTTGGGATAAATCAGCTTAAATTTCATGCTTCCTCTTTTTCAATTAATTTATTGCAATATTGTCTTGGCAATAAAGCGAATTCATATTCGTCCTCCACCCGACTCGCCTTTTCTTCCCATCAGAGCTTCGCACGATACGCTTCCGCTTAATTATCTTCAAGCTGTTTTTTTAAAATCCTTTTTAAGACCTTCCCTGCTTGATTGCGGGGAAAGTCATCAACAAAAAATATTCTTTTGGGAATCTTATAATGCGCGATTTTCCCTTGTAGCGCGGTCAAAATATCATTCTCCGTAATTTGGAGATTTTTATGAAGGATGACAAAAGCACCGACTACTTCGCCTCTTTTGTGGTTGGGCATTCCCACCACGGCCGCTTCTTTGATCTGCGGCAGTGATTGAAGAGCTCTTTCCACTTCCACCGGATAGATATTTTCACCGGAAGATATAATCATTTGTACCTTTCGGCCAACAATATAAACAAAGCCGTCTTCATCGCGCCGCCCCATGTCGCCTGTATGAAACCAACCATCCTTCATAGCTGATGCGATCGCAGTGTCTTTACGCCAGTAACCAGCAAAAACGTTCGGTCCCTGTACAATAATTTCTCCTGTTTCGTTTGGCCGTAGTTTGTTTCCTTTTTCGTCAACAATGCGCAAGTTCACATGAAATACTTCTTTACCGACAGAACCAGCTTTGCTGATAGAATCTTCCAGATCAAGTGAAGTGAGCCGCCCAGTTTCCGTGAGTGCGTACCCCTGAACGAAACCAACGTTCTTTTCTTCCTGATATTTCTTTATTATCGGCAGAGGAATCGGAGCGCCGCCGGAAATAAAAAAATTAACATGCCCAAGATCGGCATCCTTCCATTCTTCCGCTTCCGTCATCATTTGAAACATAACCGGTACGGCAAACATGTAATTTATTTTTTCCTTGCATATAATATTGAGAACTTCCGCGGCGCTGTAAAAACTGCTGATCATGATACTGCCCCCGGCATAAACAATGGGGGTTACGGAAGCAGCTAGGGCTCCAATGTGAAAAAGCGGCGCGACTACCAGTGATTTATAAGACCGGTTAACTCCATAGCCCAAGAGAGAATGAATTGCGCCAAACAGGATATTTTGATGGGTTAATGCCGCACCCTTCGGATCGCCTATTGTGCCGGAAGTATACATAATAAAAAGGGGATCGTTCAAATCGACACTTATCTCCGTTAGCGGTTCCAACTCCGGAAAACCATTTACGTACTCTAAAAATACGGAATCGTTTTTAAGTGCTTCTCCTCCTAGGCACATGTACCGCTGAAGTGAAAGATCAGCGGCCTTAATTTCCTGAACCTTGGAGGCAAATTCGGAAGAATAAATTAGAGCGGAAGGTCCGGAATCATTAAGAATGTATACAAGTTCCGGCACCGCTAACCGGAAATTCAAGGGAACCATAATCGCGCCCGTTTTGGCGCACGCAAAAAATATTTCGAGAAATTCACTGCAGTTGGACATCAATATGGCCACACGTTCTCCTTTTGTTATTCCTAAATGACCCAATGCGTGCGCTGTTTTATTCACTCTTTCGTTAAACTGCCGATTACTGTAAGTTTTGTTTTTTTCAGTCAAAAACGGTTTATTCGGCTGAATTATTGCTCTTTTACTTATCCATTCTCCGATGTTCAAATCTCTTCCCCCTATTTATCGCAATTGGCAAAAACTAAATACACATAAGTCCCGCCGAAAGAAATACCGGCAAGTATTGCATTATTTATTCTCATTTCTCTTTTATCACCCGCAACGAACTCCAATGATTTGATGGGCTTTACAAGTCCGACAGTCGGAGGCACAATATTTTTCTCCATGGATAAAGCCAAGGCACACGCTCGTATTCCCCCACTGGAAAAACTTTCTCCCAGCGCGCCTTTGATGGAAGTAATTAGCGGTTGTTTTTTCAAACCTGAAAAAACTTGAGCGTAAGCTTCAGCCTCAACAGCATCCAACACTTTGCCGCCGTTGGCGGCCGCGTAAATAGCCTGAATATCGCGTGCTTTAATTTCGGCATTTTGCAGCGCCCGGCTGATTGTTTGTTTTATGCCTGCCGGATCATCCGGCCAAGCGGTAGGGCTGGTAGGTGACGACCCCAATCCAAATCCTTTTATCTCACAATAAGGTTGACGGCCTCTTGTGAGGGCCGACTCCCAACTTTCCAAGCAAATTATACCGCATCCTTCTCCGACTATAATTCCGTTACGGTCTTCATCAAATGGCAGGCACGCTTCTTTACCTCCATCCAGGGGAGAGAGACTACGAAATCTGGTTAATGCTTCATAATAAAATTTTGATAGTATATCGACTCCGCCGGTCAGCACAAAATCGGCAGTGCCGCGCCGGATTTCTTCTACGGCGTACGCCAGAGCAGTCTCGGCGGAAACGGCAAAATGTGTTACTGTCGTGTTGACACCGCGAAATCCCAACTCAATGGAAGCATGCCCTGCCGGAGCGTTCATAACAGTGTTCGGCACCAAGATCGGATTGACAAAAGCCGGCCCGCGAGCCAGAAGCGTTCCCGCAAACTGGACGGTTACATCGGTCGCGCCGAAAGAAGTGCCCAAAATAATACCGACGCGGTCACGGTTTCCTTCAGTAATATAAATTCCCGCATCATCCAAAGCCAGGCGCGCAGCAGCAGTTGACATTGAAGATGTTCTATCCATCCGCCGCAGGTTTTTTACGGAGATAAAACCACGCGGTACGAAATCGGTTACTTCCGCTCCCAAATGCGACTGGAAGGAACTAGTATCAAAAGCTTTTATTACATCGATGGCACATTCGCCGGCAAAGAGCCTCCTTACGAATTCTTCTTTGCCAATACCCAAAGGGGTTACCATACCTACGCCTGTAACTACAACCTTTGTCGCTTTATGCGTCCGGCGATTTTTATCCATTGCCGACGCCCCCTTCGGCATATTGGCCAAAAATAATAGTAGTATTATTTCCTCCGAAAGCAAATGAATTGGAAAGAGCTGTGCGCAATAGGGTATATCTTACGCCATCGGTTACATAGTCCAAATCGCATAAGGGATCTTCATCGCGGTAATTTATCGTTGGAGGGATAAACCCATTTTGCAAGGAAAGCACGCAAACTATTCCTTCCAAAGCGCCCGCAGCCCCAAGAGTATGCGCGTGCATGGATTTAGTTGAGCTAACGGGAATTAAATAAGCGCGTTTACCAAACACTTCTTTAATTGCTTTTGTCTCCATAACATCGTTAACCGCTGTGGCCGTGCCGTGCGCGTTGATGTAATCAATATTATCGATGGAAAGACCGCTGTCTTTTAGCGCGGCGCGCATGGAGCGAACGGCACCGGAGGCCTGCTCATCAGGCGCAGTCATGTGAAAAGAATCGCAGGTAACACCGTAGCCTAAGATTTCTCCATAAATTTTTGCTCCTCTATTCAAAGCGACATCCAGAGGTTCCAAAACCATTATGGCCGCCGCCTCGCCTAAGGAAAGACCGTTGCGGTCTTTATCAAAAGGCCGGCAGACGTCCGGATCAACAGATTTCAGGGCATTAAAAGCCGCGTAAGTGATCCGGCACATAGGTTCTACTCCACCGGCAATCATGACGGACGCATAATCATTAACAATCAAGTCTCGCGCGTAGCCTATCGCTGTAGCCCCCGCAGAACATGCCGTCATAAACGTTGTTTTGGGCCCCATAAGACCTAAACTGGAAGCAATGCGATCGGCAGAAGAAGCACAATAAACACTCGAAAGCTTAGAAAACCGTGCTTTTCGAACTCCTTTTTTCAACATTTCACCATAAAAGTTTTCCGCTTCCCAAAGTCCGCCGGAACCGCCGCCAACGGCCACTCCCATTTTTTCTTTTATTAGATCCGGTAGAGGATAAAGACCGGCATCGCGTAGTGCTTCGAGAGTGGCGGCACAAGAAAGCATATCCGCTCGCGACATTCTTTTGATCGAGTAATCCTGAGGTATATAATCGCGGACGTTAAAATTCTTGACCTGGCCGCCATTTTTGCTGCGGAATCCAGTTGTATCAAAGAGGTCTATTGCCTCAATGCCGCAAAAACCTTCCTGTAATGCCTGCACAAATTCCGGAATATTATTGGCGATAGCATTTAATGTTCCCAAACCGGTAATAACAATACGTTTACTTTTATTCATTTTAATAAATCAGCATTAACCTTTAGGGCTTGTTTCAGATTAATAAAACTTAAATTGGGCATGAAAAAAAGTCAAGTGAATAACCCTCTACATTAGAGCGTAGAATTTGATTTATAGTCAGACGATGAGTAATATTAGATAACGCTCTCAAAGAGTTGTTCTGTCATAAGCTAAGGACAAAACCATATTCATGGGGAGAAATTTCCAGCAAGACCAAAGAAAAATATATCAATTTCTTTTAATGCCTAGAAGTATTTAAAGCGAAGGCGAAAGATAACCTAATGCAGGCTATCTTTCGCCTCATGCATTTGAATATTAAAATTCCTTTTACCCATATAAAACCGTGGGCACAAAAAGAACAAGATCAGGGAACGATGTAAAAATCATCAGTCCAATCAATTGCAAAATAAGGAAAGGTAAAACACCCCGATAGATATGCCCCCAATTTATACCCTCAATTTTCATGCCCGCTAAATAAAAAAGTGCGTAGCCAAAAGGCGGAGCAAGAAAAGATATTTGCAGATACATAGCAATCATAATCACGAACCAGACCATATCAAATCCCATCAATCGGGCAATGGGCAGGAAAATAGGGAAAGTAAGGAATATTAGACCGACCCAATCAATGAAGCACCCCAGAATAACCAGCAAAATCATCATCACAAAATATAGCCCCCATTTGCTCAGACCGAGAGATGTCAATGTTTCGACAACAGCTGTTCCGCCACCCATGCCTAAAAAAATCCCGGTAAAACAAGAAGCTCCGACCATAATTATTAGAACCATTGTGCTTGCTTTTGCCGTCTGGTAAAGGCAGGCCTTGAATTCTTCCCAGGTAAAACGCCGATAAAGTAAAACTAAGACGAAAGCCAGACTGGCACCGATTCCTGCTGCTTGCGTAGGTGAGGCAAAACCAAAAAATATTGCCCCCATTACGCCTACAATTAAGGCTAAAGGCAGCAGGGAATAAATAATAAAGTCCATTAATCTCTCGCTGAAAGGCATCAGGGCAATTTCTTCCGCGGGTATTGGCGGACCCAGTTCGGGATGGAGACCGCAGCGAATACGTACATACGCCATATAAAGAATGGCCAGAGAAAAACCCGGGACAATAGCAGCAGCCAGAACATTACTTACAGGCAAACCTGCCTGGTCGCCCATGACAACGAGCATGATACTGGGTGGTATCATAAGACCCAGCGTCCCTCCGGCGGCAATCATGCCCATAGTCAGTTCTTTTTGATAACCATAACGCAAAAGCATGGGGCCGGTAAGCAGGCCCACTGTAACAACGGCTGCGCCGACTATTCCAATACAGGCGGCCAACATAATGCAAACAGCCAAAACCGCGACACCTAAACCGCCGCGAATTGGTCCTAGGAAATAGCGTAAAGATTCAAAGAGTCTATCGGCTATGCCGGAAATAGTCAGCAAATTACCCATAAAAATAAACAGCGTAATGGTAACCAACGTAAAGTTGCCCATGATACCTACGAAAATGCGGTCCATAAAGGTATTGAAAAAAGTTGGTCCCATGACAAAAAAACCGAATATAGTTCCCACTCCTCCCAAGACAAAAGCCAATGGATGTCCGAGGAAGAAAAAGATAATGACGGCAAGAAGCATTAAAATCGCAATTAACGTCACACTCATTCGAACACCTCCTCAGATAATTCTGATAATATACGAATTGTCACGATGGACTTTATTACTTCCGACAAACCCTGCAATATTAAGAAAATGGCCGCTAATGGAATGACGAATTTGATAGGATATAAAATCGGCGCCCAGAGACTCCATGATTTTTCGACAACCGACCATGATGAATAAAAATAACTCCAGCCGTAATAAAGCCAAACAAGCATAAATGGAAAAAACAGGATGAGATAACAAATAATTGAAATAACCGCCTGCGTTTTTTGGGATAGATGGCTGGTAAAAAGGTCAATGCGAACATGAGAACCGTAAAGCAACCCATAACCGGCAACCAGCATAAAGTGAGCGCCGAAAATAAAACTGCTTGATTCAAACGTCCAGATTGTGGGTACATTCAATGCCCTTGTAATAAATTCAATGATAATTATTACGGCCAGCGGCACAACGAGCCAGGAAAAAATTCTGCCCGTCCATTCATTGATATTGTCAAGAAAATTAGATAATTTGACTAAGAAATCCCCTCCCATTTTATGTTCCCCTTTTCTTGTGGATTATTTACTATGGTTTGCTGCAGATTAAATCTGCGGCAAACCATACTTAAAAACCTTACTTCAAATTGGGTAATTTAGGCCACTTTGCCGGATTTCGTCCCTGGGCATAAGGTGCTTCGTAATCTCGTGCCTGGCTGAAATCTTTCATGTATTGGAACATGGAAGTCGCAATTTTATCGTAATCGGGATTTTTCAGAGCTTCAGCAGCAATAAATTCCCAGACCCACTCTTCTATCTGATTTAAATCCTTCGTAGAAAACTTGGTAACCTGGGTACCTTTTTCCTGAAACTTTTTAAGAGCCAAAGAATTATCCCATTCAGACAGAGTAGCCATGTTGATGAGATTCTCATATGCGGCGGTTTCAATAATTTTTTTCAAGTCCGGAGGAAGAGCGTTCCAGGCGTCTTTGTTAATCATCACCCCACCAACACTGAAGGGCTGATTCCATCCGGGACCGATGTTATATTTAGTAACTTCAGCCAGACCAAGGCTGAGATCAATATTGGGAGTGTTGAAAGCGGCGGCATCGATAGCTCCGGTGGCCAAGGCCTGAGCAATTTCTGCTGGCTGCGTCATAACCTGAGCGGCACCGGCTTTCTGCAGGACGTAGCCCAGCGCTTTACCAGCCATCCTGATTTTCTTGCCTCTAAGATCAGCCAGGTTTCTGATCGGCACACGGGAACGGATACCCGACGCGATGCATGTAGCGCCGGTAACGAAATAAACCATGTTATATTTACCATACATGTAATTATACATATCATATCCGCCACCATGGATATACCAGTTAATTAGGTCATACTGGGACATAGCCATGGGTAATGATCCTAAAAGATCAAACGCGGAATTTTTATTAGCCCAATAAGTAGCCCAATCCGCTCCCATTTCCGCGGCGCCTTTCGCAACTGTATCAAAAACAGCGGACGTTGGAACAAGTTCTCCTGCCGCATAATCAGTAATTTGCAGGCGGCCGCCGCTGAGCTCATAAATATTTTTAGCAAAGCGTTTTTCGCTTTGAGAGATAGACGAGTATGACGGCCAGCAGGAAACCATCCGCCATTTTATTGTTTGGGCAATGGCCGGAGCAGCAAATATTGTCATGGTCATGAAAACAGCGGCTATAATTGCTACTATGATCCCATAGAATTTTTTCATTCCAAATATCCTCCTTTTAAAAATACATCCTCTTCATTAATTTCACCAGCAAGCATCTGTAATAAAATATATTGTTCCTCCCTATTTTCGCTTTTTCTTTTACAATATATTTAATTTCTTGTGCAAACTGTACTCTTTGCAAAATAATATCCAAAAACTTACTTCAAACCAGGCAACTTGGGAAAAGTATATAGATTACGCCCCAGGGAGTATGGCGCTTCAAAATCGCGGGTTTCGCGATAACCTTTTTGCCACTGGAACATGGAGGTGACAATTTTCTCGTAATCGGGATTTTTCTTTGCCTCCTCCAGAATATATTCCCATGTCCATTCTTCTACCTGTTTCATATCTTTTTCCGACCATTTAAAATTCTGGACTCCTTTACTTTTAAACTTTTCAGGCCAATCAGTTTGATCCCATTGAGCCAGAGAAGTCATAAAGTTATCATTCTCGCCTATGGCAACTTCAATGATTTTCCTTAAATCAGCAGGCAAACTGTCCCAGGCGCCTTTGTTAATGATCACCCCGCTGGCACTAAACGGCTGATTCCATCCCGGACCAATGCAATACTTGGTAACTTCACCCAGACCCATACTCCAATCAATACCAAGATTACTAAATGAAACGCCGTCAACAGTGCCTGCCACTATGGCTTGGGCGATTTCCGCGGGCGCCGTCATAACCTGGACTGCTCCGACTTTCTGCAGGATATAGCCTGACGCTTTACCAACCATTCTAATTTTTTTACCCTTAAGATCGGCCAGACTTCTGATCGGCACGCGAGAACGAATACCCGACGCAGCGCCAACTGCACCCATTAAGTACCAACGCATATTGTATTTCATATAAAGATCGTTTATGAGGTCTTTTCCATTACCATGGTAATACCAGTTTACAAAATCACGCACGGAAAATATCATAGGGTATGATCCTAAAAGATCAAATGCGGAGTTGTTGCCAGCCCAATAGCTGGGATAATCCACGCCCATTTCTGCGGAGCCTTTAGAAACTGTATCAAAAACCGCCACCGATGAAACAAGTTCTCCTGCCGGATGGACAGAAATTTGCAGGCGACCGCCGCTGAGTTCATATATGCTTTTAGCAAGACGAGTGTTACTTTGAAAGATTGCCGAATAAGACGGCCAGACGGAAACAAGTCGCCATTTTACGGTTTGGGCTAAAGCCGAAGCGGTAAATATCGACATTGTCATGAAAACAGCAGCTATAATCAAACCTATGATCCCATGTTTTTTTTTCATTCCAAATGTCTTCCTTTTCCAAAAACGTTATTTTTTTTTAAATACCATTTAAATCACAGCATGCTCACTGGCAAGACAAAAATATTACTTCTTTTCTCCAGTAAAGGTACCGGTTTCCTGTCCTGCAAAATCAATATCTCCGGACATCTTCTTGCCGTCAACCTTGCCTTTATAAACAGTTGTCATTCCACCCAGCGTAAACTTCATTTCAAAGTTTCTTCCTTGAACGGCTCCCGTTACCGACGCCTGTCCAAAACGACCAGAGTAATCACCGGTTAATTTATTGCCCTCTTGCTTCAAAATAAAATCCGGGCTACCCGGGCCGCGTGGCGTTATAACCGACAAATTCCATGTGCCGGTCATATCCACTTTTTCTTTTTCGGCCGCCGGGATCACTGCCGCTACGGCTGTTTTATCACCTTTAGCCGGTGCGGTAGTAGTAGTAGTGGTGGTAGTAGTAGCTGGTTTAGCGGCCGGAGCAACAGTTGGCGTGGTGGTAGTGGCAGTAGCTGGTTTTGTGGCCGGAGCTGACGTAGTGGGCTTCACAGCGGGAACCGGTTGCTCTTTCTTTCCTGCTGCGGGCACTTTACCACCTCCAGCGGGCTGTTTAACGGCTGGAGCCGGTTTTTTCTTTTCTTCTATCTCAACAGCGGCGGCCTTATTAAAACCCTGCGCAGGAAACGGATAAATTAATTTGGCCGTCGCGAATTCCCACGGCCAAATAATTTTTATTTTTCCACCTTGCCATTGCATAAGCTTCGGATTAGCTCCTGCTTGATGATTAATGCCAAGACTCTTTACAAAAACAAATGTATCGCCCAGCGGGGATTCATATTTTGTCTTCTCCAAGGCCTTAATCAAGGCTTCACTTTCCAGAGTACCCGCTCTTTTGATTGCCTCAGCAACAATCATTATATTGGTATAGGCAAGAGGACCGAAGTACGTGGCCGGAGATTCATTAAATTCCTTGTTGAAAGCATCACCGTAATCTCTGCTTGCTTTATTTTTGCTTTTCATTGATTCGTTCCAGTAACTGTACAACATAACACCTTCGGAACCCACCAAAGTAGAAAAGTCAGCAGGCCATACCAAAGTTGTTCCTAAATAAACAGGAGGGGCAAATCCAATATTTTTAGCATCTTCCAGCATTGGTTTAGCGTCTTTTTCCGAACCATCCCAGATAAAAATATCCGGACCAAATTTTCTGGCATTACTCAATATTGTCCGATAATCTGGACTGTTATACACTTCGCCCTTCAGCAAATTTAAATAAGCTTTGGCTATGGGACTGGCAATGCTGAAACTATCGGAACCGAAAGGGTCTTCTTTATACGCAACGAATATTATTTTCTTTTTAACATTCGGATACTTTTGGACAACTTCTCTCCACATTTTTTCATAATACGCACCGAGTTCATAATCCCAAGATTGCAGGTGAAAAAACCAGTCCTGCCCCTCCAGCTCCTTTTCGATTTTTGCCGAAGATGCTCCACACCAAACCGTTACTTTCTTATATTTTTTTAAAGCCGGCACTATTCCCATAGTTGTGGCATTGGCCGTACCGCCAACAAGTATATCGACCTTGTCACTATTGGCTAATTTCTCTACAGCGGCCAGAGCCTTATCCGGTTTCATTTCATCGTCAACTATTATTAATTCCAGCTGCCTTCCCAGCAAGCCGCCTGCGGCATTGATCTTCTTTACGGCCAATTGCATCGATTTGGACGCATCTTTACCAATTACTTCCGCCAACGGCAAAACAGCACCAATTTTAATTGTCTCTGCCGCCATAACAGAACTTGCCATTGCCATAAAAAGGAGGCCAGTTGTGAAAGCCGTTGATAAAAAGCGGATAAATATCTTAATCATTTATAATCCCTCCCACAAAGTTTAATAAATGTAATCAATTAATATATTAAATGTTTTCACCACTGTGCAAAACATTAAATACTAGTTTATTTGTTTGAACGGTAATTCTCAGGATACTTTTTTTCTTGCTTGTAGATTGTAGTAAGATAAGCAGACTAGCAATTGAGTGAGCATTTACATAAAACATTGAAGCACTTCCCCGTAAAATTTAAAGTTATCTAAAGTTATCTTCAAGTTACGAGTATTTATTAACAGGAAACGCTTTTTCTGTCAAGAAATATAAAGAGAAATGCCCATGGCCTAGCTGGATTAAATGGTAGATTTGAAACACTGCCAAATAACCCTTTTTTATGCAGTTGATGATGGCGAATAACAAACAGCAAGTTTCAAAAACAACGCATATCTTCAAATTGGCAGGCAGATAATTATGTGCTAGGAATAAAACAGAGCGTATTTCTGTATGTAATGAGAATAAATTTATAAATGACATTAGGATAATTATAAAGCATGACTATCCCTATAGTATCCATTGTCGGCAAATCCAGCGCCGGCAAGACAACCTTATTGGAAAAAATAATTCCCGAATTAGTAAAAAGGGGATACCGCGTAGCTACAATCAAGCACGATGTTCATGGATTTGACATAGACCACGAGGGCAAGGATAGCTGGCGGCACAAAAAAGCCGGCGCCCACACGACGATTATTTCTTCGCCTCTCCGAATAGCTTTAGTTGAAGACGTAGATCATGATCAGGCGCTAGACGAAATCAGGAAGGAATATATTAAAAGGGTGGATATAATTCTTACTGAAGGTTACAAGGGCAACCCTTTCCCCAAAATCGAGGTTTTCCGCTCTGAACTAAAGCGTACGCCTTTATGCAAAAAAGAGGATAATCTGCTGGCGATTGCCTCGGATATAAAGCTGGATATTGGCGTTCCTTGTTTTGATATTAATGATTCCCCAAGCCTTGTCGATTTAATAGAAAATAAATTTTTAAAATAGTTATCAATGATAGAATTAGTTAACGGAAGTGAGAAGCAAATACGGCGATTCTCATTTCGGTCACCTTTTTCCCAACGGATCCAAGCCAACTGATCTCAGATATTGCATCGATTCAGCCTCGCTGCGCTTCATACCTAAGAAAAAAATGTTTGTTATTAAATTTTAAGTGAGGCTAATTTTTCCTTTTCGTAAGCAAAGAACACCAAATCATGTCTATTCCTTAATTTTTAAGCTTTCCCGCAGATGCTTTTTAAAATCATAGTAATTATTTGTCATGGATATAGCGTTCCCTGCTCGACGATCAATGTCTTTTAAACTTTCCGGTAAATTCAATTTTAATCCCAGAAGTCTTTGAATTTCTTCCGGAAATTTTGCCGGATGCGCGGTTTCCAGGCAAATGGCTATATTTTTGTTCGAGGTTTTGTTTAGATAATCTTCCAGACCTGCCCAGCCGACAGCACCATGCTGTTCTAAAACCACGTGATAGCGTTTGTAGACACTCTGAATTGTTTTTCTGGTTTGTTCATCCGAAACGCTTATCGAATATATATATCGCCTCATTTCTTCTATATTGGGATAGCGATGCACATTTCCCGCTCGATCAACAGTGCCGCCGTACAATTCAAAGAACCGCGCCAGATTACTGGGATGTCCGACATTCATAGCGTTGGAAATACACGCTCGGGAAGGCGAAACTTTATTGTACCTGCCGGATTCTAAAAAGATAGGGAATTCATCATTTTCATTAGTGGGCATAACGAGCTTAGCCACCGGCAAGCCCATACGGCGCGCGTATTCACATCCCAGAGCGTTGCCGAAGTTCCCCGAAGGAACCGAGAAGACCACCTGTTCTTCGGCAGCGGCAAGCTGGGCGTAAGCGTAAATATAGTAAACTATCTGCGGCAAAATCCGGCCAAAGTTAATCGAATTGGCTGAAGACAAATTAAACTCAGTCAACTCCGGGTCGGCAAAAGCTTGTTTGACCAAGTTCTGGCAATCATCAAATTTTCCTTCTACACAGAGAGCATGGACATTACCGCCGATTGTGTCGAGCTGTTTTTTTTGCCGGAGACTTACTTCTTCGGCCGGATAAAGAATAGTAACGTCAATTCCTGTCACTCCCTTAAAAGCCTCACCCACGGCGCTTCCTGTATCGCCGGATGTAGCCACCAAGATATTGATACGCTCACCTCGGGGGCGGCAATGACTCATGAGTCTCGCCATCATCCTCGCGGCAAAATCTTTGAATGATGCTGTGGGACCTTGATCCAAACGCATTATGTAGGCTTGCGGGCATACTTCCTCCAAAGGCACGGAAAAGCTGTAAGAGTCGGCAACGACATTTTTCAGAATTTCATCGGAAAACTCATCAGACAGAAACGCCCTCGCTACAAGCAGCGCAGTTTCCCGGTAAGGCTTACTTTTCAACTTTTGTATATCTTTTAACGAAAGAAGCGGTATTGTATCCGGCATAAACAAGCCTTCATCCGGAGCCTGGCCGGTAAGCAATGCCTCTCTAAACGAAACTTTTCCGGTAAAAGGAATAATCCCCGCAAAATTATTCAAATAACGATTTGTGCTGTAGTACCTTATGGACATTGTGTTTACCTTCTTTTTTTAATGTCTTATCTTTAAACTCATTGCCGTAAATAAATCAATAAAAAATCGGACAGGTTTTTACAATAGCTTAGAATTAAATGAGGAATGGAATTCCGGTTGGAAAATACATCCGTATGTGTTAAAAATAACAGGCTGGAAATATATAAACAGATTGGCCAAGAGAAAAATGGAAGAAAAAAAAGCCCTTCGTTTAACAGAAACAGTGCAAAGTGCCGGTTGAGCCTGTAAGATAGGTCCGGGCGACCTCTCCGAAATTTTGCGCGATTTGCCGCTGATTTCTGATCCTAATTTACTGACGGGATTTGAACACGCGGAAGACGCCGGAGTGTATAAACTTTCCCCCGACCTTGCCCTGGTGCAAACGGTTGATTTTTTCACACCGACTGTGGATGATCCCTATACATTCGGCCAAATCGCCGCGACCAACGCTATCAATGATGTTTACGCCATGGGCGGAAAGCCGATAACCGCGATGAATATTGTTTGCTTTCCCATCAAGACGATGGATATTTCCGTGCTGCGGGAAGTTTTGCGCGGCGGCTTGGATAAAATGCGCGAGGCAGGAGTTTTGCTTGTCGGCGGACACAGCGTTGAAGATAACGAAATTAAATATGGCCTTTCCGTAACCGGTCTAATTCATCCGGACAAAGTTTTATTGAACTGCGGCGCTAAACCCGGCGACAGCTTGATTCTCACCAAACCATTGGGCACAGGAATTGTCAGCACGGCGCTGAAAGGCGGCGTAGTTAACGAGCAATTACTTCAAAAAGCCATTGCCTGCATGACCCAGCTCAATAAAAAAGCTTCAGAGATGATGATTGCCGCAGGGAATATTCACGCTTGCACCGATATAACCGGTTTTGGTTTTTTAGGCCATGCCTGCGAAATGATTGAATGCAGCGATGTCGGCATGCGCATAAATTCAGCCGCTGTGCCTATTTTTGCGGGAGTGCAGAAATTGGTGGAAACAGGTTTTGTTCCCGGCGGCCTTTACCGTAATAAAAATTTCCGAATTAAACAGATTGAAGCGGCAGCTACCTGCCGGGCATGGATTTTAGATGTTCTATTTGATCCGCAAACTGCCGGGGGGTTATTATTTAGCTTGCCCGCGATAGAGGCGCAAGGTCTTGTGAAAAAAATGCGCAATGCCGGAATTATTGATGCCGCTATTGTCGGTGAAGTTGTTGCCGATCATCTCGGTAAAATTTTTATTTACTAGGTGGATTAGCCGGCAGTATTCCATTTGAACTCAAAAAATGAAAATAGAATCTATTCTAATCAAAAAAGAATCCGAGCAAAACTTTAAAAAGCTCATGGATATGGCACGCCCTGACGATTCTCTGCTCTTGCTTATGCACGGCAGCCCTGATCCCGACGCTATAGCTTCCGCCATGGCCCTGCATGAAATTATCCGGCGGACAAAAGGCCTGGCTAAAAGTATTTTTGTTTCCACGGAGCCGCTGGTCAGACAGCAAAATGCCGAATTTGTTTTTTCCATGCGCCTCCATATCGACTTAGTCAATCAAGTGGACTTGAAGGCTTACCGCTTAATCGCGCTTTTAGATGCTCAACCTTCTTTTCTTAGTGGCGCATTGGCCTTTATCCAACCGCATATTGTTTTCGATCATCACCCCCGCGAAGGAAAATGGCAAGCGGATATGGAAGATATCCGGCCTAACTACGGCGCTTTATCTAGCATCTTAACCGAATATTTGCTTTGTGCCCGCGTGAAAATCCCCCGCAACTTGCACACAGCCCTTCTTTATGGAATCAAAACTGATACGGACAATTTTGATCGCGATACTATTTTCGAAGATATCAGCGCTTACACTTATCATACAAAATACGCCAATATGCAGCTGATCCGCCGCATCGAACTTAATCAAACGCCAGGCCGTTTTTTGAAATATTACGATCATGCCTACCATCACATGAACAATTTTCGCGGCCGGAGGGTTTGTTACTTGGGGGATATAGAAAGCGCCGATGTTTGCGTTCAGGTGGCCGATTTTTATCTTCACTTAATCGGCACTCACTATGTTGTTGTGGCCGGAATCGTAAGCGATAAATTTATCATCACTTTCCGCGGTGACGGATACAGACAGGATTGCGGCGCCATTGCGCAACGGGCTTTCGGATTATTGGGTAAAGGCGGCGGACATAGGAGCGCCGCGCGAATGGAAATCTCCCTGGAAGCACTGAAAGAAAAGTTGGGAGGAAATTTATCCCAGCGCAATGTCGATAAGTTTCTTTTAGAAAGCCTGAAAAGATATCAAAGAACAAATACCGCCAGACATGAACATTCCAAAAACAATACTCGGAAGGAAAATCTATGAAATACGTTGGCTTCAAAAAAGAAATAACAACTGGCCGTTATCTTAATCCCTTCGGTGGATTCGAGGAAAAAGAAGTTACTATTGAATTACGCACCGATGAAATTACCGGCGTGGCCTGCCGTATACTGCCCTACCGCGTCCGCCCAGCCCAAAAGCCTGATCTGAATTTCTATCTGGATAAATCGCCGGAATCGTTATGCCCTTTTTGTTCCACCCTTTTTGAAAAAACGACACCGAAATTCACAGCGGATATCATCCCTGAAGGGAAATTCAGGCGGGGAGAAGCGTGTCTGTTTCCCAACGCCTTCCCTTACGATCAAAATAACTCTGTAGCCATCCTCTCGTCACGGCATTTTATACCGCTGGACGAGTTGACGCCGCAAACGATGCAACCGGGCTTCGATGTTTGCCGTGATTATTTTCACCGTGTCGCTGAAATGAATTTGGGCTACAAATACTGCTCGATTAACTGGAACTATATGCCGCCAGCAGGCGGCGGGCTTATTCATCCACATCTGCAAACGATTGTCGGCCATAAACCAACTAATTTTATGCACCGCCTTTTAGCCAGCGCCCAAAGTTACGCGGCGGCGGAAAACGGCGAAAGCTTGTGGCACAATTTGATTGCTTTGGAAAAAGATGCAAAAGAAAGGTTCATTACCTCTACCGGCGTTATTAGCTGGCTGACCAGCTTTGCGCCGAAGGGCATGGCCGGAGAAATAGATTTTATTTTTCAGGAGAAAACTTCTTTTTTTGATTTAACGGAAGCAAATTTTACCGAGCTTCTTGCCGGACTAGCCAAAGTGTTTAGCTATCTTTACGCGAATAATTTTATAAGTTTCAATATGGCGCTTTACGCTCCGATGATAAATAATCGTTACTTCTGGGTGCAAGGAAAAATTGTCCCGCGTTTTGTAATTAATCCATTAGGAACAAGCGATTTGAATTACTTTGAAAAACTGCACAATGAAATTATTTGCCCGACTGTTCCGGAAGAGCTATGCCGCGAACTTCAACTTTATTTCCAGCAATGATCCCGATAGCACCAGGCTACGGGATTAACCCCGCTTTTGGCGGGATCAATTCAACTTACAAATTTCAATGCGCTTCGTTTTTGAAATTTGAGTTTCATTGATTCGACTAACGCTTCAAACTTCACTCCGCTTGTTTTCAGCGAGTCTCATTAATTAATCTTCTTTGCTACTTTTTTTTGGCGTTTCCGTATTCGTATTCGTGGTTTCTTTAGCGGTTGAACTCTCGCTGGTTTCCGCCTTTTCTGCCTTAGCGGCCACCGGAGGTTTCTTTCCGGCGTAATCGGTTGTATACCATCCTGAACCTTTCAAACTGAAAGAAGAAAGCGACATCAATTTATGGACATTTCCTTTACAGAACTTACAGCTTTTTAATTCCGGCTCGTTTATTCCCTGAAACGCTTCATATTGTCTGCCGCATTTTGGGCATTTATATTCATAAATAGGCATGCAAAAAAACCTCCCCTGCAACTATATATCAATTAATTAGATCGCCAATTTTAAAATCGTTGCTAAAACATTCTAAAACTATTCCCAAATCATGCTGCTGGACCGGTTCCAGCGTGTTTTTAGTCAAATTATGCACAATAGTTTCTTCTTTTTCTTTTTCATCGCTTGCCGCATCAAAATCAATTTCGCCGTTACCAAAACGCAAGACATGAATCAATTCATGCACGGCAATGTAAAGCATCAGCGGGCTAAGCTTTATAAAGGGGCTTGCTCTTTCTACCGCGTCCAGAATGATATTATCCTGCAGGCACACCCGGTAAAAATCAAAACCGTCTTTCCCGTTTTCAGCCAAGCCATCAGGCTTACCGTAAGAATATTTGCAAAGATGGGCAAAAGCGCCGTCTTTTATTTCATGTTGATCCAAATATGCGAGTGTTTTTACATCATACTTATTCCTTTTTAACTGACCTTCGCTCAGTCTAAAATGACGCGCAACCAGCTTTTCGGCATCGTTAAACGCCTTATTAGCCAGCGGCAACTGCACTATATTAAAATAAGGAGACATAAAATCACCAACAAATAATACTCATATTTTGTAAATAATATATGCATTTAACGTATTGCTGTCAAGACGGGTAGTATATTTATGGATAAGTCCCAAAACCAAAATTAAATTGACATCTTCGGCCATCAGGGCGTATATCTAATGAAAATGATACAATAAATGGTCCCCTAAATATACCGATAAGATAATTAAGGACACTTATGCGGCAAAAAATGAAAATAGGTGTTTTATACGGCGGCAGGTCGGACGAGCACGATGTTTCGCTTTGCTCCGCCGCCTCGGTTGTTTCCGCGCTCGACTCAAATAAATATAAAGTGACAGCCATCGGTATTGACAGAGATGGAAAGTGGTATGTTCAGGAAAAGCCCGAAATAGTCGTTCATAAAGATTTCGGCAAGATTCTTTCTTTGAAAAAACGCGGCAAGTGGCTCGTCAATCACTTTCAGCAAAAAAATAAACTGCACCTTTACAATATCAAAAACAAAAACGAAGAAGTTGTTCTAGACATTGTATTCCCTGTCCTCCACGGCACATTCGGAGAAGACGGCACGCTACAGGGCTTGCTGGAGTTGGCGATGGTACCTTATGTCGGTGCGGATGTAACCAGCTCTGCCATAGGGATGGATAAGGACATCGCCAAAAGATTGCTTAAAGAAGCGGGTATCCCTGTTGTTCCTTCTGTAACTGTAAATAAATGGCAATGGCAAGATAATTCAAAACTTATTAGTCAGAACGCGCTGGATAAACTCGGACTGCCTGTTTTTGTCAAACCGGTCTGCACCGGCTCTTCCGTGGGAATCAAAAAAGTAAAGGAAAAGGAATTGCTCGCGGAGGCGATAAATTTTGCTTTTCAGTTCGACACGCGCGTCATGATCGAGAAGGCCATAGATTGCCGCGAGATTGAATGCGCGGTTCTGGGAAATGATAATCCTGTCGCATCAGTGCTGGGCGAGATAATTCCCCATCATGAGTTCTATTCTTACGAAGCCAAGTATATTGATCCCAACGGCGCGGCTCTGAAAATACCAGCGCAAATAGACGAACGTCTTGCCGAAACAATTCGAAAAACTGCCGTTGAAGGCTATATAGCTTTAGGCTGCAGCTCTATGGCGCGGGTTGATTTCTTTTTGGATAAAAAGACGAATGAATTTTATCTCAACGAAATAAACACAATCCCCGGCTTCACCAGCATCAGCATGTATCCCAAGTTGTGGGAAGCAACCGGCCTCAAATACAGCGATCTTCTGGATAAGCTGATAGCTCTGGCGCTGGAGCGCCATCAGAAAAAATTAGAAATTAAGACAGAGGGTGTCTAGTCATAAGATTACTAATGTTAGTTTAGTATATTTGAGCCAAATGTGGATGTGACCGAGACGGGTAAACATTGCTCAACTTAGTCACCTATCTCGCTTACGGAAATTAAAGAACAAACTTTTTATAGGAGGTAGCAATATGAAACGACCAGCATCACTAGTAACAGCAATTTTTCTCCTCTTGTTAGCTTGCGCCCAATTGTGCCGTGTATTTTTGGGCGTCAGCGTGGTTGCCGCGGGAGTGGAAATTCCCATCTGGCCCAGCGCGATTGCCATTGTAGTTTTGGTCGCTCTGGCAGTGTGGCTCTTGCTGGAAAGAAAGAAATAGCTAAAAAATGTAAGATAATCGGTAATTGGGCATGGTTATGTAAAAAGCTCAAGATGCAAAGTATGTAAATACCGAGGAATGATGTGTACTCAGACATACGCTGTAATGTCGAAGTACGCAGTACGACCCTGAGCGTACGCCGGGTAAACTCCGCAGATGTATGCCTTGCGGGAGAATTTTTGCGACGCCATCAGATGTCCCAGATAAATATCACACCGCTGGTGGGGAAAATCCATTCTTTGTCGGATATCTTAATATCGACGAATTTACCTTTATTTCCCGATAGGGAAGGCTGGGGATGCCTGCCGGCAAAAAAGCTCTCTGCTCTCACATTTTTTAACTTTGCTTTTTCATAATTGAAGTTAATATCCACACCCCTTGTGGGGTAAATAAGATAAACAGGAAAAATTTTATTGTCCTTTGCCTGCTTGGTGGATATTTCTATTTCGATTTTTACTTCGCTGTTTATTTTTTCTTTGAGCTTGTCAGTACCGCACCAAACCTCATAACCCCTTCTGGTCTTTTTTGTTTCCATAATAGGGATATCTTTGTTATCAACTCGCACGCGCTCGACGGTAAAATCACGTTCCATGACCAAATTCTTGCCGTTGCTCAGAAGGCAGCGATATTCGCAGCGCGAGTCTTCAAATAATGCCGCTAATTGCGAATTATTCAAGGCGCAACCGATCATAAAAATATTGTTTCTAATCGTTTTTTTATATTCAATGTGCGTGCTTACGCGAAAATAGGCATCGGAATGTTTTGCGGCGTTCTTCACTTTCGGCAATTGCGCTATGCGAATGTTGTAGCGGAAGCAGGAACGCAATTCTAGCTGGCGATCTTCCTTGCCGAAGAGCGTTTCAAACATTTCGTAATAAATGGCGTTACCCAGTTCCTCATTGCGAGTGCGCGTTTGCAGACAATGGCGGATAATATTATCAATACGGGAGATGGATTTTTCCTCGTCCGGAATAAATATTCGCCGTAGCCGCGGCTCGACTGTATCTGCTTTTCCTTTTTGCAAAAATATTCGCGGCGCTCTTTTTCCTAAAGCGCACAACACTTCATAGCTGATGGTTTTCGCCTTGGCGGCAATTTCATTGGCGCTGATGTATTCTTTGCCTTGCTTGCCCAAAAGAACAACCTCATCGCCCACGACACAATCAGGAATGTGGGTGACATCAATTGTGCACATATCCATCGAAATCCGTCCGACAACAGGCGCGCGCTTACCGCGGATTAAAGCCTCTCCCTGATTGGAAAGGATAAAAGCGTAACCATCACCGTAACCTACGGGAATAGTAGCAATACGTGTTTGCTTTTGAGTAACATAAGCGCTGCCGTAACCAATGCCGTAACCTTCGGGAAAATCTTTTAATAAAACAACGCTGGTTTTAAAAGACATGACCGGAGCTAGCTTGGCTTTGGACTGAGTCTCTACTGAAGGATAAATGCCGTAAGTCATGAGACCCGGACGTACCATATTCAATTTAAATTCAGGGTAATTTAAAATCGCGCCGCTGTTATCTATATGCCGGATGGGAATGTTTATCCCCCAGCGCTGAAGATCGGCAAGCAAATCCGAAAACAATTGCCATTGCTGATCATTGTAGGGAAGCATAACTTCGCTTGCGGCAAAGTGGCTAAAAATTCCTGTAAGCTCAATATTGGGCAACTTGGATATTTCCTGGATGAGATTCAGCGCTTCACTGTGCATTGTTCCGCCGCGTCCCATACCGGTGTCAACTTCGATATGTACAGGCAATTTATGACCGGATTTTTCCAGCGTTTTATGCAACTTTTTGGCAAAATCCGCGTCCGAAACCGATGGAGTAAGATTGTATTTTATTATTTGTTCGATTTCCGCCGCTGTTGAAGGTCCTAAAATAACGATAGGAGCTGCGATGCCGCTGATCCTAAGCTGAACGCCTTCATCGGCATTGGCCACTCCCAGCATCTTTGCTCCGTTTTTTAAGGCGATATTGGAAATTTCTATGGCGCCGTGCCCATAAGCATCGGCTTTTACGGCCTGCATAAAATCAACTTGCGGCCCGATCAGTCTTTTTATTTCTTTCAGATTACCGATAAAATTATCAAGATCAACTTCTACCCAACTGCGATATTTCTGTTCTGTCTTTAACGGCATATATATTCAGTCCCGCAGATAATTATCACTTCGTTTTCATGGTCAATACGGCGTAATCCGGAAAAATTTATTAATCCTTTGCTTCATTGATTGCTCTTTCATTTATTTTCCAAAAACAATTCACGAATATCTTTCCCCAGCATAGTTAAAGATTTTATATTATACGTCATCTAAAACCTTATTTATATTAAAGCTTACCGCCGCAGAATCATATCAAACCATCGATGAAAGTCAAGTTGTCTATGTCTTTCAAAAAAATCGGCCAGAAATGTTCAATCTATGCTTGAAATAATTTTTTTTTTGATTAGAATAAAATAAATAATGCTGGTAGGGTGAATATCTAAACCACGCAACAACGAGGAGGAAAGGCAAATGTCGAAAGTAAAAACTGGAGATGTTCTGAGTTGTGAAGTATGTGGACTTACCGTTGTGATAGACGAAGAATGCGGGTGCGCTACGGCCGGAGTTATTTGCTGTGAAGAACCGATGCTCAATAAAGGGCCGGTCGCGCCGAAAAAGAAAGCGCATGCTGCAACAGCGAAGAAAAAAAAGGCCATAACGAAAAAAGCAAAAACTGCAAAGAAAAAGAAGGTGGCGAAAAAGAAACCCGCAAAAAAACCACCGGCAAAAAAGAAGTCAACTAAAAAAAGAAAATAATTAGCCTGTACAGTGTCAATTCTCTGTTTTTTATAGAGCCCCTTAGCGGGGCTCTATAGGGTGTATTTCTTACGAAAGCGACTGTTATTACATTGATATTTCCGGCAGGAAGTCCTTTATATTTTCTTTAAAACAAATATTTCTGTCAGTGGAGCACCCTCCGACAGGAGCCGGAGGCACCCTAAAAACAACGCGACCTCCCGCGGGTCACGGCACTTTCCTCCCCCGGTCGGAGCCGGGGAATTCCGAGTCGCGGGATTGAGGAAAATTATGTGTGGAAGATTTGTTTTAATCAATAATGCGGGGCAAATTGCTGAGGAATTTAATTTAACTGATATCACTTCATCTTCCATATCTTCAGGAGATATTCACCCCGGACAAAAAGCCGCCTGCATAATAAACGAAGATAAAAAGAACCGTTTGCTGATTTTGCCCTGGGGATTTTCGCCGCCATGGTCAAAGCAGGCAACAAAATCCGGATTGCTGATTAATGCCCGCGCAGAAACTTTAGCCGAAAAACCAACCTTCAGAGAAGCTTTTCAAAGGAGAAGGTGCCTGATAGCTGCCGATGGATTTTATGAATGGTCCAAAGAAAAAAAACAATATTATTTTAATCTACAAAACCGCAGGCCTTTCGGATTAGCGGGTATCTTCGACGAGCCGAAGTTTCCGGCAACAGGCAAAGAGGCTTCTTTTGTCATTATCACCACCAGCCCCAACCGGCTCATCTCCCCGGTTCATAATCGCATGCCGGTTATTATTCCACGTGACAAACAATCCTTATGGCTGGATAACGGCAGATACGAAAAAACCGAACTGCAATCCCTAATGACTCCCTATCCGGCGCAAGAAATGGAAATGCGACCGGGAGTCTTTATTACCGGTCATTAAGTGGAGCCCCCTCCGACAGGAGCCGGGGGATTTCAAGTCGCGGGATTCACGCCTTTTTCTCATCGTCCTTCCCCTAATAAACAAATCGGAAGTCTCATCTGAGGCAATTTGTCGCCTTCATACAATACTTTTTCCAGAAACAATCCTGAAGGCGGGGCGGTATACCCGGCGGGGATTTCGGAATAAGATTTGAGCATCAATTCTATATCGCGGCAAGTAAAATTGCCGCGGCCGGTTTCGACGACAACCCCCACTATGCGGCGCACCATTTTCCAGAGAAAATGAGAAGCAACAATGCGCAAAGCAATAATGCCTTCGAATTCCTTTAACTCCACTCTTTCTATATTGACTTCTGTGGATGTGTCTTTATCCATCCTTTTATCGGCAAAAGAGATAAAATTATGGAATCCCTGAAAAATGCCGAGTGACTTTTGCATCATGCCTGAATCGAGCTTGTCTTTGACCCACCAGACATAACGTTTGCCGAAAGCGGTGCGCCTCTTCGCGATAAGATATAGATAACTCCGGGCAAGGGCGTTATGGCGGGCATGAAATCGCTCGTGGACATTTTCGATCTGCAATACATTGATGCTCGCGGGTAAGTTATCATTGAGGCCGATGCGAAGAGTCTCCGTATTAATTTTCCTGGAAGTCTTCAAATGGGCTACTTGCGCCAAAGCGTGAACCCCGGTATCCGTGCGTCCGGCTCCTTGAATTTCCACCGGCGCCCCTAAAACCTTTTGCGCCGCGCCGATTAAACTATCTTGAATGCTTTTGGCATTTTTCTGCGTCTGCCATCCGCTGTAATTAGTGCCGTCGTATTCCAAAATAATTTTATAATTATACATTTAATGAAACTCGCTAAAAACGAGCGCAGCGAAGTTTGAAGCGTTAGTTGACTTGATCCCGCCCCCATGTGTGATTGATCTCACTAGCGAAGCGTATCCGGATACGTTAAATATAACTTTGTTTGCATCGGTTCAGGGCTCGCCCTGAGGTTTAATATCATCATATTTAAGTTGCTGGTTTTGATTATAAGGATTATAAGGTACCAATACATTCAAAGCGGAAATTCTGTTTAGCAGATAGCCTTCCTGCTGGTCAAGGCAGCTTAACTCATATCCTAGGTGTAAAGTGGTAATTACGGCTTGCCCGATGATTTTTCTGCCTTCTTCGCCTGCTGAGTCTCTTGTTTTTATGCCCCAAATATTATGGAAAATAAGTGCACGACCGTTCTTCTCGCCAATGTACAGCATGACATGACCTTTTCGCCAGAGCAGACTTAAATAAGGAATTCCTTTTTCCAAAATGATTTTTTCCTTTTGCTCGGGAGAAAGACCTTGCAGTTCTATGTAATTCCCCACTTCTTTAACTTGATCTTCCGAGTGCCGCGGCAACCAAATGCCGAAAGGGGCAAAAAAATCTCTGGTCATAGATGAACAATCCCGATTGCCATAAAGACCGCCCCAGCCATAAGGTTCGCCGATTAATTCATCGGCAATCTTTGCTGCGTTGGCGTAATTGAAACGCAAAGGTTTGACCGTCGACATTTCCCGGCGAACGAAGCCGTGCTTGATTACGGCATTTGTGTTTTCATCCGCCGCCGCAACAAGTATTTCCAATTTATCCGGCATTTCTTTAACTAAGGGGAAAATATAGCCAAGTGACGTCCTCAGAATGAAATTGTCGTCGGCATCCAAAATAGAAGTTTGATCCCTGGTAATTACGGCATAACGGCCGGACTCCCATGTTTTTATGAAGCCGGCATCGACACGCGCGAAGTCCTCGACGGGTATCCAGCCGAAAGTATAACAGGTTTCCACAAGAGCCCAGGCTTTATCGGCACTGATATGGCAAACAAATATAGGCGTATTTGCGGCCACGGACGACCTCTGCAAATTATCAAAAGGCCAGCTGGAGCTGTCACCTTCGGAGCTATTAAAGTGCGGACCCTGTGTAGGCAGAATGCGGAGATTGGTGTTTCGCGTCGTGATGGCAAAATATAGCGCATTGGGATAGTTTTCTAAAAAAGCATTTTGCTGGAGTTTTTTTATCCAGGCCTTAGAATGTTTTATTTTGTTTTCGCCATAACCGAGATTTACGCTGAATTTTTTAAAATCAAAAAACACTCTTTCGGGCAAAGCATGAAAAGGCTGACGCTGGTGCCAAACAGAAAAGTAAATGATGTTATAGTCTTCATCCATTAGCGATTGAGTTTCTGCTGCAAGAATATCTTTTGTCTTGACCGTATCACTCAAATAAGAAGCATGATCTTGACGCAAGTCACTTACGTCTTTGACAGTATCTGCCTGCTTCAAACAACCGGCCAGCAGAAAGAAAATCGGCAAAACAGCAAAAGGAATTCGTCTTTTCATAAAAAAATACCTTGATTTAATTTTATAGATTTTTATAGTCTTTTTTTAAGTTTTGAGCAAGATTAAAGAACGATGAATGATTTTTTTCAACAGTTGATAAATAATTTTGTGGCATAAGATACCGAACACTGATATAAATGAAATGAACATTTCGGACGAGAAGAAAGGAGTCGAAAAGTGGATGATTTTGTACCCAGAAGAATTTTTTTTACAAAAGGGGTCGGCACGCACAAAGATGAATTGCATTCTTTTGAGCGTGCCTTAAGAGATGCAGGAATAGAAAAATGCAATTTGGTGCAGGTATCCAGTATATTTCCGCCCCGCTGCAAAATGATTTCTAAAACTCAGGGACTCAAAGAGTTAATCCCCGGCGCTATTACGTATTGTGTTATGAGTCGTTCCTGCACCAATGAACCTAAAAGGCTTCTGGCGGCATCAGTGGGATGCGCTATTCCAGCGGACAAAGCATCTTACGGGTATATAAGCGAGCATCACGCGTATGGTCAGACCGAAAAGCAGGCGGGTGACTACGCGGAAGATCTGGCTGCAGCCATGCTGGCCTCCACTTTAGGAATTGATTTCAATGTGGACGAAAGCTGGGATGAAAAAAAGGAGATTTTTAAAATAAGCGGCAAGATTGTTCGTACCCTCAACGTAACCCAATCAACAATTTGCAAAGATAATCAATACACCACGGTAATGGCCGCGGCTGTGTACGTCTTTTAGATATTGGCTGATAGGAATTGGCAACAGCAAGAATTGTATGCCTGAAAATGTTTATAAAAAAGAAATGCCGGATTTAAAGATGCAGGATGTCGGCGGAGTCGATTTACCCTATCTTTACTATGAGGGAGAAGCTTCGCCAATTCTTTTTGCCCATGCCACAGGTTTTTTGCCCTGGCTCTGGCATCCGGTAATAAAACAGCTTGTGCCGCAAAACCAAATATGGGTGCCGTATATCTGCAATTATCGCGAGTGCGATCCGGAAAAAGGCGGCCTTAGCTGGGATATTATCGCTAAGGACATATCTACCTTTTGCCGTTCGCTTAAAGTTAAAAATCCTTTGGTTGTCGGACACTCCATGGGCAGTACAGTACTGACCATCGCCGCCGCTAGTTATGGCATAGAGCCTCGCGGCATGATTCTAATCGAGCCTATTTTCCTGCCGGAAGAGTTTTACTCCATGAAAGCCACCGTAAAAGATCATCCGTTGGCTTCCAAATCGATAAAAAGAACAAATCATTGGAACAACGAAGAAGAAGCTTGGGCTTATTTAAAATCAAAATCACTTTTTTCCGACTGGGATGAGGAAGTTCTGGCGCTGTACCTCAAATACGGCATGGAAAAGCAAAGAGCAGGAGATTTAAAACTTACCTGCACGCCGGAAAGCGAGGCGGCGATGTTTATGGGCGGCTGGAGCAGGAATCCCTGGCCACTGCTGGATAAATTGACTTGTCCGGTATTGGTTGTAGAAGGAGAAAAAAGCGAAAATAAAAATTTTATCGATGCGAAAAAGGCGGTATCTTTATTGCGCCACGGTAAATATAAATCAGTTGAAGGAGCGGGACACTTAATCCCTATGCAGAAGCCCAAAGAAGTAGCTCAAATCATAAAAGAATTTTTAGCGGAAATAATATAAGCTGTAAAAATCACGGGGATGAACTCCAAAGCGAACTGCGTGGCATTTATATTGCCCCGCTAAGCTTCGCCCGCGGGATCAATCCCGCGTGGGGGCAGGATCAATTCGACTAACGCTTCAAACTTCGCTCCTCTTGTTTTCAGCGAGTCTCATTGAGAAGAAACATTTTAATTGGCTTTCTTTATACCGGTTAATGCGGCAATCTTTTTTTCTTTCGGCATTCTTTTAATTCTAATTTCCAGACGCATCGCTTCTTTTCTATTCATGCACCCACTCCTCGTTATTAATTTTACCGGCAGTCTTGCCCGTGTATATTTGGAAGCAATGCCTTTATTATGCGCCATCAGGCGTTTTTCGATATCGTTGGTTAAACCGGTGTAAAGACTATTATCATTACACCGTAAAAGATATACTACCCATGATTTATTTACCGGTTTCTCTTTTGCTTTCATAATTGTGAAACCATATCACATCGCTTGATATATTTCTATTGGAGGGGAATGCGTAAGCATAGCGAAAGAGTGGTTGCCTATCCCGATGATTCCGTAAGCGACGGCACAAAGATAAAACCGAGAAAATAAAAATTAAAAGTCCCACTTTCATTTGTCAATCTTCGACCGGATCCGTTCCTGATATTCCATAATCTCGTTTCTCAAGATGTCGAGATCCGCAATGCGATCATCAAGCCTTTTCAGGTGATTACTCAAAAGTTCGAGCAGGCGTTTGAGCACTTTCTCGTTGGATTTCTCGATTGTCCACATCGCTTCCAGTTCCTGCATTTCCGAAAGCGTCATGCCCATGATTTTCAGCCGCTTGATCAGTTTCAGACGGCGCAGATCAACATCGGTATAAACCCGGCGGCCCCCTTCAACGCGCTTGATGGAATTGAGCAGGCCGATTTCCTCGTAATAACGAACTGTCCGCTGACTCATTTCCAGCTTTTTTGCCAACTCACCGATGGAGATGAATTCATCACTCATAGGTTTCCACCTTTACTCATGAATTTCGCATAAATCAGGCTGCGTATTTTTCCCGAAGTTCTCTTTTTAAAATTTTACCTGAAGGATTTTTTGTCAGCGCCTTTGCGATAAAAACCTTCTTCGGGCACTTAAAGGCCGCCAACCTTTTTTTACAGAAGTCAATAATATCCGTATCGGATAATTTTGACCCGTTTTTTAAAACTACGACGGCTGAAACCACCTCTATCCATTTCGGATCGGAAAGTCCGATTACAGCCGCTTCCTCAATTGCCGGATGCGAATAAAGCACCTCCTCGACCTCCCGTGAGGCGACATTCTCGCCCCCAGTCTTAATCATATCTTTTTTTCTGTCAACAACATACAGATACCCGTCGTTGTCGAATACACCGAGATCGCCGCTGTGAAACCACTCAAACTGGAAGGCTTCGGCAGTCTTCTCCGGGTCATTAAGATATCCGGTCATTACCTGGCCCGACCTGTGGACTATTTCACCTACCTCCCCCAAAGGAACAAAACCGCCGTTATCATCCATCAACCTTGTCTCTACATTTAATGCGGGTTTGCCCGCGGAGCCCGGCTTATTGATCTGGTCCTCTGGCTTTAATATAGTGGCAACGGGCCCCATTTCAGTCTGCCCGTAATAATTCCATAACCGTATTCCGGCAAAGGTCTGACTGAGCTGTTTAATGACCTCAATCGGCATGATGCTCGCACCATACGCCGCCTTCTTGAGGCTACCAAGATTGTAACTATTAAATTCCGGATGATTGAGAAGCCCTATCCATACAGTCGGCGGAGCAAACATATGGGTTACTTTGTACTTTTCAATGTTTTTCATTATCTCTACCGGATCCGTTTTATGCAGGATAATATTTTTTGCCCCGACATAAATAAACGGCATCAAAAAGCAGTGCAGCTGGGCACAGTGGAAAAGCGGAAGGGCATGAATACTGATATCCTTTTTTTCATACTGACCGTCTACGATACAACTGAAATATTGGGACATAAGCGAGCGGTTGGAAAGCATCGCCCCTTTTGGTTTTGATTCCGTTCCGCTGGTGTAGGGTATCTGGACTATATCTTCCGCCGATACATCCATATCCGGTTCATCGTCGGACATTCCGGACATCTCTTTTTCGAGGTCAAAATATCCAGCGGGCAAGGCACCTGATTCCACTGGAATCAGCCCCCATTTTTGCACCAAGCGGAAAAGTTCTTTTTTCTGTTCGACCAGCGGCAGTAGTGCGTCCTCCACCAGAAAAATTTTCGCGCCGGAGTGTGAAACAACATAAGATATTTCTTCGCTATTGAGCATATAATTGACCGGCACCTGCGCCGCCCCGATTTTGGAGAGGCCCAAAAGCGATATCGGATAGTAATGCGAGTTATACGCATTGATAGCCACTTTGTCCCCCTTTTTAACGCCGTACGCAAGCATCAGATTGGCAAAGCGGCATGCCTCCATTTCCAGTTCGGAAAATGTCAGCGTTTTGCCTTGGAAAATAATTGCGGTTTCGTCGGGATACCTGGAAGCTGATCTTCTGGAAATGTCGCCGATCGTATCGCGGTGAAATTTGTTTGTCATATCGTTTAATCCATCCTAATTAATTAGTGGAGACCCCTCCAGCAAGAGCCGGAGGTTCCTTAAAGCAACGCGACCTCCCGCGGGTCACGGCGATTTCCTCCCCCGGCTGGAGCCGAGGGATTCCAAGTCGCGGGATTAAAAAACTTAACAGCAGCAAACACTGTTGTGTAAACCTGTTTTAAAAACATGATATTCAGATTAGTTTTTGTATTTTCTGGCGAAGGTCTCCTTCATTTTATATTTCTGAATCTTGCCGCTGGCCGTCATCGGAAAAGTATCAACGAACTCCCAATATTTGGGAATCTTGTGCCGGGCTATCTTGCCCTTGCAGAACTCACTGAACTCTTCGGGTGTGGCCCTCTGCCCATCCTTGAGCTGAATTGCCGCCAGAACCTGCTCTCCATATTTTTTATCGGGAATTCCTATTACCTGCACACTGACAACCTTCGGGTGTTTGTAAAGAAACTCCTCGATTTCCCGGGGATAGATATTCTCACCGCCGCGAATAATCATATCCTTAATCCGCCCGGTCACTTTAAAATAGCCATTTTTATCCACTTCCCCCAAATCGCCCGTGTGCAGCCAGCCATCTCTATCAATAGCTTCAGCCGTGGCTTCGGGCATCTTATAATACCCTTTCATCACACAGGCGCTGCGGGTAACAATCTCACCCTGAACATCGTCTGGTAAATCTTTCCCGCTTTCCGGATCGACAATTTTGCCTTCGATGTCCGGTAAAAGCCTGCCGACAGTCGCTACCCGCAGTTCCACCGGATCGTCACGCCGCGTCATCGTCATCACGGGAGCGGACTCCGTTTGGCCAAAGGCAATCACAACTTCTTCACAGTGCATCTTTGTTCTGACCTGATTCATGGTTTCTTCGGGACATGGCGCTCCGGCCATAATGCCTGTCCGCAGAGATTGCAAATCGTAACGCTCAAAATCAGGATGATTCAACATCGCAACAAACATCGTCGGCACTCCGTTTACTGCCGTACAACGCTCAGCGGCTATCATCTGAAGGGCTTTGGCGGGATCGAAGAATTCCAAAACAACCATAGTCGAACCGTGATACACACAATTCATCGTGCTCATCACACAGCCGAAGCAATGAAATAACGGCACCTGAATCAGAAGGCTGTCTTTTTCGGTCATACCCATCACATCCCCGACCATGCGGCCGTTATTGACAACATTGTGGTGGGTAAGCATGACTCCTTTAGGGAAACCGGTCGTCCCTGATGTATACTGCATATTGATGACATCGTGATCATCAAGAGATTTCATCCGATCATTCAATTCCTGATCCGTGATATTTTTCCCCATGTTAATAAAATCTTTAAAATGGAACATCCCGGGCGTCACTTCCCTCGGGCCGATAAAAATGACGGTTTTCATCAAGGGAAGTTTCTCTGAAACCAGACGTCCCGGTTCACAGACATCCAATTCCGGAATGATACGCCGGGCAGTTTCATAAAAGCTGGTGTCCCGGTAAGATTCCATAAGAAACAGGGTTGTGGAATCGGACTGTTTCAGGATATACTCCAATTCATGGGATTGATAACTGGTATTGACCGTCACCAGAACCCCGCCGATCATTCCCAGGGCAAATTGCAAATAGACCCATTCCGGGATATTAGTCGTCCATACGGACACATTGTCTCCCCTTTTAACGCCTATGGCCATAAGCCCTTTGGCAATAGCTTTGCAGTTATCATAAAAATCCCGATAATTTTGCCGGACACCGAATTCGGGATGGATAAGGGCGAGATTTTGCGGATAGCACGCCGCCGTTTCCCGAATTACCTGGCCGATTGTTTTATGGACAAAGCCGGACATAAAAGCACCCCTTTAATTTATTGTCTTGAAATCAGCGAATATTTTCATTTAAGAAAAGCCGAATATCTTTGGAAAAAAAATTTTACTTTGACTGTTAATTTACCTGCCCTATTGCCACTTAACGTAAACTGGGTTAAGTATAACCGAAATTGATAATCTGTCAAGAAATATTAGCCAGTTAATGTCGTTGGCCGGTTCGCCTTCTTTATAAACGAAAACCCATCTTCAGAAAAAAATTCTAAGTATTTTAGGATTTTATCAATTGCAGTTGGAAGAGTATTTCCAATCGCTTTTTTTATCAAAATAAAGTAATAAAAGATCAGTACGAGGCATATTATGCGGATCAATACAAACAATGGCAGGCCAATAATAATGAGCAGTATATTGTTTTTCTCTTTGCTCCTCTTCCTGGGTTTCCTGGAATCGTGTTCATTAAAGCCAACTATTATTTCTCCGGAGGGGACATGGAGCTATCCTGGTGGTGCCGCTGAGCCGATGTCCATGGTTTTTCATTCCGACGGAAAACTTACTTTTGTCGGCGGTTTTAAAAAGTTCAATGAGGCGACATGGCAATATGATAAAAAGACGCAGAATCTGCAGATAAAGGTTTCGAACTACGATAAATCCAATAATGAATGCGGCGATTTTTCAAGCGAGGAGTATTCATGTTTGCTTTATAATAGCAAAACGGACTCCTTCGAATGCAAATGGACCTCAAAAACCGAGAGCCTCAGTTTTTTAGGTTGGAATTTTTTGCGGAAATAGGAGATTAAGAATATTCAGAAAAGCAATACTATCTCGACTGAATTCAGCACAAGCCACGCTCTGATAAATAATTTTTTTATCTACGACAATATGAAAAGTTTATTAACTTCTTCCTGTAATGTTGTTTTTTGAATTTCCATTCTTGATCCAATATTTCAATCGGGAATCTTTGAACTTGCATGTTTGTTATAAATTTTATTGACACACAAAGCCGCTTATCTTATACGTCCTCCACGAAAAAAGAATTCTTATCAAACCTGCGGGAGTAAAGAGTTACCTAATTACTGAGATGAACAACCGACCCATCATTCCCATGTCTGGAATTTCCAAGACACTAAAGACAGGACTGCACCAATGACTACTTTTACAGTTGATAAACAAACAAAGAGACGTTTTAATTCCGACCCAAAGCTTTTCATCGAGAAGGCCATTAAAAATTTCGTTCGGACCAGTCCGGCGAACCGTCTTACATCTTTCCACGATCAACCCATTTTTGACGAGCCGCTGATTGGCTTTGCCGATGGAGACGACCCATTGTTTGCCGAGTTCAAGAAGATTGTTCACGAAAAGCATCTCAGCCCGCGGGAAATACTCTCGCTGCATCTCACAGAGACGTTAAAGCATGAAACTGCCGAGATCGGAAGCATCAGTGTCATTTCCTTTGTTTTACCTATTCCTGCCGAAACAAAACGGAGCAACGCGCAGGAAAAAGAAGGACCTTCTCTGCGTTGGAATCATACTCGCTGGCAGGGGCAGGATTTCATCTCAGATCTTTCGAAGTATTTAGTATCACTTCTGGAGAGTATGGGTTTTTTGGCCATTGCTCCGGATTTATCACCCTTTTTTGAAATTTTACTTGTGCCGGGCGGTTTTGCTTCCAAATGGTCACAAAGACATATCGCTTATGCGGCCGGTTTGGGCACCTTCAGCCTCAATGACGGCTTCATCACCTCCAAAGGGCTGGCCGTGCGTTGTGGCAGTGTAGTGACCAATCTTAAACTGGAACCATCGATAAGACCATATACCCACCATTTGGCCAACTGTCTTTTTTATGCAACGGGCAAGTGTGGCAAGTGTATCCTCCGTTGTCCTGGCGGCGCAATCAGTGAAAAAGGCCACGATAAGCTCAAATGTTTCCAGATGCTCTTCGAGAAGCAAAAACCATGGATAGAGGGCGCTTACGGGAAAGGATACATCGGGGAATACGCAGGCTGTGGTCTATGCCAGACCGGTGTCCCTTGCGAAAATCGTATCCCCGTGCCTGAGTCCAAGCAGCAGAAAGTCGATTGAAAAATTCCTTGCTTTTCATGAATATTCAAACGCGAATGTTTGTAGGTGTTGCTATGGTCAATATTTAATTGACATACAATGAACGTTTCCCCTATACTGTCTGCCAGGAAAAAAGTTCTTATTGATTCAATTTATCAATGCAAATTTAACCGTAAGCAGCCATGGTTAACCGGTGATAATATCTATGACCGTAAAATCCAAAAAAGATCGCATTGCCGCAATGATTGCTTCCCTCAAGCGAGCAGCAGCGGGAGATTATTCGAAAACAATCGATATCGCAGGGAACCATGATGAGCTCGATTCGCTTGCCGAAGCGATGAATATGATGCTCAAGAAAACAAATAAACTTCTTTCCGGACAAAGACAAACAGAATCAAAACTAAAGCCGAGCGAGAAGCGCTACAAAAATATCCTCAAGGCGTTAACGGAAAGCGAACAACGCTACCGGATGATTGTCGAGAATGTCCATGATGTGGTTTTTACGGTCGATTTCAATTTCCAGTTTACCTTCATCAGTCATCACCGTACACTATTAACGGGTTATACACCGGAAGAAATCAAAAAAATTACCGCTGACAAACTAGTGACCGCTCAATCTCTGGAGTTCGTCTCCAATGTATTTGCCAAAGCAATGGAATCGCAGAAAAACGGGCAACCTAACCAAGCGAACGGATCGAGAACGCTAGAAGTGGAAGCATATCATAAAAACGGCGGCACTGTCTGGTTGGAAATTACCGCAACATTCGGTAGAGACGTGCATGGTAAAGCACAGGAGATTATAGCGGCTGCTCGAAATATTACGGCGCGCAAAAAAATCGAACTGGCTTTAGAGGAGAGCGAGAAACGCTACCGCATGATTGTCGAAAACATACATGAGGTCGTCTTGACGACCGATCTCAATTTGCACCAGATCTATGTCAGCCCGTCCTGCCTGTGGCTTATAGGCTACAATCAGGAAGAGGTTATGAGTTTACCTATTGATAGGCTCCTGACACCGGACTCTTTTACACTGGCGCAAAACACATTGGCGGAAGAATTGACCATCGAGTTCAGCGGTGAACCCATTGACCCGTCTCGATCAAGAACGATCGAACTGGAAGTACATCATAAAAATGGTGGCACAGTCTGGCTGGAAATCACGGCCACTTTTATCCGCGATGAAAACGACAAACCCACCGGACTGCTAATTGCCGGCAGGGACATTAATGCGCGGAAAAAGGCCGAGGAGGAAAAGGCAAAACTTGAAGAACAGCTGCTACAGGCTCAGAAGATGGAATCGGTAGGAAGGCTGGCCGGCGGAGTTGCACATGATTTCAATAATATGCTTAACGTCATTCTGGGGTATGTGGAATTATCCAAGCCGAAACTGACGTCAGGTGATCCGGTATTGAAAGATATTGAAGAGATCGAAAAAGCGGCCAGCCGTTCCAGAGACATCACTTCCCAACTTTTGGCATTTTCCAGGAAACAGATCATCTCGCCTAAAATAATAAATCTGAATGAACTGATATTAAGCATACAAAAAACCCTTGCCCGGGTTATCGGTGAGGACGTTCATCTGAGTTTTTATCCTAAAGAAAACCTCTGGCAGATAAAGTTTGATCCGACGCACATCGAGCAGATTCTCTTCAACCTTGCGGCCAACGCCCGTGACGCCATGCCCGGAGGGGGAAAACTGACCATGGAAACGAATAATGTCCATCTGGATGAAGCCTTTTGCCGGGATCATTTGGGCTTCACGCCCGGAGATTATGTTGTCTTAACTGTGAGTGATAGTGGATCAGGAATTAATAAGGAGAACTTGCAATATGTCTTTGAGCCGTTTTTCACGACCAAGGATGTGGGTAAAGGTACCGGACTGGGATTGGCGATGGTCTACGGTATTGTCAAACAGAATGGCGGATTCATCAATGTTTACAGTGAACCGGGGCAAGGGACAACCTTTAAGATCTATATGGCGCGAAATCTGGAAATGGATGCAACTGTGGAAGAAACTAAAGAAGAGCCGGCAGTCTTCAGTCCCGCCATGATTCTTCTGGTAGAAGATGATGATATGGTACGTGGCATGATTACCCAGATGCTGAAGGCAATCGGCTACAGCGTAATGGCCGCGGCAACTCCGGGGGAAGCTTTGTCTCTTTGCGAAAAAGGGGACACAATCGTGGACCTCGTCATAACGGATGTTGTAATGCCGGTAATGAACGGCAGAGAGTTAAGAGATAAGCTGAGAGTCGTCAGACCGGAGATAAAAGTTCTTTTCGTGTCCGGCTACACCTCCAATGTTGTAGTTCATCATGGAATACTGGAAGAAGGTGTGCATTTTCTCCAGAAGCCTTTCAGCATGAATGATCTATCCCGCAAGATCAGCGAGGCGCTCGCTGGCAAGCGAAGTTATTAAACTTGGGGCCAGGTGGGGTCAAATCTTTATTCTTGCGGAGGGCCCTAGGGTCACACTTGGATCTGCTGAACCCGTATTGTAATCTTTCTGGCAATAATCACTAAAACAATATTTTTCCGATGCGAACTGGTTGTAGGCGTCATAGAGAACGCTCGCGTACTTCCTGTTATCGTTGATTGACTGATTTTGAAAAGTATGCAATATTATATTCTATTGATGCACTTCAGTATCTTCAAGTCACGGAGAGAGCATGGCGAGTAAATATTGCAGGACGATCATGATGGTCGTCCTTTGTGTAGGGATGCTGTCGGTCCCGGCAACTACAGGATTTTCAAAATCGTCAATAACCCCAGTCTCTCAGCGGGATTCTCGGAAGCTTGTTTTGCGCTCCGCCGCCGCCTTGGTCAAGGATCAAGAGACTGGTGAGTTCCTAATCGAGAAACAAGCGACGGCAGTATTGCCTATCGCTTCCATCACCAAACTTATGACCGCTATGGTGGTGCTTGATACCGGCATCAACCTTGAAGAATCGCTTACCATCGAGCAGGGAGACATGTTCGGCCTTCGCCGCCGCGCCCGCGCCCTCCTGCCGCTGGGTACCGAGCTCACGCGCAGAGATACTCTGCTGATTGCCTTGATGGCTTCCGATAATCGTTGTGCTCGCGCCCTGGGGCGCACATATCCGGGAGGCATTGATGCCTGTATTGCCGCTATGAATGCCAAAGCCCGGTCACTGGGACTTACAGAGACGCGCTTCGAGGACTCAACCGGACTCTCCAGCGGCAACGTCTCCTCCGCTCGAGATTTAGTGCGATTGGTCGATACCGCCTGCCAATACAATCTTATCCGGGAATTCACCACCTGCAAAAAAACTGTTATCCCTTCAGGCCGACGGATACTGGAATTTCATAACACCAATCGTTTGGTCCAGAACCCTGGCTGGCAAATAGGCCTCTCCAAGACAGGCTTCATCGGCGCGGCAGGCCGATGTCTGGTAATGCAAGCCAACGTAGCCCAGCGTTCCTTAATTATTGTGCTGCTCGATTCCCAAGGCAAGCTGACCCGCATAGGCGACGCCAACCGAATCAAACATTGGCTGGAAGGACTATCGCTGTAGCAGCAAGCGCGAAAAACGGGAAATTATGGTCCGGTCTTCAAATATAACTTTCCCCTGTTACTTCAAATAGCAACCTAAATCACGGGCATGAACCCCTCGGAACATAATACTATTTTTTGACAAAAGAATCCTGCGACATATATTACAGTAAAGGAGAGAGTAATATAATGAAAACATTTTTTGCTGTCAGTATTGCCGTTTTGTTCGTGGGCTGCGCGGGCAGCCGCCCGGCGCGCATGGGCGTGACCGACGGAAAGTTTATCCCCTGCCCTGAATCTCCGAATTGTGTTTCCTCCCAATCTACCGATAAGATACATGCTATAGAACCTCTATCCTATAAAGGAACTCTTCCCGAGGCCCAGGCTCGACTTCTGGCCGTAATTAAGGGTATGAAGCGGGCAAATATCGTCACAGAGCAGGAGCATTATATTCATGCCGAGTTTACCTCTGCCATCTTTCGTTTTGTCGATGATGCGGAGTTTTACATCGACGATGCCCAAAAGGTAATCCATGTCCGCTCCGCCGCCCGCCTGGGATACTCTGACTTCGGCGTGAATCGTAAGCGGATGGAAACGATCAGACAACTCTTTAACAGCGCATCGCCATAATGGCCGGCGGTGATTTTTTGAAAAATAAACCATTGGAACGGGAATGCAAGACGATTCGGGAGATGATCAGCCTTTCCTGCCGGGAACGGCACGACACCAAGAAGGGCGAATTTTGCCCGGCGTGTCAGGAACTTTTAACCTACGCTAGAACCCGTCTCGATAAATGTCCCTATCGGGAAGATAAGCCCACCTGCGCGCGCTGTCCTATTCATTGCTACAAACCCGCAATGAGAGAACGCATTCGCGAAATGATGCGCTATGCCGGTCCGCGCATGCTTAGGCGTCATCCTGTTCTTGCTCTCCATCATTTACTGGGCGGATGGAAAACCATACCCCGCCCATCTCAGGGTTGAACCGTAAGATTGATTATGGTATAAAAATGCCACTAGTTTGTTGTAAGTATTACGAATTGATGCCCCGAATATAATAACGAGGAGGTATAGGCGCGATGGCAGAAGAAACCGAGAAAAAGGAACACCACGACGAGACGCATTTAGAAAAATTAACAATTAAGGAACTGCGGGAAATTGCCATGGAGATCCCGCATTCCACGGCTGTCCATGACATGAAGAAGGAAGAAGTTATCGCCTTCATCAAAGAAGCCCGGGGCATCAAAGATGAAGCTCCCATCAAGAAAAAGAAGCATATAGGCAAGATTAAGATGACCAAGGCTGAACTGAAAGCCAAAATCCGCGAGCTAAAAGGTTTAAGATTGCAGGCCCTCGAGGAGAAGGATAGTAAAAAAGCCATACTCCTGCGGTACAAAGTCAGCCGGTTAAAGAAACTATCAAGACGTGTAGCCGCTGCCTGAATCTAAGCAAGATACCCCCGGCGAAGTCATTTGCCAACCCATAGATGTATTGAAGATCAAACTGAGCAAAAGAAGCATCATTTAAAAGGAGGAAAAAAATGGAAGGGAAAAGAATAGGTGAGAGCACTATTATCATGGCCCAGCTGATGAACCCTCAGGATGCAAATCCTGCCGGGAACGTCCATGGCGGGGTCATCATGAAGCTTATTGATAATGCGGCCGGTTGCGCGGCTGTCCGCCACGCGAGGTCCAATGTCGTTACAGCCTCCATTGACCGGCTGGACTTCCACAATCCCGTTTTTGTGGGAGACCTTGTGACCCTGAGGGCTAGCTTAAACTTTGTCGGAAGAACGTCAATGGAACTCGGAGTCCGGGTGGAGGCGGAAAATCTAATCACCGGTAAGAGGCGTCATACGGCATCTGCTTATTTGACTTTTGTAGCCCTGGACGGTAATGGCCGTCCCTTTACTTTATCTCCTCTGGTTGTAGAGACAGACGATGAGAAGCGACGAAACCAGGAGGCCAGTAACAGGCGAAAGGCAAGGCTCGCGGAAAAAACAAAAGAAAAGCAATGCCAGGCTGATATGAATTGTCTTGTATAGTGGAAAATAAAGGAGAGTTAGAAAAAGGAATCAGCCTCCGTACATGACATGAAAAAGGTTTATCAGCGAACCATTGATTAGCTTTTCCTCCGATGGCAAAACGCGGCCTTCCATGATTACCGTTGTGCCCGGAGAGGTAGGTATCCCCAATAGAGCCAAAAGGTCAGCTACCTTCGATCCTTCGGGAATATCCATTTCCAGACCGTTCTCCGGACTATAATCAGGTATTTTTCTTTTCAAATCCCCAAACAATTTTACCGTGACATTCATCCCCAAGACTCATCAAAAAGAAAAAGTGGTATCCATTTCGGCATCAGTAACTGTAAACACAGTATTGTGAGGCGGCAGAGCTTCTTTATAGAAAAATTCAGGAAGCCGGTCATCCTTGTTGGTGAAGCCCGCTCTACGGTTAAATTCTCTTTCCGCCTGCAGGGTGCGAACTCCTAACTGGGGAATGGCATCGGGGCCAAGCGGAGTGCCTAATTTAGCGCTCAGGGCTTTAAGAAACGCTGCGCCTGCTTCCGGCGCTTCCAGGGCAACAGCCGCAAGAATACAAAGGCCGATGCTATCCATAGCGGCCATAGCAATCTGAGAGTTGCGCGAGGCTTTGACCTGACCTCCAGGCTTAAGAGGATCGAGCTTTCCGGCCATATATTGGCCGATGACGTTTCCGGCCGTATGATCGGCACCCATAGGCGAGGTAGCATAGGTAACGCCGTTTCCCTGCATGGCTCTCGGGTCATAGGCAGCAATGCTCTGATTCTTGACTGCCGGAATCCGGGGATGGTTGAAACGGCGTCCCACAGCCGACGGACCGTCTCCCAACACCTTGCCCATTTCAGTACCTTTACCTATCTCTTCGAGCATTTCGATGGCTGCCTGGCCATCTTCAAATTTTTTATATCCCGCATCCATGGCCACGGCCAAAGCAACGCCGGTGTTCATGGTATCGAGTCCGATGTCGTCGCAGAGAAAATCCAGGCGGGCGATAGTATCCAGGTCTTTTATTCCGGTCATGCCGCCGAAAGCCCAGATGGTCTCGTATTCCAGGGACGAAGTAACATATTTCCCCTGTTTATCCTTAAAAACATTGGAACAATGGATAATGCATTGGGCGCAGCCCATATGGCCGGGGCTGCCGCCGCGCTCCTTCATTATCTTGGTTAGGTTTTCTCCACTGATATTTTCCCAGCCAGGGAGAACTCCCTCGGTGGCGTTATAACTGGGGAAGGCGCCCATAGAATTTACCGCGGCAACCAATCCGGCAGTTCCCAGGTTCGGCAAAAACTGTCCGCTGAAAGGATTTTCTTTAACCTTGAGGGCAAAGATTTTGGCCGCTTCTTTAAAGGCCTCAGGATCGGCAATAGCATCAGGACTTTTCCCCTGCCGATCCACTACAAGGGCTTTCAAGCCCTTAGAACCCATGACGGCTCCCAGCCCTCCGCGTCCCGCTGCCCGACAGGGGTGGTCATCAACATCTGAGGACTGAATGGAAGCGGATTTCATAAGATATTCTCCGGCCGGGCCGATGCACATGACTGAAGTCCTGTTTCCATAGGTTTTCATTAATTTATCTGTCAAACTATACGTGCGCATTCCTTTGAATTCTTTAGCCGGTATGAGGCTGGCCTCGCCTTTTTCATTAATCCGCAGGATAAACATTTCCCCTTTTGCCGCCTGGCCTTCTACAACGATTGCCGTAATCCCGAGATGCCCTAAAGCGGCGGCGATGGTGCCTCCGGCATTGCTTTCTTTGATGGTGCCGGTTAAGGGACTTTTAGCGCCGACAGAAACCCGGCTGGTATTGACCAGATTCGTTCCGCTTAAAAGTCCCGGGGCAAAAATAAGCTTATTTTCCGGGCCTAAGGGATCGCCTTTCGGCGGCACTTCGACGTTGATAATAGTTGAGGTCAAGCTCCTGCCCCCCAAACCAAGATAAGGTTTAGGTACATCCTCAAAGCGGATACTCTGGCGCGACATATCGACTCTTATGAATTTCATAGCTCTACTCCTTTTCCTGTGATTATTTATTATCCAATTCTCGTGAAACGGCAATATAACCAACTGAATATAATCTAAACATGTACTGTGAATACTTCCCCGCAGTTTTCCTGGTAGTATGTTTATTATAACAAAAATATAAAGTAAACACAAAAGGTGGTCAAAAACAAAGCATTCAACCCAGTTGCGAAATTAAAACCTATCAAAGAGCGTCCTTAATTTCGCGTATGTATTTAGAAACAATTTTTACTAAAGTGCTGTTGTTTTTGTTCTCATTAATCAACCGCACGACGGCGCTGCCGATAACAATGCCGTCAGCAAAGTTCGCGATTTCGCTTGCCTGTCTTGGATTCGAAATACCAAATCCCACCGCCAGAGGTAATTTTGTAATCTTGCGGATTTTTTCTACCTCATTTTTTATATTGTCAATTTTGGGCGCGGCAGTACCGGTAACGCCGGTGATGGAAATATAATAAAGAAATCCTGTGGCATCGACGGCAATCTGGCGCAATCTTTCCATCCCGGTTGTTGGTGCAATCAGAGAAATAAAATCAATGCCGGAAGCGTCAGTATATTTTCTCAATTCTTTCGCTTCTTCCGGCGGCAAATCAACTACCAAAATACCATCCACACCGGCTTTTTTTGCCGCTTGGGCAAACTTTTTTGTTCCATAAGCAAAAATCGGATTGTAGTAGCCGAACAGCACGATCGGGATCTGCGATGTTATACGGATATCGTTAACCAAATCCAGTACACCTTGCAGAGTCGTTCCAGCCTTTAAAGACCGCTGTGATGCTTCCTGAATGACCGGCCCATCGGCTGTGGGATCGGAAAAGGGAACGCCGATTTCCAAAATATCAACTCCTGCATCGGCCAAACCCAGAATCAATTTTTTGGTTACGGCCAGCGAGGGATCGCCTGCCGTTAAATAGACTATCAGCGCTTTTTCATTTCTCTCGCGCAACAGGTTAAATTTTTCAGTAATCCGCCCCATGCCTATATAGCTCCCTTCTCGGCAATCGTCTGTGCGTCTTTATCTCCCCTGCCCGACAGACAAACAACTATGACTTTATTTTTGGCCATTTTGGGTGCTATCTTCATACTGTAGGCTAGGGCATGCGCGCTTTCGAGCGCGGGAATGATGCCCTCCTGGCGGGATAAAAAGGAGAAAGCCTCGATTGCTTCTTTATCAGTTATGGTCACGTATTTTATTTTTTTTGTCGCGTGAAAATAAGCATGTTCGGGGCCGACTCCCGGATAATCCAGACCGGCGGCAATCGAATAAGCATCCCTCACCTGCCCATGTTCATCCTGCAAAAGATATGTTTTGTTTCCATGCAGAACACCAACCTTCCCCGCATTGATGCTGGCCGAATGCTCACTTGTATTCAGGCCATGACCGGCCGCCTCCACTCCGTACATGTCAATATTTTTTTCGCCGCGGAAAGGATAAAAAAGTCCCATAGCGTTACTGCCGCCGCCGACACAAGCGATCAAAACATCTGGATTTCTGCCTTCCATTTTCAGGATTTGTTTTTTTGTCTCGCGGCCGATGACCGATTGAAAGTTGCGTACCATCTGCGGATATGGATGCGGCCCGGCTGTTGTGCCAATGATGTAAAAGGTATCACGAACACTGGATACCCAGTAGCGCATGGCCTCGTTCATCGCATCTTTGAGTGTCGCTGTGCCGCTTTTCACGGGCACAACTTCCGCACCCAGAATTTTCATACGGAAGACATTAGGTGCTTGTCTTCTAATATCTTCTTCACCCATAAATACTTTGCATTCCATGCCGAAGAGCGCTGCAACCGTTGCCGTCGCCACACCATGCTGTCCCGCGCCGGTTTCCGCAATGACTTTTTTCTTCCCCATCCGGCGGGCAAGCAGTGCCTGCCCCAACGTATTGTTTATTTTGTGAGAGCCGGTATGATTCAAATCTTCCCTTTTCAGATAAATTTTAGCCCCGCCCAATACTTTTGTCATATGGTCGGCAAAATAAAGTGGAGTTTCGCGTCCGGCATACTCTTTCTGATAATAGACAAATTCTTTTTGAAAAGATTTATCTTTTTTTGTGGCGTTATAAGCTTTTTCCAAATCGATTAAAGCAGGCATCAATGTCTCGGCGGCATAGCGTCCGCCAAAAATGCCGAAGTGTCCGTTTTTATCGGGTAGAGTTTTTTTCATATTTTCCTCTTCGTAAAAATTAATGCAGTGTCATCCATCTCAGAATTTACCTTGCGCACAACATCGAATATCCGCGCCATTTTTATGTGATCTTTTTTCCCAGGGGATTTTTCCACGCCGCTATTAATATCCAACGCCTGAGGCGCAATTTTTTCTATGGCTCCTTTTATATTCTCCCCGTTTAAACCGCCGGAAAGAATCAGCAACTTTTTATTCTTGATGCACTGCGCCAATTCCCAATTGGCTTTCTTGCCGGTGCCGCCGTAAAGACCGGCATGGCGGCTATCCACTAAAATGGCGGCAACATCGTAGCCCAAAGCATGACTCAAATCGTTTTCGTTTTTTAACTCGACAGCTTTAATGACCTGTGCTGCCGGAAATTGGGAGCAATACTTCGGCGATTCATCGCCATGCAATTGGACAAAATCAAACCCGCAATATTCAACTATTCTTTTCACTTCCGCAGCACTCTCATCTACAAAAACGCCGACCTTAACCAGAGACTGCGGCAAAATATTTATAATCTGACGTGCTTGCTCCGGGCTGACATAGCGCCCCGATGGCGGATAAAAGATAAAGCCCAGCGCCGCCGCGCCTAATTTAGCCGCGCACAGAGCATCTTCTTCATTGGTTATTCCGCAGATTTTAATTTGTGTCACTTCAGCTTTCCCCTTTTAAGGCACGCAGTTTTTCCCCGATGTCCGGTGCTGCGATCAATGCCTCCCCGATTAAAAAAACATTAATACCCGCTTGTATCAATGATTCAATATCTGCTCTCTTCATAATTCCGCTTTCGGCCACAACAATTTTATCGGCAGGAATTTGTGCCTTAAGCTTGCGGCTGGTTTCTATATCGATAATAAATGTATCCAGATTTCTGTTATTGATACCGATGATCTCCGCATCGGCAGCCAGAGCCAAATCTAGCTCCGCTTTCGTGTGCACTTCCGTAAGCGGACTTAAACCAAGTTCTTTGGCCAATGATATAAAGTCCCCCAGCCTCGCTCCCAAAACATGCGCAATCAATAAAACGGCATCAGCGCCGATGGCCCTTGTTTCATAAATCTGTAAAGGGTCAATGATAAAATCCTTCCGCAAGAGCGGCAGTCCAACGTGTTGTCTGATTTGTGTTAGATAATTTTTATGCCCTGCAAAATATTTTTCATCGGTCAGAACTGAAATCGCGGCTACGCCGTTTTGCTCATAAACGCGGGCAATTCTTAACGGATCAAAATCCGCAATAAGTCTGCCGCGCGACGGCGAGGCACATTTTACTTCGGCTATGACCGCGCATTGTTTCGCACTTATCGCCTGTCGGAAATCCCGGCACGATTCCAGCTGGGCAATTATTTTTTTCAAAGCGGATACAGTTGTTTGTTTTTTCAACTGTTCTACTTCAGTTTTCTTGGTTTCAATAATTTTGTCGAGAATCATATTTTTATCAACTGTTGCTCATTTCAATAAGTGATTGCAGTTTCTTTACCGCCGCACCGCTGTCAATGCACTCGGCCGCAATCTTCATTCCATCTTTTATATTTTCCGCCTTTTCTCCGGCAACGATCGCCAAAGCCGCGTTAATCAAGACGACATTACGGCAGGCTCCATTTTTCCCGGAAAGAACATCTCTGGTAATCCGGGCATTCACGGCAGGATCGCCGCCGCGAATGGCTTCCAGTGGATCAGTCTTGCCGAAATAGTCCACCGGATTGATATTGTAAGTCCGAATGATGCCGTCTTTGAGTTCCGCCACGCGTGTTTCACCGGTTATCGTGACTTCATCCAAGCCATCCAGGCCGTGCACAACAAATGCTCTTTTTGTGCCCATATTTTTTAAAACGTCGGCAAACATTTCGGTGAGCCGAGGATCATAGACACCCAGAAGCTGTGCGGTTGCTCCGGCCGGATTGGTCAGCGGCCCCAACATATTAAATATTGTGCGAATACCGATTTCGCGCCGGGGGCCAATAGCATATTTCATCGCGCCATGGAGTTTAGGCGCAAAGAGAAAGCCGATGCCGATTTGTTGAATACATTCTTCGACGATTTCCTGAGGCGCGCTGATATTGACGCCGAGGGCCTCCAGAACATCAGCGCTGCCGCAGCCGCTGGATACCGCACGGTTGCCGTGCTTGGCCACAACAATCCCCGCCGCGGCAACAACGAAAGCAGTTGTCGTCGAGATGTTGAACGTATTTAAGGAATCGCCCCCTGTGCCGCAAGTATCCACAATGGTTGCCGAACAGGCATTGATCCGCGTTGCCTTCTGGCGCATGATGCGCGCCGCACCGGTCACTTCCTCCACCGTCTCCCCTTTCATCCGCAAGGCAGTAATCAGAGCAGCAATTTGTGCAGGAGTAGCGTTGCCTTCCATAATTTCTCCCATAGCCGCCATCGTTTCCGCTTCGCGTAGATCTATTTTTTTAACGGCTTTTTCAATTGCTTCTTTGATCATGACAAATGCTCCTTTCGTCCCGTATATTTTAAAAAGTTCCTGATGATGCGTTTGCCCTGCGGCGTCAACACGGATTCCGGATGGAACTGAATGCCCTCTACCGGATATTCCCTGTGCCGCAATCCCATGATTTCACCTTCGGCAGTTTCGGCGCTGATCTCCAGGCAATCAGGCAGAGACTCCCTCTTGACCAGCAGGGAATGATAACGGCCGGCAGAGAAGGGATTGGGCAGGCCGGCAAAAATTGTTTTACCGTCGTTAATGATCGGCGAGGTTTTTCCGTGCATAATGCGCGAAGCACGGATTATTTCGCCGCCGAAGGCATAGCCGATGGATTGATGCCCCAGACATATTCCCATAATCGGCACATTTTTGTAAAATTCACGGATAACATCAACTGTTATTCCCGCCTCGCAAGGAGAACAGGGACCCGGCGATAGAAATATGCTTTGAGGTTTCAGTCTTTTTATTTCTTCGATCGCTATCCGGTCATTGCGGTGCACCTCGACATCTTCACCCATTTGTCCCAGATACTGCACAATATTAAATGTAAATGAATCGTAATTATCAATCATCAAAATCATATTTTATTTCTCCTGATTGCCGTTCTCCAGGACAAAGCCGCCGGCCGCCAGACGCACTGCCTGTTGCATTCCTCTGGCTTTATTCAGCGATTCCTGATGTTCCGATTCAGGATTGGAATCGTAAACAATTCCTGCTCCGGCCTGCACATAAATTTTGCCATTCTTTAAAACCATCGTCCGGATCGTAATGCAGAAATCCATATTACCGCTGAAGCTGAAATAACCCACCGCACCACCGTAGGGTCCCCTTTTTACTTTTTCCAGTTCGCTGATAATTTCCATCGCGCGGATCTTGGGAGCTCCGGTCAATGTTCCGGCGGGAAAGGTTGCCGCCAGAACATCAAACGCGTCTTTGCCTTTGGCCAGCTGTGCGCGAACATTGGATACCAAATGCATCACGTGCGAGTATTTTTCCACAACCATATATTGATTCACTTGAACACTGCCAGTTTGCGCAACTCGTCCGAGATCATTGCGCCCCAGATCGACCAACATCACATGCTCCGCCCGCTCCTTTTCATCGGAGAGCAACTCATCGGATAGTGCGCGATCTTCCTGCTCGGTTTTTCCTCTTCTTCTTGTTCCGGCAATAGGGCGCAATTCCATCGTTTCCTCCTCCTTGCGGACCATTACTTCCGGTGATGAGCCGATCAGGGTCAGATCATTCAGCTGAAGAAAGAACAGATATGGTGAGGGATTGATAAAGCGCAGCGCCCGGTAGAGATCAATGGAATTGCTGCGGCATTCAGTCTGAAAACGTTGAGAGAGCACAACCTGGATGACATCTCCGGCAATGATGTATTCTTTGGCCTTCTCAATTACCGCCCTGTATTGGTCCGGAGTCATATTAGAGGCAAAGGATACATTTTTTACATCGGCAGACGTTATTGACCGCTGAGGCGCCACCGCTCCGATTGTTTCAATCATTGTGTCTATCTTCCGGCACGAAGCGGCATAACTCTCTTCAAGCGAAGCTGTTTCTTCCGTAAAGGCGCAGGCGACAACTTTAATTGTATGGCGTACATTATCAAAAATCATGATCGAATCGCTGATCACAAAAATAGCTTCATCCAAATCTAAATCATCCGGCGGGCTTGGCGGAAGCTTTTCAAAATAGTGCACCATTTCATACCCCAGGTAACCGACAGCTCCGCCGTAAAATCTGGGCAGACCCGGGATAGAAACAGGCTGGTAACGATTCAGTAAGTCACGCAGCAAACCCAGCGGATTGCCTTTATGCTCACGGGTAGTTACTTTTCCCTTCTCCTGAACAAGGACATCCGCACCACGCACTCTGAAAACAACACCGGCGTCTGTGCCTAAAAATGAATACCTGCCCCATTTTTCACCGCCCTCGACACTTTCCAGCAGATAGACGTGGCTCTTATGTTGCAGTTTCATTAAAACGGAAACCGGTGTTTCCACATCGGCCAATATTTCCCGATAGACCGGAATCAAATTTCCGCTCTCCGCTAACTTCTCAAACTCGGCGAAACTGGGCTGATACATAGTTTCTCTCCTTGCTCCCATCCCCTGCCTGCTGCAGGGATTAATTCAACTAATGCCTCAAACATCGCTACGCTCGTTTTCAGCGAGTTTCATTAATTCGACTTGCAAATTTCCATGTACTGCGTTTTGGAAATTTGAGTCTCATTAAAAAAAAGGCCGTGAAAAATTCACGGCCTTTACAAATTGCTAAAAACAAAAAAGCCGTGAAGACCCAAGAGGTTCTCCACGGCTTTGATTTCAATTAAAAAAGATCAGCGGCGGATAAGCCTCCTTGAGAGGTTCCACCACCACCAATTATTAAGCGACAATATTTTAATCATTTGTGCCATAAATACTTTCCAATTCTTAGTTGGTGCCTTTATAGCAATATGCGAAATTTCTGTCAAGAATTTTTTCATGAATATATCATGCGGCAATTTATAAAAGAATATTTAAAATTGTTTTCTAATCCTGCTTGACACCGGCTTGGTTCTTTCGATATAAGTTTTGAACAAGTATTGGCATATTATAATGTGGGGTTTATGGAATTACTTAACACAGCTCTCGCCTTCATTAAAAGCATCAGATTTCAAGATATTCTAGATATAGCTATAATTGCCTTGATGATCTTTGCTCTTTTGACCTGGTTCAAAACAAGGGCTTCCCGTTTCATGCTCATCGGAATAATACTTCTTGGCGGCGTCTATATTGCCGCCCGTTTCTTTCAGCTTTATCTCACCACTATTGTTCTGCAATCTTTTTTTGCCATTGTGATTTTTGTTTTAGTCGTAATTTTTCAGGAAGACTTGCGCGGTTTTTTCGAAAAGCTTGCCCTGCTGGGGAATATAGGGAAAAAGTATCATCCGTTGTCCGAAATGGAAAAGACAGCGGAAATAATCGCGCAAACGGCGGCGAATTTAGCTAAAAGACATATTGGCGCCTTAATTGTCCTGCAAGGGAATGATCCTCTGGAAAGGCATATTAATGGCGGTAATCTGTTAGACGGCCTGGTCAGTGAACCTCTCTTAGAAAGCCTCTTTGATCCTCATTCCATCGGCCACGATGGAGCAATCATAATTAACGGTAATCGTATCGGGATGTTCGGTTGTCATCTGCCCCTTTCCATACATACCTCGAAGTACGGCAATATAGGATTGCGCCATACCGCGGCACTCGGCCTTGCGGAGCGTTCAGATGCACTTTGCATAGTGGTTTCCGAAGAGACCGGAACAATATCGATGGCTTATCAAGAGACTCTCACTAAAATTAACAATGCCGCCGCTCTGCACAACGTGTTGGAGCAATTTTATATGCGCAATGCACCGAAGAAAACATCAAACCCTTCAGTTGCCTGGCTCAAAGAAAATACAAAGGAAAAAATTATCGCCCTGGGTATGGCTTGTATTTTATGGATTGCTTTCGGTTATCAGAGGGAAATTGTTCGCCGTGATTTCATCATTCCACTTGAATATAAAAATGTTCCGCAAAATTGGCACATTGATGAACCGCGATTGACGGAAGCAAAAGTCATCCTTCAGGGACCGCAGCAAGCCTTTTATCTACTTGATGAGCGTTCGCTGAAATTGTCTCTGGATTTATCTCCTATAGCCGAAAAAAAACATGAATTTATCCTGGCCAAGGACATGGTCAATGCGCCGTCCAATTTATCGGTCACCGAAATCAGGCCCACGACAACTTATATTTATGCTACTAAACTTATTTCATGGACTTTGTCTGTAAAAATCCGTACGCAAAACTCTTTGCCGAAAAACATTTCCCTGCAAAAGATTAGCATAACTCCAGCCAGGGTTCGGGTTTTGGTAGATTCCCGTGTTAATCCCGAGAAAATAGAAATCGAGACAGAACCGGTTGACCTGCAAAAAATATTTTTTACAACAACACTTGACACAAAAATTGTACTTCCCGCCGGAGTTTATTTCCCGGAAGGAAAGCCACAAAACACGCGTGTAATTATAAGAGTGAAACAAAAGCCATAGCGGTAAGATAAAAAATGCTATCCAGAGTCGTGAAATGATCGAAAAAGGCCGGTTTTTCTCCCGGCAGCTTAATTCATATCGGCAACAGTTATGTAGGAAAATCGGAAATTAGCCTTATCCGTTATGACGAAACATTTTATCGGGAAAAGCATTTAGACATGCTGGCGGACACTAGTAATATTAATTTATTTCAAAAAAAAGAAATGGCCGTAGTGGAGGCAAAATTATTGCATTAGATCTAAAAATATGATGAAATCATTTATATTAGATTACAGAATTTAGGAGGCGTTCAGTATGGGGGTTTTTGAAGCAAGTGATATAGTGGAAGTTGCCATCAGGATTGAAGAAAACGGCATTAACTTTTATAAATTTGCCGAACAGATTGCCAAACAGGAAGAAGCAAAAAAACTTTTTGCCCATCTGGCGCAGGCAGAAGTTGCTCATAAAAGAACTTTTGAAGGCATCTTTGCGAAGATGGAAAAATACAATCCACCGGAGAGCTATGCAGGGGAATATAGCGATTATTTACGCGCCTATGTGGATAATAATATAATCTTTACTAAAGAAGCCATGGATAAAGAACTGTCCAAAGTGACCGATACCTTTGCCGCCTTTGATTTTGCCATCAAGCGTGAGTTGGATTCAATCCTTTATTATCATGAAATCAAAAAATTGGTGCCGGCAACTCAGCATGCAACACTTGATCAGATTATTGACGAGGAAAGGAAACATTTTACGTTACTTACAGAAATGAAAAAACGCTTCAGGAAATAATGATCAGCTATACCCACTGCTATATTGAATTGCCTTTTTTGGTTGTTCTCTGTCCAGGTTAGAAAGCGCATCAATTAGGTCTTTAAGCCGTATTTTTTCAACTTGTAACGCAACATGCGTTCCGACATACCTAGAATCTCGGCGGCTTTTGTTTGGTTATCTTGAGCCTTTTCCATTGATTCGGCAATCAGTTTTTTTTCCAACTCTTCCACGGATTCCCGCAAAAGGCTGGCAGACTTCTTACCCGAATCGTGAGAAGGGGATGCCGATTTAAAGGGCAAGTCCTCCGTTGTAATGTATTCATTACGCGCAATAACCACTGCCCTCTCTAAAATATTGACTAACTCGCGCACATTTCCCGGATAATCATATTTCAGAAGTGAGTCCCGTGCTTCGGCGGTCAAACCTTGAACATTTCTCCCATTTTCTCCGGCAAATTTATCAATGAAATGATCGATTAAAATGCGCAGGTCTTCTTTTCTCTCTCGCAGAGGGGGGAGCGACATGGTCACAACTTTCAACCTATAAAAAAGGTCCTCACGAAAAGTCCCTTCTTTGACCTGAATTTCCAAATCGCGATTTGTTGCGCTGATTACCCGGACATCAACGTGAATATCAATATTACTGCCTAAACGCTGAAATTCGCGTTCCTGTATAAACCGCAGAAGTTTAACCTGCACTGTCGAGGGTAACTCTCCTATTTCATCAAGAAAAAGTGTTCCGCCATCTGCTTCTTCAAACCGACCGATCCGGCGGGAAGTCGCGCCGGTAAAAGCCCCCTTTTCATGACCGAACAATTCGCTCTCCAATAAATTTTCATGCAGAGCTACACAATTAACAACAATAATCGGTTTATTCGCCCGTGGGCTTAATTGGTGAATCAGCCTAGCCAACAGCTCTTTTCCCGTTCCGCTTTCCCCTTGAATCAGAACAGATGCCTTGCTCGCGGCAACGCGCCCAGCCATATTAATCACTTCCGCCATCCGCGGGCTTTTGTAAACTATTTTATCGGCAGTGACACCTTTTTTGCCTAATTCTTCCCTTAAGAGCTTATTTTCCTGAAGGAGTTGTCTTCTTTCCGCTACCCGGTTGACCAGTATTAATAATTCGTCGAGTTCCACCGGCTTGGTGATGTAGTCAATTGCTCCTACTTTTATGGCTTCAACTGCCGTTTCTATTGTGCCGTAAGCGGTAATGATAACTACATCTATTTCCGGATTGATGCGCTTTATTTCTTTCAGTACCTCCAGTCCATCCATACCGGGCATTTTGTAATCCAGGAGGATTAAGTCAAAATGACCGTTCAAAACAGTTTTAATAGCCTTTTTACCATTTTCCGCTTCCGCTACAACGTGACCTTCGGAAAGCAAAAAATCGCGCAGCATCTCCCTCTGGGATTGACCGTCTTCGACGATAAGAATGCTTACTTTTTGCATGGGTAACTATCCCCCATATTTACAGCCTTTCGCTCAATCTTTCACAAGGCAAAACAACTTCAAAGGTTGTTCCTTCGTCCTTCCGGCTGATCACCCTTATATCTCCTCCGTGGCCGCGGATGATCTCACTGGCCAAAGGTATGCCTAACCCCAAACCCTTTTCTTTTGTCGTGTATTCCGGGTTAAAAATCCTTTCGATTTCCTCAGCTGTCATACCGCAGCCCGTATCCGCAATACTTACAACAATATAATTTTTCCCTTCTTTATCCACCGTTATGGAAATTTTACCTTCCGCAGGCATAGATTCCATGGCGTTTTTGATCAGGTTGAGAAATGCCTGCTGCAATTTATTTATATCTATCGGAATTATTGCCGGAGTCAGCCGCCATTTTGTTTCAATAGTAATACCGCGAGCCGAAGCCTCCTCTCGAATGAGACTGACAATTTTCTGTAAAATTTCCGTTATAGAAAAATCGCGCAGTTCCAATCTGCGGCTTTTAGAAAAAGAAAGAAACTCTTCAATGATTCCGTCAAGACGCTTAATTTCGTCTCTGATAACACCGGAAAGATTCTGAAAATCTTCGGCTTTACTTGAATCCACTGGAATGAAATCCCTCTTCAACCTCTGTGTGGCCATACTTATAGCATTTAAGGGATTGCGAATTTCATGTGCCACACCCGCCGCCAACTGCCCCAGGGAGGAAAGCCTTTCTGCTTTCTCCAACCGCCTTTCTATCTCAATAATTCCGGCCAGGTGGCGATTCTGGTCATGATAAAGCAGCCACATAGATAATAAGGCAATGATGACAATAAAAAACATGAAGATAAAAATATTTTGGCGGTTTTCGGCAATGATTTTATCCATAGATCCCCGGTCGAGACCAATTCTCACGATACCAACCACCTTTTTATCCAAAGATAAGGGAGCGGCTAGATCCAAAATTTTGTCTTCGCCGGAATTCAACTTTCTGCTGGCAATTTTTATTTTGCCCGTTAATATTTCCTTAAAATCGAAATCACTGTTTTTTAAACCTTGCATCGGCCGGCCGACACTGCTGAGCAGTTTTTCCTGATCATTGATAATTTGTATGTAAACTATTCCATGACCTTCGCCGATTTTCTTTATTCCCTTTTCTACGGCAACTTTCAGGCTCCAATAGATTAATCCTTCTTTATCCAGGTTTATAACCACTGTGCCGCTGTTATCCTTACGTCTGAGCGCAACAAAGCCAATACCTTGTTTCTCGCGAATTTTTTCCATTATTTCAATAGTCGTTAAATTACTGTTGCCTTTTTTCAGTTCTCTTGGATCCAGCATATCTGTCTGTAAAGGACTGCTTTCATATATTGCGTTTCCTTGCGGATTCAAGACGGCCAGATACCAAAAATTATTATCCGCAGCAAATTTCTTCAGATAATCATCATTTACTTTACCCTTTTTCCATTGTTCGCCTAACTTTCTCCCCATCTCTGTAATTGCTTCAATCACCCATTTTTTGGAATAAGCAGCTTCATCCTGACGGGAATCTTTCAAATTTGAACCTGCTTTTTCGGGCGTAGCAACTATACTTTTAAAATTTTCTTCCGTTAACCGCTGCAGAACGCTGATTGTGCTTAGCGCCTGATCTTCCATAAAACCTACGAGGTTGGTTTCACTTCTTCTAATATCCAACAACCCCATAATCAAGATTAAGGCCACTAAAACAGCGCTGACAATACCCACCGCTAAAGGTTGGAGAAAACTATTGTTATACTTGCGGGCTTTACGCCCAACAATTAATTCTTTTTTTCTGAAAAAACGCATTTTTATCCTTAAGGCCTCATTTTGCCGGTCATCTTAAGCCATTCAAGGGAAAAGTCAACGGCTAATCCCAGAAACAATCGACATTTTTGTCGAAGGTGGGATAAACATTGTATATAATTTTTATATATTTGTATTTATTATGTATTTTAAATTTAGCGGATATATTTTCCGACATTTATTGCCGATAATATAAACGGTTTATCTATTTCAAAAAGGCTATGTTTTAAATTATTTATCAATTATTACATGCAGTTAAAATAATTAGCCCAATTACGGCACAATAAATGCTTTAGTTAGGTTTAAGTTATTAAGAGTGTCGACTAAAAATAACGGGCATAACTAGCCGACAGCAGAATAACCTGGAAGGCATCAAGCCTTCTCTCTTCACTCCTAGGGAGGCTCCAACCAAGCCTCCCTTTCCTTTTCTGCAAGATTAAATTATTGTTCATCTTTAGTCTTCTTTTTTGTCTGCTGCCAGGCATCTATTCTCTCTTTAATGGTTTTTTCATAACCTGTTCCTTTAGGTTTATAAAATACCTGCCCTTGCAGTTTTTCCGGCAAATATTCCTGCGCAACATAAGCTTCAGCATAATCGTGAGCATATTTGTAATCTTTACCGTAATCAAGTTCTTTCATTAATTTGGTTGGTGCATTACGAATATGCAGAGGCACTGGCAAGTATCCAGTTTTGTTAATTATTCCCTTGACACTGCCGAAACCGGAGTAAAGTGCATTACTTTTTGGGGCTACTGCCAGATAAACAGCGGCTTGGGCCAGTGCCAGTTCACCTTCAGGCAGGCCGATAAAATGAAAGGCCTGCTGGGCAGCAACAGAAATAATTAATGCCTGCGGATCGGCATTGCCTACGTCTTCTGACGCGAAACGTATCATGCGCCGGGCAATATAGAGAGGGTCCTCTCCGGCAACAAGCATCCGCCCCAACCAATATAAAGCGGCATCGGGATCGCTTCCACGTAAACTTTTATGGAAAGCCGAGATTAAGTTATAATGTTCTTCTCCGTCCTTATCATATAAAAGAGCTTTTTTAAGCAGGGCTTCTTGGGCAAGTGCAAGAGAGATAACTCTTTTTTCAACAGGCAAGCTTTGCACCATTGACGCTATAGCTTCTAAATTATTCAGGGCGCTGCGGGCATCGCCGTCAGCCAGACGAACAATATAAAGAATGGTATCGTGATCCATCTGGATGCAAAATTGGCCTAACCCTTTTTGTTTATCTTTTAGAGCATGTTCTACTATGTTTACCAACTCTTCTTCGGAAAACGGCTCCAAAACCAAAACCCGCGTCCGTGATAAAAGAGGAGCAATAACTTCGAATGAAGGATTTTCCGTGGTCGCACCAATTAATGTAATCAGGCCGCTTTCCACATGCGGCAAAAAAGCATCTTGTTGCGCTTTGTTGAAACGGTGAATTTCATCAACAAAGAGGACCATTTTTTTCTTTTTTGTCTCCCACAATTCTTTGGCCTCATCAATAACCGCACGAATTTCTTTCACTCCGGAAAGTACGGCGGAAAAGCTGATGAATTTTGATTGGGTCTCACCTGCTAAAACTCTGGCCAGTGTGGTTTTTCCTGAACCCGGCGGCCCCCAAAAAATCATGGAAAACAGGTTGTCCTCTTCAATGGCACGTCTGAGTAAACAGCCCTCCCCCAAGAGATGAGGCTGGCCGATATATTCGGAAATATTTTGCGGTCTCATTTTTTCGGCAAGCGGCGCCGAAGTCCTTGTATCATTTAAGCCCCCAAGACTGAATAAATCCAAATTTTTCATTTTTTCCCTTCGCGGTTTCAATTAGTTCAATAAGGCTTATGACTTTATCCTTTGGCTGAAAATTGACAATTTTCCCCATTTCTTAGGCTCTAAATTTTATTTCAAAAAATTCTCTACATCAAAAAAAATCATCCAGCAAATTACAAGGCGCGAGCAGGGTAACTCTACTGCCTCCTGTAAACAGTAAGAAAAAGGGATTTCATCGCCCAATCGGGAACAGCGGATCAGTTTATTATTTATATCCTTTTTCATTTTCGGTTAGATTGGCGAAAAAAAGAAAAACCGTCAAGTTTTTTGTTCTTGACGGTTTTCTTATTTAAACCAAAAATATTTCAATAACTTACCAACTACAAGCGGTTCGATAAAAAAGCCCCAGCCTCAAGACAGGCAGTTTTACAGAAACTTCATTAAGGTTTGGGAAAATCCTTAATCGCTTGTAACGCCCGCTGGATCTCTTCATCAGGCAATTCATAAGCTTGTAACTTACCGGACAAATAAGCATCATAGGCGGCAAGATCAACCAAACCATGACCGCTCCAGTTAAAGAGGATGACTTTTTCTTTTCCTTCTTGTTTGGCGCGCTGAGCCTCGTCTACAACGGCGGCCAATACGTGATCGGTCTCCGGCGCCGGCACAAAGCCTTCCGTGCGCGCCCATTTGACACCGGCGTCAAATGTTTTTAGTTGATCATAGGCTCTGGCTTCAACTAACTTTTCCTTGACCAAATGACTGACAATCGGCGCCATACCGTGATATCTTAACCCTCCCGCGTGTATCGGAGCGGGAACATAGTCATGGCCTAAAGTATACATAGGAAGCAGCGGTGTGGTCTTGGCCAAATCGCCGAAGTCATACGCAAACGGCCCTTTGGTCATACTGGGGCAGGAAGATGGTTCCGCGCCCACTATCTCCACCTTTCTCCCGTGAATCTTATCACGGACAAAAGGAAGGGAAATGCCGGCAAAGTTGCTACCGCCGCCACAACACCCCATAACTACGTCAGGATAAACGCCTATTTTTTCCATTTGTTTTTGCGCTTCCAATCCGATTATTGTTTGATAGAGCAGGACATGATTCAAGACGCTGCCCAATCCGTAACGTGCATTTTTACCGCTCACGGCATCTTCAATTGCTTCGCTGATGGCAATACCCAGGCTTCCGGGAGAATCAGGATGCTCTGCTAAAACATTTCGACCCGCTTGCGTTAAGTTACTCGGACTGGGAATACATTCGGCTCCCCAAGTATTCATAAGTATGCGCCGGTAAGGCTTTTGCTCGTAGCTTATCTTAACCATATAAACGCGGCATTCTAAACCGAACATTTGGGTAGCCATGGCTAATGCGCTGCCCCATTGTCCGGCGCCGGTTTCGGTAACCATTCTTTTTGTTCCGGCCAGCTTATTATAATAAGCCATAGGAATGGCGGCATTGGGTTTGTGTGAGCCCGCAGGACTGACGCCTTCGTGTTTATAGTAAATTTTAACGGGGCAATTAAGCATTTTTTCAAAATTGTAAGCACGATAAAGAGGCGATGGACGCCACAGCAAATACTTTTGCAATACTTCTTCCGGAATTTTTATCCAACGCTTACCAGAAGCTTCTTGCTCAATAATGTTCATCGGGAAAATTGCCGCCAAATCACCGGGAGTTACCGGTTTACCGGTGCCGGGGTGCAAAGGCGGCTTCATCGGTGTAGGCAAATCCGCTACGATGTTATACCACTTTTTGGGTATTTCACGATCTTGCAGTAGTACTTTTACCTGTTCCATAGTTATTCTCCTTCTATTAAGTATTTTAAGAATCACGGGTATGAACCCCAAGCAAGCTGTGGGGCATTATACCCCAGCTTATTTTTAGTTTCACTACCCTCCGCTTCGCGGGATATTTATATTGCCCCGCTAAGCTTCACACACGGGATAATTTGACCTGCAGGCTTCAGCGGTGACGTGACCTTTAGGTTATACACTCTGTTTCTGAAGCTTGGGTCTCATTACAACTTACCAATTCCGAGAGCGAAGCGTATCGGAATTGGAGGTTCACGAATAATTCTAAAAAAAATGCCATGGAATATACTTCTTCCCATGGCATTGCCATAATTTTTTGGAGTCATGGGAAGGAGCTTCCCTGCCCATGCTCATCTTTTTGTCCGAGCTTATGGGCAGACATTATCTAAAGTCTGCCACCACCAGTTATTGTTGGAAATATTTATCAACATTTTTTCAGCTCAACTTATTCTTTCAATTGTGAGACCCCGTAGCACAGCAAACAAATGATTGTCAAGTTGAAATTTAGGATAAAAAGATAGCAAGAATATTTTATTTATTTCAAACGTGATTACGTAATTGAAGCTCCAGAGGGTGCGGATTCAGGTAAATTTGTTCCCTAAGGTACGGTTGGTCGTACTTGCGAACGTAATGACTGATAAGAGTAACAGGTACAACCAAAGGAATATAGCCTAAGCGATAGTGATTGATTATTTTCAATAGTTCCTTCTTTTCTCCGATGGATAATTGTTCCTTCAAATATCCCATCATGTGCTGCAAGACGTTGGTATTTTTTTTCGGGGTGGTTTTCAGCTGCAGGGATTCCAGAAGGAGAGCCTGATATTGCCGGTTCAGTTCGGGCAAGGAAATGCTTTTCTGCCCGGCCACAAGCTTCCCCATCATCTGATAATGCCTGGGACTGTGCGCCAGAATCAACAATTTATGTTTTGTATGAAAATCTACCAAGTTTCCTCTATTTTCTTTTTTCTTTAAGACTTCCCGCCACCTCTTTAAGGCAAATATCCTCTCGATGAAATTCTCCCGCAACACGGGATCATGAAGGCGCCCTTCATCTTCTACCGGCAGTAATGGGAAATACGCGATAAAGATCCCCGCAAATATTCCCACTCCCTTTTTGACCGGCATTCTATTTTCATTATATATTTTGATCCGCTCCATCCCGCTACTGGGAGAATCGCTTTTAAAAATAAAGCCGCAAAGAGCTTCTTTCTCCAGTTGAGTAACTCGCTTGCGCGCCCACTTTACCATACGCTGTGTCATATCCTGTCTGGTACGGGTCGTAATTAGGAAGAGAGAATTGGGATCGCCCTCGAGATGCATGGACTCTCGTGGAACACCAAGGCCACATTCGACCTCGGGACAGACAGAAACATATTCTACATATTCTCCTAAAGTATCCTTGAGAAAACGATCCAGCTTATGCCTGCCATCATAACGCACATTTTCACCAAGCAAGCACGAACTTATGCCCAACTTTATTTTTTCCATTTCATTGTCCTGGGCTTCCATTTACTAATAATCATGCAAAGGTCCCGGTGTTTATTCATAATCATATCACCGGCGAGAATACTCCATCATTAAAATGTGTAGTCTATTTGTAACGTGACTTTTGAGCTCAATCAAGTTATTTATGCTTTTTGTTGTTTTTTCTATTATGCCAAACATATTGGATAATTGCAGCTACGGTATTCACTTGGGATTAATGCTCGCCAACTGTATAGCCACTGATGGTTAGATTTATCAATAATTCATCTTTTTAGTTGCATTATTATAAAGGATTGTTTAAAAACAGCTTTGTCTTCATCAAATTAAAATGTGCTCCTGATATCATCAATTGTACAACTGATGAAACCAGAGCATATATTACAATTGAGATTACATTTTTATGGCCAAATCTGACGTTACTCTGGAAGAAAAAAATTTGTTTTTCCCCAATGGATCTATTAAAGAAAGAAAATTCCTGCAGGAAGGCAAATTGGAAGGGGAATATACTGCCTATTTCAATAATGGTCAGATAATGGCGCAATTGCACTTTGTCCGCGGTAAGAAAAACGGAGCCGCGATTACTTATTACCATAACAGTCAAGTGAGAGAAAATGTAACTTTTATCAACGACAAAATGGACGGACCCTACATTTCCTATTATGAAAACGGCCACATCCGGGAGCAGGAAAATTACAGGGATGGTAAGCTCGATAGCAAATATCAAATTTATTATAAAACCGGCCAATTAAAGGAAGAAGAAAATTTTAAAAACGGCAAATTTAACGGAGAATATATTTGCTATTATAAAAGTGGACAAATTAAGGAAAAAGGATATTTTATAAACGACAAACGCGAAGGTGAATACATAACTTACTTCAAAAACGGGCAGATAAAGGAACAGGCTACTTACAAAAATGGAAATCTTGCCGGTAAATTTCTGTCTTTCAATGAAAAACTTTCCAACGAACCGGGCACAGGTAGTGACGCTTCCGACGATATTAGGGATGAAAAGTATATTGCCGATTTGCTTCAAGATTTAGCCAATTTTGATAAAAAAGAAAAGTAATCATGTTTGCATTATAGAGAAAAAAACATCATGACCGCTACGCGAAAAATTCTTATTCCTACCGATGGCTCCGCCAACAGTCTCACGGCTTTGGAATATGGAATTTATATCGCCCGTAAACTTAACGCCTCTTTAATTGGTCTTTACGTTCTGGACGTGAATTTGATCCAGGGTCCGATGCTTACAGATATTTCCGGCTCCGTCGGAATGCCGCCTTACGACGGTTTCTTTGACGCAGTGGAAACATCTCTTAACGAAAAAGCGGATTTTATATTAAAAGCTTTCCGTCAACGTTGTCAAGAATCAGGAATCAATGCTGAAGTGAAAAAAACGATTGGTAAAATCAATCAAATAATCATCGAAGAATCTCAAAGTGCCGATTTAATTCTGATGGCAAAAAAGGGTGAACACTTTCACTTAAAGGAAGGCGGGCTTCTTGGTTCAGTGGCCGAAGCCGTTGTCCGCAATTCGGGGAAACCGGTGCTGATCACTCCCGAAACTTTCCTGGAAATAGAAAGCATGGGGCTTGCTTATGACGGCAGCGATCCGGCTGCAAAAGCTTTAAAACTTTCTTTGAAATTATCCGAACAAGCTGTTTGGCCGCTGACAGTTGTGGTCATTTCCCCTGACGCTCAAAAATCAGCTGCACTCACCACCGAAATAGAGGATATTGTAGAAGCACAAAACGCTGATTGCGCAGTAATCATTTTGCAGGGCAAGGAAGGAGAAGAAATAATTAAGTTTATAAAAGAAGGTTCCGTGGAATTAATGGTCATGGGAGCTTATGGTCATAATCGTCTGCGCGAATTGCTTTTGGGCAGTACTACTTCCTTCGTTCTCCGCAAAAGCCATATCCCTGTCTTGCTCACGCACTAATTGTATTCTTTACTCTAAAGCTCTTTATCCAGAACCATTTGTTGCAATGTGTCCAGCAAATCGTATCTGGTTAAATCGTATTGAATAGGTGTTATTGTGATAAAGCCGGAGGCCAGGGCTGCAACATCCGTATCTTCATTTCGTTCCTTGGATGAATATTCACCGGAAATCCAATAATAAGTATTTTCTCTTGGATCTACGCGCTTTTCAAAAGTTTCGACAATATTGTTTTTGTTTTGCCGAACAACTACGACCCCTTTAATTTTCTCAGGGGGAAGGCAGGGAATATTAACATTAATTGCACTGCCTTTAAGCTCTGGATTGTTTAAGATTAACCGGGTCATCTTGCGGGCAAACTTGGCGGCATAGGTAAAATCAGCTTCCTTATGGGTATCGAGGGAAACAGCCAATGAGGGAACGCCCATGATTACCGCTTCTGTTGCCGCGGATACTGTGCCCGAATAAAGGACATTTATGCCCGCGTTAGATCCCCGATTAATGCCCGACACAACCATGTCCACCGGCTTTTCTGCTAACTCTTTGATACCTATTTTGACACAATCCGCCGGCGTACCATAAACAGCATAGCCTAAAAATTTCCCGTTTTTTGTAGCGCGGCGTACCATCAGGGGACGAAAAATGGTAATAGCATGTCCTACGGCACTCTGTTCAATTTCCGGGGCAACAATTAAACAATCCGCCTCATGGGAAAGTTCGTCATAAAGAGAGCTTAAGCCTTTGGCATATATTCCATCATCGTTGGTAAGTAAAAAACGCATATATTTTTACTATTATTGATCCCAATAAATATAATTAGTTACGATACTATTTTACCTGTTCCAATTTTCCGTTTTTAACTCTCAATATAAAAGGAGTTTTTTGAGCAACTCTATCTGAACCAAAAGATATATTTCCCGTTGCACCCTTATAATTTTCCACTTTTATCAAAGCATTAATGAATTCTTGGCGCGTTTGAATGTCTTTATTTTCCAAGACATGAAAGATTATTCCGGCCGTATCATAAGCCAGCGCCTCGATACTTTCCGGATCACGGCTATAAGCCGTGTAATAAACATCGACAAAATCGTTTGTTTCCGGATAAAAACTATTGGCAAAAAAACTGTCGGCAAAAACAGCTCCTTCCAGATAATCCGCACCTTTCTTCAGCAAATACGGTGAATTCCATAAGCTGGCGCCCAGAAGTTTAATACCTTTAACATCATAAAAAGCAAGTTGGGAAGTTATCATCCTGACTCGCCGATACGAATCGGGAATAAATAAAGCCTCAAAATCAAGGGCTAATTGAGTTTTTGCTTCCGTTTTTTTAGAAGACATTTTTTTTGCAGCGCTGATAAGATTACCGGTTACTTTATTAATTTCTTCCGTAAAATCCGTTTGATCCTTATTATAAGGTATTGCCCTTTCCACTTTACCTCCTATGAGCGCTGCTTCCGCACGGAAAATTTTAACCATTTCCTCCCCATAGTCATCTTGAGGATATAAAATAGAAAATATTGCACAGTTCAAATCATCCAAGGCATATTTAACTACAGCCCTGATTTGTTGGGTAGGCGTCAAGAAGTGCTGGAAGACATATTCGCTTAAGGAGGTGATTCCTTCTTTGGAGGTTATTAGGACTATTGGAACTTCCCACTTATTAGCTTCACGGGCAGCTTCGATAGCTTCCTCTGTTCCAGTAACAGCAACAATCGCCATAACATTTTCAGTATTGGCCAAATGTTCTACGGCCGCTCTTGCTCCTTCCGGCAAACCGTGGGAATCTTCCGCAACAACTTTCCACAACGTTTTATTTTCCCCGTCGAACATACCCGCGGACAGCAAAATTGCATCCAATGCTTTGCTTCCTAAATCAGCATGTTGCCCGGATAGAGGCAGCACACACCCTAAAGTATAGCGATTATATTTGACCAACGGAGGTTTCACTGGGGGAAGTATGGCCTCCGGCGGCTTTACTTCTGATGGTTTTACTTCCTCAGGCGGGCTCGGAACAGGTTCCTTAACAACGATTGTTGGCTGGGCGCAGCAGGCAATAAAAAAAATGAGCAGCAAAATAAATACTCTGGCCAAAATTCGATAATTCTTCATTTTGCCTCCTTCATAATTGTCAGCATATAATCACGGGCGCGTTGGGCCAATTCAGGATTGTCTAATAAAATTGATATTTCATTATTATACTTCATAGCCGCTTGTGTAAGATTATGGCTGCCCAGAATAACCAGCCGCTGATCGATCACGATTAGTTTTGTATGCGTCGTCCTTTTCGGTGTATCACAAAACGCTTCCATCCCTTTTGCTTTTAAAAGCTCGACAGTCTGCTGATTTTCAGAATCAAGTTTATGATCACGGCCACCGGTATTTCCCAAAATCACTATAACTTTTACACCTCTTTTGACAGCACTCAGCAAATGTGCCAAAACTTTGTCAGGATAACTTTCACTTTTTACTCCAGCTTTAAATAAAAAGAAAGCCATTAATATTTCGTTTTGAGCTTCATCAATTGTCGTTATCAAAGCCGGTAAATAATCCCTGTTTTTTAAAAGAACCGCAGTACATTCAGACTTATTGCTTGGAATTGACGAATTTACTTCCGCCGCAATAGCCTTGGAAAATTCTGCCATCCCCGAAAACATACAACAGGAACATGCTATAAGAATTATTTTTCGTACAAATGGAAAACAACCCATAGTTACCTCACCTATCTTGCATTTTATAATATATTTCTTAACGGGTCGACATATAAAAAAGCCCGAAACTGGAATCCAGTTTCGGGCTTTTTACTTCAATTATTCGCTATTTTACTTCCTCAAAGTCGGCATCTACTACATCATCATCCTTTTTCCCCGACGCCTTCTGCCCGCCGCTTTGTTGCTGTGCTCCATCACCGGCAGTAGGACCACCTTGACCACCGGCGGTTTTTGCATACATGGCTTCCGCCAATTTGTGTGAAACATTCATCAATTCGTCCTGAGTCTTTTTGATGGCTTCAATATTTTCACCTTCCAGAGCTTTTTTCGCCTTGCTTATTGCCTCTTCGATTTTTGCTTTTTCCGCCGCATCTACTTTATCGCCAAATTCTTTAATATTTTTTTCCACACTGTAAATCATGGAATCGGCCTGATTTCTCGCTTCAATTAATTCCTTGCGACGCTTGTCTTCCTCGGCGTGTTGTTCCGCGTCACGCACTAGTTTCTGAATTTCTGCTTCACTCAAACCGCTGGAAGCGGTGATTTTGATGCTCTGTTCCTTACCTGTACCCAGATCTTTTGCGTTAACATGCACGATACCGTTGGCATCAATATCAAAAGTAACTTCAATTTGAGGTACGCCGCGCGGCGCCGGTGGTATACCCACCAATTCGAAACGTCCCAAAGTTCTGCTATCGGAGGCCATCTGACGTTCACCCTGAAGCACGTGAATGCTCACCGCCGGCTGGTTGTCGGCAGCTGTCGAAAAAATCTGGCTTTTCTTGCTGGGAATAGTAGTGTTTTTCTCGATAAGCCTGGTCATAACCCCGCCTAGAGTTTCTATACCCAAAGAAAGCGGGGTAACATCAAGTAGCAATACATCTTTCACATCGCCCGCCAAAACTCCGCCCTGAATTGCTGCGCCGACGGCCACAACTTCGTCCGGATTCACGCCTTTATGCGGTTCCTTGCCGAAAATTTCCTTCACCTTTTGCTGAACCCGCGGCATTCTGGTCATACCGCCGACCAAAACGACCTCGTCAATGTCCTTGTTTGTCAGATTGGCGTCTTTGATCGCAGTGCGGCAAGGTTCTACCACTTTCTGGATTAACTCTTCCACCAAAGATTCCAGTTTGGCTCTGGAGAGCTTAATGTTCATGTGTTTGGGGCCGGATGCATCGGCGGTAATGAACGGCAGATTGATATCGGTTTCCATCGTAGTGGAAAGTTCCATCTTCGCCTTTTCCGCCGCTTCTTTGAGCCGTTGCAGCGCCATTTTATCGTTTCTCAAATCAATGCCTTGATCTTTTTTAAATTCTGCGACAAGAAAATCCATTACGCGCTGGTCGAAATCTTCACCGCCCAAATGCGTATCGCCATTGGTAGACTTAACCTCAAAGACGCCATCGCCTAATTCCAAAATCGATATATCAAACGTGCCGCCGCCTAAATCAAAGACGGCAATCTTTTCCTCCTTCTTCTTGTCCAAACCATAAGCCAGAGCCGCCGCTGTAGGTTCATTGATAATACGTAATACATTCAGTCCGGCAATCTTGCCGGCGTCTTTTGTCGCTTGACGCTGTGAATCATTAAAATATGCCGGAACGGTAATAACAGCATCCGTTACTTTTTCTCCCAGATAATCCTCCGCAGTTTGTTTCATCTTCGTCAAAATCATCGCGGATATTTCGGCCGGAGAATAGTTCTTTTTCCTTATTGTAACTTGGGCATCACCGTTTGTGGCTTCCGTTATCTTGTAAGGAATAATCTTGACATCATACTGAACTTCTTTGGAATTGTATTTTCTACCGATAAGCCTTTTGACGGCATAAACAGTATTTTCCGAATTTGTTATGGCCTGCCTTTTCGCCACCTGCCCCACTAACCTTTCGCCGGCTTCCGTTATGGCAACAATAGACGGCGTGGTGCGATTGCCTTCTTGATTGGCTATGACGACGGGATCGCCCCCTTCCATTATGGCTACGCAAGAATTTGTTGTCCCTAAATCAATTCCGATAATCTTTCCCATTTTTCCCTCCTTATTGTCCATTGTCTGCTATTTTCTCACATGTGTCATTTTCTTTATTTATCTTTTTACATACACAAACTTTCGACGGTCTCAAAAGTCTGCCATTGAGCAAATAACCTTTTGCCATTTCATTAACTATTTTATTTTCTTCATGTTCGTCGCTATGAATCTGCATCATTGCTTCATGAAAGTTAGGATCAAAATCAAGGCCGGCGCTCTCGATTCTCTCCAAACCATACTTCTTAAGACAGCACAAAAGCTGTTCCCTGATTAATTTGATACCATCTTTAAATGCTTCAACATCGGAGCCGCCAGTTTGTTCCATTGCCCTGTCTAAACTATCCACAAAAGGCAAAATATCTCTAATGATCTCTTCGTTACCATATTTGATTGTATCAATCTTTTCTTTGGCCGCCCTTTTTTTGTAATTATCCAATTCCGCAGTTGCACGCAGGTACTTATCATAATTGGCCGCGGCTTCTTTTTCCTTATCTTCTAATTTTGCTTTTAGATCATTTATTTCCGAGTGCTCTCCCCCGGCAATAACTTCGTCCGGGGGGTGTTTAGCAATATGTTCTTTTTTTGTTTTCACCTTGACCTCAAAAATAATTTTCTCATTATTTTAAATCAGGCTTTTGAAATAGTTTCATATCTACCAGCTCACAGATAGCATGACCGGCTGTAATATGCGTTTCCTGAATGCGCGCCGTATTGGAAGAAGATACATTAACGGAAAAATCAACAATTTTCGCAATATTTCCCCCATCTTTGCCGGTAAAAGCAACAGTTACCAATCCCATCTTCTTGGCCGCTTCCATGCCTTTCATAACATTGGCAGAATTACCGCTGGTACTAATTCCCCAGGCAACATCCCCCGGTTGTCCTATCGCCCTGATCTGCTTACTGAATATTTCGGAGAAGTCATAATCATTTCCGATACTCGTAATAACGGATGTATCGGTCGTAAGGGCAATTGCCGGAAGAGGCGGCCTTTCTATTAAAAAGCGGTTGATAAATTCCGCAGCAATATGTTGTGCATCCGCCGCTGAACCGCCATTGCCGAACAGTAATATCTTGTTGCCTGATTTTAGTGCAGCAGTTAACACATCAATTACATTAATTAGTTTACTCAGGTTCTCATTAATAAAAGCTTCTTTGACGCGACTGCTTTCTTTAAATATTTTTATTATGTGATCCTGCATAATTACCTAGCTGAAATCTTTCATTATTACCTAAAGTAAAGCCAAGTTAATATATTTACAGGTATTACTCCTGTCAAGGGTAGCCGATGGAAATTTCTTATCTTTTTAAGGACGTATTTTAATCACAAGCATACTAATATTGACATCAGATGTCTCCGGAATTTGTCCTTAACGCAGTAATCCCCAGCCCACCTACGTCACACCGGCAGTTTACCCGGCGTATGCCGGGAAGGCCGGTGTCCAGTTATTTTGCCGTTGACCAGTGCAAAAAACGAATTGAACTTAAGACATATTCCGAGTATGTTTAAGCACATGGTTTTCGTGAAACTCCAATTCCGAAAGCAAAGTGCAGCGGAATTGGTAAGTTGAACGATCCCGCACAGCGGAGGGTATCTTACCCGTGATTAAATATGTTTTTAAAAAATGGGGCGTTCCTCAATATCTGAACTTAATCCATTGTAATGCTGGGAGAGATGCTGCAAAAGATTAAATAATGAATATTGGTGATGGGGTTATTTAAATAATGATAGAAAATAGAACGACCCCCATAAAGCTCAAAGATATAACAGTAGCGGAGTTCGCTAGTATAGCGAAAGAGGCATAAGATGACTAAGGATAAAGAAAAAGAAGAAGCATTAAAATTGCAAATTGGTCACGAGCAGATCGTTCATATGAAAGTTGCTGCTCAGATTATACAGCATTTAAGTAAGGGCATATATAGTAATCCTGCAAATTGTATAAAAGAATTAATAAGTAACTCTTTTGATGCAGACGCAAGCGAAGTTATAGTAAGGGCTAAGCCAGAATTTGATACCTTTTCCATTACAGATGATGGCGACGGGATGAATTATGTTGATTTCAGCACTAAATTCTTGTGGATTAGCAGATCAGATAAAAGAGATGGGGGAGAGATTACTAGAAAGTTTAAAAGACCAATAATTGGGAAAATTGGCATTGGGTTTATATCTGTTTCTGAAATTTGCGATAAGATGACAGTAATCTCTTCAAAGAGAGGAGAAGAATTTAAGTTTCAAGCAGAAATTGACTTTGAAAGATTTAAAAAGACTGTTCATCAAAAAAAAGATTTCTACGAAATTAGTGAAGTTAAATTAACGAATCTGGAAGAAGAGAAAGATGCGCACTATACCATCATTCTTTTAAGTGCGTTAAATAAAGATTTTAAAGAGTTATTGGAAGACAAAGATATTCATGATGCTGGGATTAAAATTGCTACTTTTGAAGGCAAAAAATTTGAGGTCATTATTGAGGAAATTGAAAAAAAATACTTAGATCCTTCAAAGGATATCGGAGGGTATTGGCGTTTGATATTGGATGTGGCAAATACTGTTCCAGTGCCTTACTTAAAGGAAGGCCCAATCAAAGTAAAGAATCCAAATTGGTTTAATCAAGAGACTAAATCCATTAATAATTTAAAAAATGTCATACAGAAGCTGGAGTTTTTAGTAGATTTCGATGGGGTAATAATAAAGAAACCAATACTTTTACCAGGTGAGAAGGACATATTTGATAAGAAAGAAAGTTACGACTTATATTATTTCGAAGAAGAATTTAGTGATTTTCCTGATGGCTCGAAGCTAAAATTTAAAGGTTATATATATAATCAAGAAAGACAAATTTTTCCTCCTCACCTGCGGGGGATAATAATAAGAATTAAAAATACCTCTATTGGTGGTTCTGATCCAGATTTTCTGAGTTACCCATATGCTGAAAAGTTGTTTTTGCCCTGGGTTTTTGGAGAAATATACATAGACGAAGGGCTAGAGGAAGCAATGAATATTAATAGAAGCTCGTTTATTATAACTCACCCTCACTTTAGAAAATTAAAGAATTATTTGCATAAAAAGCTTCATGCTGAAGTTTTTCCACGGTGCAGAGAAAGATATACGGAAAGAAAAGAAGAAACGGAAGTTACTGAGAAGAAGTCACGCGAAGAGAACATAAAAGGATATCTAAAATATATTTTTAACAAAAACTTTCAAGTCAGGCCTCTTGATAAAACAGGCAAATACCCAGTAGATATAGACATTGAAAAAAAAGAAGTCCTAGTTTTTAAGGGACATCCCGTATTTAAGAAAAAGAAGAAAAAAGAAAAAGATTTACTAGAAGAGGTGCTTATTTTATTCGAAACGTCTTATCATAACGCTAAGGGTGACTTAGGTAAATTGAAAGATTATTTTATTAATAGTTTGAGTGAATGGAAAAATCTGAAAAAATGAAGTCTCATATCAGTTCGGAAGACGATAAGGTTTATAATACCTCTGAAAAATGGTTTATGAGAGAGAAATGGGCACATTATGCCTCAATTAGGCGGGATAAAAATAAAAGAGAATTTATTAGATTGCTGACCTTTACATCCATTAAAGCTTAGATATTATTTTCTTATCAAAAAAAGGTCTTATTCAGACAACAGAAACTGGTTACTCCCCTGAAAGCATAGCCTTCTGTGAAAAGGATCCTGAAAGATACACAAGAATCTTTAACTGTCTTCCAGGTGCCAGAGGATATAACGGTACTTTTGAAGAATTTGTCGGTGCAGGAAATATAGGTTTTACTGATCGTGCTAGAAAATGGTTTCCTTTTGACGTTATAAATCTTGATTTTACAGGCCCAATCTTCAGACATAAAGGCAGCAATACTTCGACAGTTATGGATGCAATATTGAAGATGTTTATGATTCAAGAATTCACAAAACAATCATTTACTTTTTTTTATCTGTACCCGCTATTAAAAAAGGGGATGATGATACAGGAATAGCACAACTCTTAGACTGCCTTAATGTTAATTTGACAAGTAAAGAAACGATAAAATTCAAAGAAGCTTTTGAGCAAAAATATCCTTCTAAAAAAATTGGTCCTGTTAGTGAATTACTGTTAGTTACAATCCCTAAAATTATAATTAAATATGGTCAAAGTAAAAATTATGATGTTGATTGTTCAGAGAGATTCACATACATTGGCGAGAATGCTAGCACGAAAATGGTAAGTTTTGTTTTTGATTGTGAATACAAAGGATTACCAGATGGATATGGGGGCGAAAATCCTGCAAGTGTGTTAGCAAAAGTTTATCCGGATAGAGTATTAAAAACTATAACAGAAGACTATATTGATATTAATAAGGTGTTTGAAGAGCAGCCAGAGAGTAAGAAAAAATATATAGAATACAAAAAGCAAATAGCTTGATAAAGTTAGAAGAGGTAAAATGAAAGTTCTTTTAGTAGAACCAAATTTTCCTATTCCGGCGAAAAGCAAGAATCACAGAGATTTTTTGCCTATTGGTTTACTTAAGCTCGCTAGTTATCACAGGGATGCAGGTGATGCTGTTAGACTTATTAGGGGTAATCAAAGTTCACCCGATTTTTACCCTAATGAAGTTAAAATCACTTCTCTGTTTACCTATTGGTCTAAATACGTTTGGGATAGTGTGACGTTTTATAAGAATAGCTATCCAAAGGCAAAGGTTGCAGTAGGTGGTATTTATGCTTCACTTATGCCTGAACACTGTAAACAATCTGGATGTGATGAGGTATTTATTGGTGTTGACGAAAAAGTAGAGAAATTCAAACCAGCTTATGACTTGGTAGAAATAGATTATCAGATCGCGCATACAAGTAGAGGGTGTATGCGGAAATGTAAATTTTGCGGCGCGTGGAAAATAGAGCCGGAATTTACCTCAAAAAGAAGCATAAAGGATGAGATTTGTAGCAATAGGGTTATATTTTATGACAATAATCTATTAGCTAATCCTTATATCAAAGATATTTTAGAAGAATTGAAAGATGCCAAACATAACGGCAGAGCGGTTTATTCTGAAAGCCAATGCGGTATTGATGGAAGATTGCTTACACCAAAGGTCGCCAAGCTGCTTAAGCAGGCTAGATTTTTGAATCCACGAATTGCATGGGATCATGGCTACAAACAAAGAGATGTTATAAAAAAGCAGATCGATTTACTTGTGGATGCGGGATATCCTTCGAAAGATATTTATGTGTTTATGATTTACAATTATGAGCTAGATTATTACGAAATGCTGAAAAAATTTAAACAATGCAAGAAATGGGGTGTACAGATTGCTGACTGTAGGTACAGACCTCTGAACCAAACATATGATAACTATAGTCCACGCAAGGAGCAAACAAACGAAGATTATTATATCCACCCTAAATGGACGGATAAACAGATTAAGCATTTTAGGAGAAAAGTTAGAGAACAGAATATCGTAATTCGGCACGGGTTTGCTTTTTACAGCAGAGAACTAGAAAAATGGGGCGACCGCAGAAGAGCAGAGAAAGAAGCGAGAGGTCAAGTCCGGCTTTGACTTTTTTGTTTGCTTGCCTCTTTATTTTATCCGTTCTGAGCCTGAAAATATTTCTTTTTAAATTTTAAGGCAATAGAGAGAAGTGGGGTCAGGTCTTAAAATATCAGTTTTCCTTTTCCACATCAATTAATACCTTCAAAGGATAAAAGGTTTAAACCTAGTTGTAGCCTTCGTCGTAAGCAATCATATCGAGGTGTAATGTAGCAATATCTTCAACGTCGAGGTTTGGCTCTTCGCTTGATTTGGACAATTCAATAATTTTTATATAACGGCGGCACTTATTGCAGACATCCACCCGGTGGTGCTCTTCTCCTTCCACCGCAAAATAAGCCAGGGAATGCTGTTCATCGTTTCCGCAAAATGGGCACTTAATCCGGTGAAAATACCATTTAAACCCACACTGGTGGCAAAACAAATACCGCTTACCTTCTTCCTCTTCCCTGATTTCACCTATCTTCGGTTCTTTGCCGCAAATGGGACAGTATCCCTCCGACCAGCCCGACTTGGCTATTATTTCATCGTATTTTTCGGCAATATTTTCTAATTCCGGCCTTAAGCTTTCTTCGGTAAAAAGATCAATCAAGTCAAGATTCTCTCGAGCTTCGCTGCCGGATGCTAATTCTTCGTTTGCAGCTTCGCCTTCTTCATCACTGCGGTCAAAAGAAGCGCGAATCATTTTTTCCCAATCATATTGTTTATCTTTAATGATGCTGATGATGTTTTGCGCCTCTTCCGGCATTCTTTTTTCCACTATGGAAATCAATGAATTAAAATATTGTTTGGGACGCGATAAATCATATTCCTTTCCCGTAAAATCAATTAAGGGAAGACCTCCCTCCATTTTTTGGGTGATTAAATTTTCTTCGACGTGAAAAATGGAATCTTTCATATTCTGGCGGTATTCCTCCCGCAGAATTAAGATATCCGCCAATATATCCAAAAGATCAGTATAATTAGGATTCGCGGCTTTGTAATCCTCTATTGTTTTTAAAGACTTTCTCAATGCTACAGCCATTTTTTACTCCTTCAAACAAACATACTTACGTAAAGTTACGAGGTCTATATCCGCTTTCCCGGGTATCTTCAAGGAATATTTATTTTGCGCGCGATTTGTGGCAAATATTAAAAGAAGATAAATGTCACAACAATAAATAAGACAACTAAAATAGGAATGGAATATTTGAACATATAACCAAAGAAGCTGGGCATTTTTACACCTGCTTCTTCGGCTATAGACTTAACCATAAAATTGGGCGCATTACCGATATAAGTATTTGCCCCCATGAAGACTGCTCCTGCGGATATGGCCGCGAGATATGGAATTTTTTCCACAATCAGCCGGGCAACGGCCTGAGCTTCCGGCATATCCGGGTAAAACTTGCCGAGCACGCTGTTAAAAAAGGTCAAATAGGTGGGAGCATTATCCAGAAAACTGGAAAGAGCTCCCGTAGCCCAGAAATAGTGTGCCGGTGCGTTTATTGATTTTATTAGCCAGGCTAACGCTCCATTTTCGCCTGCTTTCAGAATAGCCAGCGCCGGTATGATGGTCATAAAAATGCCCGCAAAAAGATAAGCCACTTCTAATATGGGAGCCCAGCTAAACTCATTGCCCTGTCTGACTTCCGGCTTGGTAAAGATAAGGGATAAAAATCCCATAACAATTAAGATGGCATCCTTGATCAAATTTTCGATGGATTGATGAATGCCGAAAATATTTACTTCGCTCAGTTTAACCATTCTGCTAAATAAGACGGCGGCAATTATGCCCGCCAGGAAAATAAAATTTTGAGCTCCCTGAATTCTTAGAGGTTCAGACTCCGAACTCTGGAGTGCGGATTTATCCTCCTTTTTATAATAGTAGTACGAATCCAGAATAAAATATAGCATCAGCAGGATAACAGAAGCAAACGCCATCTCCGGGAGAATATTCAAAGTCCAGAAAAAAGGCACTCCGTGCAAAAAGCCGAGAAATAAGGGCGGATCGCCCAGCGGTGTCAGCGCGCCGCCGATATTGCTGACCAGAAAAATAAAAAAAACTACCGTGTGAACCTTATGCTGACGCCAGGCATTGGAGCGCAATATTGGCCTGATCAGTAACATGGAGGCGCCGGTAGTCCCGATGATGGAAGCCAGTATTGTGCCGCTGAGCAGTATAACGGCATTAACAGCAGGCGTTCCTTTCAAAGTGCCCTGGACATAAATACCACCCGAGACGGTAAATAAAGCCCACAACAGAAGAATAAAAGGAATGTAGTCGATGATGATAATATGAGCTATTTCATGAACGGCAACTTCACGGAAAAAATACAAAAAGGGAATGGCCAGGACCAAAGCCCAGAATGCCGAAACCTTAGGGAAATGATGATCCCAAAAATGAGGCGCAAATAACGGAATCAATGCTATGGAAAGCAGAATACCGGCAAAGGGCAATACTGACCAAAGAGGCAATATTGTGCCAAGATCGCCGGGCTTTAAGTTTCCTATTAATGTGCCGGCAAAAACACTGGCCGGAATAAGGAGTGTGGAAGTTAATGCTGCGAACAAAAAATATATGGATTGTTTTGATAATCTATTTAAAATTTCCAAATGCAATATTCCCTTAACAGGTCGATTTTCGGCTAGACCTATTTTAAATAGTGGTATGCTCTTTTCCCCCCGCCCTTGCTGCATGCAGGATATTCAGCACCTTTAAAATTTCGGTTAGCTTGTGGTCCTCGATACGCGTAAGAGCAACTTGCAGTTCTTCTATCTCTTTCTTGGCTTCAATATTGGTTCTGTAATCCTCGGACGCTTGATACCGGTCACGTTCCGCCTGCCGGTTTTGTGCCATCATAATAACCGGCGCCGCATAAGCCGCCAGGACAGAGAAAAGCAGATTCAGCAAAATGAAAGGATAAGGGTCCCAGTGATAAATCCAGCCGATGATATTTAGAATTATCCAGATTATAATCAGGATTGTCTGAAAAATGATGTAAGTCCATGACCCCATGCCAACCGTGAGCTTGTCGGCCAGCACTTGGCCGAGGGTCAGGGTTTCCCGGTGTTTCCCATGCCAGGTTTCAGGATCAACTGAAGCGTTCATTTATACCTCCCTTTTATCGTCGTGGATATAAATCTCTTTTTTGATTGCGGATTATATTGGCGTCGTTGTTGTTTGTCAAGGCGGGATGGGCTACGAGATAATCATTATTACTTAAAAGCAGATGTTATTTTCTCAGCGCTGAATTGCTGAAACTGTGTTATTATTTAGCCGGAGGTTATACCCCTTTTAAATTTTATTACTAGTTGCTATATTAGGAATCAAGAAGCCTAGAAACGGGAGTCAAGTATTCAAATATGAGAATCATTTATGTGGCCGATATTCACGGCGCCTTTGACCGTGTTAAGACTTTGTTGTCCGAAACAGTGGCGGATGTCTATATCATTGCCGGTGATCTCATCGATATTCCTTTCTACAACATGAGTACAGCCATCAATTACCATGAGCTTCAGTCCTATTTTCACGGCTTGCGTGTTAGAATGCAAAAAGAAAGTATGGTCATCGAAGATTTTGTGGATGAGTTGCTCAATACACCTAACATTTCTGAAGAGATTGAAGAAAAAGGTACAAAATATCAGCAGTACACAATTCGCGCTCGCCGGGTCCTTCAACAAAAATACAAGGTTTTGGAGAATATTCTGGCAATGAAACAAAAGTCCCAGATATTTGCCTTGCCCGGCAATTATGACATGGATTTGAAATATACGTCGCTCCATGAACGCGACCTCCACCTGCGCTGGCATGACATGCGCGGCTTAAAGGTTGCCGGCTATGGTGGAGCCAACATCTGGACTCCGGGGATTCCTGAACGTTACGTAGTGCCTTATGGAGGAAGTGCGGATGTTGAAAGCGGCCACAACGAAATGTATAATTTTTTCAAAGCTATAAAGCCTGATATAATTGTAAGCCATCAACCGGCACATGGGATTCATGACCGGATATATCAGTTCGGAACCTCCGGCTCATCGGCTCTGCGCTATTACTGCGATAACAATCCCGTCCTTTTGTGTCTGACCGGCCATGTCCATATGGATTGGGGATTCCAGATCAGCGAGGAGACCATCTACCTCAATCCATCTAATTTCGGGGAAGTAACAACCCTGACCGGCGGCGTTGCCGAAGGCGGCTTTTTCTACACCATCGAAATGGAAGGCAGGCATGTTTCTAAAATCATCTTCAAGAAGCTTGTAGAAGACCGCATCCATGACATTGCCGATTACAATCCTCAAAAATCAGGACACCGGCAGGAAACAATCGTCGATAACGAGCGCTACAAAGCCCTCAAGCAGGGCGAGAACTTCGATTCAAAAACCGAGAAATACTCGCACATCCCTGAAGTACAACTCTACAATGAGATCAAACAATTCTACCGCATGTTCCAGACTGAAGAAACAGAAGAACGCTTGAGCAAGCTCGAACAGATTGCCCATCTAATCGAAGAAGGAATTCACGATGATATAGCAATGGATGTCATGGGTTCCACAAATATGGGGCTTTGCGAAAACACTTCCGATATCGATTTTGTGGTCTATGTCCGGTGTGATCCTGATTTTGAAGGAGGCATCAATTCCTGCGAGCAATATAAAAATGCCGAGAAAATCATTGAGAAGATTTTAAGCCCCCAATATGCCTTCCAGATTTTGGACGCCATTGATCTTAATGTTGTGGAGAAATCCATCAGGGAAAAAAATTATGAAGATGAGATGACCATGCGCTTTGTTGCTTATCGCGCCATCTGCCGGCCTATCAACTATCGCTTCATCGCTCCGGTGGAGGATTTGTTAAATCAGGACATGGAATTCAGGACAGAGATTGAGGGAAGCATTCGTTCCTATTTCCAGATATTCATCAATACGTCGCAGCATACCCGTTCATTCAAGAAATATGAAAGCCGGATCAAAGACATCGGCATCAAGACTCCCGAAACTATCCGGCTGAAGATCAAAGAGTACTTTGAACAGAATACCAATAAGAATGAATGTGCGGTGAAACCCGAAAAGATTAAGTAATATTCATGGCCATTGAAATATTCCGCCCGCGGTTCATCACATGATACCACGCATCAGTAAACTGGCTCTGTAAATAAAGATATGGCTTATTATTTTTCTTGTAATATTCTCGTTTATCTGCTTGACAGGTTTTTTATTTTTGTTAAAGAATAAGCATTATCGTAAAAAAACCACAGGAGGATACATATGGGCTATAATAATATTATCGTGTCAACGAAGGATTTCATAAGCACCATCACACTCAACCGTCCGCCGACAAACTCTGTAAACCTCGGCATTCGCGAAGAACTGAACCAGGCTATCACTGAACTGGAGAACAGCAAGGATACCAGGGTTGTGATAATTACCGGCGCCGGAGAGAAAGGCTTCTGTGCCGGAATGGACGTAAGCGACATCGCCAACATTACGAAGGGGCCAAACGGCAACGATGTTCTAAACCGGATCGAACGTTCCACTAAACCCTTCATTGCGGCTATAAACGGTTACGCTCTAGGCGGCGGATGCGAAATAGCTATGGTCTGCCATTTCCGCTTCATGACGGACAATCCCAAAGCCCTTATTGGATGCCCGGAAGTAAATCTCGGCATCACGCCCGGCTGGGGCGGCATACAGCGCCTGCCGAGGATTTTGGGCAAGTCCAAGGCATTGGATATGATTCTTTTCAGTAAAAGGCTTACAGCGCAGGAAGCACTGGCCATCGGCCTGGTGGACAAGGTTTTTCCTGCTGCCGCTTTAATGAAAGAAACCATGGCTTATGCAATAGCACTATCCAAGAGGGCGCCGCTTGCCGTAAACGCGACACTGCAAGGAATGAGTGTGGGGCTAGAAAAAGGCCTGGAAGAAGGTCTGCGCGTTGATCGGGAGTGGTCAAGCAAGTTGGGCAAGAGTAAAGATGCTACAGAAGGATTTACCGCATTTTTTGAAAAGCGCGAACCGGTATTCAAGGGAGAATAGCGGCAGGCAATTGTTGGAGTAGATTGCTCTACTTTTACACCTCCGTTCTCTCCCGAAAAAGAGGGAACGGAGGTTGTGTGCGTTATTCATTCGCGTTTAATTCGTGAAACTCCAATTTCCATAGCGAAGTGTAGGGAAATTGATAAGTTGTAATGAGACCCAAGCTTCAGAAACAAAGTGCGCTGAAGCTTGCAGGTCGAATTATCCCGCGAAGCGGAGGGTATGATATTCCGCAGCTTGTTTGAGACTCATACCCGTGATTTTCCTGATAAATTCCGAGCAACTTTTATTCACTTAATAAAAATTGAGACCTACGCATCAAGAGATAATAATGACAAAACATCATATTGGCCTTGATTATTTAAGAACCTTCATCATAGTGATGGTTGTTGCCCATCATTCCTGCCTTGCCTATACTGGGTATGCGCGGTTTGATCCGGTTAATTATCTTCTCTCCACCGCTCCAATAGTCGATGTGAACCGATGGTTAGGATTCGATTTATTCATCTTGTTCAATGATGTCTTTTTTATGTCCTTGCTGTTTTTTATATCAGGTCTCTTTGTCTGGTCCAGTATTGTCCGCAAAGGTACAACCCAGTTCTTGCGCAGTCGCGCCATGAAGCTGGGCATCCCCTTTATTCTGATCGTTGTCTTCCTAATGCCTCTGGCGTTCTACCCCTCATATTTAATGACAGGCAAAGGCGGAAGCTATTGGGCTTACTGGTGGCAAGGTATCGTAACTAATCAATGGCCCGTAGGACCATTATGGTTTATATGGATGCTGCTGTTGTTTGATTTTGGCGCAGCATTACTGCATAGGTATAAACCCGACTTGTTAATTTCTCTCTCCCAGCGCTCGGCAGTAGCGGTAAAGCGACCCGGTCTGTTCTATGCGGTACTTGTCGCAGCCAGTGCAATCGTCTATATTCCGTCGTTACTTATATTTGGCAACGGGCTATGGATTTCTCTCGGCGGTCCACTCGTATTTCAGGCCAGCCGATTTCTTCACTACACCGTATATTTTTTTGCCGGTGTGGTGGTTGGTGTCCATTGCGTTAACCGCAGTCTGCTCAGTGAGGAGGAATTGCTGGCGAAACGCTGGAAGTTTTGGATTATAGCTGCATTGGCAATTTTTTTGGTTGTTGTTGTCCTTCAAGTAGCGCTTTTTCAACGACCGAGCGGCCTTTCTCTGGCAGCGAGACAAAGCATATATGGACTCGCCGTTGTGCTTAGCTGCAGCGCGACCGCATTCGGGTTTCTCGCCTTTTTTCTGCGGTTTGCGAAAAAACGAACTCGCGTCATGGACAATTTAGCCGATAACGCCTATGCAATCTATCTCGTTCATTATGTATTCGTGATCTGGATACAATTTTCATTATTGAATGTTTTCCTGCCGGCATTGGGGAAAGCCTGCATCGTTTTTACAGGAACATTGCTGGCAAGCTGGCTGCTCTGTTATGCCCTCCGGCGTATTCCGGCAGTCAACAGGATCGTATAAATGATAGGTATATCGATTACGGACGAGTTCAAAAAAGAACATAAAATTTGTTAAAACTATTTGATTAAGTGACACCTTATTTTCAAAATGTAATTACGGATAAAAAAACTTAAAATCATAGACTAGGGAGGAGAAGTAAAGATGAAAGAAATTGTCATTGTCGGCGGTGTTCGAACCGCAATCGGCCGTATGGGAGGAACAATCGCGCGCTACCGGCCGGAAGAATTGGGAGCTTTTGCCTTAAGAGGGCTCGTAGATAAGACCGGAATCGATCCTAATATCATTGAAGACGTAGTGATGGGACTTTCCAATTCCTGGCATTCAGCTTACAACCCGGCGAGGTGGGCTGTTCTCAAAGCGGGGCTTCCTTACAGCCTTCCTGGTGTCACGGTGGAACGTCAATGTTCTTCGGGACTCCAGGCAATCAATTTCGCGGCCACCCAGATTATGGCGGGTTTGGGCGATATCTATATAGCCGGAGGCATGGAAAGCTGGAGCCAGTGCCCCTGGATGATCGGCAGGGCCAGCGAAGCCTATAGCATGACTCCCCCGAGAATCCTGCCGCGGGAGACAGCACCGACAGCTGAAGATCAGATGGTCATGGGCATGACCGCGGAAAACCTCGTCGTTAAATACAAGATCACCCGCGAGGAACAAGATGTCTTCGGCCTGAGAAGTCAGGAACGGGCATTAAAAGCAATAAAGGCGGGTTATTTTAAGGATGAGATTATTCCCATCACCGTCCCGCAAAAAAAGGGCGAGATTGTCTTTGACACGGATGAACATCCCCGGGAGACGACCATGGAAAAGCTCCGTGCCCTGCCACCGGCCTTCAAAAAGGATGGAACGGTCACGGCAGGCTCCTCGTCCGGCCGCAACGACGCCGCTGCTGCCGTTTTAGTCATGACCATGGAAAAAGCCAAAGAACTCGGTTACAAACCCCTGGCCCGCTGGGTTACCTGCGGCGTGGCCGGCGTTGATCCCAAAATTATGGGAATCGGTCCGGCTTACGCGATGCCCAAAGCCCTGAAACGGGCAGGACTGAAGATGGCGGATATGGATGTCATCGAAATCAACGAGGCCTTTGCCGCCCAAGTCATTGCTTGCGTCAAAGAGCTGACAGCACAGGGACAGGCAATTGACCCGGAGAAACTCAACCCCAATGGCGGGGCTATCGCCTTCGGTCATCCCAACGGCATGAGTGGAACACGCATAGCTATATTTGCCATCAACGAATTAAAACGGCGCAACGGAAGATACGGCATTGCCTCCCTTTGTATCGGCGGCGGTCAGGGCTTGGCCACAATTTTCGAGAGGCTTTCCTGAAAATCAATCTGAGCCGCGTAAAGACAATCGGCAGCGGACTGTTGAGGCCGGAACCGATACATTTACTGCGACAATAATTTACAAAAACAATGTTTAATACTCCCCCGTGGATTCACCGCTGGGGAGTATTAAATCTATTTTAGAAGAATAACATGGATAAAGCTTCGGCTATGCATGCCGGTTTATCCTGGCCCTTGATTTCAATTGTGTGGGTAGTGATCATAAGGATTCTGCCGGGCCCTTTTTCTTCAACAGCGGAGATAACCATCCGGGAGCGCACCTGCGAACCGACAGGAACGGGATTGATGAAGCGTACCTTGTTCAGGCCGTAATTAACTCCCATCTTCAGGCCTTCCGGCAGATATTTAGCCGATTTACTGAATATAGGGATCAGAGACAGCGTTAAAAAACCATGGCCTATAGGCCCGCCGAAGGGTCCTTTTTTCGCTTTTTCAATATCCACATGGATCCACTGATGGTCTTCCGTGGCATCGGCAAACCGGTTGATTCTATCCTGGTCAATCAACACCCAATCGCTTACGCCGTTTTCCTGGCCGATCATTTTTTTTAGTTTTTCCGCAGATATTAGTTCAGACATTTTGAGTTCTCCTTTTATGATTTATTTGTCGTTTAATACCCAAAGAGGTTTTTCACCCTTCATCACCCGTCCCAAATTATCCAGCGACATGTTAATGATGCGCATTCCTGATTCCCTGATAGAACCGGCCAGGTGGGGGGTTAAAATTACATTTTCTAAACCAAAGAGCGGGTGATTCACCGGCGGCGGCTCTTCAGTAAATACATCCACAGCGGCAAAGGCGATTTTCTTGCCGCGCAAGACCTCGGCCAAAGCCGCTTCATCCACCAGCGCCCCGCGCCCCACGTTGATGAGTACCGCGGTGGATTTCATCAGCGCTAGTTTTGCCGCGTCAATAATTTTCGTGGTCTCGGCAGTGAGCGGCAGGTGGAGGCTCACCACGTCGGCAGTTTTCAGAATCTCCTCCATAGAGGTATAAGCGGCATGGTATTTCTTCTCGTCTGCAGCGCTCAACCGGATGATATCGTAGTAAAGGAGCTTAACCCCGAAGGGTACAAGCCTCTCGGCCACTGCCCGTGCCGTTCTTCCCATTCCCATAAGGCCATAGGTCTTGCCGTTGAGCTCAAAAATTCCCGTTCTTTGGGCCTGGGTAAAGAGCCATTCCCCTTGATGAGTTTTGGCATTGTATAAAGGAAGGTTCTTGAGACAGGCCAAAGCCAGCATTATAGTGTGTTCGGCTACACCGATATCATTGGCTCCCGGAGTATTAGCAACAGGTATACCGAATTCCTTGCAGGCGTTAATATCAATATGGTTATAGCCCACGCTCGGTTGTTGAATGAGCTTGAGCTTTTTGGCGGCCTTTGCAACTCCGCGAGTGATGGGCGTATTGCCGGTAAAGTCTCCCAGGAGTATGTCCGCATCGGCAATTTCTTCCGCCAGTTTATCCTCCGGAAATTTGTGAACGTCCACTACTCTGAACGGTATTCCTGAAACCTTGGTTTCGATAAGGCTCTTCAAACCGGCGGCGGACATGGGGGCTGTATTGAGTATTTTCATATATCCTTTTCAAAGCATTTATTCAGATTTATGTCAACATGCAAGACTCATTTCTCTTTATCTGAACTTTACTAAATTGTTTAAATGAAGAGTCTGATCAGAGATATCCCGAGTCGCTTCGCTCTCGGGATCAATTCGAATAATCCCGCTCCAAAAGTCTCCCGCCAAAGAAAGCCTAGACATAAATGCGTCTTTTATTTCGCGGGATGTCGCATGATAGAAAAGAGCCTCTGGCTCTTCCCTTGAGGCTCCACAAATTTCAACGTGTAACCTTCAGGTTATGCACTTCGTTTTTGAAATTTGAGTCTCATTAATAAATTTCTTGACGCACAAGCACCTTCTTCATATACTCGAACACGCTCAAAACCGGATCCTTATCAAACATCAAGAAAATAAGAGGAACTTTATGAATGGTGCGGAAATAATTTTAAAAACGGCTAGAGACGCCGGAGTCGAAATATGTTTTGCCAACGCGGGAACAACCGAGTTGACGCTTGTGGCGGCATTTGACACCGTAAGCGGCATTCGCCCTGTCCTTGGCCTTTTCGAGGGTGTTTGCACTGGAGCGGCCGATGGCTTCGGCCGGATGAAACAAAAACCAGCCATGACTCTGTTACATTTAGGCCCGGGATTTGCCAACGGCATTGCCAATCTACACAATGCCCGCCGCGCGCGGACACCGGTTTTCAACATCATCGGCCAACATGCCTCGTGGCATCTGACAGCGGATCCTCCCTTAAATATGGATATTGCCTGCCTGGTAAAAACAGTGTCCGGATGGCAGCGAAGCAGCCGTTCTGTAAATGCATTAGCGCAGGACACGGCGGATGCTCTGGCCGCATCCCTTTATGGACAGATATCCACAATCATCGTTTCTGCAGACTACCAGTGGTCTGAGTACGAAGGGAAAAGTGTTAAAATGCCGCATTTTGAATTTGATTCTTTTGATCAAAAGAAAATCGAAGCGGCGGCAAAACTGATAAAAAAATCAACCAAACCGGCGCTAGTCTTGGGCGGGCGGACACTGCGCAAACCGGGCCTCACCACCGCAGCAAAAATCAAAGCGGCTACGGGATGCGATCTTTTAATGGTCACCTTTCCGGCTTATTTTGACAGCGGCGAAGGGTCCCCGCTATTAAAACGCATTCCCTATTTTCCCGAACAGGCATCAGCCCTGTTGGGTGAATATGACTCATTCATTCTGGTGGGAGCCGAAGAACCGGTTGCCTTTTTCGGATACAAAGGAGGAAAAAGCCATTATCTTGCCAATAGCCAAAAATGGATCAGGATTGATACGGAAAAACAGGATGCGGCCGCCGTGCTTCAGGCCTTGGCTGAGGAATTAGGCGCTTCCTCAAGTAAGGATAATATTAGTTCCCTCCTGGCAAAATATGAACTGCCGCCTCCGCCTACCGGGAAGCTCACTGCACAGAAAATGTGTGCAGCCATTGCCGCGCTGCAGCCGGAAAATTGTATTATTGTGGATGAAGGCGTTACTTCGTCAGCGTCATACTATTCCATAGCTCCGACATTAAAACCATACAGCCATCTTACTCTGACCGGAGGCGCAATAGGCCAGGGAATGCCCTGCGCTCTGGGCGCGGCACTGGCCTGTCCCGATAGAAAGGTGATCAATATCGAAGCTGACGGGAGCGCCATGTACACGCTTCAGGCCTTGTGGTCGCAGGCTCATGAAAAGACGAATGTGATTACCCTGATTTGTTCGAACCGCAAATATTTTACGATTGAATATGAATGCTTGAGGGCCGGATATTCGTCTTTAGGGAAAGAAGCCAAAGCCTTAATGAGTCTGGATAATCCTCCGCTGGATTGGGTTAAGCTTAGCCGCGGAATGAATGTTCCCGCAGTTTCGGTGAGTACGGCGGAAGAGTTGGTAAAAGAATTGAAAGCGGCTTTGAATCAATCCGGACCTCACTTGATTGAAGTCGTTCTCGGATGATAACAACCGAAGGAGGAATCAACCAATGTCACTTCCCGCCAACATGAAATATATTGACCATGGCCAAGGTGGCCCAGCCTCATGCCTGCAGGTAAAGCAAGGAGTCCTGCCACAACTCAAATCCGGCGAGGTATTGATCGAAGTCGCTTACGCCGGAGTGAACCGGCCTGATGTACTGCAGCGTGCCGGAGCCTACCCGCCCCCTGTCGGAGCATCGCCTGTTTTGGGGTTAGAGGTAGCAGGAAAGATAGTTGCCGCAGCTGACGATGTTCGAGAATTAAAAATAGGAAATACGGTTTGCGCGCTCACACCGGGCGGCGGCTACGCCGAATACTGCGCGGCGCCGGCTTCTAATTGCCTACCGGTCCCCAAGGGTCTTTCGCTTGCCGAAGCAGCAGCTCTGCCGGAAAACTATTTCACCGTTTGGACCAACGTGTTCGATCGCGGCCGTCTGCGCGCGGGTGAGAGCTTTCTTGTCCACGGCGGTGCCGGCGGCATCGGTATTACAGCGATTCAACTGGCCAAAGCCTTCGGCGCCACTGTTTATACGACTGTCACTGGCTCTGATAAAATTGACGCAGTTAAGAAACTCGGCGCCGATGAGGCCATCGACTACCAAAAGCAGGATTGGGCCGAAGAAATACGGAGGCTGACCGGAAAGCAGGGTTTAGACTGCATTCTGGATATGGTCGGTGGCGAATACGTCGGAAAAAATCTCAAGTTGCTTAAAACCAATGGAAGACTGGTACAGATTGCCTTCATGCAAGGCTCCAGGGTTGAACTCGACTGCATGCCCATTTTAACCAGAAGTCTGACTTTTACCGGCTCGACATTACGGCCACGGTCAATTGAGGAAAAAGCCGCCATCGCGCAAGCCCTGTTGAAAAATGTCTGGCCGCTCCTGGAAGTTAAAAAAGTGGGCACTTTGATTCATAAAGTCTATCTTCTCGAGGAAGTGCAAAAGGCACATGAGCTAATGGAATCTTCGGCCCACATCGGCAAAATAGTGCTGAAGGTAATATGAGCAATAATACCGGTAAATCGGCATTGGTAGTTGAAGGCGGAGGAATGAGAAGTGTCTTTGCCGCGGGAGTTCTGCATGCCTTCGGCAAGGTCGGTTTTGATCCTTTTGATTTATATATCGGCGTTTCCGCGGGGGCGTGTCATCTGGCCTCGCATCTTGCCGATCAAAATGACCGGAATTTCGATATTACTTTACGCTACTCACTGAACTCCAAATTCATCAATCCCTGGCGGTTTCTGCGCGGCGGTCACTTGATGGATCTGGATTGGATGTGGAAACAAACCATCACCAACTACCGGCTTGATCTGGCTTACCTATTCCATAAATTGCGCACACAGAATAAAGAATATATTGTTGTCGCCACATCGGTGGATACAGGCAACGCGCTTTATCTACTCCCTGATGAAAACACCCTGGAACATTACTTAAAAGTTTCCAGTTCATTGCCGGTCTTTTACCGGAACATTCTGGAAGTAGACGGCGAAAGGGCTATGGACGGCGGTATTGCCGATGCCATCCCTGTACGGGAGGCCTACTCGCGCGGCGCAACCGACATCACCGTTATCCGTTCGCGGCTATCGGACTATGTCAAAAAACAAAGTCAGTTTACATTTATCTTGTCTGTTTATTTCAGAAAATATTCGCGGCTAGTGGAAAAATTTAAGCAGCGAGCGTGTAACTATATGGCTGCCGTGGATTTCATCCATCATCCGCCGGAAGGTGTCCGGATAGCCGAACTTGCTCCGCCTAATGATGTCGGCATCGGCAGGACAACACAAAATGAAGCCATCCTCAGGGCTACCTACCAAATAGGCATTGATTACGGCAATAAATTTCTAAAAAATAAACTGAGGTAGCCTAACTTCTGATTTAGCGCAGTTCTTCACTTCTTCAATGCGAACTTCTCCACAATGTGGCAAGTCACCGATAACGGCAATGAGGCACAGATTAAAGAGATCTTTTTTATTACGCCGGTTTCTTGATGTACTGCATGGTGCCATCCTGGATAACGCCTACCCTAGCTTTGGCCGGATATTCTGCTTCCAAAATATCCAAAACTTCCTGCCAGGTCTTGACCACTGTCACGTCTTCGGCATGGCCGACCCAATCTAGGCAAGTTGGTGTCGGTTGAGGATTCAGGACAATAGCTTTTTTCAGCGAAGAGGCTAGGGACCATTTTAGGCGAGGTTTAAAATGGCGCCCGCCATAACCTGTGCCCCAAGAGCGAAAAACATAGTGCGGCACCTGACCTTCCGGGGCATCGGAAATGAGTACTGCAGTTCCCGTCGCATCCGGCTTCAGTAACATCCTGGCCAATAACAGGGCGATTGCGGATTCGTTGGCCTTCGCGTAGGTGTTGGCAACCACAATGTCATAACCTCCGGAGGAAGTAATGCCGTAAGCTTCTTTTGCCTCCAGAGCGCCTTGAGCGTGGGTCGCCCGAAACGATCCGGCATAAAGACTCGCAATCTCGCCGCGCCGGTTGATGAGGCAATCCACTTTGAAATTCAGCTCGACAATATCTCCCGCTGCGTCGCACTCCGCGCGCATTATATTGTTATCGAAATTTCCCAAGCCGTGCCTGGAAGGATCCCGGTTAAAATGTTCATGAAACTGATTGATTGATTCGATTCCGGCGACACCGGGTAAAATGATCTTGGCACCGCCGCCGAAACCGACATGGACATGAGGGGTGATGCACCCGATGCCGATCTTCAGATCACAGGCCATGAATTCCCTGTTGAACCAAAGCTCAATACCGCCGGGCGTCTTTCCCGCCGGTACTGTGTTCTGAAAGGCGTCATGGTTATATACTCGATAATTTTCGACTATTTCATCGCCCAATTTTTTTCTGGCGGCGATCATATCGTAAGTGCCGTGGCTCCCCAGCGCCCAAATAAACCTGATTTGCTCTTTCTTCATGCCGACATGGTGAAGCGCCGCAAGGACATAGGGCGCCACCAACTTGACCGGCGTGGGACGCGTCATATCGTCAAAGACGATAACAGCTTGTTTCTTGCCTCTGGCTAATTCCAGCAAGGGAAGGCCATCGATGGGATTATCAATCCGTCCTTCGATTTCTTGCGGAGTAAGTCCCGGTTTTTCCAGTCCCGGCGACGTGAGATTGTCTACCTGCCATCGATCGGGAAAAGAAAGCTCTTTTTCTTCATTATCATACCAGAGGCGCGATGGAACATTGATAGTTTTCATTTGTTTTTTCCCGAGATTATTATAGCTATGCTAAACCTTTTTCCAGCAGATAGAGATTGGTTTCTTATTTCATAATAAGGATATTTCGTCAAAGGTGCCGTCAGCAAAATCCAAAAATATAAGACGGTTGCGTATCGGATTGCCGATTCCGGTAATTATTTTTATCGCTTCCTGCACTTCCCATGCGGCAATTACCGCGGGAGTCGCCGCGGGATTGCCTGTATGCGTTTCAATCCCGCATTCATTTTCATCGGCGGATAAACCGCAAATAGCGTTAAGCCCTTTATCCCCCGGGAAGATGGTCATCAACTGACCACTGAAACCGGCTATAGCTCCGTGAACAAAGGGAATTTTTAATTCATCACAGGCACGGCTTACGACCCGGCGGGTTTTCAAATTATCCAACCCATCAAGCACCACGCTTGCATCTATTATTAATTTTTTAATGTTTCTGGAATCAATGGTTTTATTAACGGCGGAAACCTCAACGACGGAATTAATTTTCTTAATCCGGACAGCCGCGACTTTAACTTTGGATTTTCGCAGATCACTCTCTGTGGCTATTATCTGCCTGTTAAGATTGTTTTCTGCGAATTTGTCATTGTCAATGATAACTAAATGACCGACACCCTGCCTGGCAAGCAATTCGATAATCGTTCCTCCCAAACCGCCTGCGCCACAAACGGCTACTGTGGAACGAAGCAATTTTAATTGCCCTTCAATACCGACAGTGCCAATGTTGCGTATATATCGGATGGGGACTACATTCTGTTCGAGGCAGGATATCTCGACTTCTAAGGGAGGAATTCTTTTTTGGGAGGAAATAAATCGAACACTTTGCAGGTCAATAACCCGCATTTTCTTCTTGTCGGGCGTCACTAAACTTTTGCAAAGCTTACTAATCAATATATGAACAGGTTGACCTTTGGCCATATTTATACACTTAAATGCGGGATTGCTTCGTCCGCCGCGGCGGATTCGCAAAGACAACGGCAAGAGTTTTTCAACAACTACCTGCTGTGCAAAATTCCCACTTCAGCCATTTTTTTACTTTTTTCCCGTTAAAAATGTGGTTGCACCCGTAAACCATAGCGCCTGTTTATCATCGCCTTCAAAAACAAGTTTTCCTTCGAAAAGAGATTCCATGGATTTATTGAGGTCTTCCGATGCCATGACCTTGAAAGCGGTATCGGCATCCGACCAAACCATGGCAACGTCAAACTGTTTTTGATCTCCTGTTAGTGATGATATCTCACCGTTGTCGAAAATAAATAATCGTCCTCTTTTACCGTCAGCAGTTTTTATTAATACTTTTACTTTTTCTTTTTTAATATACTCTTTAAATTCAGGATTCTTTTTGGATGCCTTTTTAAGTTTGCGATAAAGAATAAAAAGTAACAGTGTAAATTTCATATATATCTCCTTTTTTCAGCCACCGGCTACTCTAGGCAACAGATCGAGCTTGTCGCCCTCTTTAAAGGTTACCTTATTCAGCAACTTTATATTTGTACCGTTGAGCAGGATATTACTGTTATCCCAAATGGATTGTTTTTTACCAACTTTCATGGACTTAATCTTTTTCTCGAATACAGGGCCGAATTTAGTCTCCACATAGTCCCTGGCTTCATCAATGCTTTCTACATTGACTGCTACCGTTCGCGCGCCTAGTAAAACTCTCCACGGTCCGATAAAGTTGATATTAATTGCAGGCAAATACGTTACCTATTAATAATGGCTCCAAGAGAGCCTTTGCTATTCTCGCTGAGCTCTCTGCTACGACTATTCCGCCCTAATGGCTGCGGCGATTTCCGGCATACCCAGACTCTCCAGGCGTTTTTTCGAAGGTTTGCCGGTAGTTTTGTTCCAGTCCCTGATGGCATAATACTCCGGCAGCATCTTTCCCATGTTGGGTACATGGCCTTCCTGCCCGCCATTGGGAATCGGTCTCATGGCCAGTTCCGGTATCACGTCATCTTTCGCGGTGATGCCAAGCTTGTTGGACAGAGCTCTCTGCATCTGGAAGGTGCGCTCTCCGGCCTTTAATAATTCATCCATGGTTGTGTTCCAGCCTGTGGAAGCATTAATCATGTCGATAAGTAAATTAAACGGTATTTGAGCAAAATGACAGATACCCAGAGAATCGGTTAATGTTCTGAAGTTTTGTCCTTTGGCGACACCAGCGGCCTTATCATCAGCCCAGCGGTCAGTTATCTCCAGCCCTAGATCGGGATGACCCGTGCCGCCATCAACCTGATAAGCGTCATTTTTATTATGATCCGCTCCGCGCGGAGCGGTTGCGTAAGCAAGACTCATAGAGTGGTAAGCTCTCGGATCGTGCATAGGAAACTCCAACCCTTTGCATTGGACGGCTTCTCCAGGCGGCCGGCCGTATTTTTGCGTCATCCTTTTGGTTCCGCCCGCCAGCACAGCGCCGAACCCCTGGTTTTTAGCTATCAGGTGCGTAAGCTCAATTGCGGCATCAGTATTTCCCCAGGTCAGTTTCAGTCCGCCGGTATCTTTTTCCGAAATTACTCCCAGATTATATAGATAGAATGCATAGCCGGCGCTGGCACCGCTGCTTATCGTATCGAATCCATAAGCGTTGCACAACTCGTTAAAATATACCGCCGTGGACATATCAATATCCAATCCCATCATTGCGCCCCAGGCCATCAAAGTTTCATATTCAGGCCCTTCGACCCTATCATATAAATGCTTACCTTCTTTGATCTGAAGAATTTTGCGGCAACGTATCGGGCAACCATAGCAGGCGGTGGTGTCAGTTTGATATTTTTCCAACTGCTCCGCGCCACTTATTTTTGACGATTCCGGTAGAGTGGGGGCAGTGTAATAGTTCGTAGGACCATCGCCATAGGAAATGGCCGAGTCAATCCACCCGGCCGTACCGGTCTCATGCATGATCATAGAAAGGAAACCTTCCTTAACCTCGGTCATGGCTTGCTTTGCGGTTTCGCGGAATTTTTCCGGATCGGCCATCGGCAATTTTATCTTGCCGCGTACTGCGATCGCCTTAACCTTCTTGGAGCCCATAACGCAACCTAATCCCGCCCGGCCGAGGCAGTGGCCGTACTCAGACATAATATTGCCGTATAGTACCAGGTTTTCCGATGCTGGCCCGATACAGGCTACCTGCACGCGATTATCCCCATATTCCTTTTTGATTTCTTCCTGAGTTTTATAAGTATCTTTTCCCCACAGGTGGCCGGCATCTTTAATTTCCGCTTTTCCATCCTTTATATAAATATAGACTGGTTTTTTCGACTGGCCTTTAAGAATAATTCCGTCATAGCCAGCATTCTTCAACTCTGCACCGAACCAGGCTCCGGCATTGGCGTCACCGTAATGCCCGGTGTAGGGGGACTTAGTAGCGCCGCCCCAGCGGCTAACACTGGGGCCGCTCGTACCGTTGAGGAGACCGGGCATAAGGATAAGAGGATTATCCGGGCCCAGTGGATCGGTTTTATCATTAACCATGTCATAGAGGTAGCGCGCGGCCAAACCGGTGCTCCCTATAAAATCGCGCGCGTATTTTTCATTCAGGGGCTCATCCTGGAGTGTTCCCTTCGTAAGATCAGCAACTAATATCTTACCATGATATCCATTCATGATCTCCTCCTGTATGTTTCTTTGTTCGTTTAAAAATCGATGCTTTTACCCGCGTAGGCATAATTAAATATTTTGCCCAGGTCTTCAGCCCCGGGCACGCGAGGAGCGGTCATGGTCATAACCTCATTCAATGCCCGGTCTATCAGGCTGGGTATCTCTTTTTCGTACTTAGCCTTGTCGATGCCACAATCCTTAACCGAAAGGGGCTGGCGAATTTCCTTGGCCAGTGCTCTAATTTTGGCCACAAGGAGTTTAGCGCATTCTTTGTCGGAGCCGGATGTGACACGACAGTAGCGCGCTATCTCGGCGAATTTAGCCGTTGTTTCCTCAGAACCGTTTATCATGTACTCCATGGTATAGGGCAAGAAAAGGCCTACAGTGCGTCCGTGAGGTACATGGAAAATTCCCCCGAGAGCGTGTCCGGTACCGTGGCCTAGCCCGAACATGGAATTGCTGCCGCACATGCCACCCATTGTAGCAGCATACATCATCTCCTTGCGCGCCTCGAGGTCATTCCCGTTTTTATATGCTCTGGGCAGATAATCCAGAGTCAGCCTTGTGGCAATTAATCCCGGCCCGGCGGTCATGCTTGTACCCCAAGTGGAGATGTATCCCTCGATGGCCTGACAGATAACATCCATTCCGCTGTCTGCTGTGATTTGCGGGGGCATACCCATAACCATAACCGGATCGAGTATGGCGACATCCGGCATAACTTCGGGAGTCCCCAGACCAAGCTTGCGGTTATCCTTTGTGTCAGTGAGTACTATTGCCCAGGAAGCCTCCGAACCGGTGCCGCTGGTTGTAGGAATCTCCATCAATCGGGCTTTTTCCCGGAAGTTGAACTCTTCGAGCACAGATAGAGCTTCCGGCTCCAATTCCGGCCGCGCCAAAAGCAGGATAATCGCTTTAGCGGCATCCATGCAAGAACCGCCACCTATACCTATTACCCAATCAGGCTGATATTTTCCCACCGCTATTCCGCCCTTTTTGATAGTTTCGAGCGACGGCTCCGGTTCCACTTCGTCAAATATTTGCCATTTAATATTTTTGGCATCGAGTTGATCGGTAACCGGTTTTGTCAGCCCAAGTTTGACGATGTTCTTATCGGTGACAAGGAAAGCTTTTTTACCCTTGACTTGCGCGAGATAATCGAGAGCGTTATCACCATAGACAATCAAGGGGCAGGCAAAATTCCACATATATTACCCTCCATCTTTTTCTTATTTTTGGTGGTTAAATCATCAATCCAACCATTCGGTCGGAACCAGCATCGTGCAGTTGGTTAGCTCATTGGCGGCCTTGGTATAGCGCATGATTTTGGCCATGTCGCCCGTCAGTTTGGATTGCTTGGTAATCAGCGCCTTTGTAGAATCAAGCTTCTTGGTGGCAATTTGCTTCCAAATAGCATAGGTAGCTGCAAGGGTGAATGCAGGGTTGTATTTGTTGGGGTCGGTAACAATTTCACAAGCCCGGCATTTGCCATGATAAAGATCAATATACATGTAAGCTTTCTCCTTAACCGGGCCACCTGGCTCTGTGATAAAGTAAAAATCGCCCTCCCAGGTTTTGGCCGACTCCTCATATGCTGCACTTTTATTGATTTCCGCCTTGTAAAGATCGCACCATTCTTGAGACAAATACTTAGCCATAATAAAAACCTCCTTATTATTTCTTTAGCGTTTTTAACTAATCCGGTAATTTCAATACCAATTGGCTTGCAAACCTACATCTAAGCAATGTGTATTTATATGCCGGATTAAAATAACTGTCAACCATTTATAGTGTTTCACTGGAAAATACAGTTTTACATTAAAACATAACCAGGGCCTTGAGTTATTTTGAAGCACCAGATATATATCCGGTCAGCAAAAATTATTGCAGGGTCATCCCTCGTGGTTAGCAGAAAATGACCCTGCAGTCTTCAGATGAGAAACAAGATATCGGAATGCAATTGGTTTTCGGCTTTTCTAGGGAGGAGCACGGTTAATCTAGGAAACTTCACTCTTTAGGATTTACCTCAGCCTAGATTTAAGAGCTTCGAATTGTTTTTTCAGCCTTGCCGGAAGACGATCCCCAAACTGGGCAAAATGCTTTTCAATGTCGGGAATCTCCGCTTTCCAGGCATCTATATCAACTTTGAGCAAAGCTTTAATATCTTGTTCGGAGATGGAGAATCCTTTCATATCAATGTCAGCAATCGCGGGTAGCAACCCAATGGGGGTTTTGACCGCGTCAACTTTCCCTTCCACCCGTTCGCACATCCATTTCAACACCCGGCTGTTTTCCCCAAATCCGGGCCAGAGCCATCGGCCTTCAGGAGTTTTACGGAACCAGTTTACATAAAAAATCCGGGGTGCCTTACTTTTAAGTTTGTCACCCATATCCAGCCAATGTTGAAAATAATCAGCCATGTTGTATCCGCAGAAAGGCTGCATAGCAAAGGGGTCACGCCTTAAATTCCCCACCGCGCCAATATTGGCGGCCGTTGTCTCCGAGGAAGCGGTGGCGCCGAGGAAGACCCCATGGTCAAAACTATAGGCCTCATTTACCAGAGGAACAACACCCGCCCGGCGTCCGCCAAACAGGAATATATCAATGGGAACGCCTTCGGGCTTTTCCCAATCTTTGCAAATGATAGGACACTGAGAGGCGGGAGCCGTGAAACGGGCATTCGGATGCGCTGCCGCTTCCTTAATCTCCGGAGACCAATCACGCCCTTTCCAGTCAATGGCATGCCGGGGAGGCGCGCCGTCCATGCCTTCCCACCAAATATCGCCGTCATCGGTAAGCGCACAGTTAGTAAAGATGATGTTTTTTTTCAAAGTATCCATAGCCATCGGATTAGATTTATACGACGTACCCGGCGCCACACCAAAAAATCCGGCTTCGGGATTGATCGCGTACAAACGGCCATCAGGGCCGATTTTCATCCAGGAAATATCGTCGCCGATGCATTCACATCTCCAGCCGGGAATTGTCGGACGCAGCATGGCCAGGTTGGTTTTGCCGCAGGCTGAAGGAAAGGCTGCCGCGATATGATACTGTCTCCCTTCCGGGCTGGTCAGCCGGAGAATAAGCATATGCTCCGCCATCCAGCCTTCTCTTTTGGCCATAGCCGAAGCAATGCGCAGGGCCAGGCATTTCTTACCAAGAAGAGCATTGCCTCCATAACCCGAGCCGTAAGACCAGGTGAGATTTTCATCCGGAAAATGGCTTATATATTTTTTATCCATTGGCGCGCAGGGCCAGGGTATGTCTTTTTGTCCCTTCTCCAATGGTGCACCGATAGAATGCAGACAGGGGATGAATTCGCCGTCTTTTCCTAGTTTATCGAGAACTTTAGTTCCGACACGGGTCATTATGTGCATATTACAAACAACATAAGGGCTATCCGTGATTTCTATGCCGATCTTGGCGATAGGTGATTTAATCGGTCCCATGGAGAAGGGTATCACATACATGGTGCGCCCTTTCATGCACCCTTTATAGAGGGACCTCATCGTTGTCTTTAATTCATGAGGATCTATCCAATTATTAGTGGGGCCTGCTTCCATCTTTTGCGGGGTACTGATATAGGTTCGTGCCTCCACCCTGGCCACGTCAGAGGGGTCAGAACGGAACAAAAAACTGTTTTTCCGTTTTTTAAGAGGGATAGCACTGCCGCTTTTGACCATCATAGACATGAGCCGGTCATATTCCGCTTTAGAACCGTCGCACCAATGTACCGTATCCGGCAGACACATTTCCGAGACATCTTTAACCCATTTTTTCAACTGTTCATTTTTTACAACCATATCCGTATAATCCCCTCATTCATAAAATGAATCCCGGCAATATATTTGGGATAATATTTTTTCGATTTCGTGTAATTATTTACGCTTTTTTTTCAATTTCTTCTTTTCCTCAATCACAGCCTGTGCGGCCGCCAGTCTCGCTATCGGTACGCGGTAGGGCGAACAACTTACGTAGTCCATACCTACTCGGTGGCAAAACATAACGCTGGACGGCTCGCCGCCGTGCTCGCCGCAGATGCCGACTTTCAAACCTGGACGCGCCTTACGGCCGCGTTCGATGCCTAACTCCACGAGTTGACCCACTCCTTCCTGATCGAGAACCTGAAATGGATCTACCGGAATAATTTTTTTCTCCACATAATCGGGCACAAAGGTGCCTATATCGTCACGACTGAAGCCGTAAGTCATCTGCGTCAGATCGTTTGTACCATAACTGAAAAACTCCGCTTCTTCGGCTATGCGATAGGCCAGAAGCGCGGCTCGCGGGATCTCAATCATGGTTCCTACCATATGCGGTATTTTCTTGAGACCGTACTTGGCGCACACTTCCGGAAGAATCTTCTTAACCAGAGTTGCCTGATTTTTGAACTCGGCTACGTCGCAAACGACTGGGATCATAATTTCGGGCAGCGCTTTTTTGCCTTCCTTCAGAAGTTCCGCCGCGCCTTCAAGGATAGCGCGAATTTGCATTTCACTGACTTCAGGATAGGTAATGCCGAGGCGCACGCCGCGATGACCCATCATCGGATTTGTTTCATGCAAATTTTCCGCCCGGTTGTTGAGTTTGTCAATAGAGATATGCAAGCTTTCGGCGAGACGCTGACGCTCTTCAGGATTTCCCGGCACGAACTCATGCAGGGGCGGATCCAAAAGGCGAATGGTCACCGGCCTGCCGGCCATCACCTCCATTGTCTTTTTGATGTCGTTCTTGACAAAAGGAAATAGATCATTTAATGCCGCGCGGCGTTCTTCAACGGTATCAGATAGAATCATTTTGCGCAGATGAAATAACGGCTGTTCACTATTCTCTCCATAGAACATGTGTTCGGTACGGAACAGGCCGATGCCCTCGGCACCGAATTGTCTGGCTCTGGCGGCATCTTTTGGTGTATCGGCGTTTGTGCGGATTTTGAGGCGGCGGATCTGATCGCAAATTTTCATGAAGGCAACAAAATTTTTATCATCTTTTGTACCGCTGATCATAGCTAAGGCGCCTTTATACACACGTCCCTTGGTTCCATTGAGAGTAATTATCTCTCCTTCCCGCACTATTTTTCCGTCGACCATCATTGTCTTCTGGTGTGTATCAATGCGTAGAGTTCCAGCGCCAACGATACAGCATTTACCCCATCCGCGAGCTACCAAAGCTGCGTGTGAGGTCATACCGCCGCGCGCAGTGAGAATACCTTGTGCCGCGCGCATGCCTTCGACATCCTCGGGATTAGTTTCCTCACGTACGAGAATAACTTTCTTACCCGCTTTAGCCCAACCCACCGCATCTGCCGCAGTAAATACGACCTGACCTACCGCTCCGCCGGGACTGGCAGGCAGACCTTTAGCCAGAAATTCTCCCTTAATTTCCGCCTCCGGGTCAATCATAGGGTGGAGCAGTTCATCAAGCTGGGATGGAGTTACGCGCATCACCGCTTCGCTGACGCTGATCATCTTGCTTTTAAACATCTCGATTGCCATCCGTACAGCAGCCGGCCCGTTGCGCTTACCGTTGCGCGTCTGCAGCATCCAGACACGGCCGTTCTGAATGGTGAACTCGAGATCCTGCATATCATGGAAGTGGTTTTCGAGCTTCTGGCGAATCATTTTGAGTTGCGCATAAACTTTGGGCATGGTCTTCTCTAGGCTTGGGTGACCCTGTGTATCGTCCACCTGTCGCATTTCTTCATTGATCGGATTCGGCGTACGAATACCGGCAACAACGTCTTCGCCCTGCGCGTTCGGCAGCCACTCGCCATAGAATTTGTTTTCACCTGTAGCGGGGTTGCGGGTGAAGGCCACACCTGTGGCTGAGTTGTCACCCATATTACCGAACACCATTGCCTGCACATTAACCGCTGTGCCCCATTCATCGGGAATTCCTTCAATCCTGCGGTAGGAAATGGCACGCTTCCCGTTCCAGCTTTTAAAGACAGCGCCGATTGCACCCCATAGTTGTTCATGGGCATCATCAGGAAAGGGTCTGCCGATGACTTGTATTACCTTGGCCTTGTAAATTTTGGTAAGTTCTTCCAAATCATGTTCCGTAAGATCGACATCGTTCGTAACTCTGCGGCGCTGTTTCATAGCCGCCAGTTCCCGCTCTAACTGCTGGCGCACACCCATGCCTTCAGCCGGTTCAAAACCTTCGGCCTTCTCCATGACAACATCCGAATACATTTGGATTAAGCGCCGATATGAATCCCATACAAAGCGGGCGTTTTTGGTTTTTTCGATCATACTGGGAATGGTTTTTGAGGTAAGGCCGATGTTCAGCACTGTCTCCATCATGCCGGGCATGCTTTTACGCGCCCCGGAACGGGCCGAACACAACAGAGGATTCGTTGGATCACCAAATTTCATACCAGCTTGTCGCTCCATCTTTTGCATAGCTTTATTGACTTGCTCTTTGAGGCCTTGCGGGTAACGGCCTTTATTTTTGTAAAAAGCTGTGCAAACTTCTGTTGTAATCGTGAATCCTGGCGGGATAGGAATGCCGAGGTGAGTCATTTCCGCAAGGCCGGCGCCCTTGCCTCCCAACAAATTTTTGTCTTTTCCGTATCCTTCCGAGAAAGTATAAACAAATTTCGTGCCCATTGTATTCGTTTGCAACCTCCTTCAGTAGTCCTGTTTTATTAAAACTATAGTATCGACATAAGACTGTCATCGTTGTCAAGAAAAAAATGCGTCTTTTGATGATTTGTAAGCTAGCATTTTCCCACACCATTTTTTCAAAATTCTTACTATCCGCCTCGTTGATTTTTTCAGTAAGTTTTGATATTTTGCTGTTTAATTTTCTTGACAAGGAGGGGGGCTTGTTCATATACTCGCCCCACAAAAGAGCAAGCTTTTATCAAAATAGTGACTGATTGTGCCAGGGAGAGTATAAATTTGCCAATCGCAAGGGACTCATTAACAAGATGAAAACTTTTTGGTCTTTTGCCGCAAAAAAGCTTATCCTGCTTGCTGGCGTACTTTAATCACCTTTTTTATTTTCATTTCCAGTGTGGATTCCGGTTTTATTACCGGCGGTCAAGTACCAAAAAATAAATGTTTAGGGGGTAGATTTTATGAAAGGTAAGGTATTTTTATTTATTGCTGTAATTATGATTATCATCGGAGGAATAATCGCCAACCTTGTGCAAAATGATTTTTACCAGGTTAAGGTTCGCGATGTTCGTTTTGCGGCGGCTGATGGTTCGATTATGAGCGCCCTTCTGTTCATCCCGAAAAATGCCACGCCGAAAACGCCGGCGCCCGGCATTCTTGCCGTTCATGGTTATATCAATTCGCGGGAAACACAATCGGGATTTGCGATTGAATTCGCGCGCCGTGGCTGGGTCGTTCTGGAAATCGATCAGAGCGGGCACGGATATACCGACCCTCCGGCTTTTGCCAATGGCTTCGGCGGTCTGCCCGGACTGGCTTATCTCCGCAGCCTTGATTTCGTCGATAAGAACAAAATCGGCATGGAAGGCCATTCCATGGGTGGGTGGGCAAGTCTCGCCGCGGCCATAGCTCGTCCCGACGACTATAAGGCCCTGGTTCTGGAAGGGTCGTCCACTGGAGCGCCCTTCGCTGCGGAGGGAAGCACTACCTATCCCAAGAACATGGCTCTGGTAGAAGGCACCTTTGACGAGTTTTCCTTACTCATGTGGAGCGTGCCGGTAGCGGCAAACGTTGTCAACAGTGATAAACTCAAGAAGGTGTTCGGTGTAACAGAAGCCATAGAACCCGGCAAAATATACGGCTCCATCGAAAGCGGAACGGCGCGCGTTCTTTATCAACCGGTAACAACCCATCCCGGCGAACACCTGTCACCCACAGCGATCGGTTATGCTATCGACTGGTTCCAGAAAACCCTGGGTGAGGAAAAAACTCTCGCTTCTTCCGATCAAATCTGGTTCTGGAAGGAAATCGCCACCCTTATCGGCCTTATCGGCTGTATCCTGCTTGTATTTGCGGCCGGCAATCTTTTGCTGCAAGCCGGATATTTCAGCTCTTTGCAAGGGGCGCCGCAAAACCCGAAACCCGCAAGCGGAGTTGCATGGTGGATCGCTGCCATTCTCATGATTATAATCGGACCTTTAACCTATTTCCCGGCAACATTTATCGCCTATGGCAAGTTAAAGCAATCCTGGTTATTCCCCCAGCAGATTACCAACGATATCTTGTTCTGGTTGCTCATAGCTGCGATCATTTCTCTTATCCTGTTTGTGATCTGGCACCTGCTGAACAAGAAAAATGGCGGGAATGCGGTATCATACGGCCTCAAGGCTGCCAAGGGTTCTACCTGGAAAAAAATCGGACTTTCCGCCTGGTTTGCTTTCCTGGTTACGGCTGTAGCATATTTGTCGGTTATGGTGATTTCTTATTTCTTTACCGTGGATTTCAGATTCTGGATTATGCCCATCAAACCCATGAGCGCAATACAGTTTAAAATAGCATTGCGTTACATAATTCCTCTGGCTCTATTCTATCTGATGTTTGCAGTTGTTCTGCATGGACAATTGCGTTCTCTGACCGGTTCATTTAAAAAGAGAATGCTCATGAGTGCGATACTGGGATCAGTGGGCTATCTCATAATGCTCCTGGTTATGTACATACCCATTTTAGCAGGAGGAGTAGCCCCCTTCATCAACACAATATACCAGACATTGTTCGTGATTGTAGCGGTGCAGCTGTTCCCGTTGTTCCTTATCGTCAGTCTCATATCGACCTATTTTTCCGAAAAAACGGGACTTGTCTACACCGGTGCGTTCGTAAATGCCTTCTTCATAACGTGGTATATGGTGGCGGCACAGGCGACGCACATTGCTCTTTGCTAACAGTAAATCTTATTTCATCTAATTAAATAGCCACCGGGTAAGCAAGGCCCGGTGGCTATTGCTTTTCTGCAAATGGCCAACGACCAGGAATACCTCAAAACCTATCATTATAACGGCTAAGAAAAAGTAGCTGTGGCGAATGATCAGGCAATTTATGGTAAGTGACTGGCGAAGAGAAAACTGTTATCTTGTCCTGAATTCGAGAGCATGATAAACAAAACTTATTAATATTAATAATCAAAGAGATGAATCGCACTTCCCATGAACGATGATAAACTATACCTGGTCCTGATGGGTCTTCCGGCAAGGGGTAAATCAACGCTGGCGATACGTCTGCAGGACGCTTTTAGAAAAAGCCGGATTCCCGCGAAGATATTCAACAACGGCAATCTCCGGAGAGCTTACCTGCCACTCACGGAAACTTCCTCAGCAAACTTTTATCATCCAGATAACACTTCCGCCTTAGAGATGAGAAAAAAGTTCGCCCTCATCAACATGAAATGGGCAAAAACGTATCTGGAAGGTAAGGGACGAGTGGCCATCATTGACGCGGCCAACATAAGCAGAGCGCGGCGTCAGATGATCGAAGAAAACCTCAATAACCACCCGATCCTTTTTATTGAGTGCATAAATGACGACCAGGAAATCCTCCATTTAAGCATTATGGAAAAAACAAGGCTTCCCGAATTTTCCCGGCTCGCCCACAAGACGGCGCAAAAAGAATTCCTCAAACGAATCGATAATTACCGGCTAATCTATACTCCGTTGAGAATGGAAAGAAATTATTTCCGCATGGACTCTTTGCAAAACAAAATCATCGAAGAAAAACAAAGCGATCCTATCCCTCTTTATTTGCTCATCAAGGACATTCTGGTCACTGACGTGGTCAAAAATCTTTTTCTTATTCGGCACGCGGAAACGAAATTTAACACCATCGACCGTATCGGCGGAGATTCGACTCTCACCGCGAAAGGTACTTCGCAGGCAAAAACCCTGGGCAGTTTTTTTAAAAAACAGCAAATCTCCTATATTTTTACCAGCCACAAAAAGCGGGCAATTCAGACAGCCCGGCTCATCTGCGCGATGCAAAAGAATTGTAAGGTTATTCCCATCAAGGAATTCGATGAAATAGCCGGCGGAATCTGTGAGGGGATGACCTACAAAGACATCGAAGAAACAATGCCCGAGGTATTTCGCGCCCGGAAGACGGACAAATACCATTATGCCTATCCTCATGGTGAGAGTTACGAGACGATGAAACCACGCATCGAAGCGGGACTAAAAAAATCATTTTTTTTAAACCGGCACGCAGACGACATCATGATTATCGGCCATCAGGCAGTAAACCGGATGATTCTTGCTCATTTTCTTTACCGGCGCGATGATGATGTTCCTTACATCTATATTCCCCAGGACGAATTTTATCACATCGTCTCCACACAGAATAAAAAACTCTTTGAGCTCAAGCCCTACGCCTAAACGTACCCGGTTCAGATACCCATTGACTTTATATAATTTTTCCTTGAAAAAATATAAGTATGCTTTATATTTTAACTATAAATTTGGGAAAAGCGAAGTTTGTATAATAATTGTTAGGCTGGATAAAATGACAAAGGACAAATACTTACAGAAATTGTACTTTCCTCATATAATAGTAAAAACCGCGTTTACGAAATTGGATTCTAAGAGTAATGAGACTCGAGATATAATATTTTGATTTACAGGATTTAGCGGGAACTAACTACTCTTCCCGTAAGTTCAGACGGTGCACGCCCCGACAATAAAGTCAGGGCGTGCATCAAAAAATTTAATTTCCCCTAAGTTGTAACAACCGAATCATTCTTACTATTTGCCTTGTTTGGCCACTTCTTCTGCTCTCAAGTTTTTTCTAAGAATCTTGCCCACGTTGTTCTTGGGCAGTTCTTTTCTGAATTCAACCATAGTGGGAAGCTTGTACTTGGCCAATTTGGTCGCACAGTAATCTATTATTTCCTGCTCTGTTGCGGTCACTCCTTCCTTTAATACGACAAAAACCTTGATCTGTTCGCCACGTGTCGGATGAGGCACTCCGATAGCGCATGCCTCCACAACTTTTGGATTGGTATATAAAGCTTCATCTATATCACGCGGATAGACATTGTATCCGCCGGAAATAATCATGTCCTTTTTACGGTCGACGATGTAGAAGTAGCCTTCTTTATCCATTTTGGCTATGTCGCCGGTATACAACCACCCATTCCGTATGGACAAAGCTGTTTCCTCGGGTTTCTTCCAGTATCCCTTCATCACCTGAGGCCCTCTGATAATAAGCTCGCCAGGTTCACCTATGAGAACATCCTTCTCCCCTGTTTCGAGATCCACTATGCGGCATTCCGTATCCGGATACGGGAGTCCAATACTTCCTGCTTTTTGTACTCCTTCATATGGATTGGCATGCGTACACGGTGAAGCCTCAGTCAAACCGAATCCCTCAGAAATCAGTGCTCCAGATCTTGCTTTGATTTTTTTTATAACCTCAACCGGAAGCGGAGCGCTGCCTGAAGGAAGTCGTTTTATACAGGTAAGATCAAGCTTATCGAAATTCGGATGGCCAAGCAGACCGATCAACATGGTCGGAACGAGACAGGCCACGGTCGGCCTGTATTTTTGTATGACGTCAAACAGGGCCTCCGGCGTTGGTCTTACTAACATTACACAGGTGCATTTGTAATAAATGGTTAAATTCATAACAGTGGACATCCCATAAACATGAAAAAAAGGGATGGCGCCGAGAAATATTTCTTTGCCGTCGCTTGTTATCGAATTTTTATATGTTTTTGGATCCGTTGTTTTTATCTGTTGCAACTGCTTGCTCAGGTTAGCATGGGTTAGCATCGCCCCCTTGGAAACACCCGTAGTGCCGCCGGTATATTGCAGTATGGCAATGTCGTTAAAATTAACATTTACCTGCGGGGGATTCGGGGGATATTTCGCAATAAGGTCTTTCCAGCCGTATACATCTGGGGCCTCCTTTGGCTTGGCAGCAAATACCGTGGCTGGATCTGTTGAGGAGGGAATATAATCGCCCAGTGAAGCATACACTATCTGTTTTATCTTGGTTTTAGGCCTCAGATCGATCATGTTATTTGCCAGCAGATCAAGGGTGATAAGAACCTTGGATTCCGAATCATTGAATTGATGCTCAAGTTCCGCAGGAGTATATAAGGGATTGTTCATTACGGCTTTCCCGCCGATCTTCAGTATTGCATAATAGGCGGCGACTGTTTGAATCAAATTGGGGAGATGGATTGCGACACTGTCGCCTTTTCTGATGCCAAAATCCGTAAGACAGGCTGCAAAACGATATACCATATCTTTCAATTCAGCATAGGTGACCTTATAGTCTTGTGAAACAAACGCTGTTCTTCGTGGAAAATCCCGTGCCGCAATTTCAAGATTGTCAGTTAACAGTAATTCTTCATACTTAACCGTTGCCATAACGCCCGGGCTATAATGGGCAACCCATGGCTTATCCTGATATGTTACTTTCTTCTTAGCCGCCGGTGTTACCTTTTTCTTTGCCGGAAGCGCTGCTTTTTTCTTTTTGACCGGACGTGCTACTTTCTTCTTTTTAGCCGAACTTGTAACTTTCTTTTTCTTAACCAAAGACTTAACTTTTTTCTTTCTTGCAGGACGCACTATCTTTTTCTTTTTAACTGTAAGCGCCGCTCTCTTTTTCTTGACGGGACGTTTAACTTTCTTTTTCTTAACCAAAGATTTAACCTTTTTCTTTTTTGCAGGACGCACTGCTTTCTTCTTCATAAGATTACCTCCCTCCCCAGATTAATGTTACAAAAATTTCATTTTACGGAAGCTCGATATACCGGATAATCCTTTTATGATTGACCTTTTTCCCTCTATAATTATCGTGGTTGCACGATTTCTCTTTTTAATTATGCTGAAGTGTACAATATTAATTTTGGGAACAGCAAAAATTGGGTAACACACTCACCGCGAAAGATAATTACAAATCAACTTTCCCTAGTCAAGCTATTTTTTATTCGCTTATTGATAAAAATTTAAGATGACGTTTAACCCGAGAAAGCAATACGTATGCCTTATACTTCTGGCAATGTACTTTTACGAAACCTATCTTATTTCTTTTCGCAAAGTTCGATTAAAACGCCGAAAGTGGACTGGGGATGGAGAAACGCGATTTTTGCCCCACCCGCGCCGTGGCGCGGTTTTTCGTCAATCGAATGAATCCCTTTGGCCTTGAGCTCAGCCAACGCTTCTTCAAGATTTTCCACACGGAAGGCTATATGCTGAACTCCTTCGCCTTTTTTTTCGAGATGTTTCGCGATGGGGCTATCCGGAGAAATGGGTTCCAAAAGCTCGACTTCCGTATCGCCGACCGGAAAAAATGCCGTGGTTACCTTTTGCTCCGCCACTGTTTCACTTCCGACATGAGTAAAACCGAAAAGACCGCTGTAAAGTTGTTTTGCCGCGTCTATACTTTTTACCGCGATGCCGATATGGTCTATTTTCAGAACTTTCATGTTTTCTCCTTGAAGATTTTTTCTAACTGCGCTGCCGCGCGTGCACCTGGATAAATTTAACAATTTCCTCAGTGGATGTTCCGGGCCCAAATATTTCCGCGATGCCTGATTTCTTTAATTCAGCGGCATCTTCGTCAGGAATGATACCGCCCCCTACTACCAGAACATCATTCATGCTTTTTTCACGAAGCAGTTCCATCACTCGCGGGAAAAAATAATTATGCACGCCGGATAAGCTGCTCAGCCCCACCACATCGGCATCTTCCTGCAGAGCGGTCTCGACTATCATTTCGGGAGTTTGCCTCAAGCCCGTATAAATCACTTCCATGCCCGCTTCCATAAATATTCTTGCCAGAAGTTTCGCTCCGCGATCATGCCCGTCCAAACCCGGTTTGGCCAGAACTATCCTGATTTTTCTTGCTCTTCCCATTCAATAATCCTCCGATAAGGGTCTTTTCACTATCAAATTATACGCTGTTCAAAAATACTCGGATACAACGCCACTGGAAAGCTCTTTAAAAGAACTGCTTGGGTTTATATTCGCCGTAAATCTCTCGCCAAACATTGCATATTTCGCCGATGGTTGCGTCGGCTTTGACTGCTTCGATGACAGCGGGCATTACGTTTTCGTTGGTGAGAGAAACTTTTCGCAGATGTTCCAGCGCTTTTTTCCACCTCGCCTGATCGCGCTGCGCACGTATTTCTCGAAGTTTTCTTGCTTCGGTCTCGCCCACTTTCATATCCACTTTCAGTAGATTTGCCGGAGGCGGTTCCTTCATAGTATATTTGTTTATGCCGACATACACGCGTTCCCGGCTTTCTATTTCCTTCTGAAAACGGTAGGCGCTTTGCTGAATTTCCTTCTGGATAAAAGCCTGTTCTATGGCGGCCAGAGTTCCGCCCAGGGCATCTATCTTTTGAAGATACTCTTCTATCTGCGCTTCGATTTTATCGGTCATCGCTTCCACCATATATGAACCGGCCAACGGGTCTATCGTATCGGTAGCGCCGCTTTCTTCGGCCACAATCTGCTGGGTGCGCAGAGCGACTGTTACCGCCTGCTCGGTGGGCAGGCACAGTGCCTCGTCATAGGAATTGGTGTGCAGTGATTGACAACCGCCCAACGCCGCGGCGTAAGCTTGCAGGGCAACCCGGACGACGTTATTCAAAGGCTGCTGCGCGGTCAGCGTGACGCCTCCCGTTTGCACATGGAAGCGCAGCATCATCGAACGGGGATCTTTGGCCCCGAAGCGCTCTTTCATCACTTTTGCCCAGCACCTGCGGGCCGCCCGGAATTTAGCTGTTTCCTCAAGTACGTTAGTAAAAGCGTTGAAAAAGAAACTGAGACGCGGAGCAAAGGTATCGACATCCAGGCCGCGGTCAATGCAGGCCTGGACATAAGCGATACCGTCCGCGATGGTGAAGGCTGCTTCCTGCGCCGCGGTGGAACCGGCTTCCCTGATATGATACCCGCTGATACTGATAGAGTTCCAGCGGAGAACATTCTTAAAACAATATTCGATCAAATCAACTGTCAGCTTCATGCTCTGCTTGGGAGGATAGATATATTGGCCACGGACGGTAATTTCTTTTAAAATATCATTTTGTACCGTACCGCCGAGTTTATCGTAGGAAACCCCCTGCTCATCGGCAACCGCCAAATACATGGCCAAAAGCACGGTGGCCGGCGCGTTGATCGTCATAGACGTCGTCACTTTATCGAGAGGAATACCCTTGAACAAGACGCGCATGTCTCCGATATAGTCAATGGCCACACCGACCTTGCCGACTTCGCCCATGGAAAGCGGATGATCGCTGTCATACCCCGCCTGAGTGGGCAAATCAAAGGCCACACTGAGGCCCGTCTGACCCTGATTGAGGAGATAGCGGTAGCGCTCATTGCTCTCTTTGGCGCTTCCGAATCCGGCATATTGACGCATTGTCCAGAAGCGCCCGCGGTACATTGTGGGCTGGACGCCGCGGGTAAAGGGATACTGTCCCGGATAACCAATCTCTTCGTTATAGTCGAGGCTGGCGGTTTCCAGCGGAGTGTAGAGCCGCTCTATTGGCGTGCCGGAAATGCTGGTGAAGACTTCTTTGCGCTCCTTCTCGCGGACCAGAGATTTTTGCAGTATTTCTTTTCCCCACTTATCTTTGGCAGCTTTCATCTTTTTCAGTTCATCTTTGTCCAACATTTTATGCCGCTCCATTTTCACTTTTGTAAGATTGTCGATATTTTATTTTTTAATAATCATAGCATCCGCCACTTTCGCGCCGCAAGAGAAAAGCACCAGAGGATTGATGTCCAACTCTTTTATTGTATCGCCGTAGTCCGTCACCAGGCGGGAAACCTTCAAAATAATATCCACCAGTGCGTTGATGTCCACGGACGGTTTGCCTCTCATCCCCTGCAATACACTGTAGCCCTTAATCTCGCTTACCATTTCTTCGGCATCAACGCGGCTAAGCGGGGTTATCCGGAAAGAAACATCCTTCAGCGCTTCCACAAAAATACCGCCGAGCCCGAACATGATAACATGACCAAACACCGGATCCTTAGTCGTGCCGATAATAACCTCGACCCCATCTTTCAGCATTTCCTGAACCAGAACACCCTGTATTTTAGCTTCCAGCATATATTTTTTGGCGTTGGAGATAACCTCTTTAAACCCCACGCGAACCTCCGCGTCGTTTACGACATTCAGTTTGATGCCTCCGGCCTCCGTCTTATGCGTAATCTGCGCGGACTGAATTTTTAAGGCCACCGGGTAACCGATCTTACGGGCTGATTCTACGGCTATATCGGCGGATGTGGCCAGTGCTTCACGGGTTACAGGTATCCCATAGCCGCTTAAAATTTTCTTTGCTTCGTATTCCGATAAGGCATCCGGATTATCTATTATCTTTTCCCCCTCTTTGTCCGGTTTTATCGCCTGCTTATCTATCTTAATATTTTCCGCACATCTGACCTTGGCGCTGTACCAGGCCAGAGTACTCATTGCCTGAATGGAGTGCAAGTGATCCGTCAGCACCGGCATACCGGCGTCTTCAATCGACTTAATCGCCTTGGCTATCACGTCCGAAGAAGAAAGATTGTAAGTTGTGAGCACGATAGGCTTGGTTGTTGATTGATAAATTTCGATGAGATCTTTCGCCAGAATCGGTGCGCTGTGAGCCATAAAGCCCATGGCTACCGCTATCATATGAATATTATCATCTGCCACAAGGGCTCTCAGACAACGTCCCAACATCTCCGGTTCAGCTACCGCCGCCGAGGTCAGATCAACCGGATTTTTGGCAGAACCAAATGGAGGAAGATATGATTCCAATATACGGCGCGTCTCACCCATGAACTCCGGTACATTGAGCCCCAGAGTTTCGCATTTATCCGCCATTAGAACACCCGCTCCGCCGGAAATGGAAAGAATGCCGATATTATTACCTGCAGGCATACGGCCGCCGCGGTGAACGATAACAAAAGATGTCAGTTCGCTCAAAGTTTCTATGCGGATAATTCCCATCTGACGGAAAAATGCGTCATAAATTTTATCGTCCCCGGCCAGAGAGCCGGTATGGGATGATGCCGCTCTTGCGCCGGCTCTCGTTCGGCCTACTTTCATTATCAAAATCGGCTTTTTCAACTTCAGGGCATTTTGGGCCGCCTTACGGAATTTAGCACCGCTTTTCGCTCCTTCCAGATATCCGCCAATAACCTTAGTTTCGGGAGTAGTCAAAAGATAGGAAAGGAAATCGGAAAATTCCGTATCGGCTTCATTCCCGACACTGACAAAGGAGCTGAAACCGACACCAGCCTGAACCGCCTGGGCGAAGATCAAAGTCCCGAAAGCACCGCTTTGCGTCACAAACCCCAAAGACATCGGATAGACCGGTTTTAAATCAACAATATTGGCAAAGGAAGCCATTACCGAATTGCTCAAATTCACGAGCCCGACGCAATTAGGGCCCAATATCCTCAGCTTATTTTTTTGGGAAAGTTGTGTCACTTGCTCTTGCAGGGCTTTGCCTTCCGGGCCCACTTCAGAAAATCCTGAAGTGAAGAGCACCACAGCCTTGACCTTTTTCACGACACACTGTTGTAATGCCGCCAGCACCGATTGTGCGGGAACACTGATAATAACCATCTCCACATCGCCCGGTATTTCCAATAACGAAGGATAGCATTTAACTCCATGGATTTCCATGTAATGGGGATTGACTGGATATAACTTGCCCGTGTAGTTCCATTTGAGGAGGGCGTTCAAAGACCTGCCGCTCGGCTTGCGAATATCTTTGGATACTCCGATGAGCGCGATAGAATGAGGATTAAAAAAATACTCCATAGCTGATATGTCGACATTCCCGTCTTTTTTATCCATTTATAAACTTCCTCAATTTGGCTATTCTCCAACTATATTTTTTAAAAGTATGCATCTACAGATTAAGAAGAAGTCTTGCTACTCCCGGGGAACCATAAACTTTCTCAAAACTTGGATGCCGCTTTTCCTTATCAAACTTAAATCCTCGTTTCTCATAGGCTCGCCTGGCCGGTTTATTATCGATGAGAACTCCAATCTGCGCCAGCTTAAAACTATTTTTTCTTCCTCTATCGATCGCTGACGCAAGCAACATGTTTACTATACCCTTCTTTCGATGCTCGGGAAGGACGGCAACATTCTCAATTACCCAAGCGCCCTCCACATTATCAGGGGTACAGGTCATAAACGACACATAACGCTCCAGAGCAGCCTTTTGATAATCTTCCGTCCAACCCAGCTTTTCGATAACCTCCGGCAGCGCCTGTGTGAACGCCCGCATGCCTAATACCTTTGGATCATAGCCGCTTAAAGCGCCCGCTTTCTGTCCGTTAACTTCCGCCACAATAAAAGTGGAATAATGAAATAAATGAGGTTTTTGTGTTGTCGCAATAAGACGAAGAAAAGAAAGACAATCTTGTTGCGTGCCTCCTACATAATGCTCCCATGCCCCATATTTATTATGCGACCGCGCTGCGGTAAGCATTACCCACGCAAGGAATTGTGCGTCATCGAACTTAGCTGATCGTATGTTAATATTCATTGTTTCACTTCTCCTATGATAGCGAATATATTAAATGAGAAATACCGGAGTTGGTTTTTAAACGCAGCCTGTGTTTATAAAAGGTGATGCCCGCCGTCCAGAAGCAGTGTTTCGCCGGTTACGAGAACGGCGTCTTCGATGAAGTAACGTACCGTATCCGCGATTATCTCCGGGGTTGCTGTCATCCGCAGAGGCAGTGTATTCTCTAAATGACCTTTTGTTTTTTCATATCTTTCCTGCCCCATTCCCGCTTTCAGCCATTCACCCTGAATAAAGCCGGGGCATATGGCGTTGATGCGAATCTCCGGACCCAAAACACGGGCCAGCGCCATAGTCATGTTGATCAACGCCGCCTTAGAGGCGCAATAAGCAACAGAACTGCCGATTGCCCTCACACCGGCGATGGAAGCTATATTCACGACAACCCCGCTACCGGCAGCTTTCATCTGCGGCGCCACCGCCCTGATCATCTGGTAGGGACCGACGAGATTGATACTGTAGATGTGCAGGAAATCTTCTTTGGACAGCCCTTCGAGATTATCGTGGGTATTGAATTTTGTCGTCGCGGCATTGTTCACTAAAACATCGATGCGTCCCCATTTGTCCATGGCTTCGCGAGCCATGCGCCGGCAATCGCCATCCTCAGCAACGTCAGCCCGGCAAAGCAAAGTCTGCGCACCTAAGGATTCACACGCCGCCTGAACCTCTCTGGCTTCTTTTTCGCTTTTGGAATAATTAACCACCACATTATAGCCGTTTTTCGCGAGCAACTTTACTGTCGCGGCACCGACACCCCGGGATGATCCGGTGACGATGGCAACTGGTTTAGACTTATTCATAGCATTCTCCTTAATACGAATAAGAATATTCGCCTCTATCACAACTTAAGGCTTGACAGCAAATTAATTCTAGCAGAGCGGGAAATCTATCGAACTTTGTTATTTCCTTTATACCAAACGCATATCAATATTCGTAATTTCAAAGGCATTAAATATTTTTGGCCTTATTCATCATATTGGTGACAGTCAGTTCCAAAGACAGTTCCCTCCCGGCAGATTGAGCCGGCGCAAAGTTTCTGATGAATTCTATTTCCTCGTCCGTCGGATGGGGGGTCTGTGACAAATCGGAAGCAATCTTCAGATCCCACGGCACATCTTTTTTTACATCTTCTATTCTGACTTTCGGATGAATCTGCGCTAGATACATTTCTTTGGTAACGGGATCGAACCTAAAAACACCTTTGGTCGTCAACAGCATTGACGGCCCCGAACCTTTGGCAAAAAGTCCGGATTTATCCCGGCTCTCCCCCCCGTCAAGGTATCCGGGAGAGGTCATGTAATCCAGCTCATTCACAAAATTTCCCCCCAGCATTGTGAGCACCGTCCTTTTCGCGTACGATAAGAAATCCGCGGCGCCGCCCGATCCCGGCAGTCTCATTGTTGGTTTGTAATAATCCCCAATAGCCGTGGTATTCACATTGCCATATTTATCAACCTGGCCTACTCCCAGAAAACAAACATCGACGAAACCGCGATAGGTCATGGTAAAGGCCGAAAACAAATCAGTGGCATAGGAGAATCCGCGGCAGGAATGAGCATCGGCTATGTGATTCAGCGGCAAGAGCGGCTCAAAATCGATAATACCCGATTCCATCATGAGCGTGGCATGAGGTGCATATAGGGTCTTGGCCAAGGCTCCGGCCGTCGTGGGTAATCCCACGCCCAGAATGACATTTTCATGGTCGTGTATTTCCTTAGCAACGGCGATCACCAATAGTTCTTGAAGCGTATACGGTTTACTCATAAAGCTTCCCCCTCTCTTTCAATGTCTTTTCCAGCTCTTCCATTGTTAAACCCATATTCCTCTCTCTTCCCTCCCTGTCCCATCTCGTGGTAAAGGCAGAACCATAGTTGGCAGGAGCGGAATAAAAGGCCTTGGCCTTGATGCCGTCCAGGACACTGCTGCCGAACCTTTGTATATAACGATCAATATATGCAGCGCGGTTCTCACAGCCGTAAATCCACTCGTCCATCCAAACTTTAAGTCCGTCGGCCGTAGAATCGGCCATCATAAACAAACCGTACATAAAAAAGTCTATATTATAGTGACCAAGAACCTCCGTAGGGTGCGCCCCCCAGGGAACCTCAATTACCGCATTGACACGATAGGCGGGAATAATAGTCAAATGGGGACTGGATTTAACGATGTCGTGTTCCACGATTTCTTCGCAGGAAACAATAATTTTTTTGCTGGCCAGAGCGGCGGCGGCCACGCTTCCGAGGGCTCCCCAGTACTGGGCGTTTCCGAATTTATCCGCCCGTTGCACATGCACAATACAGACATCGGGATTTGCCGCAGGTACCGTGAGCAAATTCTTTCCCGTATAGGGACATTTGATAACACGGAATTTATTATCACCCATAAAACTTCTTTTGCGGAAAAGATCCGTAGCCATAACACCCTCGAGGACCTGGATGAAGCTGAGGCCGTGCATACCCGCAACCAAGCGCGCGTTGTAATCAAAATTCGTATAGTCCTCCATTTCTAGAGTACCCGCGTTCAACGCCCGCTCCACAGCGGAACCGCCTTTCTTACCGCCCGCACGCAGCACATAGGTCGTAATTAGCTGGTCAACGCATCCGGCTCCGACAAGAACTTCAACATCAAATATTCCCGATTGAGAATAAAGGGTAAAACCCTTTCTTCCTTGCCGGATGACTTCATAAACGAGCTCGGCACAGCTTCCCACCGTGTAATTACCGATAACCAGCTGATCTCCATTATGCACGAATCTGCTGATAGCCTCTTTAGCAGTCATGATCTTACTTTCTGCTTCCGTCATATATGCATCCCTTCCTTTCTGAAGAAAGTATAAAACACTCACGCCACAAAACAAGATACCCCGCAGCAAGCTACAGGGCATCTTAAATCACAAGCATGAGTCTCACGAATAAATCAGTCTCATATAATAGCAGGGTCAGAAATTATTTTAAACTTCTAAATATTTTTCCCGAACCTGCCTGTTGTCTCTTAACTCCTCTACAGAACCCTTGAAGCCTATATGCGCTTTACCCATCAGGTAGACGCGATTGGCCAGAGATAAGGCTACCTTAAGGTTATGCTCCACTAAGAGAATGGAAACGCCTGCCTTGTTGATCTCCTCCAGCACGTTGCGCACTTCCTGAACCATGAGCGGTGCCAAACCTTCCGTGGGTTCATCAACAAGCAAAAGCTGCGGATTCCCCATCAGGGAACGACCTATAGCTAGCATCTGTTGTTCTCCGCCGGATAAAAATTTCCCTTTCTGGTGGGTTCGTTCTTTGAGCATCGGGAAGTGGCTAAAAATTCTGTCAATTGTCCATAAGTTCGGGTCACTGGGGTCACCCATTTTACCCCCCTTGATTCCCAGAAATAGGTTATCCAGCACGGAGAGTTCGGGGAAAATCCGCCTATCCTCAGGAACATAACCGAGGCCTGCCTGGGCCGCCTTATATGGCGGATAACCCGTAATCTTCCGTCCTTCAAAGACCACCGATCCCGATTTTGGTTTGACCAGTCCCATAATAGTCTTTAGCGTTGTACTTTTCCCCATACCGTTCCTGCCCAAAAGGGCAACCAATTCGCCCTCGGCAACATTCAGGGATATACCCTGCAATACATGGCTCGCGCCGTAGTAAGTATTCAGATCTTCAACTTCCAATAACATCTTCTCTCACCTCATATAAAAGGACGTCGTGCATATCATGCATTAAACTTCAAGGTCTCCCAAATAGGCGTCTTTTACTTCCTGGTTCCGCCGAATCTCATCCGGCGTTCCCGTTGCCAGAATCCGCCCGTAGTGAAGAACGGTAATACGATCCGCCAGGGAAAACACCACATCCATATCATGCTCGATAATGACCACCGTTTTACCCTCTGTCAGTTTTCTGATCAGCGCCACGGCATTATGGGTCTCATCACGGGACATACCGGCCGCAAACTCGTCCAGAAGGACCAACTCCGGGTCCGTCGCCATAGCCAAGCTGATCTCCAGGGCACGATGCTTACCGTATGACAAAGCACCGGCGGGAAAATTTCTTTCCCCAATTAGATTGATCCGTTTTAAGACCTCTTCCGTCTCCCGGGTAATTTCTTCTATCTTATCCACCTTGCGGAGCAGATTGAACCGGACACCCCGCTTGGAAAGAATGGCCAAGCGAATATTCTGAAAAGCTGTCAACCGGTTGAATGTACTGGTAATCTGAAAAGAGCGTCCCATACCGATACGACACAGATCACAAGGCTTTAATCCGGTTATCTCCTTCCCTTTGAAGAATACCTTCCCTTTGCTCGGTTTGTACGTTCCGGTTATGATGTTAAAAAGGGTCGTTTTCCCCGCTCCGTTCGGTCCAATGACAGCGTGCCGCTCACCTTCCTTTACTTGCAGATTGATATCAAACAGCACTTTCAACCCGCTGAAATCGTGATACAGTCCTTTTGTTTCCAGCATGTTCATGAAATCTTCTCCAATTTGTGACTTGAAGCTGAGAAAAATCGTTGTTTCAACGTAGTTATCCAGCCTGCTAAACCCTGTGGGGCAAACATGATGACCAGAATCAGGGTCACACCTATCACTAATTCCACCCGATCCGTAAATCTAACGATTATTTCCTCTAGAATCTGAAAGATGGCCGTACCCCAAATGGGGCCGAAAAAACTGCCGACACCTCCGATCATAGTATTTATAATCGGCTGAAAAGAAACTAAAACTCCCAGAGAACCATCTGCCGAAACCAGGTTATGAAATATTGCGTAAACGGAACCCGCCACGCCAGCAAAAGCAGCGGAAACAACATAAACTACAGCTTTTGTATGGGACACCTTAAATCCCAGGTAGTCGATCCTTTTGGCATTATCACGAATACCGACTTGTATTTGACCGAAAGGCGTCTTGGTAAAGAACCACATCAGCCAGACACTAAGCCCGAGAACAATCATGGCAAAGTAATAAAAGTTCTCCGGTACTCCTTTCATATTAAATGATACCACTCCCGGTATAGTGAATGGAGGTATGGGAAAATTTCCAATGCCGTCCTCTCCGCCGGTGATTCCTCTCAATTTGAGCGCCAGAACGTACATGAGTTGGGCAAAGGCAAGGTGCAGCATGGCAAAAGCGGTACCACTGACTCGAACAACCAAGGGACACAATACGAGGGCAAGGACGGATGCCGATAACACCCCGATTCCGACGGACGATAACAGGGATAAGCCGGCAATATGTTTCAGAGCCAGGGCCGTACCGTAGCCGCCAGCGCCAAAAAACATGGCATGGCCGAAACTGAGAAGTCCCGTAAAACCCAAGAGCACATTAAGAGAGACTGATAAGACAGCAAAAACCGCAAACGTTACAATCAGGCTAACGTAGTATGCACCAAATACTTTGGGGATTATCGCCACGATGACTATCAATCCCACCCATAAGAACCAATTAATTATTTTATTCTTCATTCCTTTACTCCAAATAAACCGCTGGGACGAATCGCCAGAACTAAGGCCATGAAGCCAACCATGACGACCGGTGCAAGCTGAGAAAGAAACTGGACTCCGTAGGAGCTAAGCAGACCGAATATTATGGATACGATAACTGCCCCCAGAAGGCTCCCAAATCCGCCGGTAATTACCACAAGAAAAGCATCCATTCCAACCTGATCGGCTAAACCGGGAAATACGGTCAGGATCGGGGCAATAACCACGCCGGCTACACCGGCCATCCAAGTGCCCACCCCAAAAACAACCATGAAGACAACAGGGATATTGATTCCGAGAGCGTTGACCATTTCTCTATCCGAAACAGCCGCCCGAACAATTTTGCCCAAACGGGTTTTATACAGGAGCAAGGTCATAATTGCTAAAACCACACCTGCCAGTCCGATAATAAAAAGCCGATAGACAGGGTACTCCAGACCTCCTAAAGACACCATCCCCTCCAGAATCGGCGGCATCTTAACCGGAAGATTCTCTGTTCCCCAGAAGATCTTGACTGCCGCCAGGATAACCAGGGAGACGCCTAACGTCATGATCAATTCACCCATATGCCCCATCGCATGCATTTTTCTAAGGAAAAATCTCTCCAGAATAATTCCGAAGAAAGCGGTGAAGAGCGGCGCCAATAGCAAGGCCAACCAAAAATTCCCTGTAAGGTTCAATACCGAGTAACAAAAATAGGCTGACAGCATAAAAAATGCCCCATGGGCAAGATTAAGAATTCCCATCATGCCAAAGATGACATTGAGTCCGGAGGCGATGAGAAAAAGAACCATGCCGTAGGCGAGCCCATGTATTCCCTGGGCTACATACATTGAGGTTGTTGCATCCATTAATATATATCCTTTCGTAAAGAAATGCCGCATAATGCACAAGGCGATGATGTTAAGAGCTGTGCACTATGCGACTGTTCTGTATTACTTAATTATTCTCCCCAACCATTCTTATCTGCACACCGCTCCAGTTTCTGATCTATCCAGGGAAGCGCCTTGGCGGCCGGAACCAGCCATGCCGGTCCAGGACCGGATGCGCCCGTGAACCAGTGATAAGGCGGAATGCTAAAGTACACCTTTTGCTGCTCGGGTGTCACGTACTCTGCGATCTCGAAGTCCTGGATCGCCTTGTGATCGCAGGCCCGCATCTTGATAATCCTGCCGTTGACAAATTTGTAAGTGTCTCCCTCCCAAACTTTGATAACCTTTTCCGGGTCGGTGCTCTTGGCACGCTCAACAACACTCAGCATCCAATATATCTGCTGTGTCCAGGAACCGATGGTCCCAGTTCCATGGGCAAAGAGCGTGCTGTTGAAGGGAGCCGTCTTCCATTTCGTCTCCCACAGCTTATGCCAGATGCTGTAATATTTGACATAGCCGGGGTTTTTGAACATATTAGGCATGTTATAATGATCGATGTGCATCAGCCCTTTCGTTCCTTCCACACCGACCTCATGAAGCATGATCGGCTCGTCCATGAAGATATTGGCAAAGGGGGTCATGATGCCCGTTTGCCGCGACTGCTTGAGGAGGTTCCCCGCATCGGGTGTCCAGTCGCCAGTATAAATGACCTCCGCGCCGGAGGCCTTGATCTTCGTCAGGTAAGGGGCAAAATCCGTAAGAAATAGCTTATGGTAGTCTTCGCCCACAATCTGCGCTTCGGGGTAATATTCCTTCAGGCCTGTCTTGAAACCTTCCGCCAAACCATGACCAAAGGAGTAATCCTGGCAGAGGATGTAGAATTTTTTCTCTTTCTTGCGGATCTGGCCATAGAAGTAAGCCATGGCACGGCCGATCTGCTCGGTGGAATCGGAGGACATGAAGTTATAACGGGAGAAGTTTGTCGCATCATTGAGCTCATCGGCTAGGGAACCGATATTCACGGTAAGAACCTTGTGAGTGGCGCCCGTTTCGTTGATGATCTTTTGAATATTGCTGCCGGAGGTACCGACCAGGATATTCACTTTTTCCTGGAGAACCATCCGTTCACAAATCTTTTTGGCTTGATCCGGCTTGGACATCGAATCGGCCTTAATCATTTCGATCAGTTTCTTCTTGCCGTCCACCCAGATGCCGCCACGCTTGTTGATGTCATGGGCAACCCAGGCGAAGCCAATCCACGCGATTTCGCCATTCAGAGCACCCGGACCGGAAAACGGCCAGACCACGGCAATCTTGATGGTATCTCCCGTCGGGATAATCGGATTTGAAGGATCGAAGTCGGACATATTGCCCATCTTGTTGACATCGAATGCTGCGTTGACTTTGGGCACTTTTTCCGCCATCGAACCGGGAATCGCTTTGGCCGCCATGGCTGTGGACGGGCTATAGATTGTTAGAGAGAAAAGAGAAAAGATACACAAAAAAATTAAAACGCTTTTACCAATACATTTCATCACGAAGTTCCTCCTTTTTTGCTATATTTTATGACATCGCAAAAAACCTGAAAATTGCCATTCCGATGGAGAATCTATTGGAAGACTATATTTTAAAAAATCAAGCCTTGAGTTTCTCCTTAATCGGTACGTCAATAGTCCAGATTATATTTTCCCGCGAGATCATATCTTGAAGACGACTTATATATGGGCTCTGCAAAGTTCGTATAAAATAAACTTGCATAGTGATAAAAAAGGCGTGAACAAGAATTTCTAAACACCATAAGCGGATTGAATCACGGGTATAAATCCCAAAGCAAATTGCGGAATTCTATCCCCTCCGCTTTGCGGGATTGTCAAGCTTACTAATTCCGATACGTTCACCCTGCATCCACAGGGCTTCGTTTCGGAATTGCAATTTCACAAATAAAGAACGGCCGTTCGTTTTTTTATTAACCACTTAGCATGCATTAATCCTCAGCGCAAGATAAATTTTTTGTTGCTTTTTTTTATATATAGTGAACGGAATGTAGAGTGATTTGTTTATAAAAAATGTAATTTTCAAAGACATAAACTACATAAATTGCATCCGATACGCAAACGGGAGAGGCCAAATGAAAGTTGGTGGAAGAATTGTCAACAAGGAAAAAATATCCGAGACCGTTTCCAGCCGGATTAAGAATCCCAGACTTGTCCGGAAAAAACACCTCCACATCGCCAAGAAGGCCTCGAAATTATTTGTCAAAAAAGGATATCACCAGACGACCATGCGGGAGATATCCAGGGCGACGGATATGGCTATAGGCAACCTCTATGACTACATCGCCAAAAAAGAAGACGTTTTGTGTCTGACGTTCGATGTTTACCATCAATCCGTGCAGGAGCGTCTCGATGCCGAGCAGGCATTGAAAACCGATGACCCGAGAGAATCGCTGAGATCGTTTATTCGTCATTCCTTAGAAAATATAGAGACCTTCAAAGACGAGATTAAATTAATGTACCGGGAATCGAGACTTTTGCCCAGGAAAAATCTAAAAAGGGCCATGAAAATAGAAATGGAACAGATACAGGCTCTCGAAAAAATTATACGTCAGGGGGTCAATCAGGGCGTTTTTCGCAAACAGGAACCTTTTTTTGCCGCGAGTATGATTTTTTATCAATTAATATTCCCGACATTGCGGGGCTGGACTCTCGCCGATAAATATTCGAACAAAGAAGCGCGCGATCTGCTTGAGGAATATATAGTCAATCACTTCATCGCCTAAAATCTGAAATCTGCGGTCTGCGGTGTTTCCAGGGCCTAGCTTCCTCCAGCTGGGAGGCCAGGCGGAAGAGAGTGGCTTCATCGCCGAAGCGTCCGATGAAATGGATGCCTATCGGAAGTCCTTCCTCACTCCAATAAAGTGGAACGGACATGGCCGGCTGCCCTGTTGCATTACAGAGGGGTGTAAAGGGAACAAACTGAGCGGAGCGTCTCCATCCTTTCAGCGGATCATCCGCGGGGGAGTCGAAAGTTCCCAGCGCTACGGGTGGCTCACCAAGAGTAGGTGTCATGAAAACATCATAATCCAGAAAAAAGGCGGAAACTTCCCGCGAAATCTTTTGCAGTGTCCCAACGGCAAAAAGATAATCCGGGGAAGTGAATTGCTTTCCCAATTCATACAAACCCCAGGTTAGTGGTTCATACTGATCGGGGGATGGTTTCTTTCCCGTTACATGGGATATTCCTTCAATCGTGGAGGCACAACCGGCAGCCCAAATAATGTTAAAAGATTTAGCGAGAAGTTTTGCGTCAAGCTGCGGGGATTTTTCGACAAGATCATGACCGAGAGAAGAACAAAGCCCTACAGCATCCGTAAGGGCTTTGACACAATCAGCGGCGACGGCTTCTCCAGCCAGCGTTTGATTTGTATAAGCTATACGCAGGCGCCCGGATTTTTTTCCAATTTCTTTTTTATATGGCCGCGCAGGCTGGGGAGCGCAATAGGGATCGCCGGGAGCCGAGCCCATTGTCGCGTCAAGAATAGCCGCCGAATCCCGCACCGAGCGCGTAAGAACGTGTTCTGCCACAAATCCGCTCATTATATCGCCGAAATCCGGCCCCAGAGGATTTCTTCCCCTGGTGGGCTTCAATCCGAATACTCCGCAACAGGAGGCGGGAATACGAATGGAACCGCCGCCGTCATTCCCATGCGCGACGGGAACAATACCGGAAGCGACTGCCGCCGCCGATCCTCCGCTGGACCCTCCTGATGTGCGATTCAAATTCCAGGGATTACGGCAAGGCCCCAATAGTTTAGATTCGGTAGTGGGCATCAATCCCAGTTCCGGCGTGTTTGTTTTTCCGAGGATAATGAATCCTGCTTTTTTGAACCGGCTTACAAGTTCACTGTCGTGATCAGGTATAAAGTGTTGTAAATTTTTTGTTCCAAAAGTCATCCGCACACTTTTATATGAAGCGACAAGGTCTTTGATCAAAAACGGCACGCCGGCGAAAGGCCCATCGGGGATCGCCTCTCGGGCCGCTTGGCGCGCTTCATCATACATCGAAGTAACAACAGCATTGAGTTGCGGATTTATCTTTTCAATCCGTTCGATGGTTATTTCTATAAGTTCGCCAGGCTGAATTTCTTTTTTTCTGATTAATTTTGCCAAGTCTGTGGCATCCAGAAGTGATAATTCTTTGTATCCTTTCATTGATATGCTCCTTTTTTATCTCACCGTCAGCGTCAGTCTAAATGGATAAATTATTTAATTTAAAATTTGCTAAATTCAGAACTATGTCAACAATTTAATTGAAAGAGCTACCGGCGTGCGGATTTAAAATCATTTTTTGATTGACTACATAATCATATCCTGTTTTATATATACTAAACACTAACCGGGAGTCAAATTATGTATGAGAAAAAGCCTTGGTTGAAATTTTACGGACAAGTCCCTCACACTCTGGACTATCCCCGTATTTCCATGTATGAAGCGGTCAAGCTTTCCGCCCAGCTGCGGCCTGACGAGCTAGCCTACGATTTTTTTGGTTACACATCTACTTACCGCCGGTTTCTCACAGAAATAGACCATTGCGCCGACGCGCTGGCCGCCATCGGCCTCAAGAAAGGGGATAAAATCACCATCTCCATGCCGACATCCCCTCAGGGCGTCATTTGCTTCTACGCGGCCAATAAGCTCGGCGCCATCTCCAGCATGATTCACCCTCTTTCCACAGCCAAAGAAATTGAATTTTACCTCAATACGGCGAAGAGCCACTACGCCCTGACTCTGGATGCGTTTTATGCTAAATTTAAAGAGGTAAAAGAGAGGACGCCTCTGGAGACGCTCATCCTGGCTCGGATTCCTGACTACCTGAGCCTTCTTAAGCGAATCGGATTTAATCTGACCGTGGGGCGTAAAATCCCGAAAGTTCCGAAGGATCCTATGGTTAAATGGTGGAGTGATTTGATGCGCGGCCACTACCCGCAGGCCCCCAAAGTCCAAGTGAATACGGATGACCTGGCCGTTATCTTATACAGCGGCGGGACGACAGGCGTGCCCAAGGGAATTATGCTTTCCAACATGAATTTTATCAGCGAGGGCATGCAGGTATCCGAATGGGGAAAGCTCTCGGATGCCGATTCCATCTTGGCTATTTTGCCTATTTTCCATGGTTTCGGATTGGGTGTTTGTGTCAATGCCTGTTTCATGGGAGGGGGCAAGACCATTCTTGTGCCGCAATTTACGCCGGAAACCGTCGCGCAAATTATCTGCGCGCAGAAACCTTCTTTTGTCGTCGGGGTTCCCACTCTGTTTGACGCGCTGAGCCGTCATCCAAAATTTAGAAAGGCCGATCTGAGCTGCCTTAGGGGCACTTTCAGCGGCGCGGACACACTGCCCCGGACAGTCAAAGAAAGGTTTGAGGAAGTGGTGAAAAAGCAAGGCGGCAACGTCCAATTGCTGGAAGGATATGGACTAACCGAAGCAGTTACAGCCATCATGTCGATGCCTATTAACGAATACAGGGAAGGCAGTATTGGGGTACCCTTCCCGGATATGCTGGCAAAAATTGTGAAGCTCGGTACAACCGAGGAGGTTCCCTGCGGCAAGGAGGGAGAAATCTGTGTTTCCGGCCCGGCCGTTATGATGGGCTATCTCGATCAACCCGAAGAAACAGCCGATACATTGCGTAAGCATCCTGACGGAAAAATATGGCTGCATACCGGAGACATCGGCACAATGGATGAAGACGGATTCTTTTATTTCAAATTGCGACAGAAGAGAATGATCAAATCCTCGGGCATGAACGTCTATCCCGCCCAGGTGGAAGATATTCTTTACCAGCATCCGGATGTACAGGATGCTTGTATTATCGGAGTTCCCGATCAAGCCCAAGTTCAACTCGTCAAAGGTATTGTCGTTCTGAAGGATCCTTCTAAAGCTTCTCCAGAGATGGAAAAGAAATTAATAGATTACTGCCGTGATCAGCTGATCAAATGGAGTTGTCCCCGGGAAATAGAATTCCGCGACAGCCTGCCGAAAACACTGATTGGGAAAATTGCCTTCACTGTCTTGGAGCAGGAAGAAATTGCTAAATTAAAGGCTGCCGGTAAATACGCGGGAAATTAAATATAATAAAAGGTAGCATTGCATGAAAAAAATAACTGAACTAAGAAAAATCGTCTCCAATCCTTACGCCTACGTCCGCAAATACAGAAAGCAAAGCGGCAAAAAGGTTGTCGGATATTTTTGTTCCTACGCGCCCGAAGAATTAATTTGGGCCGCGGGCGCTCTTCCTTTAAGAATGTTCGGCACCAGTGAAAACATTCATCTGGCCGACACGCACCTGCAAGCGTATTGCTGTTCGCTGGTGCGCGGCATTCTGGAAGAAGCCCTGGCTAATCGTCTGGATTTTCTTGATGGAGTTGTCTTTCCGCACACGTGCGATTCCTTCCAGCGGCTCTCGGACATCTGGCGACTCAACATTCCCCGTCAGTTTCATATCGATGTTGTCCTGCCGGTGAAGCTCGACACGCCCAGCGCCAAACGATATCTTTATGATGTTTTGGGAAAGTTCAGAAAAGATCTGGGAGATGCCCTGGGCGTAAAAATTACGGACAAGATGCTGGTCAAATCCATCAAAACTTACAATAAAATTCGCTCGCTTATCAGGAAGCTCTATGAGCTAAGAAGTAAAAATCATAAAATTTTAAGCGGCGCCGATTTTCACGCCATCATCAAGGCAGCCATGATAATGGATCGGGATTATTTTCTGGAGGCGCTTTCTGAAATTGTCGGGCAGTTGAAAAAAGCAAAACCGGCCAAAGCCGCAGGCGACGTGAAGAGACTGGTTATTTCCGGAAGCGTGTGCAGCCACCCGGATATTTACGATATCATCGAAAACTCCGGAGGCGTTGTCGTCGGGGACGATCTTTGCACCGGATACAGATATTTCGAAGGAATGATGGATGAAAAAAAACCGCCCCTTAAAGCGATCACCGCGAGGTACCTGGAGCGGATCATCTGCCCCGCCAAGCACCTCCAGCTCAAAGGACGCGGTGAGAACCTCATCCGCATGGTTAAAGAAAGCAAGGCGGACGGAGTGGTGTTTCTCTTGCTCAAATTCTGCGATCCCCACGCCTTCGATTATCCTTACATAAAAGAAATGCTAGAGAAGGAAAATATTCCCTGTATGCTCCTGGACATGGAAGAACAACTTCCATCCGGCGGGCAGTTACAGACACGCTTGGAAACATTTACCCAAATATTATAAAAAAAGAAGGAATATTAAATATGCTGAAGACTATCGCGATCTTTTTGGCCGGTAAATTTAAAAAATTTACCATGCGTTTCAAAAAATCAAAAACGATGAAAGATTACATGATGGTTTATTACAGCGAAGCCAAATCGGCTCGGCTGACCCGTAGAAAAGTAGCCTGGATAACAAGCGGCGGTCCTGTTGAGCCGCTGATTGCCATGAATGTAATCCCCATATATCCGGAAAACCACGGCGCTATGATCGGGGCCAGCAAAATGGGCGGCGGACTCTGCGAGCTGGCGGAGACCATGGGATATTCAGCCGACTTATGCTCATACGCCCGCTCCGATATTGCCTGCGCGACCGTCAACGGTGGACCGATAGGCGGGCTCCCTAAACCCGACATGCTTGTTTGTTGCAACAATATTTGCGGAACGGTGCTCAAATGGTATGAAGTTCAGGCGCGATATTTCAATGTGCCACTGTTCATCCTCGATACACCTTTTTGCCATACGGAATATACGAAAGAGGCCGCCAAATATGTCCGCGCTCAATTTGACGAATACATTGTTTTTCTGGAAAAAGCCTGCAAGAAAAAATTCGATTACGAGCGCCTGAAAAAAGTCGGCCACCTTTCCCACCAGGGGCAGCTTTTGTGGCAGGCTGTTCTGGATACGGCGACGAACAAACCCGCTCCTATGAGCGCTTTCGACGCCTTTTATCATCTTGCTCTGATTGTCACTCTCCGGGGTACTCAGGATGTTATTGATTATTACACACAGCTTTTGGCCTTAATGAAAAACCGCATTGCCCGTGGTATCGGCGCCGTGCCCAATGAAAAATACCGTCTGCTTTGGGATAATATCCCCATCTGGCATCGCACCCGGTGGCTCTCCGAAAAATTTGCCTCCCATAATGCCTGCCTTGTCGCCGATACTTATACCACGGCATGGTGCGGCGCACTGAAGTATATTGATGAAACTAAGTTTCTCGATTCTATGGCTGAAGCTCATGCCCGAATTTATTTGAATATCGGCATCGATGAAATGGCGAAGATGGTTCTCGAGATGATCGATAAATACGATGTGGACGGCTTTGTCCTGCACTCGAACCGGAGCTGTAAGCCGTATTCCTTCGGCCAGCTCGATATTCAAAGCATTGTCGAAAAGGAAAGAGGAATACCGTGTCTGATGCTGGAAGCGGATATGACGGATGAAAGAAGTTTTTCCGAAAGCCAGATTTCGACCAGAATCGACGCTTTCATGGAAATAATCAAAGAGAGAAAAGCGGTTTCCAAAAAATAGTTAATAGAAAGTTGACGATAACTGAAGCAAGGGGAAAAATGCGCACAGCTGGTATTGATATAGGTTCCATCACCGCAAAGGCCGCGATTGTCGAAGATGGCAAACTCCTTGGCACCAAGGTTATATTTACCGGATACAACGCGGAGGCCGCGGGTATAAAGGTTTACGAAGAAGTTCTGAAGGAAAACTCGCTGGATAAATCTTCCGTGAAAAAAGTTGTTGCCACCGGCTACGGCAGAAACAGCGTAAAATTTGCCGATAAATCTTTCACGGAAATCATGTGCCATGCCGCCGGATCCCATTTTCTGAATCCACACATTCGGTCCATCATTGATATCGGGGGACAGGACAGCAAGGCTATCCTGGTTGATGAAAAAGGTAAGGTGAAGAACTTTGTCATGAATGATAAATGTGCCGCGGGCACAGGGCGTTTTTTGGAAGTCATGGCCCGAGCGTTGGAAGTCGACCTCGATGAGTTCGGAGCACTATCAATTAAATCAAAAAAGCCCTCCAAAATAAGTTCTCTTTGCACAGTTTTCGCGGAATCAGAAGTAGTATCGCTAATTGCCCGGGGAGAAAAGCGGCAGGATATCATTGCCGGTATTCACGAATCTATTGCCGCCCGGATTTCGTCTATGGTTGGCCGCATTGGTATGAAAGAACCGGTAATGGTAACAGGAGGCGTGGCGCGCAATATCGGAGTCGTCAGAGCGCTGGGGAAAAAGCTGGGTATGAAAATCGAAGTGTCGCCTTATGCTCAAGTCAACGGAGCGATAGGCGCGGCCTTTTTGGCGGCATCGCTGTAATTCCCGATATATCATCGACATTACTGAAAAAATCTATTAAAAAAATTTAAAAAGGGTAGCCGCATAATTGAGATATGATAATTTTTGGTATCAGTACAACGTCCGTCACAAAGATTTTTCTGTGATTATAAATGATTACCGTATAAGATATGCAAAGAAAATTTTGCGGAGGCCAGCATGAACAAAATGCGCAAGACGAAGATCGTCTGTACTCTGGGACCGGCCAGTACGTCGCCAGCAGTTATTAAAAAGATGATCGTAAACGGGATGAACGTGGCCCGTTTGAATTTTTCCCACGGAACACATGAGGACCATGCGGAGAAAATCAGAATGATCAGAGATATTTCCGCCAGGCTGGATAGGCCTCTGGCGATTCTTCAAGATCTTGCTGGGCCGAAGATCCGCATTGGTTCTATCCCTGATCCGGGTATTTTTCTGCAGCCCGGAAGCGAATTCGTCCTGACAACCTTGGAAGTAGAGGGAACCCTGAAGCGGGTTTCTGTGTCTTACGATGCTCTGCCCGCTGAAGTCCGTCCCGGAGACCGGTTGCTTCTGGCCGACGGCTTGCTGGAACTGACTGTTGTGAAAACAAGCCCTACGGAAATTCTCTGCCGCGTCGTGACCGGCGGATTACTCACATCACACAAAGGGATCAATCTGCCCACAGGGACAATTCGGACACCCGCCGTTACGGATAAGGACCGTGACGATCTGCTCTTCGGCATGGAACATGATGTCGATTATGTCGCGGTTTCTTTTGTCCGAACTGCAGATGACATCCGCAGCATCAAGGAGTTGATCCGGATGAGCGGGAAGAATATTCCCGTCGTGGCCAAAATCGAAAAACATGAAGCTGTGGAAAATCTCGAGGAAATCATCGCTGTTTCCGACGGCGTCATGGTGGCCCGAGGAGATATGGGCGTGGAAATCCCTCTAGAAGATGTGCCTTTGATCCAAAAGAGAATCATTACCGCAGCCAACAGCCAAGGGAAGTTTGTGATCACAGCGACGCAGATGCTCCGGTCCATGGTTGGCTCTCCACGGCCGACAAGAGCGGAGGCTGCGGATGTAGCCAATGCCGTTCTGGACGGGACAGATGCTGTCATGCTCTCCGAAGAAACGGCTTCGGGCGATTATCCTGTAGAGGCGCTCCAATTTATGGATAAAATATGCCGCGCGGCGGAGGCAGGTTTTCCTTATCAGGTGTTTCTCGACATGGTGCCGGAGAAAGAGGTTTCCGAATCAGTTGCCCATGCCGCCTGCGTCCTAGCCGATCATCTTGACGCGAAGGTTATCGTAACACACACTTACTCGGGCGCCACAGCCCGCTTCATTTCGCGTTTCCGGCCCCGGCAGCCTATTATTGCCCTATCGCCGGAAGCAAAAACGGTTAGCCGGTTGGCGATGATCTGGGGATGTTTTCCCCAGTTGGCGGAAAATCCTGAGAATACGGACGATCTTCTGGAAAAAGCGGTCCGATCCATATTGGCTAAGGGAACTTTATCGGCTGGTGATCTCATGGTTATGACCCTCGGCCATCCGATCTGGCTCACAGGGTCCACAAATACATTGCAGGTGAAACGTTTGACAAAAACTTGATTCTTAGTGGACCATGTATAGGAAACAAAATGGGTTGACAGAAAAAGTATTTTTTGATTAAAAGTTCAGAAAGATAAGGAGGTTGATATGTCTGTAAAAATTGCCATTAATGGCTTTGGAAGAATCGGAAGGCTTGTGTTCAGAGCCGGGTATAAAAACAAAGATGTCGAATTCGTGGCCATAAACGATCTCGCGGATGCCAAGACGCTGGCTCACCTTTTAAAATATGATTCTGTGCACGGAATTATGAATGCCGAAATTAAAGCAAAAGACAACTCAATTATAGTCGGCGGCAAGGAAATCAAGATCTTTACCGAAAGAGAGCCCGAAAAATTGCCCTGGAAAGACCTCGGCGTTGATGTTGTCCTGGAGAGTACGGGAAAATTTACCGACAGGGCGGGCGCGGAAAGACACCTCAAGGCAGGAGCTAAAAAAATTGTTATATCAGCTCCCGCAAAGAGTCCGGATGTGACCGTTGTTTTTGGGGTGAATCAGGAGATATACGATAAGAACAAGCACAACATCATATCGATGGGTTCATGTACTACTAATTGCCTGGCGCCGATAGTGAAAATATTGCACAGGGAATTCGGTATTGAATACGGTCTGATGACCACAATCCATGCCTATACCAATGATCAGGTTGTCCTCGATGAACCTCATAAAGATTTGAGAAGGGCCCGCGCGGCCGCTCTTTCTATGATACCCACCACAACAGGAGCAGCCAAAGCCATCTCTGAGGTTATGCCCGAAATGAAGGGTAAACTGGATGGATTGGCTATCCGGGTGCCTACTCCCAATGTTTCTATAGTGGATTTTGTGGCGACACTCTCGAAGAGCACAAACAAGGATGAAGTGAACGTGAAATTCAGAGAGTACGCGCAGGGAGCTATGAAGGGAATACTTACATACTCGGACGAAGAGCTGGTTTCCCGTGATTTTAACGGCAATCCCCATTCTTCGATAGTGGATCTGCCTAATACAGCGGTAATCGGCGGCAAGATGGTGAAGATTCTCTCCTGGTATGACAACGAATGGGGTTTTTCCAACAGGATGCTGGAACTACTTTCTTTTATCATGAAATAAAAAAGACAGATAAAAAAGTATGAAGTACATAGACCAGATAGATATGAAGGGCAAAAGGGTTTTCCTGCGGGTAGATTTCAACGTCCCCATGGACAAATCGGGTAACGTTACGGACGACACCCGTGTGCGGGCAAGTTTACCGACAATAAAATACTCTCTGGAAAAAGGAGCTAAGGTAATTCTCGCCTCCCATCTGGGGAGACCCAAAGGAAAAAGAGTTGAGGGAATGTCCTTGAAGCCGGTCGCCAAGATACTTTCCAGCCTTCTGAAAAAAGATGTCGCTTTTGTCGATGATTGCGTCGGCGAAAAGGCCCAAGCCGCCGTAGGTAAAATGAAAGAAGGAGACATCATTCTTCTCGAAAATCTCCGATTCCAGCCGGGGGAGGATAAAAACGACCCGGAATTTGCCAAAAAGCTAGCGGGGCTTTGCGATATATATATTGATGACGCTTTTGCCGTTTCGCACCGGGCGGCGGCATCGAACTCTGCAATTACGGAATTTGTGAAAACATGCGCCGCAGGATTCCTGCTGAAAAATGAAATCGAATACTTTAATAAGGTTATGGTCAATCCGGCGCGACCATTGGTCGCGATTATCGGCGGCTCAAAGGTCTCCGATAAAATCGGCGTATTAGAAAAAATAATGGAAAAAGTGGATAAACTGCTTGTCGGCGGCGGCATGGCCTTCACTTTCCTGAAGGCCTCCGGCTACGGTATCGGCAAATCCCTGTGTGAAACTGATATGCTTGATCTGGCAAGAAAAATTATGGAAAAAGCCAGACAGAAAAATGTACAGTTTTTATTGCCGGTGGATGCAGTGATTGCGAAAAATCCTGCGGCTGATGCTGAAATAAAAATTTGTAACATAAAAGATATCCCGGAAGACTGGATAGGTCTGGATATAGGCCCGGCAACAATCACTTTATTTTCAGATGCGGTAAAGAACGCAAAAACCATTGTCTGGAACGGCCCTCTGGGTATGTTTGAACTTGCCCCTTTCAGCAAAGGAACGTTCTCACTTGTCCATGCCGTTGCTAATTCCGGTGCACTCACTATTGTCGGCGGCGGTGATACGGATACGGCAGTTCATCAAACCGGAGAAAGCGCAAAGATATCTTTTATCTCTACCGGCGGCGGTGCTTTTCTGGAATTGCTGGAAGGCAAGACCTTGCCCGGCGTTGCCGCCCTCGAAACATAAGGAGAAAAGCAATGAGAAATTGGATTGTAGCTGGCAACTGGAAAATGCACAACACAATACAGGAATCAGTCACTCTGGCCAAGGCGATCAAAGAAGGCACGAAGGACATCAAAAATGGTGAAGTAATTATAGCTCCTCCTTTTACCTCCTTGTATAGCGTTGGTGACGCGATCAAGGGTTCCAAAGTATCCTTGGCTGCGCAAAATATGCATTACGAAGATAAGGGCGCATTCACCGGAGAAATTGCCTCGGGGATGCTTAAGGATACCGGTTGCACTTATGTCATCATCGGCCATTCGGAACGGCGGAAATATTTTCATGAACAAGACAATGACGTGAATTTAAAAGTCAAGAAAGCGTTGGCTGTGGGTTTGAAGTCGATCATGTGCGTGGGAGAAACTGACGAGGAAAGAGTAAAAGGAATTACCCAATCGGTCGTCGGCAGACAGGTAAAACAGGGACTCAGCGGTGTGGAAAAAATAGACAATATTGTCATCGCTTACGAGCCGGTATGGGCAATTGGAACAGGCAAAGTCGCCACATCGAACCAAGCCGAAGAAGTTCATAAATTTATACGCGGCATCTTAAAAGACTTGTATGGCAACGCGGCTAACGACATCCGCATACTCTATGGCGGCAGCGTCACCAAAGACAATATCGGTGAATTAATCGGCATGGAAAATATCGACGGAGCGCTCGTCGGCGGAGCATCTCTAAAGCCGGACGCATTTCTCGGTATCATCCAACAAATCTCCGCAAAGAAATAATTTCATACCAATCGCTTTCAAAGGATCAGCTTCGGCGAGAAGGAGGCGCTGGAGACGTATTGTACTATACGTTGAAGAAGCCGACGACGACGCCAACAAAGTTAGCCAAAGAAAGCGAATTGGTGTTACAAGTTCTGGGGCAGGTCACAATGGTATGCCGCTGAGAAACAAAAAAGGAGATGGAAAATGACGTCGACCGATAAACAGCACCGTTCTATTCTACAGAGAATCGCCCAGAGAGTGATGCTGGAGAAAGGCTTGCTCCCGGAGTTTTCCGGTGATGCACTCTCAGAACTTAGCAAGATTCTTGCTCCTGCAACAATTGACAGTGAACAGGTTCGTGACCTTAGGAATCTTTTATGGGCTTCCATTGATAATGATGATTCACGTGACTTGGATCAACTCACTGTTGCCGAGGCGATGCAAGGTGATGAAGTAAAGGTTCTTGTTGCGGTGGCTGATGTCGACTCGATCGTTAAGAGCAAGTCAGTGATCGATGACCATGCTAAGCACAATACAACCTCTGTATATACAGCGGCTGAGATATTCCCGATGCTACCCGAAAAACTTTCTACCAACTTCACATCATTGAATTATAATGAGGATCGACCGGCAATCGTCATCGAAATGGTGGTTGGTTCAGACGGTTCCCTAAAAACGTCGGATATTTAAAGAGCCCATGTCCGCAATCATGCAAAACTCGCGTATAATAGTGTTGCCGCGTGGCTGGAAGAGAAAGAAATTGTGCCTGAGGCTATTACTGCCACAAATGGACTTGCTGATAATTTGCGCATGCAGGATAAGGTAGCACAAAGCATGAAAGTCCTCCGGCACATTCACGGAGCTCTGAGTCTGGAAACCATTGAGGTGAAACCTATATTCAAAGGTGATGAAATCCGTGATCTTGAAGAAGAAAAAAAGAACCGCGCCAAGGACATTATCGAAGATTTCATGATAGGGGCCAATGGCGTGACCGCCCGGTATCTCTCGTCAAAAAAATTCCCTTCTATCCGCCGCGTAGTCCGCACTCCAAAACGATGGGAACGAATTGTCGAGCTTGCCGGGGAACGTGGGTTCAAGCTTCCTCCTGATCCGGATGCAAAAGCCTTGGAGGAGTTTCTGACCAAGGAGAAAACAGCCGACCCGGTCAGATTCCCTGATCTCTCCCTAGCTGTTATCAAACTTATGGGGGCCGGTGAATACGTTGCAGAACTTCCAGGCGATACGGCCTCCCCTGGACACTTTGGTCTCGCGGTCAGAGACTATACCCATTCCACGGCCCCTAATCGTCGGTATATCGATCTGATCACACAACGCTTATTGAAGGCAGCCATAGGAGGAGAAACTTTGCCCTATAGCAATAATGAACTGGAAGTTCTGGCTAAACATTGCACAGAGGGAGAAGATGCTGCCAATAAAGTGGAACGACAGGTCAGCAAATCGGCTGCAGCAATTCTTTTAGAGTCCAGAATTGGTGAACGTTTCGATGCAATTGTAACCGGTGCGGCCTCCAAGGGCACATGGGTTCGCATTCTTCATCCTCCCATTGAAGGAAAACTGGTATCTGGTTTCGAAGGCATGGATGTGGGCCACAGGATTCGAGTGCAGCTGATTCGCACCGATATGGAGCAGGGGTTCATAGATTTCAAGAGAATTGGCTGATCAATTCATCAGATGTCAGGTTTAGGAAACATCAATTTCATATACCAAACAGTATATTATGGATTAAAGATAGCTTCCTGAAGTCCGCAAAACGATGATCTTGACGAAAATGCAGTATTTCACCCTGTAATCATTGATGTTGTCTCATTGAAAATATGATATGCATAACACATTAAAATATTTTTTTCCCGCCGAGAAACAAGGCGATAAACTATGTGCTTGAATAATAATATGAGGCAACAATGAATGGAAAAACTTAAATACCTCATAAGCCTAGGGGCTATCTTTCTCTTAATATCGCATATATTTCGGCCTGACCTCGGAATTGATATAACTGCTATCGCTTTGCTTTTAATTACAGCTCTCCCTTTTTCCGGTGCCTTGCTAAAGACCCTAGTCTCCTCTGGTGTAAAAACTCTTGAACTTCCAGGTGGTATCAAAATTGAACTTGCTGAAGTCAAGGCTGCCACTGACAAGGTTATTCGTGGCTGGTCGAACATAGAGCTTCCAACTCTAATGGCTTCTGGAACGGCAACAGTTTCGAAATCTGCAGCTTCTCAAGGTCATATTTCTATTGAAGATCCGATTGCATATATTCGTGAAGTGGCAAACACTGATTCTAATTTAAGCTTAGTTGCCTTTCGTATAGAAATTGAAAAACGAATTCGCAAGATTGCTGAAAACTATAAAATCAGATCACAAGGAACGTCTCTTGGCAAATTGATAAGGGAACTGCAAAATGAACAAATATTGCCACCGCAAGTCTCTGCTGGATTAATGGATTTAGTAGCTCTCGGTAACCGTGCCGCGCATGGGACTGAAGTCGATCCTCATGCAGCAGACTGGATCCTTGATTTTGGAGAATCAATTGTTCTTGAAATGGATAATATTTTAAAAAACCAAAGCTCACATAACAAGGCAAATTCAGTCGACTCGTAAATATCGTGGCTAATTTAGGCCGTTAGTCGAATAAAAATCAAAACGGAGATAAGAAAATAATGACAAAAAAATCAATTCCACCATCAATATCTGCAACAGCCTTTGATTGTCCTCATTGTGGTGCGTATACAACCCAGTATTGGTTAGATGTCTTTGGTGAATATCGCAATAAAAATCAAACGCCACGTATCCCTAACGACGAAATAAAAAAACGGTTTATCGCAGCTCCGGACATATCATCAGAGGATATGAAGATATGGTTGAAATGGTATGACAATATGGGCACAGGTTTAGTATTCCTAGAAAAAAACGAAAGAGGAACCTATGTATACGATGGCGTTAATAATCTTTATTTAAGCAAATGTTATAACTGTAATAAAATAGCTGTTTGGGTGCATGATAATCTTCTGTTTCCAAATGAAAAGCTTGGAATCCATCCAAATCCTGATTTATCTGAAAACATTATACATGATTTTGAGGAAGCTAGAGCGATTCTTGGACTATCCCCTAGAGGCGCAGTTGCTTTATTACGACTATGCGTTCAAAATTTGTGTATACATCTTGGGGAAAAAGGTAAAAATATTGATGATGATATTGCCAGTCTTGTGTCAAAAGGGTTGAACCCTGTCGTTCAAAAGTCATTAGATATTGTTCGCGTAATTGGGAATGAAGCTGTTCATCCTGGCGTATTAGATATAAAGGATGACAGGGATACTGCAAGTCAACTATTAGTTCTTATAAATTCAATTGCCGACCAAATGATTAGTCATCCCAAGCAAGTTGAAGAACTTTATAAGAAATTGCCTGCTGAGAAACGTAAGGCAATCGAAAAAAGAAATGACAAAGCGAAGTCATGACAGAAATACCACTTCAAACAGAATCCATCACTTTTCTTTTTTTTATGAATTGAAGTAGGATTCCACGAAATTTCGGAAAATACCCAGCAGGTATATTAATTGTTAAATGCTGAATTAAAAAATAATGGAGTTGATGCAAATGAAGTTAGAAAACAGAATATTGATCCAACTCACCGAACTAATAGAAGAAGCACCAAAATTTGCGCCGACGATTGAAAGTCAAAAAAATAATTTTGGCCAAATGACGGATGGCAAATTTGATCATGAGCGATACACCATCTGGAACACTAGATGTCTCAACTTGCTTAATCGGATTGAAGATGGCAAAAGTATTCATTTAAAAAAATTCTTAAATGAAGAAGAGAAGAGTAGGAAATATCACAGCATATCTATCAACGTGTTTTATAAGGTTGCAATATTAAAAGCCTTGAAAATTGACATTGAAACAGGTAACTTTTTCAATCAAAGCTTATTATTAAGCGCTGATGTTTTTGGTGATATATTGGAGCAGGCAAAACACTTATTAAGTGAAAACTATAAAGATGCTGCTGCTGTTATGATAGGTGCAGTTTTAGAATCAACCTTAAGGAAATTATGTGAAAAACACCAGCTTCAGTTTTCACCGAAAGATACAATTCACCCTTTAAACAATCTATTAAAAGATAAAGCATACAATCAAATTATACATAAACAAATAATCACTTGGGCTGATTTACGAAACAAAGCAGCACACGGCGAATTTAGTGAGTACGACATTAATCAAGTTTCAGACATGATGAAATGGGTTGAAGAATTTGTGTCGAGTAATCTCCAGTAACTGAAATATAACGAATCAATCCAGCCGATCGCTACGCTCCGGCTGATTTTTTCGTTATGTTGCTGTGATACGTGTGAGGAGGCGTAATCGTGACGCATAGAAAGCGTCTTCGTCGAGTCTTTATTCTTTGTTGCCATTGCCTTCGTAACGTGGCTTTCTATCGAGCAGGCTGGTCTAGGGGCTCGCTTGTTTTACAAGACGATCTGGACAACCGTTAACGGCAACTTCATGGACATTTGCGTGTTGGAGTGGTGCAAGCTTTTTGCCGATCCGCGAGGGAAACACTACTGGCAGAAGGTTGTTTCTGATCCTGGCGTCTTTACCCGTGGACTGCTACAAGAGTTGGGCATATCCGAACAAGAATTTGATACTTACGCCGATGGGGTTCGCGAGTACCGCGACAAGTTCGTTGCCCATCTCGACTCGGAAGAGGTCATGACCCCTCCAGTGCTGAGAGTGCTGAAAAACAGCGTATCGTACCTGTATGACTTTCTACTCGCCCATGAGGATGAGGGTGGTTATTTCATGGACGCGCCCGCAAGGTCGGCAGCATTGTTCTATTCTTCTGTAACCAAACAGGCCAAATTGGTCTATGGAAGACAAAAACCAACATAACAACTGCGTACAGCCAATCGGTGGGAAAGGGCGCCCGCCTCTGGCTGACGCCGGCGTTACACCTTTCAAATCATAATTCACAACGTATAAATTTTTCAAAGTCGTTTGTTTGTAGATACCGTTCTTGTCAAACGAAAGTTGGCTTATAGTTTGGGTCATACTTTTTACCGGATTTCAGGATACCAAATATAATGTGAACCAACTTCCGCATAATTG
>Ga0187864_10000021_pt1 | contig 171206 bp, 155 predicted proteins | sample June2016WEW_11_4_FD_132985 | JGI IMG/M metagenome (GOLD analysis project Ga0187864, IMG submission 132985) | Peatland microbial communities from SPRUCE experiment site at the Marcell Experimental Forest, Minnesota, USA - June2016WEW_11_40 | ecosystem: Environmental > Terrestrial > Soil >... | reverse complement strand
GGAGGGCATGCTTTTCGACCTGGGTTACGCCGACGGAATCACGCCCGTGCTCACAGTTCCCGAACGGCCCGTGCCGGACTGCACACGGGCCGGTTGAAGCAAAGTACGGAACTGCCCGACGCGGGGTGTAGAATGAAGCCGAGGGGTAACGACATCATGAAAACCGCAGAACGAGTTGGCTGGTTGCTGATCGGCGCCGGTATCGGTGCGGGGATTGCCCTCCTTTACGCTCCCGTATCCGGGGAAGAAACCCGAAAGCTGATCCGCCGGAAGGCTGAGGGCGCCAGGGACACCATCGCCGAGGCGGGCGAGCAGGTTCGAGACCGGGTAGTCGAGGCCGGCGAGTCCGTCGCGGAAGCGGCGCGCGGGGTTTATCGCAAGGGCGCAACGATGGCGGCAGGCGCGGCAGGCGTTATCGACGCGGGCCGCCGGGCGGTGAAGAGCTGAGGCGCCCCGATGACCGCAGAAGCCGCGCTTCCCGTCGAGGGCCTGGCCGCCTTCCGGAATGAGCCTTACGCCGACTTCTCGACGCCGGAGAAGCACTCGGCCATGGAAGGCGCGCTGGCGGAAGTTCGCGCCCAGTTCGGCCGCGAGTACGAACTGTCGATCGGCAGCGAGCGCTTCAAGACGGGCGACAAACTGAGGTCTCTGAATCCGTCCCGTCCCGCCGAAATCGTCGGAATTCATCAGAAGGCTACGCCCGAACTGGCGAGCCGGGCGGTCGAAGCGGCCTACGCCTTCTTTCCGGAATGGAGCCGCACGCCGGCGGCCAAGCGCGTGGGCATGTTGATGCGCGCGGCCGCCATCCTGCGCGCGCGCAAGTTGGAATTCGACGCCTGGCTGGTATACGAGGCCGGCAAAACCTGGATCGAGGCCGAGGCCGATGTGTCCGAGGCCATCGACTTCTGCGAATACTACGCGCGCGAAATGCTGCGCCTGTCCGTGCCGCCGAGCCTCGTCCAATTGCCCGGCGAGCGCGACGAGCTGGTTTACGTGCCGCTCGGCGCGGGCGTCGTGATTCCGCCCTGGAATTTCCCGCTCGCGATCCTGGTGGGGATGACCACGGCCGCCCTGGTCACCGGCAACACGGTCATCATGAAGCCCTCGAGCGATACGCCGACGATCGCTGCCAAGTTCGCCGAGGTGCTGCGCGAGGCCGGTTTTCCGGAGCGTTCGTTCTCGTTCCTGGCGGGCACCGGTTCGGTGGTGGGCGATGTCCTGGTCCAGCATCCCAAGACGCGCTTCGTGTCCTTTACCGGATCGAAAGAAGTCGGGCTGCGCATCAACGAGCTGGCGGCGAAACCCCAGCCGGGGCAAAGCTGGATCAAGCGCGTGGTGGTGGAGATGGGCGGCAAGGACGCCATCGTCGTCGACCGCGAGGCGGACCTCGATGCGGCCGTGACGGGCGTGCTCGTTTCCGCCTTCGGCTACCAGGGCCAGAAGTGCTCCGCCTGCTCGCGCGCCATCGTGGATGCAGCGGTCTACGACGAGTTTCTGAAGAGACTCGGCGGCAAGGTGGAAGCGATCAAGGTCGGTCCCTCCGACGACCCGGCCAACTACATGGGGCCGGTCATCAACGAGCGTGCACGGCAGTCGATCCTCCGCTATATCGAGATCGGCAAAGGCGAAGGCCGGCTGATCGCGGGCGGCGGGCCGGCGGAAGGCGACGGCTATTTCGTCCGGCCGACCGTGATTGCCGACGTGTCCAGGGACGCGGTCCTTTTCAGGGAAGAGATCTTCGGCCCCGTGCTGGCAGTCACGCGGGCGAAGGACTTCGATGAGGCGCTCGAACTGGCCAACGCGACCGAGTATGGGCTGACGGGTGCGGTCTACACGCAAAACCGCGACAAGATTCGCCGCGCCGCCGCCGAATTCTTCGCCGGCAACCTCTACTTCAATCGCAAGTGCACCGGCGCCATGGTCGGCGCCCATCCGTTCGGCGGCTTCAACATGTCCGGCACGGACTCGAAAGCCGGCGGGCCGGACTACCTGCTGCTCTTCCTCCAGGCGAAGGCCATCGCCGAGAAAGTGAGCTGAGGGCGCAGTGCTTCACCGGCGCGACTTGTCGCTCGTGCCGCGAGGTTCCGGCGCGCGCGGCGGCGGGGCGGGCCGAGCCATCTCGCTGCGGCTGGCCTGACCGCGCTGGCTCGCGGCCTGCGGCTCGAATGGTCCCCGGTTTTCGCCGAACGCTTCGTTGTGGGACGGCTGAAACTGCGGAATTGGCATCTGGGTCACCCGCTCCGGCATGTGGGTCTCTCCCGCCGGTGGTTGAGACGCGGCTGCGGGCGGAGACTGCTCGATACCGCGAAACGCGCCTATCCGCGGGTCGCGGGTATCCATATTGCGCTGGATGATTCTGTTCCCTTCCGCAGCGCCGCCCGCTTCCGCACGGCTGAACGTCACATCGCGGTGAACGCCGGAGTATCGGTCCAGAGCAGCGCGATTGGGCTTCAGGCCCAGAACGGCCCGGCCGGTCGCGATCTGCCCAAAGCGCGCATCGACGTAGACTGGGCTCAGTTGAATATGCGACTGGGCGCGGAGCACCCAGCGCGGTCCGTGGTCCCAGCCGTGATAGAAGATCTTGCGATGGCGCCAGTCGAAGTCGCGATTCAGCCAGACGCCGATGGGGCGGGCCGGGCCGAACGTGACCAGACCGGTCCCCGGCGCGCCTCCGCTGCCGAAGTACACCACGTCCGGGTCATAGACCGGCACGTAGATGGAGTCGTCATCAGCAGGCCAGATCTCGATCGCGCCGTCGTCATCCGCCACCTCCTGTTGCGGCCCCGTCTCGAGGTTGCCCACCGCGCGAGCCTCGGCGCGGAGGCGCTGGATGGCGGCCATGACGTCCTCCGGCTGCCAGGCATAGGCTTGGCCGACGGCGACCGCCCAGTCGAGCGAGTCGGCCATCCAGGAAAGGACTTCGGGATAGTGGGCAACGGCCTTGACGCTGACGTCCCAGGGCTCGGCGTCAATGCCTGCCGGATCGGGACTCGCGCGCAAGAACCGAGCCGCTTGGTCGATCTCATCCGGGTATGTGGCGGCCACCAGCAACTGCGCCAGCAGCGGATCGGGATACAGGGCTACGGGAGCGAGCAGATTGTCGAGTTGGTCTGGCGAGAAGGCACTTTCCGCGGTCTGGTCCTGGCATTCGAGGAGCGGCGCGCAGACCGTCACGCAAAACAAAAGCGCCAAGGCTTTGCACATTACCCACAGCCTCCTACAATCCGATGACGATCGCTCGCGGCCGGCAGGTTACACGACAGACCGGAGGCTCTTCCACGTTACAGCGTCTTCTGGGCGGCTTCCTCGATCTCGGTGTCGGCGAGCGGCTTGCTTCGCGCGACGCTGAAATGGCGTACGTTGTTCAGCGAGAATAGCGGCGCTTCCGCCACGTGCGGCGTCTTGATGCGGAAAAAATCCGCGCCGTCGACGTCGCGGAGAACCGCGAATGGCCGCAGGTCCGGCTGCATGGTCTCGATTTCGACGGTGCGCACCTCGATGCCTTTCGCGTGGCGGATGAAGAAGCCGTGCGAAGGCATGCTGCCGAACATGTTTGGTTCGGGATAGCCGGTTTCCTTCTCGGGCGGGTCGAGGGCGGCGTCTTCCCGCGTGCCGCCGCCCTGGTGCTGGATGTACACGTCGTGGATCTTGACGTTCTCGATCGGATGGCCGGGCACGCCGCTGACGATCGAACCGAACCGCGACACCGAGTTGGAGCAGACGATGTTGCCGATCATGACGCGCCGCATCACGCCGACCGGAGCGTCGGCGGGGCCGCGCATGCGCCTGCCCAATCGCAGGAATATGGGAGCGCTGCTGATATCCCGCATGGTGATGTTGCTGACAGCGATGTCCTCGACCTGGGCGCCGTCCACGCTCTCGATAGCCAGTCCCTGGCAGCCATCGAAGACGCAGTTCGTAACCGCGATATTGATGAAGCCGCCGTTCGATTCGGTGCCGAACTTGATGCGTCCCGTGCGAGGAACGCGGGTACCGGCGGGGAAGCGCCTGAACGTGGCGTCGAGTAGCGCGCCCTCTTCGAAGCTGCCGCTCACCAGGCAGTTCGCGATGGTGACCATCTCGGTGGCGCGTGCGAAGCCGAGACCATAACAGCTCTTCAAGCAGATCCCGTCGTCCCAGGGCGAGTTGACGCTGCAGTTCGAGACGCGCACGTTGCGGCAGCAGTCGATGTCCATGCCGTCGCGGTTGGTATCGATCGTGACGTTGTCGATGGTGAGGTTGTCCACACCCGTGGCCAGAATCCCGAAGTGGCCGCCGTGAAGGATCGAAAAATCACGCAGCGTGACGTTACGGCAATTCTTGAGGCTGATGGTTTTATTGCCTACGCCCGGCTGCTCGGCTTTAGGGCCGGCGCCCCAGCCCCGGCTCAAGCCTTTGCCCCAGAGGAGGCCGGGGCCGAAGATGGAGATGTCCTCGAGGCCCTCGCCGTAGATCAGGCTGTTGCGCCAGTGGCTGTGGCCGAAGTCCTGATACTTGTCCCACGGATTCGGCTCGGCCAGATCGTACCCCGGAGCCGCCGGAGCGCCTGGAGCCGGCGAATCGGCGGCGACGATGGTGGCGCCCTGGTCGAGATGCAGAGCAACCTTGCTCTGCAGGTGGATGGTGTAACAGAGGTAGGTGCCGGCCGCGAGGAACACGGTCCCGCCGCCGGCCGCGGCCGCCGCATCGATGGCCCGGTCGATAGCCGCCGTGTCGGGCGTCTTGCCGTCACCCTTGGCGCCGAAGGACTTCACGTCCAGGGCCCCCGCGAGTGGAAGCGCGAGAGAGCCGGCCGCAAAGCCTGCGCCCTTGAGGAAGTACCGCCGTGAGTTGTGATCAGGCATGGTCGCGAATCCCATTCCATTGTAGACTCCAACCTGCGAGGGTCGAGTAGGGTGCAAGCGATGCTAAACCGTGCGCTGCCTACTTTGCTGGCGGCGCTCCTGGCCTGCCAGAGTCGCCGCACGGCCGGTTGACGGTGCGGAACAAATACGGGACCACCGTGATGGACCGCATTGCGCGCGAGACCGGGGCTTTGCACTTCGAGGCGCGGCAGGGGGACCTGGGAAGGCACTTCGAGGAAATAGGCGACGTGTTGCGCTCTTCCTATGAGCTGGCCTATCGCTCCACCAATCCCCTGCGGGACGGCACCTTCCGCAAGATCGCGATCCGCGCGAAGGAGCCGGGGCTGGCGGTGCGCGCCAAGACGAGGTATTTCGCCCGATAGGCGGGCCGGTAAACGCGGGCTAAGATAGTGGGACAGGCATCTTGCTTAGGTGAAGGGAGACTTGTGTACAGGACCATTCTTGCCGCCGTTCTGGCGGTCTGCGGATTGGCGGCGGCGCCACCATCGGTGCCCTACGTATGGAAGAACGTGCAGATGGTGGGCGGCGGGTTCGTCGACGGCATCGTTTTTCATCCCACCGCCAAGGGAGTGCGCTACGCGCGCACGGACATGGGCGGCGCGTACCGTTGGAATGATGGCAGCAAGCGCTGGGAGCCGATCTTGGATTGGGTGCCGTACGAAGACCTCAACCTGATGGGCATCGAGAGCATCGCCGTCGATCCCAACGATCCCGACCGCGTGTACCTCTCCTGCGGCACCTACACGAATGAGAAGACGCCTAACGGCGCCATTCTGCGCTCCAGTGACCGCGGCCAGACGTTCCAGCGCACCAACGTGCCATTCAAGATGGGCGGCAACGAGAACGGCCGCGGCAATGGCGAGCGGATGAGGGTCGATCCGAATGACGGCAACATCCTCTACCTCGGCACGCGCCAGGCCGGCCTGTGGAGAAGCACGGACCGCGGCGTGACCTGGACCAGAGTCGAGAGCTTCCCCGACGTCGCCGAAGCGGGCCCGCCTCCCAAGCCACAGGAATGGTGGAAGCGCCCCAACGGCGTGGTGTTCGTGGTTTTCGGTCCGCGCAGCGGGTCGCGCGGCAAAGCCAGCTCCACGATTTACGCCGGCGCATCGCTGATGGGAACGAACAACCTGTTCCGCAGCACCGATGGCGGCCGGAGCTGGCAGCCGGTCGCGGGCCAGCCAACCCAATACCAGCCGCTCCGCGCCGCGCTGGCGTCCGACGGAATGCTCTACATCACCTACGGCAGCGATCCCGGCCCCTGGAGGATGACGAACGGAGGGCTATGGAAGCTCGACACCCGCACCGGCGCGTGGACCGACATCACGCCCGACAAGCCCACCGCCGCCAGACCGTTCGGCTACGCCGGGGTGTCCGTAGACGCACATCATCCCCAGGCCCTCATCGTCAGCTCGTTCTACCGCCCGGGCGGCGAAGAAATCTTCCGCAGCACCGACGGCGGCCGTACCTGGAAGCCGGTATTCGCGGGCGGCGGCACTTACGACTTTTCGCTCGCGCCCTACGTCGCCCGCACACCGATTCACTGGCTGTTCGACATCGAAATCGATCAGGCCAATCCCGATCACGCCATGTTCACCACCGGCTACGGCGGGTATGAGACCTTCGATCTGACTGGCCTCGATTCCGGCAAGCCGACCAAGTGGAGCGTCATGAGCACGGGTATCGAGGAGACGGTCGCTCTCGATCTGCTGAGCCCTCCCCAGGGCGCGCACCTGCTCACTGCGATCGGCGACTACGGGGGATTCGTGCACTGGGACCTCGACAAGCCCGCCCCGGAAGGCAACTACGATCATCCCCACTTCGGCAACACCAGCGGCCTGGCCTGCGCCGAGAACAGGCCCGAGATCATTGTCCGCGTGGGCAGGGCCTCTGGCAATCGGGGCGGCGGTAACATCGGTTACTCACTCGATGGCGGCAAGACCTGGCAGCCCCCGGCTTCGACGCCACAGCGGAACAGCATGCTGGGAGACATCGGGGTGTCGTCCGATGGAGCCACCTGGGTCTGGACGCCGGAGCACAGCGCAGTCAGCTTCACCCGGGACCGCGGCGCCACCTGGACCGAGTCGCAGGGGATCCCGGGCGGCACGCGCGTCATTGCCGACCGCGTCAATCCACTCAAGTTTTACGGGATCGCGTTGTTCGACGGGAAGTTGTTCACGAGCACCGACGGTGCGGCGACTTTCACCGAGCGGCCCCTGAGCCTGCCCGATGGCCTGCCGCAGCGCGGCGGCAACCGCGGAGACGATCGCGGCGGGCAGGACCGTGTCTACGCCACTCCGGGCAGAGAAGGAGATCTGTGGGTGGCGGCGTTCAATGGGCTCTACCACTCGATCGATGCCGGCGCGGCCTTCGTGCGCCTGGGCGGCGTCCAGGAGATCCACGCCTTCGGCTTTGGCAAAGGGGCGCCGGGCGCCGCCTACCCGGCGCTGTATCTGATCGGCGTGGTCGAGGGCGTGCGGGGCATCTTCCGGTCCGACGACACGGCGCGCGGCTGGGTCCGCATCAACGACGACCGGCACCAATGGGGACTGCTGCTGCAAATCACCGGCGATCCCAAACGATACGGCCGCGTCTACGTCGGCACGCACGGCCGGGGAACGCTCTACGGCGACCCGCGCTAGAGAGGACGGTAGCTTGTGGGGCCCGTTACGCGCTTATCTTGCGACCGCGGCCTCGGGCCGTCGCTCGTTGGACGCGGGACCCAGCGTGAACGTCCCGGCCGCAGTCAAGTTGCGCGACGAGTTGCCCACATACACCGTGTAAGTGCCCGGGGCGTTCAGCCAACTGCTCGAAGTGGTGTCCCAGTAAGACAGAGGATGGGCGGAGGAACCCGCGGCCACGCTGATGGTCACGCTCTGCTGCTGGTTGGGCTGCATCAGGACCTTCTGCCATCCCACCAGCCGCACGGGTGGCTCTCCGCTGCCCGGCGGTAATCCCAGGTACACTTGCGCGACTTCCGCGCCCGCGAGGGTCCCGGTATTCTGCACGTTGAAGCTCACTTGGAAACCCAGCGTGGCGGGCGAGAGGTCCGGCACGAGCGCCAGGTTCGAGATCGAGAACGTGGTGTAGGAAAGCCCGAATCCGAACGGAAACAGCACGGGCAGGCTCCGCGAATCGTACCACTTGTATCCGACGTTGAGCCCTTCTATCGTGCAGTCCACGTCGAAGGGCGCGGTGGAATTCGGATCGGCCGGAGCCGGGATGACGGGGCGCGGGAGATCGGCCACGCTGGCCGGAAACGTAATGGGCAACTTGCCGGAAGGGTTGACGGCGCCAAAGAGGATATTGGCTATGGCCTCGGCGCCGCGCTGGCCCGGAAACCAGGCCTCGAGCACGGCGTTGACGCTATCGAGCCAGGGCATCGCCTGGGCGCCGCCGGATTCCACCACCACGATGGTGTGCGGATTGGCGGCCGCGACCGCACTCACCAGCGCATCCTGATTTCCGGTCAGATTGAGGTCCGGCAGGTCCATGCCCTCGCTCGTCCAGACCGCCACGAACACGATGGCCACCGTCGAGGCCTGGGCCAGGGCGGCCGCCGTGGTGAGATTGGTCCCGTCGTTGAACTGCACGTTGGCGTTGGGCGCCATGGCCTTGATCGTGGCCAGAGGCGAGGAGGGATCCCAGATGACCGAACCCCAGCCCGGCGGGTTGGGCGCCGCGGTCTGAATGGCGGCTCCGCCGATTGGCATCACTTGCGCCGAGCCGCCGCCCGAGAGCACTCCCACATCGGCGTGCAGTCCGATTACAGCGATCGAAGAGATCTGCGAAGCGTTAAGAGGGAGCTGCCCGCCGGCGTTTTTCAACAGGACGGCCCCCTGCTCCTCGACCGTCTGCGCGATAGCCGCGTCGCCGACTGTATCGATAGGCCCAGCCACCACGGGATTGCCGAAGAGCCCTACGGCGGCGATGGCGCGCAGGATCCGGTGCACCATGTCGTCCAGGCGCGATTGCGGCATGTCGCCGTTCTGGACCGCCAGCGCGAGGGGTTCGTCCTCCCCGTTCGCAAAGTAGCCCCCGTCCGGCTGCTCCTGGTCAAGCCCTGACAGGGCCGCGGCAACGGAGCTGTGCGTCGCGTACCAATCCGACATCACGAAGCCCGGGAATCCCCAGTCGCCCTTGAGAATGTCGTTGAGGAGGTGATCGTTCTGGCACGAATAGACGCCATTCACCAGGTTGTAGGAACACATCACAGACTGCACGTTGGCAGTCTTGAGGCCGATCTCGAAGGCCAGCAGATCGCTCTCGCGCATCGAGCGCTCGTCGATGAGAACATTCGCCGTGGTGCGGCTGGTCTCCTGGTCGTTGAGCGCGTAATGCTTCATACCGGCAATGATGTGCTGGTCCTGGATGCCGCTGTCGTGAGCGGCGGCGATGCTGCCCGCCAGGAGAGGATCCTCGCCTTTCGTTTCGAACGTGCGGCCGTCGCGCGGTTCACGACCGATGAGGTTGGTGTTGCCGCCCAGGTTGATGTTGACCCCATGGGCGCGCATCTCTTTGCCGATGACCGTGCCGTACTGGTAGGCGAGGTTCAGATCCCAAGAGGCGGCGCTGGCAATCGAGGAAGGCAGCGCCGTGGACTGTCCTACGCCGGAAGCGACGCCCACGCTCCCGTCTTCAAAGTGGAGGTCCGGAACACCAAGCTGAGGTATGCCCGGAATCCAGCCTCCCTCGCCGAGCGGCCCGGGGTTGTATGCCGTCAGGGCGCCGTGAACGAGCTGGATTTTCTCTGCCAGTGTCATCTGCCCGAGCAGGACGGCGGCGGCCTGGTCCGGGTCCGCCGGCAAGGGGGTGGGAGTTGGAGTTGGGGTCGGAGTGGGCGTCGCCGCAATCGAGACGCCCCCGCTGGCACAACCCACCGCTGCAAGTAAACAAACGAAGAGGAGAGCTAGGAGTAACAGGCGCATTGAAATCCTCCGGACGCTCCAGCATACACCCGGAACCGGGTTAGCGAACGTCCCGCGTCCCGTTACGCCCGGTTACGAACTGTGACTGTTACGGAGAGGTCGCCCACCCGTGCAGAACCACCGGCTTTTTCTGCGGAGGGCCCTCGACCGCAACGGGATGGTCGCGGCTCAGCACCGGGCGGCGGTACAATTGCACCTTAGTCTGCCGAAATCAAATGACACCCCAATCCCCCTCGACGCCCAACGTCTCTGCAAAGCCCAAGCGCAACCCGAAGGCTCCGCGCCAGCCGCTTCCCGTGGTCGACCCGGCCATTCGGGCCACCAACTGCGAGGAGGTGGCGCTGGGCTTTGGCCAGGAACAGGCCCTTATCGAGGCGTTGCGGTGCCTGAACTGCCGCGATCCGAAATGCGTGGACGCCTGCCCGCTGCACATCGACATGAAAAGCGTCATCGCACTCATGGCGGCTGGGGATTTTGGCGCAGCCTTCGAGAAGATCAGCGGGTACACTCCCTTTCCCGGCATCTGCGGGCGGGTGTGCCAGCACGAGCTGTTCTGCGAAAAGGACTGCCTGCTCGGAAGCCCGAAGACCAAGCTCGAACCGGTGGCCATCGGCTCTCTGGAACGGTTCCTGGCGGACTACGCCAGCCGGAACGGCGACGCGCGCCTGCCGTCCGTAGCGCCGTCCAACGGCCTCAAAGTGGCGCTAGTCGGCAGCGGCCCGGCGTCCCTGATCGCCGCCTTCGACTTGGTGCGCCGCGGATACCGCGTCACGATTTTCGAGGCGCTGCACAAGCTGGGCGGCGTGCTGGCCTACGGCATCCCGCCCTTCCGTTTGCCGCGCGATATCATCAACGGCGAACTCGAGCGGCTGGCCGCCCTGGGCGTCGAGTTCCGCACGGATTTCATCGTGGGCAAGACCGCTACCGTGGACGAGCTGTTCGCCGACGGCTACGCCGCGGTGTTCGTGGGCACGGGCGCCGGTCTGCCGCACCTGATGGGCATCCCCGGCGAGAACCTGATCGGCGTCTACACCGCCAACGAATTCCTTACGCGCATCAACCTGATGCAGGCCTACGAATTCCCGGCCAGCGATACGCCGGTGCGTGTGGGCAAGCGCACCATCGTGGTGGGTGGCGGCAACTCCGCCATGGACGCCGCGCGCTGGGCCAAGCGCATGGGCAGCGAGAGCATCATCCTGTTCCGCCGCGGGCGGGCCGAGCTGCGGGCCCGCCTGGAGGAAATCGAGCACGCCGAAGAAGAAGGCGTGAAGTTCGAGTACCTGGCCGCGCCGGTGCGCCTGTTCGGCGACGAGAACGGCGTCCTGCGAGAGGTCGAGTGCATCCGCATGGAACTCGGCGAGGTGGACGAATCCGGGCGGCGGTCGCCGGTCCCGATGCCCGGCTCGGAGTACCGCGTTCCGGTGGATACGCTGGTCATGGCCATCGGGCAGAGTCCCAATCCCACCGTGCAGCGGTCGACGCCGCAGTTGATCACCAAGCGCGGCAAGATCGTCATCGATCAGGCGGGCAAGACGAGTATGGATAATGTCTTTGCCGGCGGCGACGTGGTGCGCGGCGGCGCCACCGTGATTCTGGCCATGAAGGACGGCCGGGCCGCGGCCGCCGCCATCGACGCCGCGCTCCGGACCACCGAGCCGCCCGCCGCCACCAACGGCCGCGCGCCCATCGGAGCCGCGGGTCACCGCATCGTGTCGAAGATCATGCTTACGCCGGAAATCGCGCGGCTCGAAATCGAAGCGCCGGAGATCGCGGCCCACTGGAAGCCGGGACAGTTCATCATCCTGCGCCCGACTGCCGAGAGCGAGCGCATCCCGCTCACGCTGGTGGATGGCGACGCCGCGCGCGGCACCATCCAGCTCGTGGTCCAGGCGCTGGGCAAGACCTCGGGCCAGACCACCGCGCTCGAAGGCGGCGCGGTGATTCCCGACCTGCTCGGCCCGCTCGGCCTGCCCGCCACCATCGAGAAGGTGGGCACGGTGCTGTGCGTAGCCGGAGGTGTGGGAACGGCCGAGCTGCTGCCGGTGGCGCGCGCCTTCCGCCAGGCGGGCAACCACGTGGTGGCGCTCGCCGGCGCCCGCTCGACGGCGCACATCATCCTGGACGCGGACCTGCGCGCCGCGGCCGACGAGGTCTACTGGGCCACCGACGACGGCTCCGGCGAATTTCACGGCAACGTGGTGGATCTGATGCGCTGGTGGGTGCGCGAGCACGGCGCCATGCCGCAAGCGGCTCACGTGATCGGCCCCATTCCCATGATGCGCGCCGCCGCGGAGCTCACGCGCGAGTGGGGCGTGAAGACCTTCGCTAGCGTCAACCCGATCATGGTGGATGGCACCGGCATGTGCGGCGGCTGCCGCCTCACGGTGGGCGGCAAGGTGGTCTTCGCCTGCGTCGACGGCCCCGAGTTCGACGCACACCAGGTGGACTTCACCGAGCTCATCCGCCGCAACCGCGCGTACGTGGAGCAGGAGCGCCTGGTGCTGGAGCGGCACCTGTGCCGGATCGGCCTCAACGGGCGCTGAGGCGCTCGCCCAGCCGGCCGAAGATACGGGCCAGACAGGGGCCCGCCGCCGCAACACGCTTGCAACTCGCATTTGACGGGCCTCTGAGCTAGCGTGGGAGGTGAATGAGCGCCTCCGCCGACGCCTCCCGGGAACGCGAGAAACGCTGGGCCGCCACCAGCTCGGTCGTGGCCGCGGTCGGCCTCACCGCGTTCAAAATCGTCATCGGCATCGCCACCGGAAGCCTCGGCATCCTGGCCGAGGCGGCGCACTCGGGCCTGGACCTGGTCTCGTCGCTGATGACCCTGTTCGCCGTGCGGATTTCTGGGAAGCCGGCCGACACCCAACACCTATACGGCCACGGCAAAGTGGAGAACCTCTCGGCTTTGTTCGAGACGCTGCTCCTGCTCGTCACCTGCGTCTGGATCATCTGGGGCGCAATTCACCGCCTGGTCGCGCATCGCCTGGAGATTGAAGTGACGCTCTGGTCGTTCGCGGTCATGGCGACCTCGATCATGGTGGATGCGTCGCGCTCCCGCGTGCTCTACCGTGCGGCGCGCAAATACCACAGCGACGCGCTCGAGGCCGACGCGCTGCACTTCCGCACGGACATCTGGAGCTCGTCGGTGGTCATCCTCGGCCTGGCCTGCGTGAAGCTCGGCGAGTGGGCGCCCGCGGCCGGCTTCCTGCGCTACTCGGATGCCGTGGCCGCGATTGCCGTGGCGCTGATCGTCGTGCAGGTGAGTGTGAAACTGGGCGTGCGGACGGTGCAGGCGCTGGTTGATACGGCGCCGGCCGGCGCGGACCAGAGGATCGTCGCCGCGGTCGAGGCGCTGCCCGGCGTGACCAACTGCCACCACGTGCGCGTGCGCTACTCCGGCTCGCGGCCGTTCGTCGACGTTCACGTGCTGCTCGAAGGGAGCCAGACGCTACGTGAAGCTCACGATCTGACCGAGCAGATCGAGCGCGCCATCGAGGAGATCCTGCCCGAGGCCGACGTCACCGTTCACCCCGAGCCGCGCGCCCCGGGCGGCGCCGCGTAGCCGCCCGCACTTTTTCCATCGCGCCTTCGCTTTTTGGTTGACAAAACTTTCCACGGGAACTTACACTGGCGTTAGGCGTTGGGTTGCCAGAGTTCGGCGGCTCCACGCTGTGGATCCTCGGTAGGCGAGGCGTCCGCGCGGCACATAAGCCACTGCCCTAAGGCGTCGAAAGAGGCTTGAAGGGTAGACCAGGAACTCCCGGGTTAAGGGTTTTCCTAAGGTGGCTGAGGTCTTTGAGGCCTCTCACGGCGCGCGGTGCTGAAGCTTGAACCAGTGGGGGAATCCGTCCGCGAGAGTGGGCCATTTCTCCGCTTGGGGAGAAGTGGCTTTTTCTTCTTCCCAGCGCTTCGATTTCGCCTCCAGAAAGGTATATGGTACCCGAAAACGACGACAAGCCTCCCGCGGCGGGCGGCTCAGTTTTGTGGAAGACACGGTCGGGACCGCGTAGCTGCTAGATCCTTCCTAGCGCTTCGCCCTCCGCTTCTTCCACATGGCATTCGGTGGTGAACGCGGAGGGTCGAAGATCCTTTTCACTTCGACATCTCCGTTCGATGTGTAGCGCACCGCTCCGGAAGTGATGCGTTCCGCCGTGCCGTGCGCGGCGCGGGCCAACACTTCTCCGAAGCGGGAGTGTTCGTTGTGTCTGGCATCAACGTTGAGGAGATGTTCCGATGATGAAAGAGATCATCCGCTGTCCTGGGGTGGCGCTGGCCAGCCCGGATCTGTCCCGCCCTGGGGACAGCAGAGGAGGCCATGCGTCATGAACGTCCTCTCCAAGCTGTACTACCGGTACAAGAAGCTGTGGAAGATGCTGCGGCTGTATCTGCTGATCGCCGGCCCGGGCATCATCGTCATGGTGGCCGACAACGACGCCGGCGGCATCACCACCTACACAGCGACGGGCGCCCAGTACGGATTTCATCTGATCTGGTTTCTTGTCCTGCTCGGCCCGGTGGCCTACTACGTTCAGGAAATGACCGTGAGGCTGGGCGCCGTCACCAAGCGCGGCCACGCCGAAGCGATTTTCCATGCCTTTGGAGCGTTCTGGGGATGGTTCTCGCTACTCGACCTGGTGCTGACGGATTGGCTGACGATGATCACCGAGTTCATCGGCATGACCGCGGCTCTAAGGATTTTCGGCGTGCCGGCATGGGTGACCGTGATCGGGGCCTGCCTCGTCATGGTTTGGATGGTTCTTCAGGGGCGCTACTGGACCTGGGAGAAACTGGCCTTGGTGTTCTGCGGCCTCAACCTGATCTATATCCCGGCGGCTTTCCTGATCAATCCGCCGATGCATGAGGTCGTGCACGGCCTGATTCCACATTTCCCGCCCGGAGGGTTTACCAATGAGCTGTTTTTCCTGCTGATGGCCAACATCGGAACCACCATCGCGCCCTGGATGATCTTCTTCCAGCAGAGCGCCGTGGTGGACAAAGGTCTCCAGGAGAAAGACATGCTGGGGGGGCAGGTGGACACCGCCATTGGCTCCGTGCTGACCGTCGTGGTAGCCATCTTCTGCATCATCCTGACGGCGACGCTGTTACCCGGCCAGAACATCAACGACGCCGCGGTGGCGGCCAGCAAGTTCATGGGGATCAACAAACACCTGGGGGCGTGCCTGGCGATCGGGCTCTTCGACGCCGGATTCCTGGGTGCGATCTGCATCTCGCTGGCCAGTTCGTGGGCCTTTGGTGAAGTCTTCGGCTGGGCTCACTCCCTGAACCACAAGTTGAAGGAAGCGCCGTGGTTTTACGCGTACTACATGTTCGTTCTCGCGCTCGCGGGGACCGTGGTGCTGATTCCCGGCGCGCCTTTGGTGCTCATTACTCTGTTCGTCCAAGTCATTGCCGTGACTTTGCTGCCGGCGGCGCTGGTGTTTCTCATCCTGCTGCTGAACGACGAAGAAACCATGGGCCAGTACAAGAACACGCTGTTCCAGAACGTGGCGAACATCGGCATCACCGCGATGATCATCATCGTCTCGACGCTGTACGGCATCAGCGCGCTGTTTCCGAATCTTCTGAAATGACGGAGCTGGAGGAAGAATCATGGTCGTGACATTTTTCAGAAACACGGTTCACACGGTCCGGGCGATCAACCAGAAATACGCGACCCCGCACCTGAAGACCACACGTCTGGTCAGAATCTGTCTGGGGCTGCTGCGTGGCTATCTGGTGCTGCTGATCGCGATTCTGGTGTTCAAGTTCATTCATTCACTCTAGGAGGAGGTGACCCGTGAACGGAGCAACAAAGAGCCCCATCGAGGAAACGTTCTTCCTGTCCCAGCTCATCGGGGCGCGCGCCTACATCAAGAGCCGCAAGATCGGCAAGGTCGGCGACATTGTGGCGGTGGACCAGGGCAAGGTAGCGGAAGTCACCCACTTCCAGATCACTCGTCCGTTCGGCGACCCCTCGATACTGGTTCCGATCGCGCAGGTCCGGTCTGTCAGCCCTCGCGAGGTCGTGCTGGATGTCGACAAGCCCGAGACGTACGTGCGGGCCCTCGCGCCGGAGGAGGTGCTCTTGAAGGACTACCTCCTGGACAAGAAGGTCCTGGACATGGACGACCGCGAGGTCGAGGTGGTGTACGACATCCGCCTGGCTCGGACCGGCGCCAAGCTCTACGTTGCCGACGTCGACATTGGCCGCTACGGCTTGTTGTGCCGCGTGGGACTGAGAGCCGTCGCCAACTACCTGTACCGGCGTCGTGGCGAGTCGGAGAAGAGGCTCATTCCGTGGTCGTACGTTCAGCCCTTGCCGTCCCAACTGAGCACCCTGCACGGCCACGTGAAGCTGAGCGTTCTGAAGGAGACGCTGTCCGACATCCACCCCGTGGACCTGGCCGACATCATCGAGGAACTGGACAGCTCACAGCGGGTGGTCGTGATGGAGGGCCTCGATACGGAACATGCCTCCGACACCCTGGAGGAGATCGACCCGGCTGTCCAGCGCGACGTCGTGTTCTCGTTGAGCAAGGAGCGGGTGGCGCAACTGATCGGCGACATGACCCCCGGCCAGGCCGCCGATATTGTGTCCGTCCTGCCGGGCGACCAGAAGCGGGCCATCCTACGGCTACTCGAGCCCACGATGGTTACGAAGATCGAAGAAATCATGGAGCAGCAGGACACCACGATCCTGAACTTCGCCACACCCAACTTCTTTAAGTGCCCGCCTGAGATGACCATCAAGCAGGCGCGGGCACGGTTCCGCCAGGACGCCCAGTCAATGGATGTGGTGATGTACTTCTACATCGTCGACGAGTCGGACAGACTCTTGGGTGTCATTGACATCAAGGATATGTTCGCAGCTGAGGACGACGTCCCGCTGAAGGACCTCATGGTAGAGAACGTCATCGCCCTCAACGCGGACGGCACCATGAAGCAGGCCTCGGACATGTTCCTTCGATACGGGTTCCGGGCGCTACCCATTACCCGTGAGAGCGACGTCATTCTCGGTGTTGTGCCCTATCGCGACGTCATGAACCTCAAGCACAAAATCCTGGAGTGAACATAAGTATGGCGGCGTGGCACATTTTTCGTCCTGCCGGCGAGTCTGCTCCGAGCTTGCATTGGGAACGATACACATCAGATGCAAACCGTCGAGGCAGGAGAACGACTATGACGGATGAAATCGAGCGCCTCCGGAGAAAGGCGGCCGAACTGGTCGAACGGGCCGCCCGTCGCGATACGCCGTTATCGCCCGCGGAGGATGCCGAGATCCTGGCCCTGCTTAGACGGGCTCGGGAGTTGGAAAGCCGCGACCAGCAGGACAAGCAGACGCACCGCCCGACCACTTGACCGGAAAGGGATCCCACGTCCATGCTCGTCACTGACTTCCTCGTACGCCGGTTCACGGCGCTGATTCTCGGCGCGATTGTCGGCTTGGAGCGCCAATGGCGGCAGCGCATGGCCGGCACAAGGACGACCGCCTTGGTGGCCGCCGGCGCCTGCGCTTTCGTGATGTGCGCCTTTCTCGTTCGGGACACCTCCCGGAGCGAGGCGCAGATTGTCTCTTACGTTGTCTCGGGGGTTGGATTACTGGGTGCGGGCGTCTGATGGCGCTTTATCATGTGGCCGACCTGGCGGGCGTGCTTGCGAAGCACGCGCACGGAGGGCGACTATGCAAGATGAGGCTGGATTAACACGTGAACCGTTTTGTAACATTCATCGCCTGGAGCTTCCTGTCCCTGCCGCTCGTGCTGCACGGACAGGAAGCCTCGGATCAGCCTCAGCCCGCGGCGGAGACGTGGTGGAGCATTCACTTCCAGGCGACCTCCATCGGACAGCACCACGGCAGCTTCCCTGCCCTCTATAGCGGGCCGAATAGCCTGCCCGACCATCCCGAGAGCAGAGTCTCGCTGACCGCCACCGTGTTTCTGGCGGCGCACTTTGGTCGCTGGGCATTCGTCGTCAATCCCGAGGACGCCGGCGGCGAGGGGTTCGGCGGCGTCACCGGCATTGCGGGCTTTACGAACGGAGAGATGCCGCGAGTCCAGAAGGCCACGCCGACGCTCTACTTGGCTCGCGCGTACGCAAGTTACACCATTCCGTTCGGCTCGGAAACCGAGCATGTGGAAGATGGCCCCAACCAGGTTGCCGGCCGCCAGCCCGTCTCGCGCCTGACGCTGACCGGCGGTAAGTTCGCTTTGACGGACTATTTCGACGTCAACACTTACAGCAACGATCCCCGCGAGCAGTTCATGAACTGGGCCATCATGTACAACGGCGCCTGGGACTACCCTGCCGACACCCGCGGCTACACAGTCGGCGTTCTCGCCGAGCTGGCGATGCCCCACTGGTCGCTACGCGCGGCGAACGCCCTCATGTCCACGGTAGCCAACGGACCCATTCTAGACACCCGCATCGCGGAGAACCGCGGCAACGTGGTCGAGTGGGAAGGCCGCTACAGTCCCAACGGCCAGCCCGGCGTCTTCCGCGTGCTCGGGTTCGCCAACACCTTCGACGGCGGGACCTTCCGCGAAGCCATGCTCGCAAATGGCACAACCGATTTTGCGGCCACGCGCCGCAACGGCACGCTGAAATACGGCTTCGGGCTGAACCTGGAGCAGGCGATCACGCACGACGTCGGGGTCTTCGCGCGCTACGGCTGGTCGGACGGAAAGACCGAGGACTTCGAATTCAGCCAGATCGATCGCTCGATCAGCGGCGGCATATCGGTCGGCGGCTCACGCTGGCGGCGCAAGGCGGACCGCGCGGGCGTGGCGGCGGTGCGGAACTACCTGTCGGGCGACCAGCGCAGCTTTCTCGCCGCCGGAGGCCTCGGCTTCATCATCGGCGACGGCCGCCTCAACTACCGGCCCGAGTCCATCGTCGAGGCCTACTACGCCTGGCAGGCGCTGAAGTTCTTCACGGTGAGTTTGGACTACCAGTACGTTCAGAACCCCGCCTACAACTACGACCGCGGTCCGGTCTCCGTCTACAGCCTGCGTCTGCACCTGGCCCACTGACGGCGCGGGTCGAGCGGCATGTTATATTGATGTTCTGATGCCCCCCGGCTACGTCCCTATCTTCATGTTCGCGGTCTTCGCGGCGGCATTTCCGGTGGTTGTGCTGGCTCTGGCAAAGCTGGTGCGGCCCGCGGCGCCCATCTCGACCAAGCTCGAGGCGTACGAGTGCGGGATCCGGTCGGCGTCCGATTCCCGCGGGCGCTATACAGTGCGCTTCTACATCGTTGCCATCCTCTTCGTCATCTTCGACGTGGAAACCATCTTCCTGATTCCGTGGGCGGTGCGCTTCAAGCGGCTCGGCTGGTTCGGCGTGGCCGAGGTGGCTGTATTCCTGGCGATCCTGATCGTCGGCTACGTATGGGCCTGGAAGAAGGGCGCGTTCGAGTGGGTCTGACCGAACGCCTCTATTACACCGATTCCTACTTGCGCGAGTTCCGCGCCAACGTCATTGAAGCGAGCGACGGCGGATGCCGCGTCTACCTGGACCGCACCGCGTTCTATCCTGCCTCCGGCGGCCAGCCTTTCGACACCGGAACCATCGGGGACGCGGCGGTGATCGAGGTTGCCGATGAAGGCGACCGCATCGCGCACATCACCGGCGCGCCCATCACGCCCGGCGACGTCGGGTGCGCCATCGACTGGCCGCGCCGGTTCGACCACATGCAGCAGCACAGCGGCCAGCACCTGCTTTCGGCCGTGCTGGTCGAGTTGTACGGCGCGGCCACCGTCGGCTTCCATCTGGGCGCGGAGAGTTCGGCCATCGACATCGGCGCCTCGCTCACGGACATCCAGCTCGCAGCCGCCGAGTTGCGGGCAAACGAAATCGTATTCGAGAACCGGCCGGTGTCGATCTCCTTCGAGGACGCCTCCGCGGCAGGCGGCCTGCGCAAGGCTTCCGAGCGCGAAGGGACGCTGCGCATCGTCAACATCGAGGGCCTGGACCGCAGCGCCTGCGGTGGCACTCACGTGTGCTCGACCGGCGAGATCGGCCCGGTGCTGATCCGCAAACTCGAACGCGTCCATGGCAACTTGCGGATCGAGTTCCTGTGCGGCCTGCGGGCCGTGCGGCGCGCCCACGCCGATTACGACGCGCTGGCCCGCATCGGGCGGACGTTTTCCTGCGCGCTGGACGACGCGCCCGCTCTGGCCGCCGCGCAGGTGCAATCGCTCGAAGCGGCGGAGAAGGCCCGCCGGAAAGCCGCCGTCGAACTGGCGCAGGTGCGCGGCCGCGAACTCTACGCGGCGACGGCGTCCGATGCCGCCGGCCTGCGAACTGCGGTCGAGCGCGTTGCCGCCGGAACCTCCGAAGAGGAAGTGCGTTCGAGGGCTCAGGGGTTCACGGCACAGGCCCGGGCGTGCTTCATCGCCCTCACCGCCTCGGCGCGGCCCGCGGTACTGATGGCCGTCTCCGCGGACGCCGGGGTGCACGCCGGCAACGTTCTGAAGGAAGCGGTCGCCCGGCTGGGCGGGCGCGGGGGCGGAAGCGCGCAGATGGCCCAGGGCAGCGTTCCGGCTCCCGAAGCCGGCGACGAGCTGGTGAGCGCGCTCCTCCGGGTGATCGGGCAGTAGCGCCTACGCTTCCGGAACGTCCACCCACGAGCGGCGGCTCGCGCTTTCGATCACCTTCTCGAGAATCCCCATCATGCGATGGCCGTCGGCGAAAGTCGGATACTCGATGGGCGCGGCGGGATCGGCGACGCGGGCGTAGAAGCGTCGGAAGCACATCTTGTGGGCGTCGTCGTAGCCCTCGCTGTGGCCTCCGGGAAGGTCGGCGTAGCTGCGCGCCTTCGGGTCGAGCAGCGACGGGTCTTTCAGAAGGAGCTGGTTGGGCTCGTTGCGGTGGCCGATCCACAGTTCGTCAGGGCGCTCTTGGTTCCACATAACGCCCGCCTTGCTGCCGTAGATCTCCACCTGAAACCGGTTCTTGCAGCCGGCATTCACTTGGCTGACCGTGAAGGCGCCGCGCGCGCGGTCGCCCAGCTTGAGCAGGACCGCGGCGTAGTCCTCGGTGTCAACCGGGACCTCGTCGTAGTCTTCGGGCGCGAGCGTCTTGCCGGCGAACGTCTCCACGGCTTTCTTCGGCCGCTTGCGCGTGGCGTGGAAGGTGTGCAGGTCCGCGCACAGCGACGTGATCGCGAGGCCGGTGACGTGCGCGATCAGGTCCATCCAGTGCGAACCGATGTCGCCCGTCGCGCGCAGCGGCCCGTTCTCCTTGGCGACGACGCGCCAGTTGAAGTCCGTGTCGTAGAGCAGCCAGTCCTGCGAGTAGGTGCCTTGCACCACCAGGATGTCGCCGAGCGCGCCGCTCGCAATCATAGCGCGCATCTGCTGCACCAGCGGGTAGAAGCGCAGGTTGTGGTTCAGGCAGTTGGCGAGGTTCTTCTCCTTGGCCAGATCCGCCAGTTCCCGAGCCTCGGCGGCCGAGGTCGCGAGCGGCTTCTCGCAAAGCACGTTTTTGCCCGCGAGCAGGGCGGCCTTCGCGATGGGATAGTGCAGCGCGTTTGGCGTGCAGATGTGGACCGCCTCGATGGCCGGGTCCGCGAGGATCTCGTTGTAGTCGGCTACGGCCCTCCCAACGCCCGTTTGCGCGGCGAATGCCGCAGCCAGCTCGGCCTTCTCCGCGGCCACGGCCGCCACCTCGACGTTGCCGAGCCGGCGAATCGCTTCCGTGTGAACCCGGCCCATGAAACCAGTGCCGATGACAGCAGTCTTGATGGTGCGCATAGAGTGTCCTCAGCCAATGTAGCGTACCGAGCGGCCGCGCGGCCACGCGCGAAGGGCCGAACCGGCCCGGTGCCCGTGAACCGGGAGAAAAGCGAGATCCTGAGAGAGAGCCCGGTGGAGGGGCCCCGCAATGGCGGAGACGCTGCCCGCGGTCTTTTTCGGACACGGCAATCCCATGAATGCCCTGATGGACAACAACTACACCAAAGGCTGGCGGCGCATCGGGCGCCAGACGCCCAGGCCCAAAGCCATCCTGTCGATCTCGGCTCACTGGTTTGTGCCGGGAGCCGCTGTCACGATCGGCACGGCGCCAAGGACCATTCACGATTTCGGCGGTTTTCCACAAGAGCTGTACGAGGTGCAATACCCCGCGCCCGGCGATCCGGATCTCGCGCGCCGGGTGCATGGGATGCTGGCTCCTTTGCCGGTGAGACTCGACAATTCGTGGGGACTCGATCACGGGACATGGTCCGTTCTCCGCCACGTGTATCCCGGCGCCGACATTCCTGTCGTCCAACTCAGCATCGACGAGACGCAGCCGGCGTCCTTCCACTTTGAGATCGGCCGGAAGCTGGCGCCCTTACGAGACGAAGGCGTCTTCATCGTGGGCAGTGGGAACCTGGTCCACAATCTGCACGCTTATGCCTGGGGACGCCACAGGCCCGAGCCTTACGATTGGGCCATTGGCTTTGAGCAGAAGGCAAAGGACCTGATGCTCGCGGGCGAGTACAAACCGCTCATTGCATACGAGTCACTCGGACGGGAAGCAATGCTGTCCATCCCGACGCCGGATCATTACTTGCCATTGCTCTATGTTCTGGCGACCAAGCGGCAGGGCGAGGTCATCGCATTTCCTATCCAAGGCATCGATGGAGGATCGATATCGATGCTAACCGTGCAGGTCGGCCACATGCCGGCATGAGGGTCAGCGCTTCGACAGCACCGCCTTCTCGTATTGCCGGATCTCATCGAACCAGGCCATGCCCGCGGGCACTCCCTGCCGCACGCAGTAGCAGTCCCAGACGGCCGCCCACGGCAGCGACTTCAGTTCCTCCTGCAGGGCCAGCCGCCGCGTGTAGTCCATGCCGAGTTCGGCCTTCCTCAACTCGTCCACCGGCTCGAGCAGGGCGATTAGTAGAGCCTTGAGCATGTTGCGCGTGCCAATCACCCATGCCGCCACGCGATTGATGCTGGCGTCGAAGAAGTCGAGCCCGATGTGAACTCGGTCCGCCTTGCCACTGCGGATCACCTCCCTGGCAATGGCTTCGAGCTCGTTATCAAGGATCACTACGTGATCGCTGTCCCAGCGAACCGGACGGCTGACGTGCAGTAGAAGCCCCGGGCAAAACAAGAGGACCGAAGAGATCTTGTCGGAGATCGTCTCGGTGGGATGGAAGTGCCCGGCGTCCAGGCAAAGGAGGATCTGCCGGGACACCGCATAACCCAGATAAAACTCATGCGAACCCACCGTGTAGCTTTCGACGCCCAGACCGAAAAGCTTCGATTCGACGGCATCGAGATGGATGGCCGGGTCGAGGCGCTCGGCGAATATCCGGTCCAAGGACTGCGCCATGCGCTCGCGCGGGGCCGTGCGATCGGCCGGGCTGTCCTTATATCCATCGGGCATCCAGAAGTTGGTCACGGTCGGAGTGCCGAGCTGCCGGCCCATTTCGGCTCCGATCCTGCGGCAGCGAATGCCGTGCTCAATCCAGAAATCGCGGATCGCCTTGTCGGGGTGACTGAGCGTGAAGCCGTCGGCGGCCTTGGGATGCGAAAAGTAGGTTGGATTGAAGTCCATGCCCACGTGGTTGGCCTTGGCCCAGTCGATCCAGCTTTGAAAGTGCGCGGGCTCAATCCGATCGCGGTCGATGAATTTGCCCCCGTGATCGAGGTAGCAGGCGTGCAGATTGAGGCGATGGTGGCCCGGGATCAGGCTGAGCGCTTTCTCGATATCGCTCCGCAGTTCGGCGATGGTGCGAGCCTTCCCCGGGTAGTTGCCCGTGGCCTGAATGCCGCCGCCGGACAGCTCCGCACCGGCGGTTTCGAATCCGCCCACATCATCGCCTTGCCAGCAGTGCATGGACACCGGAATACCTTCGAGCCGCCGCATGGCAGCATCGGTATCCACTCCGAATGCAGCGTATTCCTGTTTGGCGATCTGATACGCCGAGTCGATGCTCGTGTCTGTCATGGTTCCTTCCTTCGTGCTCTACGCGAGCAGCACCTGCACGGCGCTGGCCTCCAGCATTTGCCGGTACCGGTGGTCGAGCGCGGTATCCGATACGACAACATCCGCCACGTTTAGCGGCGCCAGCGGGATCATCGCGGCCCGGCCGAACTTGGTGTGGTCGGCCACGACGATGACCTTGCGGGATACCTCGATCATCCTGCGCTCCGGGCCTACCACCAGCGTGTTGTTGTTGCTGAAGCCCGCTTCGGTTACGCCGCCAATACCCATAATCAAGACGTCCGCGCTGACGGCGCCGAGCATTTGTTCGCACAGCGGGCCGACCATGACGCGCAGTCGCGGATAAAGGTAGCCGCCCGTCAGCGTCACTTCGATCTGTCGCGCGTCGGCCAGGATATCGGCAATTGGCAACGAATTGGTCATCACGTGCAACGCCCGATTGGAGAGGTCACGGGCCACCAGGGCCACCGTCGAGCCGCCGTCCAGCAGGACCGTCTGGCCGTCTTCGACGAGGCCCGCGGCGAGCGTCGCGATGCGTTGCTTTTCCTCGCCCATGCGTGAACTCTGCCAGGCAAAATCCAGAAGGTGGCTGCTCGAAGCCTGCGCCGCCATGGCGCCGCCATAGACGCGCTTGAGTACGCCTTCCGCCTCGAGCGACGCTAGGTCCCGGCGCACGCTGGATTCGGACGCCTGCAGCTCCCGCGTGAGCGTTTCCAGATCGACAAACTCCTGCGACTCGAGCATCTGCCGAATCCTGAGTTGTCGGATGGCTGCGTTCATTTCCGTTGTCCCAGCGCCGCAATGACCGCATCGGTGACGCCTTGAATGATCGCCTCTACGTCCTCGCTGGTAGCGGCCCGATTGCCGGCCGCACAGGAGCCCGGCGCCATGGCGATGGCGCCGGGCATATCGGGCATGTCGCAGAGCTGGCACTCTTTCATGTCATGCCGGACGTCGGGCAGTCCCAGCCGCTTCTTCAGATCGAGCAGGGCGGACGCCTTCTCGGGCGGAATATACGAGATGGGCGCGCCCAACTGCGTGGCCAGCATCAGCGTCCAGCAGTATGTGTCCAGCACCTCGGCGTACCATTCGGCGTGGGTCACGGTATCCGCCCAGCAAACGATGCCGTGGTTAGCCAGCAGAACCGTATTGTGCTGCTTCACGAAGGGCAGAACCGTCTCGGCGAACTTCTGCGTGCCCGGTGTTTCATAGGGAGCCAGCGCCACCCGCCCGATGAAGACTTCGCATTCGGGAATCACGCAGGTGGGAGGGATGCGGTCCGTAATGGCGTACGCCGTGGCATGGGGAGGATGGCAATGCACCGCTGCCTTCGCTTCGGGCACCGCTTTGTAGATTTCCAGGTGCAGCAGAATCTCGCTCGTTCGCGCCCGCGGTCCCAGCAATTGGTTGCCCTTCAGATCCACCAGACAGAGGTCCTCGGGCCGGAGGTCGGCTTTGCTGACCAGCGTCGGCGTACAGATGACCGCGTCCGGCCCCAGGCGATAGGAAATGTTCCCCCCGTTGCCATCCACGTACATCCGCTGCCAGAGCTTGCGGCCCACGTTCACAATCTCCGCCTTGATGGCCTCGGCCTCGGGCGAATGGAACAGGCGTTCCAGGTCCGACGCGCGGGCGGCGGTAGTGGGCCCGGCCGCCGGCTTGCACCCGCTGCATCCGCTACACCCGTTGCAGGCAGCGGCCGGCTGCTCGGCCCTGCGTAGCACCAAGCCGCGTCGCTGGATGAAATCGCGCGCCGAAGGCGTGACGACGCCGCGGCTGCACACCAGCAGCTCCGTCGCACCGTCTGTGGCAGCCGACTCGACGTCGCGCAGCGACACCACCTTTTGTCCGGTCAAATCGATGCTTTTCATTTCCTGTCCTCGGGCCGGAAGTCCACGGACTCCACGATGACCGCGCAGCAGGCATCCACGGCGGCCTGATCCGGCCACCACGGATTCGCCGCCTCGCGGCCCTCCACGAAAGCGACCATCTGCCCCTCGGCTGCGCCCAACATATCGGCCGCCACCAGCGGCGTGCCTCCGCCCAGCCCATTCGCGGCGGCGAGATTCGCGGCGGTCACCGGTTCGACAATCACCAGGCGCAAACCGCGAAACGGAGCCGCGGCGACGTTCAGCACCACGCGTCCGCGCACCATCCCGAGCCTCACTTCGCGCTCCCGACCGGCTGATGCACCCGATCGACGATGGCCGCCACGGTAAGCCGCGCCGGCGTCGTGTTACCGAGCCTCCGCCGGGCGACATCGCCGTCGGTCGAAACCACCACGGTCGCGCCGCGCGCCGCGCCCATCCAGTCGAGGATCACCACAGGTTCACCTGCCGGGCCGCCGTCCGCGTCCAGCCGCTGCCCGATGAGAAAGCGGCAGCCCTCCAGGGTCTCGTGCTTCGCCGTGCCCACCAGCGTTCCGTCGATGCGTGCCAGAAACATATTCAAATAATCCGCAGCCCGCCGCCAATCACGATCTGCCGTTCCCGCGTGAACGTGAGCGGCGTGGTGATGCCTTCGCCCGTCGGCGTGGCAATGCTGAAGCTCAGATAACCCGGGCCGCCCAGGCCCAGCGCCGCACCGCAGGGCGCGTTTTGCACGAACAGAGTGGTGTTCAGCGTACGTGCCATCTTCGTCACGTTGTCGATGTTGCGCGAGTGGATGATCGCCGTGTGACGATACCCGTGCTCCGCCTGGAGCGCCGCCGCGATGGCCGCGTCCACATCGGAGACCCGTACCACCGGCAGGAAAGGCATCATCTGCTCTTCCTGCACGAAGGGATGGTCAGCCTTGGTCTCGCCGAACAACAGCGGGGTGCCGTGCGGAACCTTCACCCCGGCCGCCACGGCCAGAATCGACACATCCTTGCCCACCAGCTCCTTGGTCAGGTGCGCGCGGCCGCACCCCACGCCGTCGCCCTCAAAGCGGAACGCCGCAACGGTGAGCCGATCGATGGACGCGGCATCGAGCTCGAACGCCCCGGCCCGGCGCATGGCCGCCACGAATGCGTCCGCCACCTTCGCCACCACAAACACTTCCTTTTCGCCGATACAGAGCAGGTTGTTGTCGAAGGCCGCGCCTTCGATGATGGCCCTGCCTGCGTTGTTCAGATCGGCGGTTTCGTCCACCACCACCGGCGGATTGCCCGGGCCGGCCGCGATCACGCGCTTCCCCGATTTCGCCGCCGCCTTGACCACCGCCGGCCCGCCGGTGACGCACAGCAGATTCACTCCAGGGTGGCGGAAGATTTCCTCCGCGGACCGTATGCTCGGCTGCCGAACCGTGGTCATGACGTTCTCGATGCCCACTTCGCGTTTGATCTCGTGGTTGAAAACCTGCAATGCATAGGCGGCCACTCCCGCGCCCGCCGGGTGCGGACTGAATACCGCGGTGTTGCCGGAGGCGAGCACATTGATGGCGTTGCTGGCTAGCGTCGGCGCCGAATGCGTCGCCGGCAGCACCATGCCGATCACGCCAAAGGGTGCGTGCTCGATCACACACAAACCGGACGCATCGCTGCGGGCGCCGCTTTCCATCGCCTCGACGCCGAGGACGTACTTCACCGCTTTGAGCTTCTCGATCTTGTGGTCCAGGCGCCCCAGACCGGTCTCGTCCAGTTCCATTTGCGCCAGTTGATGGGACCTCTGCTCGCACACCTGACGAATGATGGCGATCATGCGGCCGCGGTCTTCGAGACTCATGGCCGCGACGCCTTTCTGCGCTTCCGCCGCCGCCGCCACCGCTTCGTCGACAGTTTCGAAAACGCCGTCACCTGCCGCGATTCGCGGCGGCGCCGTGGCGGCCGGGGGCGACGCCTGAGCCGGCTCCTTGGCCGCCGCCACATCGACCCGCAGCCGCTCGATCACGGCTTTGGCGATGTCCGCGATCGCCTCTTCCCGGTTGAGCATTTACGGTTTCTCCACCGCGGCCCCGTTCACCTCCACCGAGTCCACGATGCCGATGATGACCGCGTCGACGGGCGCGTCTTTGGTGGTGGGCGTCAGACGCGCCGAACTTCCCTGCGTAAAGAGCACGCATTCACCGAGGCCCGCGCCCACCGTGTCCACCGCCACCACGGAGCTGCCGGAAGGCGCCAGCTTGCCCTCCCGGTTGACGTGCGGCTGTATCAGCAGAAGCTTCATGCCGTGGAACTTCGAATCCTTCTGCGTGGCTACAACGCTGCCTATTACTTTAGCCAGAAACATCGCGTCACCCTGCCTTATTTCGGCAGCACCGTAGCGAGATTGTCGTGCGGGCGCGGGATGATGTGTACGCTTTTCACTTCTCCCACCGCACGCGCTGCCGCCGCTCCGGCATCCACCGCCGCCCGCACCGCGCCTACGTCGCCGGTGACGAACACGGTCGCGAGACCGCTGCCGATCTTCCTCCAGCCCGCGTACTGCACCGGGGCCGCTTTGAGCATGGCATCCGTGGCTTGCACCAACGCTACCAGGCCCTTAGTTTCGATCATTCCGATTGCTGCATTCGCTGCGTTTGCCATGGTTCTCTCCCGCTACTTCTTCAACATCGCTTCGATGAGTCCTTCATGCGGCCGGGCGATGACGTGCGCCGACACCAGTTCGCCCACCGCCTTCGCCGCCGCCGCTCCGGCATCCACCGCCGCGCGCACGCTGCCGACATCCCCCTGCACCACGGCGGTCACGTACCCCGCGCCGATCTGGATGGTGTGCAGCAGTTCCACGCTGGCCGCCTTGCACATGGCGTCGCAGGCCTCGACGAGGCCCACCAGGCCTTTGGTTTCGATCAGTCCGATCGCTTTGTTCACGGTGTTACTCCTTCTTCTTTGGCTGCTGCACAAACGACGGCAGCTCTTCGTGCGGCCGCGCAATCACTTGCACGCTGTTCACGTGCCCTACCTGGGCGGCGGCAGCGGCGCCCACATCGGTGGCCGCTTTCACCGCGGCTACATCGCCCACAACAAAAGCGGTCACGAGACCCGCACCCACGGTCTCCCATCCCGCAAAAGTGACGTCCGCCGCCTTCAGCATCGCGTCGGACGCTTCGAACAGGGCCACGAGCCCCGTTGTTTCGATCATTCCCAGCGCCTGCTTCATCGTTTCCTTCCTCCTACTTTGTCAGTTCGATTTCCTTCGCCAGATGCAGACCGCAAGCGTTGGCCTCGTCCGTATCCATGTGTACATTCAGCCGCGAGCGATCATCCACGCGGACGTGCACGCGGTTGAACGTAATGCCCGCGTCGCCGCCGACGCGCAATTTCATCAAGTCGCCCTGCTTCACCCCGAAGTGCCCGGCCTCGTTGGGATTCATGTGGACGTGGATCGCCGCCCGGATCACGCCCTCTTTCAGCTTGATCACGCCGCGCGGCCCCATGATGTATGCGCCGGGCGTGCCGGCGATGTCGCCGGAGAGCCGTATGGGGATGTCTAGGCCCAGGCTGATGGCGTCGGTGAAGGCCAGCTCCACCTGCGAGCGGCTGCGCAGGGGCCCGAGAATGCGCAGATTCGAGATCAGGCGGCTACGCGGTCCCACCAGCGTCACCATCTCTTTAGCGGCGAAATTGCCTTCCTGAAACAGCGGCCGGTCGACCGTCAGTTCGTAGCCCGGCCCGAACAGCTCGCCGAGGTCTTCCCGGCTGAGGTGCATATGCCGCGCCGAAGCGTGGACCGTGAGCGTCGGTGCGATTTTGGTGGTGGTCCGGGCAAAATACTCGAGTGTGATTTGCCGTACCAGCGTTTCGACCTCGGACCGGCTGACAGCGGCAGCACTCATGATTGCACCAGCCCTGCCGCGGCCCGCGCCACGATGCGTTCTTCATCTGCGGGAATGACCAGGATCGTGGTCCGGGCGGCCTCCTCCGAAATCTTGCCCTCGCCGCGGACGGCCAGATTGCGGTCCCGGTCCAGCTCGATCCTCAGCTCACCGAGTCCCGCGCAGACCGCCTCGCGGATGGCGGCGCTGTTTTCCCCGATGCCACCGGAAAACGTCAGCACGTCCACTCCGCCCAGTTCCACCAGGAACGCGCCCACATAGTGGCGAACGGAGTATACGAAGACGTCGATGGCCAGCCGGGCCCGCCGGTCGCCGCCGGCTGCCGCCGCCGCGAGGTCGCGAACATCACCGCTCGATCCGCTGATACCCGCCAGTCCCGATTCGTTGGCAAGGATCCGCGCCATCTCTTCGACGCCGAGTTTGAGCCGCTTCATGACGAACAGCACCGCGAACGCGTCGATGTCGCCCGTGCGATTGTTCTGCGGCAGTCCCGACTGGGGCGACATGCCGAAACTCGTGTCCACCGCAACGCCGCCGCGAATGGCCGCCACGCTGGAACTCCCGCCCAAATGACAGGAAATGTGGCGCAACCCGGGCCGGTTGAGGAGCTGTTGCACGCGCTCGCTCGCGGCGCGGTGGCTGGCCCCATGAAAGCCATAGCGCCGCAGGCCCAGCTCCTCACGCCAGCGCCACGGCACGGCGTAGGTGGTGGAGGCTTCGTCCATGGAGTCGAAGAAGGCTGTCTCAAACAGCACCACCAGCGGAAGGTCCGGAAGGGCTTTCCGGAAGGCGCGGATTGCGGAAATGTACGGGGGGTTGTGCGCGGGCGCATGGAAGGAGAACTCTTCCATGGCCCGAAGGACGCAGTCATCCACCACGTGCGCGCCGCTCAGGGGACCGGCATGAACCGCCTTGAAACCGACCGCGCCCAGGCTCGATGGGTCGCCGATGTCCGCCAGACAGCGCCGGATGGCCGAGTCGTAGTCGGGACACGCGCTGCCCGGCTGGCCGATTCGCTCCACCCGCCCTTCGGCAAGCGCCTGTTCGCTCGGCATGTCGAACAGACGGTACTTGAAGGAGGTACTGCCGATATTGGCGACGAGTACTTTCATCTGTGACTGATGATGACAGTTTACGTGTCAAGTCAGCCAAAGTCAATCAGAAAGTGCCGTGTAGGCATACGCTTCCGGCTGCCAAATAGCCCAACTTCTACTTCACAAACCCCGCCTCCAACTCGCGAATGGCCTCGGCGGACAGTGGCGCCATGCTGCCCAGCGCGCGGCAGTTGATGATCGCCTCCGCAGTGGATTCCACCACCTCTAGGCGGTCGAAAGCTTCGAGCACATTCGCGCCGGCAGCCAGGACGCCGTCGTTCTCCAGGATCGCCACCGGCTGAGAGGGCGACACGATCCGCGCCAGCGCCTGGTTGTCCTCGAAGTGCAAACCGTACGGAACCCAGCCCGGCTGGCGCGCCACCATGTAGCTCTCGGGGATGGTGCGGGTATCGAGCCTGGTCCCGGTGACGCTGAACGCGGTGGCGTTCACCGGATAGGCGTTGATGACAGCTCCGATGGCGGGATGGCGCTGGTAGATCGCCTGGTGACTCCGCCACGCCCGGCTGGGAGTCTTGCCGGCCTCGACCCGGCCGCCCGATACCAGCACCAGGTCGCCAGCATCGAGCGTGGCGCGGTCGGCGCCGGTGGCCGTGATGAGGAACGACGAGGAATCCACGCGCGCCGAGTAGCTCCCCTGGGTGCTAATAAAGAGCCGCTGCCGGTAGGCGCGCCGCGTGAACTCCGCCAGCGCCTTCCGCAGCTCCGTTTCGACGCTGGAGGCATCGGCCGGCTCGAATCGATCGTAGCCGGCCACTGGCCGCCCTGGCAGCGCGATCTGCTCTTCCGACAGATAGCGCACCGTTCCCAGCAGCCGGCCCTTGATGATGGTCTTGGCCGTGAACTCGAGCGCTTCGAAGCGGCGGAACGCGTCCTGGAACGTCGCGCCCGCGGTGACCACGCCGTGGTTCTCCAGAATCGCGCAGTGGAAGCCCTTGGCGAAAGGTGCGGCCACCGCATCTCCCAGGGCTGCGCTGCCAGGCAGACGGAAGGGCACGAAGCCGACGTCGCCGCAGACGTTTCGCGACTGGTGGAACAGGTGCGTGTTGGGAACTTCGTGGGCCAGGCTGAATGCCACCAGCGCCCCGGAATGCGCATGGACGATGCCGCCGAGGTCCGGCCGGCGGCGGTACACCTCGAGGTGAAACGGCAACTCGGAGGAAGGCGCGCGTTCTCCGTCCACGGTTCCATCGGCGCGCACGCGCACGATGTCTTCGGGCCGCAATCCGCCCTTATCCCCGCCTGACGGGGTAATCCAGACGTCGCCATTCGGCTCGCGCAGGGACAGGTTTCCGCCTGAGGTCGTGGTCATGCGGTAGGTGTAGATGCGCTGCATGGATAGCAGCAGCTCATCGCGCGGATGTAAGTACGAGGGCACCGACGGCGTCAGATCCAATCGCGGAACAGTTCTTTGCGCGGCGCTGCGATCATGCCGCGTGCCACCAGCATACCCTCTGCGGCGGCCACCTTGCAGCCGGCCTCCACCGCCGCCTCGACGCTCGACACGTCTCCCGTCATCACCACGAACCCTTTGCCGCCCAGCGCCATCGCCAGATGAATACGCAACAGGGTCACGTTGGCGGCCTTCACGGCCGTGTCCGCCACCTCGATGATGCTGGCTGCGGAAAAGGTCTCGATGATGCCCAGCGCACGGATTTCGGAGGGTGCGATGTCCACGAACATGCCGATGGCCGGGAAGACACCTGGATCGAGGCGCGAGATGGTGCGCTTCTCGATCAGCATTCCCGTCGAGAGGCGGGCGCCGGCCTCGACCGCGGCCGCCGTCGAGGCCGCGTCGCCGGCCACCGCGATCAGGTATTTCCCGGAGCAAATGGAACGGGCCAGCAGCACTTCCACGGAGGCAGCCTTCAGCATGGCGTCAAGTGCCACGTGGCCCACCGCGACGCTGGTGAGTTCCAGAAGTCCAATGGAATTCAGTTCAGGCATGAGCTTCAATCACCACCGATCCGTTGACGCTCGTCACCACCCCGCCAATGCTGGCGTGGATGCGCGCGCCCAGGGTTCCTTCGGCCGGCGCCGCCAGCACGTCGCCGAGGCGCACGCGCTCTCCGGCGCGCACCACCGCGACCGCCGGCACACCGGTATGCTGGCGCAACGGCAGGATCACGCGCCGCGGCGCGAGCGGCCGATCCTCCAGCGGGCCGGTGTTCTGAAACTCCATCAGGCCCAGTTTGTTGATCAGTCGCCGGATAGGCACGCGTCGCGAATCGGCCAGCGGATGCGGCTGGACATCCTCCGGCCTACCGAGAAAGACCAGCCCTTTCTCGCGGGCCACGGGCTTCCCCTGTACGCAGACGTTCTTTGGGTCCAGATCCTCCGGGCAGGCGAAGAGGGTACACAGGTTGCACTCGCAGCAGTACAAGGTGCCGGCGATCATGCGGTCTTTCGGGCCGGTGAAGCCCAGCGCCTGCATGGCGCGATGCGGCTCGATGGGATGACCCAGCAGGTAGCGCGGGCACAACTCCGTGCAGAAGCGGCACTGATCGCAGGCCGACCTCCCGATGCGCTCGATGTGCTCCCACTTGCCCAGATGCCGGGCCAGGAGCGGGTGACTGGAAGGCAGGACAACCAGGCCGCCGGTGGTCTTGGTGACGGGCTCATCCAGGCTCGGGGCGGGCTTGGCCATCATCACCCCGCTCACCAACACCCCGAAATCGGCCACTGTCGCGCCGCCCGCCGCGGCAATCACTTCCGAGATGGGCGTGCCCACCGGGACCCGCAGTGTCACCGGCGTTCGGACCGCGCCGGCTACGGTCAGGTACTTGTGCGTCACCGGGCGATCGAGTCCGACGTTGACCAGCGTCTCCACGTTCACGACCACGGCGCCGGCGTCGCGCGGCAGTCCGCCCGGCGGGATCACTCGCCCGGTCACGTCGTGCACCAGGATGAACTCGTCGCCCGCCGGGTACGTGTCGGTCAGCGGAAAGACGCGCACGCCGGGTCCCACCTCCCCGGCCAGGGCCGAAAGGATGTCCGTGTACTTTTCCTTGACCGCGACAACGCCCTCGGAAGCGCCCGTTCGTTCCATCGCGACGGCCAAGCCTCGCAGCATCGCGCCGGCCTGGTGGTGCATGAGCTCCTTGTCCTTATGCAGCAGCGGCTCGCACTCGGCGCCATTCACGATGACGAGCGGCACCTGGGTGCATAGCTTGACGGCGGTGGGGAACCCGGCCCCGCCGGCGCCGACGATGCCGAGTTCTTCGATCCGGTCGCTCACTTGATTGACTCTGACAGAGAGTATACATAAACTGTCATAAAGCGTCAATTCCATTCAGGAAGGACGAGCCGAGGGAAAATGACACGCACAAGACTCGCAATTTGCGGCGGCCTACTGACCTTGGGAATCTCCTCCGCGGCTGAATTCCAGGCCAACGACTACGGCGCGAAGGGCGACGGCAAGACCGTGGACACAGTCGCGATCCAGAACGCCATCGACGCGGCTGCTAAGGCCCGAGGCACGGTTGTGTTCGAGCCCGGGACCTACCGAACCGGATCGCTGTTCCTGAAATCGGGAATGCACCTGCGAGTGGACAAGGGCGTCGAAATCCGGGGAGTGCAGGAGCAATCGGCCTACCCGATTCAGCCGACGCGCGTGGCCGGCATCGAGATGGACTGGCCGGCGGCCCTGATCAATGTCTACGAACAGTCGGACGTGAAGATTTCCGGCGGCGGTGTCATCGACGGCGACGGCAAGATGTGGTGGGACCAATACTGGAAGATGCGTGCGGAGTATGAGCCGAAGGGATTGCGCTGGGCCTCCGACTACGATTGCCAGCGGCCCCGGCTCATCCAGATCTACAAGGCGGCGAATGTCGAAATCCAGGGACTGACCCTGAGGCGCTCGGGCTTCTGGACCGTGCACATCTGCTATTCGACGAAGGTGACAGTGGACGGGCTCACCATTCGCAACAACATCGGTGGTGTGGGCCCGAGCACCGACGGGGTTGACGTCGACTCTTCGTCGGATGTCCTGGTCGAGAACTGCGATATCGAGAACAACGACGACGCCGTCGTCTTGAAGTCCGGTAGGGATGCCGACGGCTTGCGCGTGAATCGCCCGACGGAGAACGTCGTCATCCACGACATCACGGTGCGCAAGGGCACCGCCGGGATCACGTTTGGCAGTGAAACGTCGGGCGGGATCCGGCACGTGGAAGCATACAGGATTCACGTGCTGCCCGGGGTGACTTATGGAATCTTTTTCAAATCCTCGCGCACGCGCGGCGGAACCATAGAAGACATTTCGCTCCATGACATCGATGTGCAGGGCGTGGATGCGGCCTTCCGGATCACGTTCAGCTGGTACCCCAATTACAGCTATGCCAGGATACCGCCAGGGATGGCCCACGTCCCAGCCTACTGGCGTGTTCTCGCGGAGCCCGTCCCGCCCGAAACAGGAATCCCGCACCTGCGAAACGTGCGGATTTCCAACTTCACCGTGGCATCGGCGAAAGAGGCATTTTCCGTCGCCGCTTATCGGGAAGCGCCCTTGCTGGATGTCACGTTCACGGACGTCGACATTCGGGCGCAAAACGCTGGCACGATCGAGAATGCCGAGAACTGGAAGTTTCTCAGCACGCGCGTCCGGACTGCCGATGGAAGCCGCGTGACCCTGAAGGATTCCCGCGGGGTCACGGGATTGTGAAGCCGCCTGCTTACCCGGCCGCCAAATAGTTTCCGTAGCCCACGATCACGGTGGAAGCCACCAGGAGCGCCAGGCTGACCGCCAGCAGGGTTCGCGTGCGGCGGCTGGTGCCACGCCATTCGTGCAATCCAATGCCCCACAGGCTGCTGAAAATGATGATGGAGGCCATCTGCAGCGTCCAGCTCGAGAACTTGTAGGACCCCATCTGCGCCTCTCCCATGGTGTAGAAGAAGAACTGCATGTACCAGGCGGTTCCTGCCAGCGCGCAGAGGAGGTAGTTGCGGACCAGCGGCGCGGGCTGCGCGGCGAAGTACTGATAGCCAGTCCGGTTCTTGATGTTCAGCGCCACGCACCACAGGAAGTTCGTGGTAAAACCGCCCCACAGAATGACCACCAGCTTCGGCAGCCCCTGCCATAATGCTGGCGTGCCATGCGCGATCGCGAGTCTGCTGATGGGCTCTCCGGCCTCCAGCCCATAGGAGAAGCATGCGCTCATCACGCCGGAGAAGATGGCCACCAGCAGGCCTTTCTTGAAGTTGAACTCCTTGATCGCTTCCGTCTTCTGATCCTGCGACAACTCCCTTTCCTTCGACATGCCGGCGATCCCGGCGAACGTGATGCCCACCAGGCAGACGCCGATTCCCAGCAGAATCACCTGGCCGGAATGCGTTCCCAGTACCTTGGTGGCAAACTCGCCGGCGAACGCCGGGGGCACCAGGGTTCCGAAGGCGGCGCACAAGCCCATCACCACCGCCATGCCCAGCGACATGCCGAGATACCGCATCGTCAACCCGAAGGTGAGGCCGCCGAACCCCCACAACACGCCGAAGAAGTACACCCAAAAGAGCGTGTTCCCGGGGGTCTCGCGCACCGCGGCGGAGAGGCCGTGGGTCAGCAGGACGGCGAATAGCAGCGGGGCGAGGATCCAGCTAAAGATCCCGCCTGCCAGCCAGAACGTTTCCCACGACCACTGTTTCACCTTGCGGTAGGGAACATAGAAGCTCCCGGCCGCCAGACCTCCCAGCCAGTGAAAGACCACGCCGAGCGGAGGATTCGGAGTCATAGTGATTGCTTCCTTTATCGCAGCAACGCCGTGGCGCTCCACAGAATCGGGGCCTGCCCGTGCAGGTCGCCCGTGTTGCGCGGGCGGTCCAGGTAATACTGCAGATCGTTCTTCTTGTTCGTGCCCGCGCAGACGTTACTGACGTCGCCTTGGGCGTCAATGTACTTGACCAGGCCCAGCCAGGCTTTGCGCGCCGCGGCGCCGTACATCTTCCTCTCGATCCACCCTTCTTTCACGCCCGTGACCATAGCGAAGGTGAACATGCCCGTCGATGACGTCTCCGGCCAGGATTCCGGATGGTCGATAAGCTGCCGCCACATGCCATCCTCTCCCTGGAACCGCAACAGAGACTGCATCATGTTGCGGTAAGCCGCGAGGATGCGGGCGCGCTTCGGATGCTTCGGCGGGAGAGAGCGCAGGATCTCCGTCATCCCCGCCGCCACCCAACCATTGCCCCTGCCCCAGAAGAAGGGAACGTCCGGAGCGTGGAAGAACAGCCCGTTGGGCTGCTGCAGCTTGTCCAGGTACGCCACCATTTCGAGCGCCGCCCGATCGAGGTACTTGGCGTCGCCCGTCGCCCGATAAGCTTGCACCTGGACGGCCGAGATCATATACATGTCGTCGATCCAAAAGCGCGTTTCGCCGGTCAGCCCTTCGGGCGTGGGTGTTTCCCACTGCCGGTCGGCGAACTTGAGCCCGAGGTCCAGGAACCTGGGCGTTTTGGTCTCAATGTAGATTTCCAGCGGAACCGTCCCAAACACCGAGAAGTCGACGTGCCTCTCCGTGGGGACTAGTGCGGCCTCGGCTGGTGTCAGCAGCGGTTCGAAGCGCTTCACGAGGCGCGCGGCCAGATCCCGGTCGCCGCTAACCTGCGCGAAGGTCAGCGCGCCGTACCAGGCGCAGACCTCGGGGTAGATGATCGTCGTGGGCCGCAGGTGCGCGCTCGGCACGAAGCGCTCCGCCACGCGTTTGCCGATTTCCGCCGGCCCGGTGCCGGCCGGCCAGTCGGTGAGTTCCTTCGGCGGACCCGCCACAACGGCCGCGGGAAGGCCCAGGGCGAGCAGCCATGCCCCGGCCGTCACGTTCTCTTCTCCAGGAACCGCTCATACACGCGCTCCCACGCGCCATTCGGCCGCGGTTCGAATGAGGTGGGCTCGAAAGATCTGCGCACCACGTCGCGCACTCCGGCGAGACCCGCGACTTCGCCCGCACCCATGGCCTGTACCAGGATGTTGCCGGCCGCGGTCGCTTCGCTCGGACCGGCCACCACGCGGCGCCCGGTGCAATCTGCCGCGAACTGGTTGAGCACTGCGTTGCGGGAACCGCCGCCCACGACGTGAATCGTCTCGATCCTCTGGCCCGTGAGCTTCTCCAGGCTCTCCAACACCTGCCGGTACCGCAACGCCAAGCTCTCCAGGATGACGCGGGCGTATTCGGCATGAGTCTCGGGCGGCTGCTGGCCTGAGTTGCGGCAATACTCCGCGATCTGTCCCGGCATGCCGCCGGGATTACCGAAAGCATCGGGATGGAGGATCGCGGCGAAGGGGCGCGCCCCGGCCGCCATGGCCGTGAGCTGATCGTATGAATACTCGACGCCTTCGAGCGCCCAGGCGCGCCGGCACTCCTGCAACAGCCAAAGTCCGGCGATGTTCTTGAGCAATCGAATGGTTCCGCCGACGCCCACCTCGTTGGTGCAGCCCAGCGCCAGGCACTGGTCGTTGACCGCCGGCCGGTCGAGTTCGACGCCCATCAATGACCATGTGCCGGAGCTGATGTAACACCAGGCGCCGCCTTCGCCAGCCGGCACTGCCGCCACGGCCGCCGCCGTGTCATGGCCCGCCGTCGCGTACACAGGCACATGAGGAGCGTCAACCATCTTGCCGAGCAGCGTGCCCGGTGCAACCGTGGGGCACAGCAACCGAGATGGCAGGTCCAGGCGGTCCAGCAAGCCGGTAGCCCAGCTCATGGTGCGCGGGTCGAAGAATTGCGTGGTGCTGGCAATTGTGACTTCGGACCGCGCCTCGCCCGTCAACCAATAATTGAACAGGTCCGGCATGTTCAGCAACCGGTCGGCGGCCGCAAGCGCCGGGGAACCGCCCAGCTTCATGGCGTACAACTGGAACAGCGTGTTGAAATGCATGAACTGGAGGCCGGTGTGCGCGAAGACTTCTTCGCGCGGCACCCGCTCGAAAAGCTTCTCCATTACGCCATGAGTGCGCGGGTCGCGGTAGTGGCGAGGGCTGTCGATCAAAAGGTCGTCGGCGCCCAGCAGGCCAAAATCCACGCCCCAGGTGTCAACCCCGATCCCGTCCAGTTGCAGTTTACGCTGGCCCGCCGCAATCGCGATGCCTTGCTGGATTTCGTGCCACAGCCGCAGCGTGTCCCAATACAGCGCCTCGTGAATGTGCACGGGCGTGTTGGGGAAGCGATGCAACTCTTCCAGATCGAGTCTTCCGCCGGAGAGCCGGCCCAGCATGGCCCGGCCGCTCTCCGCACCAAGATCGAAAGCCAGGTAGTTGCTCATGCGCGTCAATCCAAGTGGAACACTTCTTCCAGGCGGATGAAGCTCTCATCCGGGCGGCGGCCTTCGAGCGCGGCAAAGAAGGACTTCATCTCCTCCTGCCAGCGGGCGTTGATGTCGCGGCCGGCCATCCCGTCCTGGGCCTTCTGGTAATCCGGGGTTTCTAAGTAGCCGACGAGCAGGCCGTCATCCCGCAGGAACAGCGAGTAATTGTGCCAGCCCGTCTCGCGAAGGGCCTGTAACATCTCCGGCCAGACCTCACGGTGCCGGCGCTTGTACTCTTTCAGCCGGTCCGGCTGGACCCTGGCGAGGAAGCAGACTCTCTCCATAAACGCTCCTATAGGACTCCAAACGGTTCATGATACACGAAGCTCAGGGCACCTCCGCGGTTCTCGCGATGAGGCGGACCGGCCCGACCAGGCCGGATGCCAGCGGCTGAAGGTCACCCATATCTTGCGGCTCAAACCGGTTCCCGTATTTGCGGTTCAGTGTGCTGTAATCCGGCGGCGGGCTCCCAGCCAGTTCATTGATCGCGAGATTGGCCACGATAACCTCCAGGTTGTCGTCGCCCGGCCGCAGAAAATGAGTAACATCGATTCTGTAGGGCGGGTGCCAGACCGAACCGGCACACTGGCCGTTCACATACACGACCGCCGCTTCGCGGACCGGAGACTCAATCCAGGCCCGCATTCCGGGGCGTTTCCGGGGGCCTTCGGCGACTGGTGTGCCCTCTCCGAAGTCGAGATAGACCCTGGTTCCGGGCCGCAGCAGCTCCGGGTCCACCGTTACGGTTTTCCGGTACGTCACTTGGCCGGAATAGAATCGGGTTTCGGGGTCGTCAGTCCAGGAGCGCAGTTTCGCGAACGTCACCGGCCGTGCGATGTTGGCGAATCTGACCATCCAGCCCCTGCTGAGGTCCACCGGGTCCGGGAGCCGCGCCGGCGCCGGCGGGCGGGACGGGTGCGCAGGGCGGTTTTTCGAGAACACCAGGATTCGGGAGTCGTAGGGCTCCAGATCGAGCGCGACAGCTACGGCGCCGTCCGCGCGAACCTGAAACGCCGCGGGCGCGGTCGTACCGGTGAAGGCATCCCACCACTCCGGCTCGAGATCACGCACGCGGAAGATCGCCCGCGTGTGTTCGGCGGTATTACCTGTGTTGGCCAGGAAGTAGATCTCCGCGAAACCCGTGGCGCGGTGGACGAAGCCGACTTGAGGGGCCGCGGGCGAGAGCGCGAGGTCCGGAATCCGAAGCTTGCCGAGCGCAGCTGCCAGACCGGCTTCCTCCCTCAGCAGGAGCCCGCGCGCGGCGGGACCGTCGAACAACCGCCGGGAGATGGCGCGCACCTCCGCGGTCTGTGGCTGCTCTTGGAGCCCCGGCGGCAGCGATGGCGCTTGGCCCGTGGCGATCAGGCTGCCCCCGGCGCGAACGAACGACTCCAGCGCCTGGTAGGTCTTGAGCGGCACGCGCTCGAGGTTGGGCAATACCACCACCGGGAAGCGGTTCCCATTGATCTCAAGCGCGCCGCCGTCGATGCGCCCGGAATCCTGGATCGCTTTGTCGTCCACAAAATCGAAATTGAACCCGGCTTCGAGGATCTGGGGAATCACCCCCGACCGGTCGACCATCCGTTGCAGGGTGTCGCTGAGCGCCACGCGGCCGGCTGCGAAGGAGGCACGCGCATCGCTCGACGGCAGATACAACGCCACGTCATTGGTCTCCCGGCCCTGGCGCAGAAGATAGCTCACGCGCTGGAGGTAGCCCGCAACGTCCGGCATTACGATCCACCACGGGTTGTGATCGTTCAAAGCTCCGGCGGCGTAGAAGCGCCATCCAGGTTCCCCGGCGCTCGGCGGCGAATACGGCCATCCGTGTCCTACCAGCTGATTGACTCCTTGCAGGAACATTTGGTCCGCTTCGGCCTTCATGTCCAGAGGCGTGGCGCGGAAGGCGGGGGAATGGAGCCACGTCCAGGTCTCTGCGGATACCACGGGCCGTCCGAACAGGTGGGCGGCCGAGGTGGCCAGGCGCGTGGCTGTGAAGCGGTTCCAGAAAGAGCCTTCGCCTTCGGGCAGGTCCACCAGCCGGTTACTCGAGAGGGCAACTGGCGGGGTGCCGTAGACCTGGGCGCGGAAGCGGGTCCCGTGCCGCGACGCCCACTGGTTGAGCGGAGCCAGAAAACGCTCTTCGGCCAGCTCCGTCAGCGTCAGTCCCCAGTCGTTGCGGATGGCTCCGGTGTTGGGTTCGGTGTCTTCAACCAGGGCAGGCAGATACGGCTTGAGGTCGTAGCCGCGCCGCTTCTGGAATTCGGCCAGGAAGTCGCCGGTCCAGTCCGAGCCGTAGACCTCCAGGCTGTCGCAGAAAACCGCATACGGGGGATTGGCCCCGAACGCCCTGAGCAGCGGTTCGCCCACGGTGGCCAGGTAGTGGTCGAGGGCGGCGCGATCATAGTGATCGAGCACGTAGCCTTCGGCGCCGACGGCGGCTCTCTTCAGAGTCATGCCGGTTCGGCTGGAGAAGAAGAACAGCGCCACCCGGGGCTGGGACGATGCGGGCACGGTGAGGGAGCCCTTGCCGTCCACCGCCATCTCCCGAATGTTCCCTTCACCCTCAGCGACGAATACGGCCATCAACTTCTCGCCTTCCTTCCGAGACGGTGGAGAAACCTCGCGGCCGCCAGGGGCGATCGGAACCCGCTCGCAACGCAGCCGGCCCGCCGCCAATGAGATCGGGATTTGCGGGCCGCCGTATGGCCAGCCGCTGCCGAGCGTCAGGTCGGCTCTCAGACCCAGCTCACGGGCCTTGCCGGAAGTGAATCGCAGCGCATCCAGAAAGTCCGGCGACAGGAAGGGCAGGTTGCGGATGCCTCGACCGGTGTCGTCAAGTTCGAGCGGGTAGACCGGCTGGACCTCGAAGCCGCCGATGCCAGCCGCCTTCATCGAGCGCATCTCCCGCTCGAGTTCCGGCTTGGTGACCGCCGCACCGAACCACCACCAGCGCACCATGATTCGCGAGTCGTCGGGAGGGCGCAGGAACTGCTGTTTGAGGGAGTCGATCTCCCCTCTTTCCGGCGGCACGTTGAATGCCGTGATGGAAGCGGCGATCAGCGCCAGCCATCCTATCCTGCCTGCCGTCATGTGCTCGGACCGAAGGTAGCATAGCGACGGTCGTAGAATGGGTCAACCCGGCTTTGTTGAACGAACTGTTTAGAGAAACGGAACGGTCCGGCCTCAGCGTCGGATCAACGCTTTTCAATGTTGATCTCGACGGGGGCACGGAGACGCGCGGCCTGGTCGGCCAGGTACCGGTCCCAGTCTTCAACTGCGTGGAAATCGCCTGCCAAGGTCCAGCCGAACCCGGAGTAGGAAACGCAGGCCGCACCGGGGTCGATCTTGGCGAGCATCAGGTAGTTGCGGTCGTCTTCCGTGAGATCTTTCAGCGAAGCGGGATTCAGCAGAACCACCTGGCCCAGCTCACCGCCTTCCCTGACGGGCTCCCAGGTTCGCATGATGCCGCGTTCCCGGGCGGCTTTCATCTGGGTGATCTTGAGCTTGCGGATACCCACCGCGTGCAAAAGGCCGCTGGCGTCGCCTTCGATGGTGTAGCGGCTCTCGAAACGGTCCAGGCTGTGGCCGGCGTCGAGTGAGATGAGCTTTTTCTCGGATACGCGGGCGCCGCCGGCGGTCCACGTTTCGTAGGTAAGTTCGAACAGGAGCCGGATCGGCCCCACCGCGAAGACCCGCGAGTCCCGGAAATTGGCCGAGGGGTAGAGTTTGCCGCCCGCCCAGATTCCGGAGCCGCCGCAACCGCGGGTGCTGCCGGCGGCATAGAAGTCTCCGCCTTCCCCGTGCTCCTTGTGATAATCGTCCATCAGGTACCAGTCGTTAACGACGAGCCGGCGCACGCGCTTGGTCCAGACGTCCACCGCGCTGCTGATGAGAGGTTCCCGCGGCCAGGTTTCCAATGCCTGGCCGTACATGCGGTGCGCGATACGGTCGTTCTCCCAGGCGAAATCGTCGCGGCGTTCGCGCACGAAGCGGCCATAGGTCTTGTAGTCCCCCACCTTGGCGATCTGCTTATCGCCGGTGGTCAGCAAGAAGACGCGGGTCTGCCGGGGCGCAAAGTCGGCCTGGAACAGGAATTGCTCGAAGACTCCATCGTCGTTGGTATCGACGGCCTGCACCACCAGGTCCTTGTCGGAGCCCTCGGCACGCACGTGGATCTTGCGAACGTCATCCACCGACAGCACCGTGCGCAACGCCGCGGCATCGAGCACGATGGTCTCGCTGGGCCGGGCCACGTCGATCGGATTGCGGACGGTCACAGCGGCGCCCGGCGCGGCCGTCAGGACCGAGGCCAGAGCGGAAACGATGGCAAACAGGCGTATACGCATGGCAGGGATCGATTATACATCCAGCCGCCTCGACTTCGTTGGCGCCCGTAGCGAGCGGTCGCAACGGGTTCTGGCCTCTCCCCGACGCTCGCGCGCTAGGAACCGGGCGAAACGCTAGGAACGGGCAAAACGTGTTGCACAACGGCGGCGGCTGCGCAAAATGCTAGAATGCTTCCTTAGCCACTTTTGAGGAACTTACCCGAATGAAAATCTTGCTTACATTAGGAATTGTTTCTGCCCTGAGCCTCTCGGCGCAGACCCAGGCCCCGGCTCCCACCCCCGCGGCGGAGAAGCCCCCGGCCTCCGCCCCCGCTGCCCCAGTTGCGAAGCCGGGCCTCCAAATCACGCCTGGCACGGCCCCGAATACGTATCAGGTCAATATCCCGGTGGTTCAATCCATCCCGCTGACCAAGCTGCCCCCGACCTTCGTGGTGGCGACGGTTGACGGCCAGCCAATCACTGCCGGGCAACTGCAAGCGGTTCTTCTCAACGTGCCCGCGCCGCTCCAGCAGAAGATTGAGGGCGACCGCAAAGAATTCATCAGGCAGTACGTCATCCTGAGCCGCTTCGCCGAGATGGCGCGGAAGGATAAGCTCGACCAGCAGAGTCCGTATAAGGAAGCCATCGATTATCAGACCATGATCGTTCTCTATGGCGCCGTCGTCGAGCAGAAGGGCAAGGAGCAGAATCTTACGCCCGAGGACATCAAGAATTTCTACGATACCCATCAGGACCGTTACGACCAGGTCAAGTTCAAGGCGATCTATCTTGCTTTCAGCACCGCGGCGACCTCGCAGCCGGACGCCAGCGGCAAGGTGGTTCCCACCGAAGCGGAGGCGAAGGCGAAAGCCGAGGATCTCGTCAAGCAGGCCCGTGCCGGCGCGGACTTCGTCAAATTGGTCAAGGAAAACTCGGAAGACCCGACCTCGGTCGCCAAGGACGGGGACTTTCCTCCCATCCGCAAGGCTGACACGAAGGTTCCGCCCGACATCCTGAAGGCGCTCTTTGCGGCCAAGCAGGGCGAAGTGACCGATCCAGTCCGGCAGCCGCGGGGATTCTATGTCTTCCGGATCGAGGAGAGCGGGCCTCAACCCCTCGAACAGGTGCAGCAATCGATCAGGAGTGAACTCCAAAACGAACTGCGGAACAAATGGTTGGAAGATTTCAAGAAGGGCATCGAGGTCAAGATGGCAGAGGGGCCCGCCCCCGCGCAGGCCGCTCCGGTCCCGTCCGCGTCCGCGGTTCCAGCTCAGAAGTAGCCGCTTGCAGGCTGGCCCTGGACAAGGCCCTGCGATCGATGCCGTACCTGCGCGGCCGTCCGCTGCAGATTGGCTTCCTCCCCGGCCTGCGGACCGAGAAGGGACAGTTGCGTTCGGGAGGCGATGCGGGCCAGGAGGTCCACGCCGGCTCGTTCATCCACCGGCGCCGGATAGTGCTCGAGTCCGGGCTGGCCGCGCATCCCTGCGAACTGGCCCGGGTGCTGGTGCATGAGCTGTTTCATTTCATCTGGCTGCGCGCCGGCAATCCCACGCGGCGCTCGTTCGAGGTTCTTCTCGAGACCGAGATGATGCGCCAGGCGTGGGGCGAGCTGGGCTGGTCGGCCGAATCCAGGAAACGCTCGCTGAGAATTGGGGATCGACTTCGCCGCTCGCGCCGCTGGCGGGAATATGTGTGCGAGAGCTTCTGCGACTCCGCGGCGTGGCTGCTGGCCGGCCTGCGGGCTCACGAAGAATTCACCCTCACGCTGCGCCACCGGCGCGCCCGGCGCGAGTGGTTCCGGCGAATGCTCGCCCGCGATGAGATCTCGATATAATTGAGACGGAGTTCCTTGCCTCACAGCGCCTCTCAGAGATTGAGACTGTACTCCGCCGCCCTGGCAGCCTCGCTGCTGCTGGCCGCCTGCTCGTCGCCGGGTAGACCGGGAGGATCGCACCTGAAGGCGGAGGCGGCCCGCAGGCACGCTCCCAACTTCGCGCTCAAAGACGCCGACGGCCGGATCGTACAGCTTTCTGACTTTCGCGGCAAAGTCGTCCTGCTGAATTTCTGGGCCACCTGGTGCGACCCCTGCCGGATCGAGATTCCCTGGTTCGTCGAATTCGAGCGCCGGCACAAGGGGCAGGGTTTTGTGGTCGTGGGCGTCTCCATGGATGAGGACGGGTGGCAGGCGGTGAAGCCCTTCATCTCGGAGACTGGCATCAATTACCGCGTCCTGCTGGGCGACGACAAGATCGCGGAGCTCTACGGCGGTATCGACTCTCTGCCCACTTCCTTCGTGATCGATCGCGAGGGGCGCATCGCCGCCGTTCACATCGGCCTGGTGAGCAAGAGCAGGTACGAGGATGACCTTCAACAACTTTTCCAGACCCCCGCTAAAACTGCTGGCGCTCGCCGCCTTTGCGACGGCTCTCAGCGCGCAGGATAGCCCGCTGCTGACAGCCACCCCGCCGCAGAAAATCGCTGCCCGGCGCGACGCCACGGTCGAAGCGCGCGTTTCCATTCAGCTCCGCAGCGGCTACCATGCCAACAGCAACGCGCCCAACGAGGACTACCTCATCCCGCTTCGCCTGCGATGGGAATCCGGGCCGCTCGTGCCCGTCGACGTGATTTACCCCAAGCCAGAAGAGAAGAACTATCCGTTCTCCTCGAAGCCGGTCTCGGTGTTCACCGGCGAGTTCGAAATCGTGACCCGATTCAAGGTGGATGGCAGGGCGCCTGCCGGCCCCGGCGTTCTCATCGGGAAGCTTCGCTACCAGGCCTGCAGCGAAGACACCTGCTACCGGCCGGCGACGGTTGAAATCCGCCTGCCCTACGAGATTCGTTGAAGCGTCTCATCATCCGCTCCGGCGCCACTGGCGACTGCATCCTCGCGCTTCCGGCCATGGAGTCCCTGCACGCCGACCGCACCGAGGTCTGGGTGACTTCCGCGAACGTGCCGCTCATACGTTTTGCAGATACCGTGCGTTCGATTGCCTCCACTGGGCTGGACCTGGTCGGGATTCCGGACCGCGATCCGCCGCCGCGCGTCCAGGACTCGCTGGCGGCGTTCGATTCGATCGTCTCCTGGTACGGAACCAACCGGCCCGAGTTCCGGGCCGCCGTGGCCGGCCTGCCTTTCCGGTTTCTGGACGCGCTCCCCAATCAGCCCGGCGTGCATGCGGCGGACTTTTGCCTGGGCCAGGTGAGACAGGCCTCCGGCCCGGCCATTCCTCGCCTCGAATGCCCGTGCGTGGAGCGTGCCGGCTTCGTTGCCATTCACCCTTTCTCCGGTAGCGCGAAGAAAAACTGGCCGCTCGATCGCTTCCGCGAGTTGGCTCGCCGGCTGGATGCCCCGGTGCGCTGGTGCGCGGGCCCGGAGGAGCCGCTCGAAGACGCAGTGCGGTTCGAAAACCTGTGGGACCTCGCCTGTTGGCTCGCTTCGGCGCGACTGTACATCGGGAACGATTCCGGCATCACCCACTTGGCGGCGGCCGTTGGAACGCCCGTTGTCGCGCTGTTCGGGCCCACCGATCCCGCCATCTGGGCGCCGCGCGGGGACTGCATCTCAGTTGTTGCCACCGCATGCCCCGGCGAGGCGATGGAGGGGATCGTGGTGGAAGACGTGCTCAGGCGAATCGCTTGATGCGCCCCCGCACGTCGTCGGCAAAGCGGCGCACGGCGCCGCCCATGTCGCCGTCGATGATCGTCGATCCGAGCGCCGGTTCGCAATGTGCGCGACTCCTGGCCTATGCTGGTCTCATGTCGCCCGCCGAGAAGGCCGCCCACTTTCGCAATCTCCACCGCGGGCCTGCAATCCTGGTCCTCCCGAATGCCTGGGACGCCGCCAGCGCGCGCGTGATCGAAGAGGCGGGCTTCCGCGCTATCGCCACCACCAGCGCCGGCATCGCCTTTTCGCTCGGCTACCCCGACGGTCAGCGCGTGAGCCGGGACGAGATGCTGGCCCCATCCGCCGCATCGCCGCAGCGGTCCGCGTGCCGGTGACCGCCGACATCGAAGCCGGCTACGGTGAGACGCCCGAGGCCGTGGCGGAAACGATCCGCGGTGTACTGGAGGCCGGCGCCGTCGGTGTGAATCTCGAGGACAGTTGGGAGCGCAACGGCCGCCGTGTCCTCGCGGACCTCACGCTCCAAGAAGAACTGATTCGCGCCGCGCGCGAGGCAGCCGCGATCCCGCTGGCGATCAACGCCCGCACCGACGTGTTCCTGCACCGCCTCGGGGACGAAGCCGAAGCGGTTCTCAACGCCTACCTCAAGGCCGGGGCGGATTGCGCGTTCCCGATCGTGGTTCGCGAGCCGCCGCCCATCGCCCGCATGGTGGCAGCCGTCGCGGGCCCGGTCAATATTCTCGCGGGTCCCGGCGCTCCGAGCATCCCGGATCTCCAGCGCCTGGGTGTGGCCCGCGTGAGTTTCGGATCGGCCCTCGCTCGCGCCGCTCTCGGCCTGACGCGCCGCATCGCCAACGAGCTGAAATCGGCGGGAACTTACAGCAGCTTTCCCGAAGACACGATTCCGTCCCTCGAGGCGAATCGGCTATTTGAGGGGTTGCGGTGATGGCCGTGGACATCGTCCGCGCGTTCGTGAACGCCATCAACCGCCGGAACGTCGATGAACTCGCGCGGCTCATGACGGAAGATCATGTTTTCATCGACTCGCTGGGGCAAGTCGTCCGCGGGCGAGACAAGATGAAGGCGGGTTGGGTGGGCTACTTCCAGTTGGTTCCCGACTACACCATCGCAATCGAGGAGACGTGCTGCGATGGTCCCGTCGTGATCCTCCTGGGAGTCGCTCGGGGAACCTACGCGGCCGAAACCTGGAGCACGCCCGCAGCCTGGCGGGCGAAAGTGCGCGACGATCGGGTCGCCGAGTGGCGCGTCTACGCCGACAACGAACCGATCCGGCAACTGATGAGAAAGGCCCGCTGAAGCGGCTTACGGCTTCCACCGCAGGACCGGCTTGCGCGCGGCCGCCACTTCGTCCACGCGGCTGGTGCGCGTGTTGTGCGGCGCCTTCAGCACCAGGTCCGGGTTTTCCTCCACTTCCTTGGCGATGGAAATCATCGCTTCGATGAAGAGGTCCAGCTCGCGCTTGCTCTCGGTCTCGGTGGGCTCGATCATCAACGCGCCGTGCACGATCAGCGGGAAGCTCACCGTATAGGGATGGAACCCATAGTCGATCAGCCGCTTCGCGATATCGCCGGTGCGGACGCCGCGCGCCGCCTGCCGCGAGTCGCTGAAGACGCACTCGTGCATGGAGGGCGCGTCGTGGGGCAGGTCGTAATGGTCCTCGATCCCCTTGCGGATGTAGGTCGCATTGAGCACCGCGTCCGTGGTGGCGCGCCGCAGGCCTTCGCCGCCGTGCGCCATGATGTACGCCAGCGCACGCACCATCACGCCGAAGTTGCCGTAGAAGGCCCGCACTCGCCCGATCGACCGCGGGCGGTTGTTGTCGAGCCGCCACAGGCCGTCCATCCGCACCAGGCGCGGCGCCGGAAGGAACGGCTCGATCTCGGCCTTCACCGCCACCGGGCCGCTGCCCGGGCCGCCGCCTCCGTGCGGCGTCGAGAATGTTTTGTGCAGGTTCAGATGCATCACGTCCACGCCGTTGTCGCCCGGCCGCATGATGCCCGCCAGCGCGTTCATGTTCGCGCCATCCATGTAAAGCAGCGCGCCCTTGGCGTGCAGGATCTCCGCGATCCGCCGGACGTTCCGCTCGAAGACCCCCAGCGTGTTGGGGTTGGTTATCATCAGCGCGGCCACGTCTTCATCCACCGTCGCGGCCAGGTTCTCCACGTCGATCATGCCTTGGGCGTTCGAGCGGATGTTGACGACCTGGTAGCCCGCGATCGCCGCCGTGGCCGGATTGGTGCCGTGGGCCGAGTCGGGGATGAGAATCTTCTTCCGTGCTGCGCCGCGCGATTCGAGCAGCGCGCGCACCAGCAGGATGCCGGTCATTTCGCCGTGCGCGCCCGCCGCGGGCTGGAGCGTCATCGCGTCCATTCCGGTGATTTCCGCCAGCGCCGCTTCCAGCCGCGCCATCACCTCCAGCGCGCCCTGCGCGAGGTGTTGCGGCTGGTACGGGTGCAGCCACGCCAGGCCGTCGATGCGCGCCACCTGCTCGTTCACGCGCGGGTTGTACTTCATGGTGCACGAGCCGAGCGGATACATGCCCAGGTCGATGGCGTAGTTCCAGGTCGAGAGCCGCGTGAAGTGGCGGATCGCCTCCACCTCGCTGACCTCGGGGAAGCCAACGATCTCCGAGCGCACGTTCGCTCCGCCGAGCGCCGCCTCCGTGTCCACCGCAGGCACGTCGAGTTCCGGCAACTGATAGCCGGCCTTCCCGGGCGAGCTGATCTCGAACAGCAGCGGCTCGTTTTGGCTTACGTGCGTTCGCGCCTTGCGAATCATCGCGCACCCACCTTGCTCAACTCCCGCGCCTGCGCCAGTGCTTGGGCGACGGCGTCCATGTCCGCGCGCCGGCTCATCTCGGTGGCCGCGAGCAGCGTCGCATTCGGCAGCTCCCGATACCAGCATTCGATGGTCAGCCCGCCGATGATTCTCTTTTCGAGCAGCGCCTCGTTGGCGGCGTCGATGCCTTCCGCCGCGGCGACGAACTCGTTGAAGAACGGTCCGGAGAAGCGCAGCAGGACTTTGGAAGCCAGGTAATGCGCTTTGGCCAGGTTCTGCTCGGCCAGCTCGCGCAGGCCCTGCTTGCCGTAGACCGTCATGAAAACCGTGGCCATCAGCGCGATCAGCGCCTGGTTGGTGCAGATATTCGAGGTCGCCTTTTCGCGGCGTATGTGCTGCTCGCGCGTGGCCAGCGTCAAACAAAACGCGCGGTTGCCGTTCGTATCCACCGTCTCGCCCACCAGCCGCCCCGGGATTTGCCGCACGAATCTATCCTTGGTCGCGATTACGCCGGCATACGGCCCGCCGTAGCTCGGCGGAAGGGCGAACGATTGCAGCTCGCCGGCCACGATATCCGCCTCCGCCGGCGGACTGAGCAGGCCCAGCGCGACGGCTTCGGTGAACACGTCGACCAGCAGCGCCCCCGCGCCATGCGCCGCTTCGGCGGCCGCCCGGACGTCTTCGACGATGCCGAAGAAGTTCGGCGATTGGAGGATCACCGCCGCCACTTCCGGCGAAAGCTTCGCCGCCAGGTCCGCCAGATCGGCTCCGCCAGTCTCGCGGTCGTACTCGAACTCCTCGACCGTGAGGTCCTGGTTCCGGGCGTAGGTGGCCAGCACCTGGCGGTATTCGGGATGGACGGTTCGCGCTACCAGCAGCTTGCGCCGGCCGTTGATCCGCACGGCCATCAGCGCCGCTTCCGCCATGGCCGTCGAGCCGTCGTACATGGACGCGTTGGCCACGTCCATGCCGGTGAGCTGGCACATCATGGTCTGGAATTCGAAGATGCTGGTGAGCGTGCCTTGCGAGATTTCGGCCTGGTACGGCGTGTAGGAAGTCAGAAACTCGGACCGGGAAACCACGGCATCCACCAGCACCGGCCGGTAGTGGAAATACGACCCCGCGCCGAGAAAGCAGGCGTAACCTTCCGCGTTCCGAGCGCCCAGCGCGCGGAAGGTGTCGACGATCTCGTACTCCGACTTACCGTTCTCGATGGCCAGCGGCCGCTTCAGCCGGACTTCCTCCGGTAAGTGCGCGAATAAGTCCTCGAGCGAACTTACTCCGCACGCCGCCAGCATCTCCCGCCGCTCCGAATCCGACTTAGGAAGATAGCGCAATGGAATCCCCTCGGCCGCGGGTGCTATCGCACCCCCCAGCACCGAACCGCGCGCGTGAGCGAGCGGTCACTTCTCCGCGGCGATATAACTCTCGTACTCCGCCGCGCTGAGCAGATCGGTCGCGTCTCCTGGCGCGCTCACGCGGATCTTCACCAGCCACGCCTCTCCGTGCGGGTCCTGATTGATTTTCTCGGGAGCCTCGGCCAGCTTATCGTTCGCCTCCACCACCTCGCCCGAGACCGGCGAGTAGATTTCCGAAACCGCCTTCACCGACTCGACCGAGCCGAGCGTCTTGCCCTTCTCCACCTGCGCGCCTGGCTTCGGCAGCTCGACATACACGATGTCGCCCAGTTCCTCCTGGGCGTGATCGGTGATGCCGACGGTGGCGATGTCGCCCTCGAGTCCGACCCACTCGTGTTCCTTGGTGTAGCGCAGTTGTTCTGGATACATGCTCATCTCGCTCGCTTATAGAAGGGTGTTGGGATCGTTACCGCGTCGACTAACTGGCCGCGGATCAGGATCTGAATCGGCTCTCCCACGGCAGCCTTTTCGAAGGGGAGGTAACAGAGCCCGATGTTCTTGTTGAGTGTTGGCGAAGGCCCCCCGCTCGTCACCCAGCCGGCCGGTGCGCCGCCGCTAAAGACTTCGTACCCGTCGCGGGCGATGCCGCGTCCGCGCATCTCGAATCCAACCAGCTTCCGGCGCAGGCCGGCCTGGCGCTGCCGCTCCAGAGCGTCGCGCCCGAGGAAGCTCTCTTTGTCCATCCTCACGATCCAGTCCAGGCCGGCCTCGAAGGGCGAGATCGAAGCGTGAATCTCGTGGCCGTAAAGCGCCATGGCCGCTTCCATGCGCAGCGTGTTGCGCGCGCCCAGCCCGCACGGCTTGGCCCCGAACTCGGCGCCCGCTTCGAGAATCGCGTCCCAGGCTTTCTCCGCCGCGGCCGGATCGATATAGATCTCGAAGCCGTCCTCGCCCGTGTAGCCCGTGCGCGCAATGCGCGCCGGCGTTCCCGCGGCCTCGCCATCGACGAAATTGTAGTAACGGATGCCCGCGAGCGGCGTGGTCGTCAGCTTCTGAAGAATTGCCAGTGCCTTGGGGCCCTGAATCGCGATCTGTGCGTAGCGGTCGCTGGCGCACTCCACCTCGGCCCGCCAGCGGTTGGCATCCCGTATGTGCTCGCAGTCCTTCTCCTGGTTGGAAGCGTTCACGCACAGGAAGAAGTGATCTTCGGAAACCCTATGCACCAGGATGTCATCCACGAAACCGCCGTGCTCGTACAGCAGGCCGGCGTATTGGATCTTGCCCGGGGCAAGCTTCGCGGCCGAGTTCGTGCTGACGTAATCGACCAGCGCGAGGGCCTCCGGCCCGCGGATCTCGATCTCGCCCATGTGGCTGACGTCGAAGACCCCGGCGGCGTTCCGAACGGCGTTGTGCTCATCCAGGATGCCCGAATACTGCACCGGCATCTCCCACCCGCCGAAATCCACCATCCTGGCCCCCAGCCGGTGGTGGACGGAATTCAGCGGGGTCAGCTTGAGCGCGCTGGGAACGGCCATCAACCCTGTAGCCTATCACGTTCCGCGGGGCTCCCAAAGCTCAATCTTGTTCCCATCCGGATCGTAGATCCAGGCGAAGCGGCCGTAGTCGTAGTCCTCGCGCTTGGGGTCCACCCGCACCCCGTTGGCCGCCAGTTTGGCCAGGATCGCGTCCAGATCGTCCACGATGTAGTTGATCATGAAGGGCGCGCTGCTGGGATCGAAGTATTTCGAGTCGCGCTTGAAGACACACCAGGTGGTCCCTCGCTCCACCTCCGGTGCGTCGAGGGCGCGCCACCGGAAAGCGTATCCGTCCGCTCCGGCCGCCACTCCGAGGTTCTCGGCGTACCAGGCAGTCATCCCGTCCCGGTCGCCGGACTTGAAGAACACCCCGCCGATGCCAATGACCCTTCCGGGTCCCCTCTCCGAATTTGTGTCCATACAAAACAGGGTACTATGCAGAATGGCAGTCTGATATTTCACACTCAAGAGGAGACGCCTTCATGCAAGGAAACCCGAACGTAATCGCCGCCCTGAACGCCGGCCTGAAAGAGGAGCTGACCGCGATCAACGAGTACTTCCTGCACAGCGAGATGTGCGAGAACTGGGGCTATCCCCGTCTGCACGCCGCCGCCAAGAAGCACTCCATCGAGGAGATGAAGCATGCCGAGAAACTCATCGAGCGGCTGCTCTTCCTCGACGGCTCGCCCACGATGGACGCGACGCTGCCCTTGAAGATCGGCGCGAACGTCAAGGCGCAACTCGAAAACGATCTCGCGCTCGAGCTCGGCGCCGTGGCCGACTACAACGCCGCCATCAAGGTGTGCACCGAGGCCGGCGACGCCGCCTCACGCGAGCTCTTCGAGGATCTGCTCGCCGAGGAAGAAGGCCACGTCGACTGGCTCGAGACTCAGCTCCACCAGATCGGCGAGGTCGGCCTCGACCGCTACCTCTCCCAGCAGATTCGCAAGGACGAGTAGGACAAGCTTCAGCTTGTCCTACCGTTCAGGCCGCCGTCTCGCCGGCGCCGGCAGGGCGCTCCAGCCAGGAGAGGATGCGCGGCAGGGCGGCCAGAGCGGCCTTCTCGCCCCGCTCAATCAGCCGCTCCGCGCTGTCGAAGCCGTCCCAGGTCATTCCATCGACGTCGGGCTCGATCACCACGTTCGACGCGTGCCGCCACTCGCGCTCGCTCCGCCGCTGCATGATCTGGAAGCAACGGTTCACCACCTGGAACATGTTGCGCGGGTCGAAGCGGCCGCCATTCACAGGCAGGCAGACCGAGACGATGTGCGTGGCCCCCATCTCGCGCACCACGGTCGAAGGCACTTCCATGGTCATGGCGCCGTCCACCAGGTGCTGGCCCTGCCAATGCACCGGCCGGAAGAGGCCGGGATACGAGCAACTGGCGCGGATCGGCAGCAGCACGTCGCCGCGATCGCGGAACACAAGCGGCTGGCCGGTCTTCAGACCGGTGGCCACCACCGCCAGCGGAATGCGCATGTCCTCGAACCGGTGGACCTTCAGCAGCCGCCTCAGAAACTCGGCCATTCGCTCGCTGCCGGCCAGGCCGAGCAGGCTGAACCTCCATCGAGCCACGTCCTTGAACTTCATCGCGCGCGCGGCCTCGCCGATCTCCTCGACGCTGGTGCCGCTGGCATAGGCGGCAGCCGCGATGGCGCCCGCGCTGACGCCGGCGATCCTCCCAATGGGAATCCGGTGCTGCTCGAAGACGCGCAGAACGCCGAGATGCGCGATGCCGCGCGCGAACCCGCCGCCCAAGGCCAGACCGATCACCGGCCCGCTCGGCCGGCCGCCCGCGTGCGCCCAACGCCGCATACCCTCCACCCAGTTCGCCATTCTTTGTGCGACTCCGGCTGCCCCTCGCAAATGGTCTACTATGAGTTTGGATGCTGTCATTTAGGCCTAAGTTTCTGGTTTTGCTCCCTGTTTCTCTGGCCGCCGCCATCGCTAAGGGCGACGATAGCCTGGCCGGGGCAGTCCAGACCCGCCTCGCGCTGGCCCGCCTCAATGTCATCGGAAGCGTGCTCATGATCGGCGCGCATCCCGACGACGAGCAGGCCGCCACGCTCGCCTATTTCGCCCGCGGGCGGTCCATGCGCGCCGCCTATCTCTCGCTCACGCGCGGAGAGGGCGGCCAAAACCTCATCGGTCCGGAGCAGGGCGACTTGCTGGGAATCATCCGCACCGAGGAGATGCTCGACGCCCGCCATATCGATGGCGCCGAGCAGTTCTTCACCCGCGCCGTGGACTTCGGCTATTCGAAGACCCCCGACGAGACGCTCTCGAAATGGGGCCGCGAGCGCATCCTTTCCGATATCGTCTGGGTCATCCGCCGCTTTCGCCCCGACGTGATCGTCCTGTGCTTCTCCGGCACCTCGCGGGACGGCCACGGGCACCATCAGGCTTCGGCGATTTTGGGTAAAGAAGCCTTTTCCGCCGCCGCCGACAAGGCCCGCTTCCCGGAGCAGTTGCAGTGGGTCGAGCCCTGGCAGGCCAAGCGCCTGGTGTGGGGCGTGTGGGGCGCCACCGACGAGCCGGGCCAGATTCATATCGACACCGGCGAGTATAACCCCGTTCTGGGCTATTCGTACCTGGAAATCGCCGTCCTGAGCCGCAACATGCATCGCAGCCAGGCCACCGGTGCTATCCGCCGCCGCGGTACCTCTCCGTCTTCCTTCGTCCCCCTGGCCGGCGAGCCGGCTTCGAAGGATCTGTTCGACGGCATCGACACCACCTGGGGCCGCGTGCCCGGGGGCAGGGAAGCGGGCCGCCTGCTGGCGCAGGCCGCTCGGACCTTCGATGACGAACATCCCGACCGCATCCTTCCGTTGCTGCTCGAAGCCCGCGCCCGCATCAAGGAGCTGAACAACCCCTGGGCGGCAGCCAAGCTCGGCGAGCTCGGGGAGGCCATAGCGCTCGCCTCCGGGCTGTGGCTCGACGCGTCCGCCGACCGCTGGGCCGTGACGCCGGGCTCCACGCTTTCCGTTCGGGTGAGCGCGCTCAACCGCTCGCACTTTCCCATCACGCTGGCCGGCGTCTCCACTGGAGGCGCGGTGCTCGCCGATCGGATCCCGCTCGAGTTCAACCGGCCCGAGGTGCGTTCCCTCAGCGTGACCATACGGCCCGAGCGCCCTTACTCCCAGCCCTATTGGCTGGTCAAGCCTCACGGGGACTTCTACGACACGTCCGGACACGGCGAGGACCCCGAGAATCCGCCGGTCGAGACGGCGGTCTTCGTCCTCGAGATCGGGAACGAGAGCCTGACGCTGTTGCGGCCGGTCATCTACCGCTACGCGGACGGCTCGCAGGGCGAACTGGTGCGGCCCATCGCGGTCGTGCCGCCGGTAGCGCTTGAGTTCTCCCAGCCGGTGCTGGTCTTCCCGGACCCGCAGCCCAGGAAGCTCGATGTCCTTGCCAAGAGCAACGTCGCCAACGCCTCCGGCGAGGTGCGATTGGAAGTGCCCGCAGGCTGGCGCGCCGATCCGGCCGCGCGGAGTTACGCCCTGGCCAATCCGGGCGACGAGGCCACGCTGGCCTTCGAGCTAACGCCCACCAACGGCCCCGCCCGCGGCCAGATCCGTGCCGTCACCCGCATCGGCGAGCGGGATATCTCCTCCGGCATGCGCGTCATCTCTTATACGCACTTCCCTCCTCAGGTCGTCTTCCCGCCATCCGAGGCCACGCTTGTGCGCGCGGACATCAAGATCCTGGCCAAGCGCATCGGCTACGTCATGGGTGCGGGCGACCAGGTGCCCGAGGCTCTGCGCCAGCTCGGCTGCCAAGTAACGCTGCTCAGCCAGGAGGACCTCTCGACCGGCGACCTCAGCGGCTTCGACGCCATCCTCACGGGTGTGCGCGCCTACAACCTGCGGGCGGACCTGGTCGCCAACCAGAGCCGCCTGCTCGACTATGTATCGAACGGTGGCACGCTCGTGGTGCAGTACAACGTGCTCGAGCGCAACGCCCCGCTCGAGACACTGGCCCGCATCGGGCCCTATCCCATCCACATCGGCCGCGACCGCGTTTCGGTGGAGGAGGCGCCCGTCCTGTTCACCAATCTGGACGAGCCGCTCCTGCGCACGCCGAACATCCTCACCTCGGCGGACTTCGACGGCTGGGTGCAGGAGCGCGGACTCTACTTCGCCAGCGACTGGGATCCGCATTACAGGACGCTGTTCGAGTCGCACGATCCCGGCGAAGGGCCCCATCCCGGCGGCACGCTCTACACGCGCTACGGCAAGGGAGCCTACGTCTTCACGGCCTACTCCTGGTTCCGGCAGTTGCCCGCCGGCGTCCCGGGTGCATACCGCGTCTTTGCCAACCTGCTCAGCGCAGGCAAGGCGGTTCGATGACGGACGATCCGCCGCCCTTCCTCGGATCCTGGGGCCGCGTCTATGCCGCCGTCCTGATATATCTCGCTCTGCTGATCGCCGGCTTCTACGTCTTCACGCGAGTGTTCGAGCCATGAGAGCGCTGGATTGGGTGGTGCTCGCGGGCACGATCCTCTCCATCGTCGCCTACGGCCTCTACCGGGGCCGCGGCAGCAACACGGTCAACGCCTACCTGCTGGCCGGGAGGACCATGCCGTGGTATGCCATGGCGCTTTCGATCATGGCCACGCAGGCCAGCGCCATCACATTTATTTCGACCACCGCCCAGGGATACGCCGACGGCATCCGCTTCGTGCAGTTCTACCTGGGCCTGCCCATCGCGATGGTGATCCTGGCGGCGACGGTGGTCCCGGCGTTTCACCGCGCCAACGTCTATACCGCCTATGAGTACCTGGAGAAGCGCTTCGACGCCAAGACGCGCGCGCTCGTGAGCGCCATCTTCCTCATCGAGCGCGGCCTCGCCGATGGCGTGGCCCTCTGCGCTCCGGCCATCGTGCTGACGGTCGTGCTGGGCTGGCCGAGTCGCTTCACCATCGTGGTCATGGGCGCTCTGGTGGTCGCCTACACCGTGGTGGGGGGCATCAAGGCGGTCACCTGGACCGAAGTCCAGCAGATGGTCATCATCTTCGTCGGCCTCGCGGCGGCGCTCATCACCGCCATCTGGCTGCTGCCCCGCGGCGTCGGCCTCGGCGACGCCGTTTCGCTCGCCGGCGCGGTGGGCAAGCTGAAAGCCATCGATCTCAGCTTCGACTGGGACAACCGCTACAACCTCTGGAGCGGCCTCTTCGGCGGCACGTTCCTGTTTCTCGCCTACTTCGGAACGGACCAGTCCCAGGTGCAGCGCTATCTTACCGGCCGCTCGATCGCCGAGAGCCGGCTCAGCCTCCTGTTCAATGCCGTGGCCAAGATCCCGATGCAGTTCCTGATCCTGGTGACGGGCGCGATGGTCTTCGTGTTCTTCATCTACGAGCGGCCGCCGCTGCTGTTCGATCCCGTCGAGCTGAAACGCATCGAGGCCGATCCCGCCTACCGGTCCCTCGACCAACGCTATCGCGGCGCCTTCGAGGAGCGGAGGCGCGCGGCCGGCGACCTGGTGGAATCCCGCCGCTCGGCAGATTCCGCCCTCCACGCGCGCGGCCTGGCCGCCTACCGCGACGCGCAGAAGCAGTTCGACCAGGCTCGCTCCGACGGCGTCCGCCTGGTCGAGAAAGCCACCGGCACGAGCTTCACCGACACCAACTACATCTTTCTCTCGTTTGTCACGCGCTACATGCCCGCCGGGATCGTGGGCCTGATCATCGCCGTCATCTTCGTCGCGGCGACGTCTTCCACTGCCGCCGAAGTGAACTCCCTGGCCACTGTGTCCGTGATCGACATCTACAAGCGGCACATCCGCAAGAGCGGTTCGGACCGGCACTACCTGTGGGCCTCCCGCATCGCCAGCGCTTTTTGGGGCTGTTACGTCGTGGTTTTCGCCGAGTACGCCCTTCACCGCCTCGGTTCTCTCATCGAAGCCGTGAACATGGTGGGCTCGTTCTTCTACGGCGGAATGCTGGGCGTCTTCGTGCTGGCCTTCGCCTTCCCGCGCGTGCGCGGGACCGCCGCGTTCACGGGAGTTCTGGCCGGCGAGGCGGCGATCTTCTACGCCCACTTCGCCACGAACATCTCGTTCCTGTGGTACAACGCGCTGGGCTGCATCGTCGTGGTGCTGACCGGCCTCGCGCTCTCCTGAAGTTCGCGGCCGGCCAGAGCCTGAGCGCTCCCTTCGGCACGGGAGCACGCGTTTACCGAGCCGCGACCACAGGGAGCGGTCTACTGTGCTACTTGAACAGCGCCAGGTCGACCGCCTCGCCCATGGCTTTGTAGCCGGCGTCTTTGGGGTGCAGATGGTCGCCCGAATCGTAGGCCGCCAGCATGCGGTCCGGGTGGTCCGGATCGCGCACCGCCTTGTCGAAATCCGCCACACCGTCGAAGGCGCCGCTGGTGCGGATCCACTCGTTGATGGCCTTGCGCTTGGCCTCCTTCTCCGGCGTGAAGTAGTGCCCGAACGCCGTGCCCTCGAACGGTGTCAGCGTCCCGCCTACGACTTTGATCCCGAGCTCGTGCGCCCGCTCGACCATCTGTTTCAGACCCGCGATGACGTCCTCCGCGCCCGGCTTCTCCGAGTCGGGACCGGCCGGATCGTAGTGGCCGAGGTCGTTGATGCCCTCGAGCAGCAGCACCCATCTGACGCCCGGCTGTGCCAGGGCGTCGCGCTCGAAACGGGCCAGCGCGCTGACGCCGTACTGCACGTTGCTCCGTGCGTCGCGCAGAACGCGGTTACCGCCGATTCCCGCGTCGATTACCGCAACCTTCTTGCCGCCGTGACGCGCCAGCAGACGAGCCGCGAGAAAGTCGGGCCAGCGGTGATTGGCGTCCAAAGTCGCGTACGCGCCGTCGGTGATCGAGTCTCCAAACGCCACCGCCACGGCCGTGGACTCCGGCGCCAGCACATCCACACCCGTGAGGAATACCCAGGAAGTGAGCGTCGCCGGGCCGGGCAGGGAAGCCGCGCCCGTCAGGTCGCCCTTGGCCACGTACGAAGTCTGCTGCGCCGAGTAGTGTATGCCGGCGCCGGTGGTGGGCTTGGGCAGATAGAGACTGATGGCGAGATCGCCGGATGCGGGCACCTCCAGCTTCACCGGATCGCTCAGGACCACTGCGCCGGGCGGTATCGTGACCGCCGGCCGGCCGCTAAAGGTCAGAGGGCGATCGGAGGCCGCGACGATATCGGCCCCGTTTCCGCGCTGGGCGATGTGCGCTGCCGCGATCTCGGCGTCGTCGCTCGCGAACGCGTTCGAGAGCCGCACGCGCACCATGCCGCCTCCGATAGTGGTGTGGACGATCTCGCGCAGCGTCTGGTTCTCGAAGACCAGTCCCGCCGTGCGCATCTGCGCCTGATCGGGGAGTTGCGGCGACGGGCTCGGTCCCCAAGTCGCGACCCAATGGGTGCGGGAAGCGGCGAATGCGGGCGAGGACGCGGCGAGGGCCAAAAGGAGGGTGATTGCGGTTCTTGTCTTCATCACCGATCATCCTAGCGCGCTTGAGCCCGCCGTCGCCGCTCAGATCGTCAGCGTCGAAAGCTCGACGCGCGAGCGGGGACCTTCCACCACCACGATGCCGCTTTCGGTCACGTGATGATGAAGCCGGTCCATCTCCAGGTCGTAGCCGATGGTGGCGTCGTCGGGCACGCGGACGTTCTTGTCCAGGATGGCGCGGCGGATCCGGGCGCGGCGGCCGATGTCGCAGTTGTCGAAGATGATCGAGTCCTCCACCAGCGCGCCCGAATGCACGCGCACGTAGCGGCCCAGCACCGAGTCGTGCGCCGTGCCTCCGGACAGAATCGTCCCTCCGGCGACCACCGAGTTTATGGACTGGCCGCGCCGGCCCTCCTCGTCGAAGACGAACTTCGCCGGCGGATCGGAGTAGCCCGCGGTGATCAACGGCCATTGCCGGTTGTAGAGGTTCAGCGCCGGCTCGACGCTGCGGATGTCCATGTTGGCCTCGTAGTAGGCGTCGATGGTCCCCACGTCACGCCAGTAGGGGCTCTTCTCGGGCGGCTCGCCGGGGATCGCGTTGGTTTGGAAATCGTAAGCGAACATCGGCACGCGCCCGATCAGTCCCGGCAGGATATCGCGGCCGAAATCGTGAGTGCTCTGCTCGTTGCCCGCGTCGGCGTGCAATTCTTGGAGCAGCAGGCGCGTCGAGAAGATGTAGTTGCCCATGGAGGCGTAGACCAGGTCGGGGTTGCCCGGCAAGCAGGGGGCGTCCGCCCGCTTCTCGTGAAAGCCCCGGACGCGCCCGTCCGCTTCGGTCTCGACGACGCCGAATTCGAGGGCGTGCCGCTTCTCCACCGGAATCGCCGCCACCGTTACGTCGGCCCGCTTCTGCTCGTGGTACTCGATCATCTCGCGGATGTTCATGCGGTAGATGTGGTCGGCGCCGAAGATCACGACGATGTGCGGGTCCGCCTGCTCGATCAGGTTGATGTTTTGGTAGATGGCGTCGGCCGTGCCCTGGTACCACGTCTCGGCCGTGCGCATCTGCGCCGGCACGGGAATGATGAACTGGTTCTTCAGGAGGCCGGCGAACTGCCAGCCGTCGCGCAGGTGCTGGAGCAGCGACTGGCTCTTAAACTGGAGCAGAACGTAAGTCGAGTAGATGCCCGAGTTGATGAGATTGCTGAGCACGAAGTCCACAATGCGATACTTGCCGCCGAACGGCACGGCCGGCTTGGCGCGTTCTTTGGTGAGCGGGTAGAGCCGGGTTCCCTTGCCGCCGGCGAGCACGAAGGCAAGCACGCGAAGTTGCATCTGGCTTCTCCTGGCAGTTGTGTTCGCACCACTGCGATCTATTCTGTCACGGAAGACGCAAGGCAGGAACGCGATTTCGAAACTAGACTCAATAGGGCAGCGGACCGCCGCCCGGACAGCGGCCGTTTCCGCACGCCGATGCCGGCTGGCCACAGGGCGCGAGCGCCTCCGCTCCGCCGCCAGGGCTCGCCGTGTGCGGGGCGAAAGTGGAGAGCAACCGTTTGACCTCGTGCGAGGCGCACTGCGGGCACTCCTGGTCCTGATCGGCATCCTGCATCCGGCGGAGCCGCTCGAACGCGGCGCCGCAACCGGCGCACTGATATTCGTACAGAGGCATCTTTCTCTCAGTTTAGCGGATGCAGACCGCGGCACGCAGGTGGCGGCGCAGATGCTGCCGAACAAGCCAAAACATGGCTGGCCGCGGAACAACGCCGATCAACGCCGATTGAAAGAAGGTAACTTATCGGCGTCCATCCGCGTTCATCGGCGGCTGGGAATTGTCTTTTCGGGCTCCTTGAGCCGGTTCGGATTCGGCTTTCGCTACCCGCCCGCCCGCGCACCCGCCGCGGCGCTGGTGTCCGCCCAGGTGATGAGGCCAGGCAGGAAGGGCGAAGCCAGATCGGGGTGATGCGGCAGCACGCGGACCGTGTAGCCATGCAGGCCGCTGCGCGGGCAGGCCACCGCTTCCGTCTCGAAGATGTGCTTGCCGCGCTCGTCGCGCCCGGCGGGTTTCATGACCGCGCTCGATCCCTCCGAGATCTCGCCCGCTGCATTCACACGGCCCCAGTAGAGTTCCACCGCGACATCGTCCGGCGACAAGCCGCCCAACTCCAGCCGGGCGCAGGTGCGGATTCTGGTGCCAACCGGGAAGGCCTCGGTGGGGCCTCCTTCGACCTCTTCGACCCGGACGCGCCCCCACTCCCGCTGAGTGCGCTCCATCCAGGCTGCCAGCGCGCGGGTGCCCGCGGCGTTGTCGGCCTCAAGCTTGCGCGCCCGTGCGTGCGCCACCAGGTAGTATTCGCGCGTGTACTGGCTGACCATGCGGTGCGTGTTGACGAAATGGCACAGCGTTCCGATGGACGCCTTCATCCAGTTGACCCACCGGCGTGGCACGCGGTCCGCACCGCGGTCGTAGAAGCCCGCCACGACGTCGCGCTCCAGCAGCTCGTACAGAGAATCGGCCTCCACCTGATCCTGGTAGTTGTGGTCGTCGTAGTCTCCGCCGCTCCCGATGGCCCAGCCGATGCCGGGCGGGCGGTGTGGATCGCGCCACACTTCGTCCCACCAGCCATCGAGCGTGCTGAGGTTCAAGGCGCCATTGGCGGCGGCCTTCATCCCGCTGGTTCCACTGGCCTCGAGGGGCCGCTGCGGCGTGTTCAGCCAGACATCCACCCCTTGCACCAGGTAACGGGCCACGGCCATGTCGTAGTCTTCGAGAAACACCAGGCGGCGGCCCAGGTCGGGCTGGCGCGACAGGCTGACGATCTGCTGGATCAGCTCCTTGCCCTGCGTGTCTCGTGGGTGCGCTTTGCCGGCAAAGATGAGCTGCACGGGACGGGCCGGGTCCGTCAGCAGGCGTTTCAGCCGGTCCAGATCGCGCAGCAAGAGCGTGGCGCGCTTGTAGGTGGCGAAGCGCCGGGCAAAGCCTATAGTCAAAGCGTCGGGATCGAGCACCTCGTCGGCCGCCTCGATTTCGGTCTGCGGCGCTCCGCGCCGCGTCCGCTGGTTGCGGACGCGCCGCCGCGCCCAGGCTACCAGCCGCTCCCGCCGGCGTTCGTGGGTGCGCCACAACTCTTCGGCCGAAATCTGGTGAATCCGGTCCCAGGCTTCGCTGTTGGCGGGCTCATCGCGCCAGTTCGGCCCCAGGTACCGGTCGTAGAGCTGGTTCATCTCGGCCGAAATCCAGGAGCGGAAGTGCACGCCGTTGGTGATGTGGCGGATCGGAACCTCCTCCACCGGAACGCCCGGCCACAGCGACTGCCACATGCGGCGGCTCACCGCGCCGTGCAGCTTGCTGACGCCGTTGCGGAAGGAGGCCAGGCGCAACGCCAGGACCGTCATGCAGAATTCGCCCTGGTCCCAGGGACCGCGGCGGCCCAAGGCCAGAAACTCGTCGCGCGAAAGGCCCAGCCCCCGCGCGTAGTCGCCCAGGTAGTAAGCGATCAGATCCGGCGGGAAATAGTCGTGCCCGGCTTCGACCGGGGTATGCGTGGTGAAGATCAGGCTGGCCGAGGCCAGTTCCCGCGCTTCGGCGAAGGACAGCTTGTACTTCTCCATCAGCCGGCGCACGCGCTCCAGGCCGAGGAAGGCTGAGTGGCCCTCGTTCATGTGGTACACCGTCGGATCGAGACTCAGCGCCGCCAGCGCGTGATAGCCCCCGATGCCCAGCAGGATCTCCTGGCGGATGCGCATGTCGCGGTCGCCGCCGTAAAGCTGATCGGTGATGTCGCGGTCCTCCGGACGGTTCGCCGCCAGGTTCGTGTCCAGCAGGTACAACGAAACGCGGCCCACGGCGACCCGCCAGACCTGGGCGCGCACCGGCCGGCCCGGATAGGAGACTTCCACCACCACCGGCTTCCCGTCCTGTCCCACGGCGGGACTCACCGGCAGGTTGTGAAAATCGTTGTCCGCATAGGATTCCTGCTGCCAGCCCGCCTGGGTCAGGCATTGCTGGAAGTATCCCTGTTGATAGAGCAGGCCGACCCCCACCAGCGGTACGCCGATGTCGCTGGCCGATTTCAGGTGATCGCCGGCGAGTATCCCCAGACCTCCCGCGAAGATCGATAGGCACTCCGTCAGCCCGAACTCGGCCGAGAAGTAAGCCACCAGCGGGCAGTCTTTGCGGCCGTCGCACGTCTTCCGGAACCAGGAGGACTCGCTGCCGATGTAGCTCTCGAGGTTGCGCTCGACCCGTTCCAGGTGCGCCAGGAACGCGTCATCCACCGCAGCCGCGTCGAGCTTGGTCTGGTCGATCGCCCCCAGCAGCGCCACCGGGTTGTGGCCGCTCGACTCCCACAGGTCGCTGTCCAGGCGGCGGAACAGTTCGATCGCTTCGTGACTCCAGGCCCAGCGCAGGTTGTAGGCAATCTGCCGCAACCCCTCGATAGGTGCCGGAAGCAAAGGAACCACGCTGAAAACCCGTATTGGTTTCATGAGTCTCCGCTCCGAATCGTACGCCTTCACCGCTCCGAATTCAAGACCGGACACGCCGCGGTTCGAACCCCCCTCAGGGACCCTTGGCCGCCGGCGCCGCCGGCAAGCTCACCACGATCCGGTGCACTTTGAGCAGCAGATCGACTTCGCCCCGAGGCAATTCGAGAGCCGCGGCGATCTGGCCGGGTGTCTCGCCCCGCCGGCTCATCCGAATAGCCTGGCTGCGCTTGCTCAGGTTGAAACCGGAGCGCGTGGGCGGCGGGGGCATCAGCAAACCGGTCTGCCGCTCGGTCCCCTCCAGTCGTTTGCTCAGATTCGCCAGCGACACGCGCACCGCGTTCAAGGCGGCCTCCGCTCGGGGGGTCTCTCGACTGGAGTCGGAGACAGGTTGACTGGGGCGGCTTGTCCGACGCTGGGTACTCCGCCGACGCTGTTCATGACAGTCTCCTCGGAGGCAGGGTCCCCTCCGTGCCGTCACCTCGCGTTGGGCACGGTGGAGAAACCCTGCCTCGTATGACTTATCGGCTTGGTGGGGGGAAGGCTGCGGGAATTCTGCCGCCGCGCGGCTACTTCAGATTCAAAACCTCGCGCGCGGTGCCGGCGTGGCGCTCGATCTTCTTCTGCAGCACCATGAGGGCGTAGATCAACTGCTCCGGGCGCGGCGGGCAGCCCGGGACATATACATCCACCGGGATGACCTGGTTGACGGGAACCAGCGCGTAGTTATTGAAGACGCCGGTGGAGGTGGCGCAAGCGCCCATCGAAATGACCCATTTCGGCTCCGGCATCTGCTGATAGAGCTGGCGGATGATGGGGGCCATCTTGTTCGATACGCGGCCGGCGATGATCATCAGGTCCGATTGCCGCGGGGAGCCGCGAAAGACCTCGGCCCCGAAACGGGCCACATCGAAGCGCGAGGCGCCCATCGACATCATCTCGATGGCGCAGCAGGCCAGGCCGAAGCTCATGGGCCAGATGGAGTTCTTGCGGGCCCAGTTGATGGCGCGGTCGAGCCGCGTGGTGACGACGGCGTCGCTCAGCCAGGAATAGTCGTCCTGGTCGATACGGGAGAAGAGATCGGGTTCGGCGCGCGTCAGCCCTCCGGCGAATTCCCCAGCTTCCATACCTCCATTGTGACACGGGAGGGAATCGGGGGCGCTGCGCGATGCGACGAGACCGGCCGCTCCTCAGTAGCTCGCTGGCAGAGCACCTGGCTGGTGGGAAACGGGTGGTTCGAATCCTATTTGGGGAGCCAGATCTCACTTTCGGTCGCATCTCCCTGCACTCGGGCGGGGACGCTCTGGACCCGGGTGTATACTGACTAGGACACGGGGGTCCAAAATGGAGACTCCGGGCACAAAGGCATACTCCTTTATGTCCTTAAAATCCTTAGCTTGGACTTGTAAGCTTTTGGCCATTGTTATCTCGGGTGTGGTGCTTCTGGTCTCTAGGCATCCCGGTCACTTCCCCGTCGCTTCCGCCCAGGCTGTCTTGATACTTACTCTGTCGGTGATTCCCAACCGATGCTTTGTGTTCTCTCGCGTATCCCCTGGAATATCTCTGCTGCTCGCGTTGATTCCATTCCGCGTGTTCATTGGCGCGAATTACCCAAGCGACATCTTGTGGATCGGCCTGGGTTTGTTTATGGCGTTTTGCCTCTTCGGCTTTTTGCCGCTTTCGCTCGTGCTCAGTTATGTGCGCCTTGTGCAAGGAGAGAAGGTCACGTATGCGTAACGAGCCACTTGGTGAACCATAGTATTCGCCCGCGCCCTCCTCGCCCATTCCGCTTCGATTGTCCTGTAGATAAGTACGTACTCCTTTTGTGATACGATACGTACATGGCGAAGCTCACCTTGAGCGTGGACAATGGCGTCGTCTCGCGCGCGAAGCAATACGCGAAACGGCGAGGCGTCTCCGTATCGGAGATGGTTGAAGCCTATCTCTCCGCCGTTGCCGAGCCTCCTTCTCCCTCCACAAGCGCCGCCCCGATTCTGCGCTCCGTCCGGGGAGCCCTCAAGAGCGCAAACGTCGGCGAGTACCGGAAGCATTTGGCGGCGAAATACCGATGAGGAGAATCCTCTTCGATACCAATGTCGTCCTGGACGTTCTGCTCGATCGGCAACCGTATGTAGAGGCGAGCGCGGCGGCTTGGGCCGCTGCAGAGACAGGCGTCTCGGAAGGACTGCTGGCTGCTCATGCGGTGACAACCATCCACTACCTGCTCCGAAAGGAGGTGGGTAGCGTCAAAGCCAGGCGGATTCTCTCGGCGATCCTGAGGGTCTTTGGAGTAGCCGCCGTCGACCACAAGGTCGTTCAAGAGGCCCTGCAACTGACCCTTTCCGATTTTGAGGATGCGGTGACCGCCGCGGCGGCGCGATTGGCGGGTTGTGAGTGCATAGTGACGCGAGACCCGAAAGGGTTTCGCGGATCTCCGGTTCGCTCCCTTACGCCAGAAGCCGTAGCACCGCTTCTAGGCAAGGAATGAGCCGGAGAGGTAGCTGGAAACCGCTTCGATTGTCCGGTTCCAGGCCATTCCTCGCACGTGCTAACTTCGTTATGCACCCATGAAACGAACCCTACTCCTGGTGGCTTTGGCCAGCTCTCTGATGGCCGGCGGCGTGCCGGCCGGCAAGCCCGAGGACGCCGGTATGTCCTCCGAACGGCTCAGGAGAATCCACGAGTCCCTCCAGCGCCACATCGACGCCGGAGAGATCTCGGGCGCGGTGACGCTGGTCGCCCGCCGCGGCCGCATCGTGCACTTCGAAGCGCACGGGCTGATGGGTATCGAGTCCAAACGGCCCATGACGAAGGACGCCATCTTCCGCCTGGCTTCCATGACCAAGCCCGTCACCAGCGTCGCCGTTCTCATGCTGGTGGAGGAAGGGAAGATCCGCCTGAGCGACCCGGTTGCGAAGTTCCTGCCGGAGTTCAAGGGCTCGAAGGTCTCGATCGTGAAAGAGAACGGCGGCGCGGGGCTCCCGGACTATTACGTGATCCCGGCGGAACGCGATATCACCGTCCAGGATCTGCTGACGCACACTTCGGGTCTGGTGAGCTGGAAAATGCTCGGCACGAAACTGGCGCCGGCCAGAACGCCGGAGGACACTCTGGCGACCTACGTTCCGCGCCTGGCCGCGGTCCCTCTGGACTTCCAGCCCGGGACGCGGTGGGAGTATAGCGGAGCGGCCGGCCCCGACGTGCTCGCGCGCATCGTGGAGATCGTCTCGGGTCTGCCGTACGATCGCTTCCTGCGAACCCGCATTTTCGAGCCGCTGGGGATGAACGACACGTTCTTCTATCCTCCCGACGACCGGCGGCCGCGGCTGCCTACGTTGTACCAGAGGACGGAGAAGGGCCTCGTAAAAAGCCCCAATCAGGACGGTTTCTCCAGCCCCACGTACTTCTCGGCCGGCGGCGGGCTGATGTCCACTGCGGAGGATTACGCGCAGTTCGCGCAAATGCTGCTGAACGGCGGCACGCTGAACGGCAAGCGCCTGTTGGGCCCGCGCACCGTCGAGCTGATGGCGTCCAATCACGTGGGCGACCTTTTCAACGGAAAGCTGGGCCGCCCCGCGCATGGAATGGGCTTCGGGCTTCTGGTTGCGGTGATACAGGATCACGTCGCGGCGGCCCTGGCTGTTTCCAACGGAAGCTTCGGCTGGGACGGCGCGTTCGGCACCCAAACCTGGATCGACCCCAAGGAGCAGATGGTCGAGATCGTCATGCTTCAGGAGCAGGTGGTGCAGGCCCAGCGCGACTTCGAGGGCGCGGTCCGGCAGGCGATCGTGGAATAGGCGCGCCGCATCAGGCTGCACCCGCCGTCACGAACATAATGACGGTCGCAAGCAGCATGACCACGGCACACATCCAGCCCAGCCAGCGCAGCAAGGGCCCGTTCCGGTGCTCGCCCATTACGTCCGCCCTGCTCGTGAGCAGCACGACAAGGACGAGTAGCGGCGGCGCCAGCGCTCCGTTCAGCACCGCCGACCAGAACAGCATCTTGACGGCGTTCAGGCCCGCATAATCCAGGCCCAGGCCGAGCGTCATCGCAATGGCTATCACTGCATAGAAGCCTTGAGCGATGGGAGGATGCACCTCCAGCGACCCAACCCAGTCGGCCGCTTCCGCGATGGCGTAAGCGCAAGATCCCGCCAGCACGGGGACTCCGAGCATGCCGGCTCCGATCAGACCCACGCTGAAGAGCCAGTACGCGCCATCGCCCGCCAAGGGACGCAGCGCCTCGGCGGCTTCGCGCGCGGTGCCGATCGTAGTTCTGCCGTGCGCGTGCAGCGTGGCGGCCGACGTGAGAATGATGAAGTACATCACCAGGTTCGAAAAGAACATGCCGGTGAGGACGTCGGTCCGGGAACGCCGTATGTCCCGCTTGGACGCGCCTTCCCGCTCTTCGACCGTCGACTGGCCCGCGGCGATCTCCTCCTCCACTTCCTGCGCCGCCTGCCAGAAGAAGAGGTAGGGCGAAATGGTAGTTCCCAGGATGCCGACCAGCGTTGCCCAATACGCGCCGGTCCACTCCACGCGCGGAATCAGAGTCGCCCGCACCACGGCGGCCCAGTTCGGGTGCGCTAGAAATGCAGCCGCGATGTAGGCGAACAAGGCCAGAGTGAGCCACTTGAAAATCCGGGCGATGAGGCGATAACTCGTCCAGAAGAGCAGGCCTACCAGCACGAGGGCGTACACGGGAGTCCAGTAGAGCGAACGGACGCCGGTCAGAAGCTCCGTGACGCCAGCCATGCCGCCGAGATCCGCGGCGATGTTGACGATATTGGCGACGATGAGCAGCGCGCAGGCGCTCCACAGGATCCATCGTGGGTACCGCACCCGAATCACGCCTGCCAGCCCGCGTCCGGTGACGATGCCGAGGCGGGCGCACATGATCTGAACGGCCGCCATCAACGGGAAAGAGAAGAGCGCGGTCCACAACGGCGTGTAGCCGAATGCGGCGCCCGTGACCGAATACGTCGAGATGCCGGATGGGTCGTCGTCCGCCGCGCCCGTGATCAATCCGGGACCGAGATTCGAAAAAAACCTGCGGAAGCGGCCCTGGAGGACAAACGCGCGTCGGGCGGCCTTGGCGCCTGGAGAGCGGTCCATGAACCCTGATTCTACTGCACCCCGGTTGAATGGACCGGCTCAATCCTGGGTGCTCGGGAGGTTCAATGCCGGGATCGCAGTTCTTCTACGGCGCGAAACCAATCGTTCTCCGGCGAGCCTTCCGGACAGCTCCTGCCTTGCCAAAGTCTATAGGCGAGTGCGGCGATGTCCTGCTCTCTGGCTTCGTGAGCGGTTACGCTGTCGCCGTGCGCGGTCCTGCTCTTCTGATGCCTTTTCTGTGGGTGCAGGTGAGCCTCGTTGGAGTGCTCGAGGACCTGCCGGGAGCTTTCGTGTCCGGTCAGGTGATCCTCTTCGCCATGGTGCTCGGCGCCGGCACGATGCGCGTGGGCGGCAAGGTCATGGTGCTCGGCGGCTATTTGTTGTGATTCGTGCATAGCCGTTCCTGGTGCACGCGCAGCGCCGTTTGCCGCGCCGGTGCAGACAAAAGCCTTTCTCCCCGGACGCTCGTGCGGAGGGTGCAGGATCTACCTGAACCGTGCAGGTTTCACCGTGCCGGGCCAACCGCTCATTCCGGCCGAAACGGGGTCGGCCCGGTGCCGCCTGTTAGAATCAAGGGAAGAATGCGGGGCAATGACTCATACAACTAGTTCATTCAAGGCCTCCGGCAGCTGCGAGCAGGCGCTCGACCGGGCTGCCCGGCAGTGGGGAATCGAATCGGAATTCTGGGACACATGGGGTCAACGGCACGCCACCTCGCCTGAAATCGAGCGCGCCATATTGTCCGCTCTGGGCGTGAGCGCGGGAACCGGGGAGAGCCTCGACCAGGCGCTCAAGCAGCGCATGGCGCGGGAATGGGAGCGGCTGCTGCCTCCGGTCTTTGTCGCTGGCGAGAGCGCCTGGGGCAAGGGCTTCCCGGTGAACGTTCCGGTGGCTCTGGCCGAGGCGGAGGCGGCGCTGAAGATCCGCTGGGAAGACGGCGGAATGGACCGCCGCAAGCTGCTGCTGAGCGAACTGGCCACCTCCGGTCGCGCGGAGATCTGCGGCGCTGCTTACGTGCGCAAACAGGTGCCGCTCCCGGCCGCGGCGCCTTTGGGCTACCACGACGTCGAGATCTCGATCCGCACCGAGGGCGGCGTCCGGCGCGAGTCCATGCGGCTCATTCTCTGTCCGGACCGCACCTATATTCCCCACGCCATCCGCGAGGGCCGGCGGACGGCCGGCCTGGCGATCGCTCTCTACGGGCTGCGCTCGGAGCGCAACTGGGGCTGCGGCGATTTCACCGACCTGGAAGGCGTCATCGATTGGGCCGTCACGGAACTGGGCGTCACCTTCATCGGCCTCAATCCCCTGCACGCCATTCCCAACCGCCAGCCGTTCAACACCAGCCCCTATCTTCCGGTCTCGACCTTCTTCAAGAACGCGATCTATCTGGACCTGGAGCGCATCCCGGAGTTCCGCGAGTCGAAACGGGCCGCGGCGTGGCTTCGCCGGCCCGAGGTCGCGGCGGAACTCTGCGCGGTGCGCGCGAGCCCGCTGGTGGAATACGAGCGCGTCTGGGCGCTTAAGCTCACGGCCCTGAAGCTGGCCTTCGCCACGTTCCTGCGGCGGCCGCCCGACCGCGCCTTCGAGGAGTACGCGGAGCGCGAGGGCGTGCTGCTCGAACGGTTCGCCACCTGGTGCGCCCTCGATGAGTGGATACACGGGCGCGACCCGGGCGTCTGGGTCTGGCAGGACTGGCCGGCGGAATACCGCGAGCCCGACTCACCCGCGGTCGCCGAGTTCGCCCAGAAGCACCGGCGGCGGGTGCTCTTCTACAAGTGGGTGCAATGGCACGCCGACCGCCAATTGGCCCGGGCGCAGGAGCACGCCCGCTCCCGCGGCCTTTCTATCGGCCTCTATCACGACCTGGCGCTGGCTACGGACCGCTGCGGCGCGGACTTGTGGGCTTGGCGGCCGTTCTACGTCAATGGGTGCCGGGTGGGCGCGCCTCCGGACAACTTCTCGCCCAAGGGCCAGGACTGGTCCTTTCCGCCGCCGAATTCCGAGCACCATCGCGAGACGGGCTACCGGCTTTTCGCCGAGTCGCTCCGCAAGAACTGCCGGCACGGCGGCGCTCTCCGCATCGACCACGTCATGCGTTTCTTCCGGCTGTATTGGATTCCGGAATCGATGGACCCGGCGCAGGGCGCCTACGTGCGCGACCGCTGGCAGGACCTGCTGCATGTGCTGGCGCTCGAAAGCGCGCGGCAGAAGGTGATGGTTGTGGGCGAGGACCTGGGCACGGTGACGGCCGAGACCCGGCACGGGCTCGACCGTTTCGGGCTCTACGGCTACCGGGTGCCGTTCTTCGAGAAGATCGACGGCGGCGAATTCCGCCCGCCGGGGCAGTACACGCCGCACGCCCTGGTGTCCTCGAGCACGCACGACCTGCCCACGCTGGCCGGGTACTGGATCGGGCGCGACATCGAAGCGCGGCGCCAGGCGGGGCTGCTCGACACCAGGCGCTATTGCGACGCCGTGGCCGAGAGGCGCTGGGACAAGCAGAAGCTGCTGAACGCGCTCTTCGTCGAGGGGCTGCTCCCGGACTGGTTTCCGCGCAACGCCGACCACGTTCCCGACCTGACGGGAGAACTGCACAACGCGCTGGTCGGCTGGCTGGCCCGCGCGTCCTCGCGGGTGATGGTGATCAGCTTCGAGGATTTACTGAAGGAAACCGAGCAGCAGAACCTTCCCGCCACCACGTCGGAGCATCCCAACTGGCGCCGCAAAGTGCGATACACGGTGGAGCAGCTCCGCGCCGGTGAGGCGGCCGACTACTCGCGCATGTTCCGCAACTGGCTGGAACGCACGGGGCGGCTGGCGAAGTAATTGTGGCGCACGCTTCAGCGTGCCGTGTCCGCACTCATGCGGACACGTTTTTGCCGGGCGCGGCCAGGCGTCGCCAGGAGTGGCGACGCGGCACGCTGAAGCGTGCGCCACGGCGGCTCACCCCCCGCAGCGCCGCAAAATATCCCAGTACGCCCCGCGCTGTCCGCCGGCGATCAGGTCTATGAGCCGCTGGTTGGCGTTGTAGTTGTAGTTCAGCCCGGGCTTCGAAGGATCGAAAAAGAGGAAGCGGCTGTCCTCGCCGATGAGCCTGTCGAGCAGGTCAAAAACAAATGGCGCGATTCCCGGTTCGAGGAAGAAGAGGGGCTCGCGCGGGTCCTGCTCCGGGATGGCGAGGCGGCGCGCCAGTTCGGTCCCGGGATAGACGCGCACGCCTACGGAAACGCCCGCGCGTTCCGGATCGGCCCGTTTGATCAGCTCGACTGTGCGCGTCAGCGATCCCGCCGTTTCGCCCGGCGACCCGAGCAGGAGATCGAGCATGACGGCCATCCCCGCCTCCTTCGACCAGCGCGTAGCGTTCTCAATGTCGCCCGGTGTGAAGCCGCGGCCCAGCCGATCGAGCATTCCTGCGTCGCCGCTGTCGGCCCCGAAGTTGATTCCCACGCAGCCGGCGTCGCGCATGGCCCAAGCCAGCTCGCGCGAGAACGGGGCGGGCGAGCAGTAGGCGTACCAGCGCAGCCGGCCGGTGAGGCCGCGGCGGACAATCTCGGCGCAGACCTCGAGCGCGTGCGAAGGCGGTAGGTTGAACTCGCCGTCGCAGGTATGCAGGTGGTCGATGCCCTGATCGAGCAGGCTCGATATCTCGTCCGCGACCGCAGCGGGCGCACGCAGGCGGGCCTCGGCGCCTTTGGCCACCGGGTCGGCGCAATAAACGCAGCGGCCGGGGCAGCCGCGTTTGGTTTCAAAGCCGGACTGGCCGCCCTCGCGGAAGTAGCGCGCATTATCGGCCCAGCGGCGTCGCATCGGCGGGAGCGCAGCGAGGGGCCAGGACGCAGGCGGATTGCGGCGCCACGTCCCCTCCGAGCGCCAGATCAGGTTGGGCAGGTCGCGCCACTCCTGGTTGCTCTCGAGCCTCGCCGCCAGCGCGGGCAGGACGAATTCGCCTTCTCCCCAAACGCCGGCGTCGGCCGCGGCGATTTCGAGAATCTGGCCGGGCATGACGGAGAATCCGACGCCGCCGAGCACGATGGGTGCGGCGGCGTGCCGCCGGATGGTCCCGACCGTTTCGACGAACTCCGGAACGAATGACTGGCGGCTGGTGAAACCGCAATCGTCGGTGTTGCGCAGCGTGACGCCTATGAGGCCGTACTCGGCGCGCCCGAAGAACGCGGCGCAAGCGGCCTGCGGGTCGGGCTCCCAACACAGGTCCAGGAGATCGACCCGGTGGCCGGCCACATCGAGCGCCTCGGCGATGTAGTCGAGGCCGATGGGCGCGATGGGCGGCCGCATGCGGTTGGTATTGACGAGCGCGATGCGCATCGAAGGCTCAGGCGAATCCCACGTACTGCACTTCTTCTTCGAGCTCGAAGCCGAAGCGCGCGGCGACGCGGCCCTTGAGATCGGCGATCAGCTCGCGCAGTTCGCGCGCGGTGCCGCCGCCGGCGTTGTAAATCAGGTTGGCGTGGTAGTCGGCGACGCGCATCTCGCCGCGCGCCAGGCCGCGGGCTCCCGCCTGCTCCAGGAACCAGGCGGCCGGCACCTTGCCTTCGCGTACCACGCGTTCCGGGACCTGCGCGGCGACGGCAGGCGCAAGCTCGGCCAGGATCAGGTTCTTGAAGATGCTGCCCGCGCACTTCATGGTGGGCGGGAATTTGCGGTTGCGCTCGGCGAGAATCGCGTCCGCGGCGTGGCGCAATTCCGCGGCGCCGGCGGGGCGGAGCGCGAGGCGTGCGGAAAAAACGATCCAGTCCTTGTGGCGCTTGAAGATGCTTTCGCGGTACTGGAATTCGCACTCGGCGCCGGTGCGGATGGCGATGCGCTCTCCATCGAAGGTGCGCACCGTCTCCGCCACTTCGGAGATCGAGTGTCCGTACGCGCCCGCATTGCCGTACACCGCGGCGCCCAGCGAGCCGGGGATTCCGGCCAGCGTTTCGAGGCCGGCCATCCCGCGCGCGATCGCGTAGTCGACGACCGCGCCGAGTTCGGCGCCGGCATCGGCTTCGAGCGTGTTGCCCGCGCTCGCGATCCCGTCGGCGGTAAAACGCAGGACGATGCCGCGGAATCCCTGGTCGGAGACGATCAGGTTCGTCCCGCCGCCGATGATCGCGTAGGGGAGTCCACTGCCGCGCGCCTGCTTGAGCGCCTCGACGAAAACCTCAGCCGACGCGGTCTCGGCGTAGACGTCGGCCGGGCCGCCGACGCCGAAGCGGGTGTAGCGCGCCAACACGGCGCCCTCGGCAACCTGTAAATTGGGAATTCGGCCGAGATGGTCGAGAGTCTGCTCAAGGGCCGTCATGAAGAACACCATTATAGGCACGGCGCGCGGCGGGTCCGCCGGTTTTCCGGGCTTTCCGCCCGAGGGGCTGGCGTTCCTCCGCAGCCTGAAGCGCAACAACCGCCGGGAGTGGTTCCAGCCACGCAAACATATCTATGACGAAAAGGTGCGCGCGCCCATGGTGGCGCTGGTCTCGGCGCTGACCGCGGCCATGATGAAGTTCGCGCCGGACTACGTGCGGGAGCCGGAGGCCGCCATCTACCGGGTTTACCGCGACACCCGCTTCAGCCCGGACAAGACGCCGTACAAGACCCACGTCGCGGCCATCTTTCCGCGCCGCGGCCTCGACAAGCACGCCTGCGCGGGGCTGTACTTCAGCGTGTCGCCGGAGACGATCGAGATCGCGGGCGGTGTTTACATGCCGACGCCGGACGAGCTGCGCGCGATCCGCCTTTACCTGTTGGATCGCCACCAGGAGTTCCGGCGTATCATGCGCGGCCGCACGCTACGCGCGCTCATGGGAGAGCTGATGGGGGCCGAGTTGGCGCGAGTGCCGAAGGGCTTTTGCGCGGAACATCCAGCGGCCGACCTGGTGCGCTGCAAACAGTGGCTGCTCGACATCGAGCTCGATCCCGCTCTCGCCGCGACACCGAAGCTGTACGAGGAGTTGGTCAAGCGCTTTCGCGCCATGACCCCGTTCGTGGAGTTCCTGAACGCGCCGCTGGTGGCCGGTCGGCGCGGACCGCAGACCGAGAGATTCTTCGCGTGATCGAGTGGCGCGCGCTGAGGAGGCCGCTGAAAAGCGCCAAGCAAGATCAAAACACTGCTAGCCGCGGATGAACGCCGATAAACGCGGATTGAAAGCGAATGCCTTATCCGCGTTTATCGGCGTTCATCTGCGGCTAGAATTGTGCTTCCGGAGTTTTTCAGCAGCCTCTGAAGCGTGCCCCACGCTACAGCCGCTTCAGCACTTCCTTCGCCTCCTTCAGCTCCGCGAATTCCTTCTCCGCCTGCCGGAACTCCCGCGTGTGGACGCGCCGCCGCACGCCGCGCGTGTCCACCGGGTACCGCAGGTGCAGCATCTCGTGGAACAGCACATACTCGAGCGCCAGGCGCGGCGCCTTCTCTCCATCCAACAGCTTGCTGAGGATGATCGCGTTGTGAGACGGGTCGTAATGCCCGAGCGTGGTCCGCGAAGCCACGCGACTCCAACCCAGCAGCGGCCGCGCCATCAGGCCGTGGAAATAGCGCAGGTTCAGCTCTTCGAAAACCGTCTCCAGGTTGTGCCGCTCGCCTTGCGGGCCCGAGACGAATTTACGTCCCCGAATCTGCCGCACTAGGTGCATCTGCCGCCGCATCTCCCGCCGGTTCAAGAACAGCCGGTAGCGGTGCGTGTAGGCCGCCGCAATCCGCTTCCGGAAGAGCTTGCCGAGCAGAATATAGGCGAGCGCCTCCAGAATCGGCGCCGGCGCCGCCTCAAGCAGGTCGCTCATTCGGATCCCGAGCCCCTCCTCGTCGATGCGCGCGTAGCTGTCCGGATTGGCGAAGCGGCAGAACTCGACCGTAACCTTCGGGGGCTTCGTCCGCGGCTTCAGCTCGCGGAAAACGCGGAGGTAAATCTCCTCTGGCGTCTCGAACAGCAGGGCGCTCTCGACTTGCATGGCCTTCACAACTTAACATAGCAAGTTAGGCCTCTTTTTCCGCGCCCGCCGCGGATGGGGCCGCGAACGCAAAGGGAGGAGTCGTGCCTAGAGCCAAAATCAGCGCCCTCGGGTGCTACGTGCCGCCGCGGGTGCTGACCAACTTCGATATCGAGAAGATGGTCACAACCAACAATCAGTGGATCCTCGAGCGGACCGGCATTGCCGAGCGGCACATCGCCGCGCCCGAGGTGGCTACTTCCGACATGGCCGTCGAAGCGGCCCAGATAGCCCTCGCCGAGCGCGGCATCCCGGCCACCGACCTCGATGCCATCCTTCTGTGCACCGTCACTCCCGACATGCTGTTCCCCTCCACCGCCTGCATCGTCCAGCACCAACTGGGGGCGAAGGGCGCCTGGGGCTTCGACCTGATCGCGGCCTGCTCGAGTTTCCTCTATGGCATAACCACGGCGGCTCACCTGGTCGCCGCCGGAACCCACCGCAAGGTGCTGGTGATCGGTGCCGACACCATGTCGCGCATCATCGACTACACGGACCGCTCCACCTGCATTTTGTTCGGTGACGGCGCGGGCGCTTTCATCGTCGAGCCGTCGGAAGACGATTCGGTCGGCTTCATCGACTTCCTGAACGAGATCGACGGTTCGGGCGGCCAGTTTCTGAACATGCCCGCCGGCGGCAGCCGCCTGCCCGCCTCCATCGAAACCGTGCAGAAGCGGCAGCACTATGTTCATCAGGAAGGCCAGCAGGTCTTCAAGTTCGCCGTGCGCCGCATGTACGAGGTTTGCCGCGACCTGCTCGCCAGGAACAACGTCAGCCCCAACGACATCGCGCTGCTGATCCCGCACCAGGCCAACCGCCGCATCATCACCGCCTGCGCCGAGCGGCTGGGCCTCGATTGCGAGAAGGTCATCATCAACATCGACCGCTACGGCAACACCACCTCGGCCACGCTGCCCCTGGCGACCCGCGACGCGATCCAGGCCGGCAAGCTGAAGAAGGGCGACCTGGTTCTGTTCGCCGCCGTCGGCGCCGGTTACACCGTCGGCGCGAACCTCTGGCGCTGGGCCTACTAGGCGCGTGGGGCAGGCGTCCACGCCTGCAAGCGGGTCTCCAGACCCGCTACGGCCGGACCCTGAGGTCCAGACCGGGTGTCCTCTCCTCGCCGCTCGCCACCCGCGAGATGGCGTTCACCAGCTTGCGGTACGGAACGTGGTCCGGGCCGGGAAACGCCAGCCATTCGCCGTCGCGCCAGCTCGAGTAATACCAGCGCGCCAGCAGCGCCAGGTGCTCCTGCCGCTCCTCGACGCCGGGCCGGCGTGGCTCGATCGCCGCCACCACTTCGCGCAGCCGCTGGTCCATCGAAATCGTCCTGCCCTCCACCACCTCGAAGCCGAACCGCACCGGCGGCTGCCAGCATCCTGCGACCACGAACCACAGCTCCACCGCGCCCGGCTCCGCCGACGCAGTCACGGCCACGCCGCACAACTGGTCGATGTCGGCCACCAGGCCATCGCGCAGGCGCAGCACCTCCTGAACCTTCTCGATCCGCGCGTGCTCCCGCGCCGCGTCCTCGAAACGCAATTCTTCGCTCAGCCGCTCCCGCGCCGCCTCGATCGGCTCGACGAGCGACCGACCCTCCGTCCGCAGGAACCCCGCCATGCGATCCACCTCGCCGCGGTACTCATCGGCGGTCACCGCCTCCTGGCACGGCCGCAGGCACTTGCTCATTTCGCCGTAGATGCATCCGGGATGCTCGGGCGAGGGCGCCAGGTCCTCCTGGCAGCGCCGGATCTGGAACAGCTCCAGCGTTGCGGCTTCGAACTGTTCGGCGGCGGCGCGATTCCGAAACGGCCCGCAATGCAGCCCGCGCCCGCCCAGGCGCGTGGTGACTTGCGTCCGCGGGAACGCGTTCGAGAGCAGCAGCTTCACGTAAGGCGGCATGCGGAGCTTCGCCAGCTCCAGGTACGTCTCCGGGAAGTGCCGCCGTGCCAGCTCGTAGAACAGCAGCCGCGTCTCGAGCGCCGAGCCGGCCAGCCAGTACTCGACGCGGCTCGCCACCGCCCGCAGGTTCAGCCAGCGCGAAAGCCCCGGCCGCTCTCCCAGCAGGCGCTTGAGACGCCGCCGCAGCACGCCCGTCCGCCCCAGGTACGGCGCGCCCTCGCGCGGCCAGATGAGGAATACCGCGGGCCGGTCGGGCGTCTCGGCAATCCGCGCCTCCACCGCACCCGGCGCGGCCGCGAGATCGATCACAGCGGGATCGTGCGCCATTCACCTCCACCATCTCACAGGCGCCCTTTGCCCGGCGGCAGCGATCAGACGGATTGGGGCAGAAGAACGTCTCTTTCTCCTGGAATTGCGCGCCGTTCTGCAATATACTCGCAAGGATGACCCGCCCACGATTGGTCCGCGTGGCCGCGCTTGCGGTATTGCTCGGAACGAGCGCCGCTGCCAGCTCCCCATTGAACGTCTCCGCCATAACGCGATGGCTGCCGGTAACGGAGGAGGAGCGCAACCTCAAGGCCTCGAAGGTCGATCCTGAGGCCGGCGCGGAAGCCCTGTTCTGGAGAGTCCACGTCGTGGATGCTGTCCAGGGGCGCGATGTCCAGACGGTTCTCTACCACTACCTTCGCATCAAGGTTTTCAATCAGCGCGGCTGCGCGACGCAGGGCACCCAGGACATCTATTATTCGGGGAAGCACGCGATCCTTGACGTGGCCGGTAGGACCATCAAGCCGGACGGCACGATCGTGGAATTGAACAAGGACGCGATCTTCCGGCGGGATATCGTCAAAGCCGGCGGCCGCAAGTTCAAGGCGGTGTCTTTCGCTATGCCCGCGGTCGAGCCGGGCGTCATTCTCGAGTACCACTGGCGCGAGGTGCGGGACCAGGAGCTCGCCAACTACGTGCGCATGGAGTTTCAGCGCGATATTCCCGTGCGCGAGGTCACATACTTCGTCAGGCCGCTGGTGCTTTCCTATGAAACGCTCCCACCCATGAGGCGGATATCTTTTGGACCCCAGCCAACTCCGTTCGTTCGCGAAAACGACGACTTTTTCAGCACCACCCTGAAGAACGTCCCGGCGTACAAAGAGGAGCCGCTGATGCCGTCGGAGTGGGTGGTGCGGCCCTGGACGCTGCTGTACTACGCCGATGATGTCAAGGCCAGCCCGGAGAAATATTGGGCGGACGAGGCCAAGAAAATATACGCCCTGTACGAGCCGTATCTGAAGGCGAGCGCCGAGGTTCGCGAGGCCGCGGACGCGGCGGTCGCGGGGGCGCGGGATCCGGAAGAGAGACTCGCCAAGATGCTCCAGTACTGCCGGACCAAAATCAAGAGTCTGAGCGAGGAGGATCTGGCCGAGCAGTTGCGCGCCAAATCGAAGGCGCCCAACAAGCCCTCCGACACGCTAAAGCGCGGCGTCGGCTCGGATTTCGACGTCAAGATGCTCTTCGCGGCGATGGCGAGGCAACAGGGCTTCGAGGTTCGCGTGGCTAGGCTGGGGGACCGAACGGACGTTCCCTTCGAACGCTCTTTTCTTAACCCCTATTTTTTGCGCACCGTTGATATTGCCGTGAAGGCGGGCGACCAATGGCGGTTTTATGACGCGGCCAACAAGCGGCTTCCCGCGGGAATGCTGCCGTGGCAGGAGGAGGGCTCGGATGCGCTGATATCCGATCCCAAAGAGCCGCTGTTCGTGCACGTGCCGTTTTCCGCTGCGGAGAAGTCGCTGACCACGCGGACGGGCGTCTTCGAGCTGGATCAGGAGGGCACGCTGGAGGGCGACGTGCGCCTCGCCTATACGGGCCACGGCGCCGCCGCGCGCCGGGAAGACAAGGCCGCGGAAGCGGCCGCGCAGCAGGAAGCAGACGTTCGCGACACGGTACACCGGCAGTTCAGCGGCGCCGAGATATCCGCGGTGAAGGTCGAGAATGTCGAAGACGCCGAGAAGCCGCTGGCGTATTCCTATCACGTGAAGGTGCCGGGCTACGCGCTACGGACCGGCAAGCGCCTGTTCGTGCAGTTGGGCTATTTCGAGCGGGGCCGGACGCCGAGGTTCCCCGCTGGCGACCGCACGTATGAGGTCTGGTTCGAGTATCCCTGGGCCGAGGAGGATCGCGTCACCATTAAGATTCCCCCAGGCCTTGAGTTGGAGAACGCGGAGGCGCCGGCTTCGTTCCCCTTCGGCGAACTGGGCGGCTATGAGGCTTCCGCGAAGGCGGGAGACCGGCAGATCCTCTACCAGCGCAAGCTCGTATTTGGACGCGGAGGGCGATTGATGTTCCCGCTCGAGGCTTACCCGAAGGTCAAGCACGCTTTCGACAGGATTAGCGAGGAGGACCAGCACGCGATTACTTTGCGCCAGCAGCCGGCGGTCGCGCGCCCGTAAGCGGAATTTCGGGTAGAAGGGCGCCCTTTTCTCTTTGAGTTGCGCTCCGTTCCGAACTATACTCGCAAGGATGACCTGCCCGCGATTGCTCCGTGTGGCCGCGATTGCCGTGTTGCTGGGGGCGGGCACTGCGGCCAGCGCCGGCACGAATCGCGCCGCCATCACGCAGTGGCTGCCGGTAACGGAAGAAGAACGCAACCTCAAGGTCCCCGCGATCGATCCCGAGGCCGGCGCGGAAGCCCTGTTCTGGAGAGTCCACGTGGTGGACACGTTCCAGGGCGACGATCCCCAGACCGTCCTATACCACTACCTTCGCATCAAGGTCTTCAATCAGCGCGGCTGCGAAGCGCAGGGCACCCAGGACATCACGTATTCCGGGAACCGCACGATCCTCGACGTGGCTGGAAGGACCATCAAGCCCGACGGCACGATCGTGGAACTGCCGCAGAGTGCGGTCTTCCGGCGGGACGTCGTCAAAGCCGGCGGCCTCAAAGTCAAAGCCGTGTCCTTCGCCATGCCTGCGGTCGAGCCCGGCGTCATCATCGAGTACCAGTGGCGCGAGGTGCGAGACCACGAACTCGCCGACTACGTGCGAATGCTTTTCCAGCGCGACATTCCCGTGCACGAGGTCAAGTACTTCATTAAACCGCTGGGCGGCGGCACGCCCATGACCCGGATCTCTTTTGGGCTGCAACCGGACCCTTTCGTTAAGGAAAAGGACGGCTTCTACAGCACCTCCCTGGAGAAGGTGCCGGCCTATCAAGAAGAGCCGTTGATGCCGTCGGAATGGCTGGTCCGGCCCTGGACCCTGCTGTACTACGCCAACCAGATCAAGACGCCCCCAGACAAGTTCTGGACGGACGAGGGCAAGGACATTTATTCCCAGTACGAACCGTATCTGAAGGCGAACGCTGAGGTCCGGCGGGCCGCGGACGCGGCCGTTGCGGGCGAGAAGAACCCTGAAGAGCAACTGGCGAAGCTGCTCCAGTACTGCCGGAGCAGGATCAAGCGCCTTAGCGACGAAGACGTGACTGAGCGGCAGCGCGAAAAAGCCAAGGAGAACAACAAACCCGCGGACACTTTGAAGCGCGGCATCGGCTCGGGGTTTGACGTCAACATGCTATTCGCGGCCATGGCCAGGGCGCAAGGCTTTGAGACGCGGGTGGCCAGGCTGGGGGACCGCACTGATCGCCCCTTCGACCGAACGTTTCTCAATACCTTCTTCCTGCGCACCATGGATATCGCCGTGAAGGTGGGAGGCCACTGGCGCTTCTACGATGCTGCAGCCAAGTGGCTTCCCGTAGGAATGTTGCGGTGGGAGGAGGAGGGCTCGGATGCTCTGGTAACCGATCCGGACGAGCCGGTCTTTGCGCACGTTCCGGTTTCCGAACCGGAGAAGTCGCTTCGCTCGCGGACGGGCGTTTTCCAGCTCGACCAGGAAGGCACGCTGGAAGGCGAGGTGCGTCTGGTCTTTACAGGCCACGCGGCGGGTGACCTTCGGGAAGACCAGTCCCGCAAATCGCCCGCGCAGCAGGAGGACGATGTCCGCGATATGGTGCGGAGCCAGTTCGGCAGCGCCGAGGTGTCTGCGGTGAAGATCGAGAACGGTGAGGACGCCGAGAAGCCGTTGACGTATTCCTACCATGTGAAGGCGCCGGGCTACGCCCAACGGGCCGGCAAGCGCCTGTTCCTGCCGTTGAGCTATTTTCAACTGGGCCATCCGGCGAAGTTCCCTGCCAGCGAGCGTAAGTACCCGGTCTGGTTCGAGTATCCCTGGGCCGAGGAGGATCGCGTCACCATTACGGTCCCCCCAGGCTTCGCGCTGGAAAACGCGTCGGCGCCGGCTTCGTTCGGGCTCGGCGACATTGGGGGCTATGAAGTCTCCCTCAAGGCGGGGAACGGGCAATTGTTCTACCAGCGCAAGCTGGTATTCGGGCGCGGCGGCCGGCTGGCGTTTCCGCCTCAGGTTTACCCGACGCTCAAAAAGGTTTTTGACGCGATTCAAGAGCAGGACCAACGCACCCTCGCTCTGCGCCAGCAGGCGCCCGGCGCGGGCCGATAACCCGCACTGCGGTAAAAAAGCCTCTCTTTCTCTTTGAATCTTGGGCCGCAGTGGCCTATACTCCTGAAGATGACCCGCACACCGACCTCTTTTCTCCGCCGTTCCGGGAGGTTTGCCGCCATGGCCCTGCTGTTCGGAGCGGCCGCTCTCGCGGACACTGGCGTCAATATCGTCGCCATTACGCAATGGCTGCCCGTTACCGACGAGGAGCGCAACCTCAAGACTCCCCGGATCGACCCGGACGCGGGCGCGGAAGCCCTGTTCTGGCACGTCCACGTGATGGACGAGCTCCGCGGAGAGGATCCCGAGGCGGTACTCTTCAACTACATTCGCATCAAGATCTTCAATCAACGCGGCTGCGATAGCCAGGGTACCCCAAGCATCGAATACTCGGGCAGGCGCGTGATCACCGATGTCGTCGGAAGGACCATCAAGCCCGACGGCACCATCCTGGAATTGGGTAAGGACGCGATCTTCCAGCGCGACATCGTCAAGGCCAGCGGCCGCAAACTCAAAGCCGTGTCCTTTGCCATGCCGGGAGTCGAGCCCGGCGTCATTATCGAGTACCGCTGGCGGGAGCGGCGCCACAACGAGTTCGCCGAGTACGTCCGCTTGCCGTTCTGGCGCGACATTCCGGTTCATGAGGTCAAGTACTTCATCCGGCCGCTGCTGATCCCCGGTTTCATGTTCCCGCCCATGAGGCTGATGCCCTTTCACGTGAGACTGTCGCCCCTGACCCCGGAAAGGGACGGTTTCAGCAGCACCTTCGTGAACGATTTGCCTGCCTATAGCGATGAGCCGCTGATGCCATCGGAATGGATCGCGCGGCCCTGGGCGCTGCTGTATTACGCCGAGGACAAGAAGATCAACGCGGACAAGTATTGGACGGAATTGGGCCGCAAGGTCTATGGGAATCTCAGATCCTACCTGAAGGCCGGCGACGAAGTCCGGAAGGCGGCGGACGAGGCTTGCGCCAGCGCCAAGGATCCGGAAGAGAAGGTTGCCAGGATAATGCAGTATTGCCGGACCCGCATCAAGCGGCTGAGCGATGAGGACGTCACCGAGCAACAGCGCGAGAAAGCCAAGGAGAACCATACTCCCGCCGACACCCTGAAGCGCGGCATGGGTACGGGCTTCGATGTCAACATGCTGTTCGCGGCCATGGTCTCCGCGGAAGGCTTCGAGGCGCGGTTGGCCAGGATAGCGGATCGCAGCGACCTTCCGTTCGACCGCGGGTTTCCCGACGATTACTTCATGCGGGCCTGGGACATTGCGGTCAGGGTCGGCGACCAGTGGCGGTTCTATGACGCCGCTGCAAGGGAGCTTCCGTCGGGAATGCTGCGCTGGCAGGAGGAGGGCGCTCAGGCGCTGATATCCGATCCGAAGGAACCGGTGTTCGTACAAACCCCTATCTCCGAGCCGGACAAGTCGGTGGCCTCGCGAACCGGCGTTTTCGAGCTCAGCGACGACGGAACGCTCGAAGGCATCGTGCGCCTGGCCTACACGGGCCACGAGGCGGCCCAGCGGCGGCTGGACAAAGCGAGCGCGTCCCCCGCGCAGCAGGAAGAGGATGTCCGCACGACGGTGCGAAGCCAGTTCGGCAACGCCGAGATATCCGAAGTGAAGGTGGAGAACGCAGACGACGCCGAAAAACCGCTGACCCTCTCTTACCGGGTGAAAGTGCCGGGCTACGCGCAGAAGACCGGGAAGAGAATGTTCCTCCAGTTGGCATACTTCGAGCGTGGCCTGCCGGCGAAGTTCCCTGCCACCGACCGCAAGTATCCCATCATGTTCGAGTACCCCTGGGCCGAAGAAGACGACGTCACCGTGAAGGTTCCTCCGGGTTACGCCTTGGAGAGCCCCGAGGCGCCCGGCTCGTTCCCCATGGGCGAGATCGGGGGCTACGACGTCTCGGTCAAGGTGGGCGAAGGGCAACTGGCATATCACCGCAAGCTGGTCTTTGGGCGGGGCGGGCGGCTGGCGTATCAGCAGAAGGTGTACGCGGCGGTGAAGCAGACCTTTGACGCCATTCACGAGCAGGACCAGCACACGCTCACGCTTCGCCAGCAGGCGGCCGTCCAATGAGCCGCGTGGCCGGTTTGGCATTCGGGATGTTGCTGGCCGCGGGAGCGGCGCTGGCCGGCGACGATGTGCCCCAATGGCTGCGGGATGCCGCCGCGGCTCCGCAAGGAGCATACGATCGCAAGGTGCCGGCGGTCGTCCTCCTGCATGAGGAGGAGGTCACGGTGGATGCGAGCGGGCGGACCGAAACCGTGGAGCGGGGCGCCATCCGGATTCTCAACCGGGACGGCCGCAAACACGCCGGGGCGGGAATGGTCTACGTTACGGCGACCGATAAGATCAGAGACTTCCACGGCTGGATGCTGCCCTCGAGTGGCGCTCCGATCCGCTACCGCAAGGACCGCCTGATCGACGCTGCCCTCGCCCAGAACGATATCTACAACGAAGAACGCGTTCGCCTCTTCGAGGCAGGGGCGGACGCCCAGGACGGCAGCGTCTTCGGTTACGAGATGTCGATGGAGAGCAAGTCGGTCTTCACGCAATTCGACCACCTCTTCACGGAAGGACTTCCGACCGTAACTTCTCGCTTCTCGCTGACTCTGCCGGCGGGCTGGGAAGTGCGGAGCATCACCTACAACCACGCCCCGGTCGAACCTAGCGCTTCGGGGCCGACTTACACCTGGGAGCTGCACGACCTGCCGTTCATCGAAGAGGAGCCGCACAGCCCGCATTTGAAGGCGGTCGTGCCGCGACTGGTTATCACCTACCTGCCACCTGTAGACAACCCGGCCGGATTGCGCGCGTTGACGGACTGGAGATCGGTTTCGCGCTGGGTTTCCGATTTGGCGGACCCGCAGGCCGATGCCGGCGGCGGTATTGTCGAGCGCGCTCGCACGCTTACCGTCAACGCGACCTCGGACCTGGCGAAGATCCAGGCCATCGGCAGGTTCGTCCAGGGCATCAATTACGTCGCGATCCAGACTGGAATCGGGCGCGGAGGCGGGTATAAGCCGCACCTGGCATCGCTGGTTCTCGAGAAGCAGTACGGGGACTGCAAGGACAAAGCCAACCTGATGCGCGCGCTTCTGAAAGCAGTCAGCATACCAGCTTACCTGACTACGATCCATTACGGAGATTCGTCCTATGTGCGCCCGGACTGGCCTTCCCCGCAGCAGTTCAACCACGCCATCATCGCGGTACAGATTGCAGACTCGATCCAGTTGCCATCGGTGGTAACCCATCCGCAGTTGGGGCGGCTGCTGATCTTCGACCCAACCGATCCCTACACCCCGGTCGGCGACTTGCCCGAATCCGAGCAGGGCAGTTACGCGCTCATCGACGCCGGGGACCAGGGCGCGCTCCTCAAGATGCCGCTGTTGCCGGCGTCGGCCAGCCGGACCGAGACCGCGGTCCAGGCCAAGCTCTCGGCGCAAGGCGCAATCGAGGTCGTGGACGACGCGGAGCACTTCGGCCAGAGCGCCAGTCGCACGCGGGCGCTTCTCGATCTGAGGTCGCCGGCGGAAGTGCGCAACGCTATGGAACACGTCCTTGCGCAGAGGATCGGGACCGTCAAGTTGGGCGCCTTTACGCACAAGGATGCCCGCGAGGAGGGCCGGCTCACGACGCACGTCGAGTACACCGCGGACCAGTTCGCCCAATCCATGCAGGGGTGGCTGCTCGTGATGAAGCCCGGGACGCTGGTCGCGGCCGGGCACTTCTTCTTCCCCGCCGAGAAGCGCAAGCTCCCCATTGTCCTGCACGCGGCCCAGTATGACGCCACCGCGCGCCTTCGCCTGCCGGATGGCTTCAAGGTTGACGAAGTTCCCGATCCCGTTGCGCTCGATGGACCTTACGGGACGTACAAGGCGAGCTGGACCCCCAGCGGCAACGAAGTGCTGTTCCGCCAATCGCTCGAAGTGAAGGAGATCACCGCGCCTCCTTCCGAGTACAAGTCCGTGCGCGATTTCTTCGAGCACGTCTACGGAGCGGAATCGGCCCCCGTCGTGCTCGTGCGCCAATAGACTCAATATCTTGAGCGCTGGAACCAACGGCCCCTCGCCGTAGTCTAATCCTGTATGCGCTATTGGGGCCTGCTCGCAGCGAAACTCGGCGTGTCCGGCCTGCTTCTCGGCTGCCTCTGGTTTGGTATCACGCTCTTGCTGCCGCGTCCGCATTTGTATCGAGGCCAGTTCCTCGGCTTCGATCTGCCCTGGACCCTGGCGGCGGGACTCGTTTTTCTGATCTCCTGCGGCCTGGTTTACCTTTCGATCCTGGATCAGCGCTATCGCTGCCGCGTGTGCGCGCGGCGGCTTCGCATGCCAGTCACGTCCGGCTCCTGGGGCCGGATGCTCCAGTTGGGCCGGCCGCGCATCGAGTACATCTGCCCGTACGGGCACGGGACGCTCAAGGTCGCCGAGCTTCAGATCTCCGGGCTGGAGCCCGCCGAGTGGACCAAGCACGGAGATATGTGGGAAGAGTTGAAGAGGTAGCGCTCGTAGCCCGTTGCTCATTGCCCGTTGATCAACGGGCCACGGGCAACGAGCCACGAGCGGCGCGCGTTAGCGCGCCCATGAGACAATAGGTCCGGGTGCCGGTTCGGATACAGATCCCGCGAAGAGCCCGATGGGCTCACATGCTGGTCAGCCCGGCGGGCCGAATCGCCATTGGCGTTTGCGCCGGCCTCACGCTAGTCCTCCTGATCTCCTTCACCTTCTATTACGTCCGCTATTCGCGACTGATCGATCGCAAGTTGCGGCAGGGTCCCTTCCAAGCCACGTCCATGGTGTTCGCCGCTCCCCGGGTGGTCTCGGTCGGGGACGAAATCTCCCCCCAGGAGATCATCGCTCAGCTTCACAGCAGCGACTATGGGGAAACCAGCGGCAACCGCATGGGCTGGTATCACCGCCGCGCGGACGGAGGCATCGAGGTTTTTCCGGGGGCGGACTCGTATTTTGACGACGAGGCCGGGGTCATCAAGTTCTCCGGCCGCCATGTCTCGCAGATCATCTCCCTGCGCGACAACACCGAGCGCGTTCAGTACCTGCTCGAGCCCGAGCTGATCACCAACCTTTCCGACCGGAACCGCGAGAAGCGCCGCCTGGTCAAGTTCGGCGATATCCCCAAGGTGCTGGTCGATGCGGTCGTTTCGGCCGAGGACAAGCGCTTCTTCCAGCACGCCGGGTTCGATCCGCTGCGCGTCATCAAAGCGGCCTACGTGGATTTGCGCGAAGGGCGCGTGGCCGAGGGCGCCTCGACCCTCAGCATGCAGCTCGCGCGCATGTTCTGGCTCAACCAGCAGAAGACCGTAAGCCGCAAGGCGGCCGAGGTGATGATCACCCTGCAGCTCGAGCAGAAGCTCTCCAAGGAAGAGATCTTCGAGTTCTATGCCAACCAGGTCCCGCTGGGCCGCCGCGGCAGCTTTGCCATCCACGGTTTCGGCGAGGCGGCGCGCGCGTACTTCGGCAAGGACATCAGCCAGTTGACCCTGGCCGAGGCGGCGACGCTGGCCGGGCTCATCCAGCAGCCCAGCTTTCGCAACCCCTATCGCCATCCTGACCGCGCGCGCGAGCGCAGGAACGTCGTGCTGATGCTGATGCGCGACAACGGCTACATCACGGACGCGGAGTACCAGACCTCCAGCGCCCAGCCGCTCACGCTGACGCCGGCCGAGCTGGAATCGACCGAGGCTCCGTACTTCGTCGATCTGGTCAACGACGAGTTGCAGAGCGAGTTCGGCGATTACGACTTCCAGAACAGCACTTACCGCGTGTACACCACCCTGGATCTCAACCTGCAGCGCGCCGCGGCGGACGCCGTGCGCATCGGCATGCAGGAGGTAGACCAGCGTCTCAGTCACCGCCGCTGGCCCAAGGGCGAGAAGCCGCCCCAGGCGCAGTGCGCGATGGTGGTGCTCGATCCCGAAACCGGGGACATCAAGGCTCTCGTCGGCGGCCGCGACTATGGCGTCAGCCAGTTGAACCGCGCGCTCGCCAAACGCCAGCCGGGCTCGGCATTCAAGCCCTTCGTCTACGCCGCGGCGTTGAGCACGGCGCTGGCGGGCGGTTCGCAACTCATCACGCCCGTGACCCGGATACTGGACGAGCCCACCACTTTCTGGTTCGACAATAAGGCCTACTCGCCGGAGAACTTCGAGCATAAGTATTACGGCGAGGTGACGCTCCGGACGGCGCTGGCGAAATCGCTCAACGTGCCGGCAGTCAAGCTCGGCGAGATGATCGGCTTCGACACCGTGGAGACGCTGGCCAAGAAGGCCGGCATGAATCTCAACATTCAGGCCACGCCGGCCATCGCGCTCGGCGCTTACGAGGTGACTCCCATCGAGGTGGCCGGCGCGTACACGATTTTTGCCGACCAGGGCACCTACGTGAAGCCGAGTTGGGTGAGCCTGATTCGCGACCGCCAGGGCAACGTCCTCTTCTCCGCCACGCCGGACAAACGTGAGGTCCTCGATCCTCGCGTGGCGTACATGATGGTGAGTCTGCTTGAAGAGGTCCTGCGTAGCGGCACCGGCGCCTCGGTCCATTCGCGCGGCTTCAACCTCCCCGCCGCGGGAAAGACCGGGACTTCTCATGACGGCTGGTTCGCCGGCTTCACGTCGCGCCTGATCTGCGTGGTGTGGGTCGGGTTCGACGACAACCGCGAGCTCGGTTTGGAGGGCGCCCACTCGGCCCTTCCGGTCTGGGTGGAGTTCATGAAGCGCGCTCATCAGTACCGCGAGTACCGCAACGTACACGACTTCCAGGCGCCCGACGGCATCGTAACCGTCGAAGTGGACCCGGAGACCGGGCAATTGGCTACTCCGTCCTGTCCATCGCCCGTGGCGGAGGTCTTCCTGTCGGGTACGCAGCCGGTCGAGAGCTGTCACCTGCACGGCGGCTCCGGCGGTACCCGAGTGGCCTCCTGGGAAACGGCCCCCCCACTCCAGCCTGGCACCGGTACCACCAACCCGGCGCTTGCGTCCGGAGTGAAGCCCCCGGCCGGTTCGCGCGCCCGGGCCGAGGCGCCTCCGCCTGCCGAGTCACCTGCCGAGGCCCAACAGCAGGCCAAGAAGCCAGAGCAGAAGAAGGGTCTCTTCCGCCGGATTCTGGGAGCATTCAACAAGTAAGCTGCCCAGCTTGACCGCCCAGTACCCTCCTTCCTCCTCCGCCCTCATTAAAGCCGCCGGTCCGGCTCAACCTGTGCTTAAATGTCTGTAGCTTGTACCCGCGAACGGGTTGCTTGCGTCATACGAGGCGGTTACCGACTTTAATGCTGCAAGTTGCAGGAGGTTCATATGTTTGCTAGATTCCTTCTCACCGCCCTCGTTCCGGTTCTTGCTTTTAGTCTTGAACCCCAATCCGAAAAATCTCAGGTTCTCGAACCTGGTTCGGCCGTTGCCGCGCATGAGACCCCGGCAAAGCCCACGCTCACTCCCGAAGAACGGGGTGACATCTTCATGGCCCGCAAGATGTACCGCGAAGCCATCGACCAGTATCGCCAGGCGCCGGAAACGGCGGTCACCCTGAACAAGATCGGCATCGCCTACCACCAAACCGTCGATCTGAGGGCCGCTCAGCGTTATTACGAGCGCTCCATCAAGCGGGATCCGAGGTACTCGGAGTCCGTGAATAACCTGGGTACCGTCTTCTATGCCGAGAAGCGTTACAACCGGGCCTTGCGGCAGTATGAGAAGGCCATTAAGCTCAGCCCGGCTTCGGCGTCCATCTACAGCAACATCGGCACGGCGCACTTCGCCAAGAAAGAGTACAAGGAAGCGTTCGAGGCCTACCAGCAGGCCGTGAAGCTCGATCCCGAGGTATTCGAACACCAAGACTCCTACGGCGTTCTCCTGCAGGAGAGCACGATCGGCGAACGGGCGCGCTTCCACTACTACCTGGCCAAGACGTATGCCCAGGCGGGGATGATCGATCAGGCGATACAGTGCGTTCGTAAGTCGCTCGAAGAGGGCTTCAAAGAGCGCAACAAGTTCATCGAGGAACCTGAATTCGCGGTGCTCAAAGACAACGCCGAATTCAAGGCCTTGATGGCGCAAGAACCTCGTGCGTTGTGAGGCGCTTGGTCTTGCGCTGATTGCCTCGGTCCTTGTGGTCTCGTGCTCCCGCAAGGACCGGGGTACTCAGAGAGTAGCGATCCCGCCGTTTGAAAACCTGGCTACCCCCGAGCTGAATTGGATGAGCCACGGTTTTGCCGAAGCGGTCCGCCTCCAGCTCGCCGGGTCCCCTCACATCGAACCTGTCCCAATCTCCGCGTTACGCGATGCGCCCGCGGTGGGGGCATCCCAGGTATTGGAGGGTCGGTTCTCCCTGCGCGGCGGCCGTTTGCACGTGGAAGCCGTGCTTGAGGACGCCGTCCGCGTGCGCGATCTGGGAACCATCCGCGCCAGCGGCCCCGTCGGCGAGTTGCTGCCGCTGGCGCAGGTTATAGCCCGGGGGATCGATCCCGGCGCCCGCCCTCTTCCTACCAGCAATCCGCAGGCCTTTGAGGCCTATATCGCCGCGATCCGGGCCACCGACCCGGCGGCGGCCGACGCCGGTTTCGACCGCGCCGTGGGCGCCGACCCGGAGTTTGGTGTGGCCTACCTCGCCTGGACGCAATCGCTCACCGCGCGGGGAGAGGGCGCGAGAGCTGCCCGGGTGCTGGCCGCCGCACGGGAGAAGGCAGCCGGGTTCCAGGCCATCGAGCGGGCGCGTCTCGATCTGGCAGGCTCCGTGCTCGCGGGCGACCGCGCCGGAGAGCGCCGCGCGCTTATCGCCCTCATGGGAGCCGATCCCGCCGACGCCTCCGTCTACCGCCGGCTGAGCGATCTCGACGCCGCCGCCCATTCCTACCGGGATGCCGCGGCGTTCTGCCAGAGAGCGTTCGAACGCGAGCCGGCCGAGGTCCTGCTCCTTAACCAGCTCGGCTACCAGCGCGCCTGGGCGGGAGATCTCGACGGCGCCCTCGAGGCGCTCGAGCGCTACCGCAGCCAGCGCCCCGCCGAGGCCAATCCGATCGACTCGCGCGGCGACGTCTACTACTGGTTTGGCCGCTTCGCCGAGGCGGAGCAGGCCTATCGCGAGGCCTACGCCAAGGACACTTCGTTCGAGGGCGGCGCCGAGCCGTACAAGATTGCCTGGACAAGGCTCATGCAAGGGGACCTGAAGGGCGCCGACGCCTCTTTCGCCGAATTCCTTCAGGCACGCAAGAGTGCGGGCGATTCCCTCGTCGAATACCGCCAGGCGCAGTGGGAGCACCTGACCGGGCGCCACCAGGATGCATTCGCTCGGCTGGAACGGTTCGCATCGTCGGCTCGATTGGCCGAAGCTTCGCTCTCTTACGCCCAGCTCGCCGTCTGGCTTGTCGAGGCCGGCGACGGCCAGCGAGCGCGCGACTATGCCGCGAAGGCTTCGGCGCCGCTCCCCGTGGTTCTCCTGGTTCGCTTTCTGACCCAGCCTCCCACGACCGCAGCCGAGTGGAGCGCGCGGGCCGCCAGTGCCTTTCCCGCGCCCGCGCAGGCGGGCTTCCGCGGGCTCGCGCTCGCTTATGCCCTGCTGTTGTCGCACGATTTTGCCGCGGCGGTCGGGCCACTCCAGCAGATCTGCGATGCGACCGAGCCGTCGTCTCCGGACTGGCCGGCCGTGCCGCTCGCCTGGGCGCTCATCGAAACCGGGAAGGTTGACCGCGTGCCTCCACTGCTGAGCGGAAACCGGGCCCCCAACCCAGCCGCGGAGAGCCCTCTGCAGTCGCTGATCTTCCCGCGAGCGCTCTATGTGCACGCCGCCGTGGCGGCGAGGCAGGGCCGGCGGGACGAGGCTCAGGCGGACCTCAAGCTGTTCTCGAGGTACGGCGGGTAGAAGCCCGTGGGAAAGGCCTCCGGCCTGTCCGACTGTCAGCGGCCCTCGACCCGGTCATAGTTGTGTACGTCGTTGGTGGTCCCCAACGACGTGTTATACAGGCTCTCCACGCCCAGCGCCGCGCGCAGATCCTCTTCGAATTCGTGCAGCGCTTGGAGCTGGCTCGCCAGGGCCGGAACCTGCCGTTCCCCCGAATCCCAGAACTTCTGGTAGCCCTCGTCAACCAGTTGCGCGACGCGCTCGCCCATCATCCAGCCGGCGCGCTCGATGCGCGGCGGGTGGCCCTCGGAAATCATGGCCGCGCAACCGTGCTTGCGCACCTGTATGCGGCCGTCCGGTTGCTTGACGGCCTCAAACCCCGCTTGGCGAAGTGCGCCGAGGCGGTCCTCGAAAGTGGGCTCGCTGGGCTGCTTTCTGCGGAAGAACATTCTGCTTCGATTATAGAAGCCCTTCGATAATGCGCGCGGCGCCGGCGAGGTCGTCGGCGACGTAGTCCGGGCTGGCCCCCCCATTCGATTCCACCTCGCGTCCGTACCCGGTGCGGACCAGAATCGTGGTCGCGCCCACCCGCCGCCCCATCTCGATATCGGCGGCTTTGTCGCCGACGACGAACGCATCCTCTAGTCGGAATCCCAGTTCGCGCGCGGCCTCGACGACCAGCCCCTGCGCCGGCTTGCGGCACGCGCAGCCTTCCTCCGGCCCGTGCGGGCAGACGTAGATCCCGTCCAGCGAGACTCCGCCTGCGGCCAGCAGGCCGGCCAGCGCACGATGGATCCCGGCCACCGCTTCCGCGCCGAAATAGCCGCGGCCGATGCCGGATTGGTTGGTCAGCACGACCAGCCCCAGGCCCAGGTCGCGCATGGCGCGCAGGCCCGCCACCGCGTTCGGCAGCAGTTCGAGACCCTCGGCCGAGCTCAGGTACTCCTTCTCGACGTTGATGGTGCCGTCGCGGTCGAGCAGCACAAATCGCCTGGCGCCCATGCTCAGACAATCATACCGGGAAACCTCCGCTGAAGCCGAATCGGGGCGGCGCGCGTCTACAATGACGTTATGGTGCGTCCCATTCTGGTGCTACTGCTGGCGCTGTGGGCCGGCGGCGCGGCCGAAGCGCAGAAGCGTCCCAAGGCTGCGCCGACGCCATCCGCGTGGCCGATTGAAGCTATCCAGATCGAGGGCCTGCGCGATTATACGCGCGGCCAGGTGCTCGCCGTCCTGAATCTCAAGATCGGCCAGATGGCCGCGGCCAAGGATTTCCAGGCCGCGCGCGAGCGCCTGTTCGAAACCGGCGCTTTCACCACCGCCGGCTTTCGTTACGGCCCGGCGCCCGGCGGCAAAGGCTACATCGTGACCTTCGAGATCTCCGAGGTCGAGCCGAAATTCGCGATCGCCTTCGAAGACCTGGGCGTGCCGTCCGACGAGTTACGGGCGGCGCTGGCCCACAGCGATCCGTTCTTCGGACCGCGGATCCCGGCTACCGAACCTCTTCTGGCGCGGTATTCGAAGGTCATTCAGCAGGTCCTGACGGCTAAGAACTCCACCGTGACGGTTGCGGGCAGACTGGCTCCGGGCGACACCGGAGAACTGCAGGTCCTCTTCGAGCCGGCGTCGCGGCCGCGGGTGGCGCGGGTCCACTTCACCGGCAATTCCGTGGTCCCTTCCGCAGCGCTCGAGAACGCGATGAACGCGGTGGCGGTGGGCATGCCGTACCGGGAGGCGCGCTTTCGGCAGGTGCTCGACGTGCAGGTCCGCCGGCTCTACGACGTGCGCGGACGGGTGCGCGTGGCATTCCCGGAGATCCAGGCCGAGCCGGAAAAGGACGTCAAGGGCCTGGTGCTCGCCGTGAAGGTGGACGAAGGCGCCACCTACACGCTGGGCTCGTACCGGATGCTGGGCGCCAGTTTGCCTCGCGCGGATTTGGACAAGGTCGCCGGCTTCAAGACGGGTGCGGTCTTCAACCAGGACGCAGTCGACGCCGTGGTAGCCAAGATCGAGCAACGCCAGAAGCGCGAGGGCCGCCTGCACGTCCAGTCCCAGGTGGAGCGGCGCATCGACGACCCGGCCAAGAGGGTGGATCTGATTATTCACGTGACCCCGGGCCCACAATACACCTTCGGCCAGTTGACCATCGAGGGCTTGGACATCCTCACCGAGCCGGCCATCCGCAAGATGTGGGCGATCCAGCCGGGCGAGCCTTTCAACGCCGAATACCCGCAGCATTTCCTCGACTCGGTGCGCGAGGACGGCGTGCTCGACAACCTGGGCGAGACCCGCGCGCTGGTGAAGGCCGACGACCAGAAATGGACCGTCGACGTGACGCTGACCTTCAAGGGCGCGCCCCCCCAAGCCCGAGAAGCGCCGCCCCGAGCGCGGAGGCCCTGGCGTGGGGCAGTCGGCCACGCCTGCAACGGGTCTCGAGATCCACCAACGGGCCGACGGCCTCGTCAACGACCCGAGCACGCGCGCCGCGGGTCCGCCCACCTGGACGTATAATCCGGATTGACGGCAGCGAGCGGCCAGAGCCGGTGAACCTCACCAAAGAGCCGGTCTTCATAATGCGCAGAATCGCGATCCTTGTTATCGTGCTGATCTGCTCTCCGGGGCTCTGCGATGCGGCCGTCCAGTCCCAGGGCCCGCCAAAGGAACTCCTGCCGCGCACAACCATCGATCTTCGTGTGCGGTTCAGCCCCGACGGGCAGTACGTACTGGCGCAGGATGGCTCCTGGATCACGGTGCTCACCGAACGGCCCTTCCGTGCTCTGTTCCGAATTCCCGCTCACGACGCCAGTCCGGCTGAGTTTACTCCGGACTCCCGGCAGGTCCTCTTTGTCAGCTCTGTGGCGTCCGTTCAGCTTGCGTCGCCCAGTTCCCCGGCGCACGCGGAGCGATGGAGCATCGGGGATCGAGCCCGTGTCGGTTTCGCGGAGATCCGGCTGCACGGGTGCGATACGAAGGCGTTGTCCCCGGACGGCCTCGTTCTGGCGTGCGTTGACTTTGGCGGCACGCTTCGGCTGCTGGATGTCACTTCAGGTGAGACGATTTTCGAGAAGAAAGGGTTTGGCAAGCCGATTGTACTCTGGGTAGAGCCCCAGTGGCGCGATCCGCTGGATCTGTTCCCGCGTCTCGAGTTGGGTGACCCTGGACGCGCCAAGATCGACTTCTCGCCGGACGGCCGTTTCGTGATGGCAATGCCTGTGAATGTGGATGGCCCCACGGTGGCGTTGGATCTGCACACTAGGAGGACGGTCAGTCTGCGAGGATACATCAGGAAACTCGACCGGTCGTTCCAGTACTCTGATTTCGCTTTTGTGGGCCCGGACCGCGTAGTTCTGTCGCGGACAGTGGTGGGGCCCCGCACCACGACCGCGGCGCTCGTGGCCTTTCCCTCCGGGAGGGTGCTGTCGAGGCCGAAGCTTCCCCCAGGTCCGCTGTTGCGGGCATCGGATCCCCGCTTCGTTTTGACCCACCCTTGCGGACCGTTCCCACGCGGCGTACCTTACGACCCGGCCGGAAAGCGGACCTGCGCCGCCGAATTCAGCACGGGGCAACTTACCGTCAGCAGGACTCCTGCGCTCGACGTCTTCAGCGACCACTACGTCGCCGAGTCCGCCAACGGCGAAATCGGGCTGTACGAGAGAGGCAAGCCAGGCGCCGTGGCAACGGTCAGGCTCGACGCGCCCTGAGGCCCAACACCGTGAAGGTAGCAGGTCGTCGCAAGGCGCCTCGCACGATCCGGCTCCCCGATTCGCTGCTGTGGGTGTGAGGCATCACGGCAAGAACACCGTCTCACGTACGGTACTGTCATATCGGGTCGGTCTTCAAAATCCGACCTGGCAGAGGCTGGAGCCACGGAGCATGGATCACGAGGCACGAGTCTCTTCCGCCCGTGCCGCCCGCGCCGGCTTTCGCACGGCTCTCCGCTCCTGCTATCGTGAAGAGTCTGTGTCGCAGTCACCGCTGAACATTCACCTGGAGAAGTACGAGGGGCCGCTGGACCTCCTCCTGGATCTGATCCGCAAGCAGCAGATCGACATCTGGGATATCCCCATCGCCAGGATCACCGCCCAGTACCTCGAGTACCTGGAACGTGCCGCGGCCCTGGACATGGAGCTGAGCTCGGAGTTCATCTTCATGGCCGCGACCCTGATTCACATCAAGTCGCGCCTGCTGCTGCCCCGGGACCCGGAGCTGGAGAAGCTGGCCCCCGAGGACGACCCGCGCCGCGAGCTGGTGGAGCGGCTGATCGAGCACGAGCGCTACAAGAACGCGGCCGAGATGCTCCAGCAGAAGCGCTTGATCGAGGAGAACGTCTGGTCGCCCGCCCAGATCGGGCAGTTCCTCTCGGACCAGGACGAGCCGGAGCTGGCCGTTTCCCTCATCGACCTGGTCAAGACCTTCGAGCAGGTGCTCGATCGCGCCAAGACCCGCCCCGTGTTTCAGGTCAACCACGACGAAGTCAGCGTGCCCGACATGGTCGTGTACCTGACGGCGCTACTCAAGGGCAAGCCGCGGGGAGAGAGAATCGGAGTGGCGGGGTTGTTCGAGGAGCAGCGCTGCCGGCGCGCGATGATCTGCCTGTTCCTCGCTATGCTGGAGATGGTCAGGATGCAGGCCATCGTGCTGGTGCAGAAGGACGCCTTCGGCGAAATCGCGCTGCGCGCGCACAAGCGCTTCGACGAGATTTTCGCCTCCGACGACGCCCTGGCGAACATCGAGAAGGACTATCAGTAGGACCGGATGGAAATAGACGACCAGAAGACCGAAGAGAGCGGCCGGGAGATCGCCGTCGCCGAGCAATTGACGCTGGCTGCGCCGGCCGACGAGACCGGCCTCAAGGCCGCCATCGAGGCCATCGTTTACGTGTGCGAGGAGCCAGCCACCGCTGCGCAGATCGCGACCGCCCTCCAACAGCCGCCGGAGCGGGTCGAAGCCCTGCTCGCGGAGTTGGTGGCCGAGTACGCCGCGCCGGCACACGGCCTGATGGTGCGCGAGGTCGCGGGCGGCTACAAGATGGCCACCAAGGCCGAGCACCACGAAGCTGTGCGCGCCTTCGCCAAGAGCCTGAAGCCGCCGTTGAAGCTGTCGCTCGCCGCCCTCGAGACGCTGGCGACCATCGCCTACAAGCAGCCCGTCACGGCGCCGGAGATCATGGAGATCCGAGGCGTCCAAGGCGCCGGCGTGCTCAAGACCCTGCTCGACCGCAAGCTCATCCAGGCCGCGGGACGCAAGAACGTGGTGGGCCGCCCCATCCTGTACAAGACCTCCAAGGATTTTCTGGTGCAGTTCGGCCTGAAGGACCTGAGCGAGCTGCCGACCCTGAAGGAGTTCGAGGAGCTGAGGCGCCTGGCGGCCGGTGACGAGCCCGAGGCCGCGCAGCCAGCGCCGGAGGCCGCGAGCGAGGAACTGGAGGCCGTGAGCGACGAGCTGGAAGTCGCGAGCCCGGCGCCGGTAGCCGCGAACGAGGAGCCGGAGGCCGTGAGCCCGGAGCCGGAAACCGTGAGCGACGAGCCCGATGTTGTGAGCGAGGAGCCAGAGGCCGCGCTTCCGGAGCCCGAAGCCGCCGCGCCAGAGCCGGAAGCCGCGCCGCAAACGGAGGGTGAGGATGTCTGAGGAGCGCCTGCAGAAGATCCTCGCGCGTGCCGGAGTGGCGAGCCGCCGCAAGGCCGAAGAGTTGATCGTCGAGGGCCGCGTCACCGTCAACGGCCAGGTGGTCGTCGAGCTGGGCAGCAAGGCCGACATGGAGCACGATCACATCAAGGTCGATGGCAAGGCGATCCGTCCACCCGGCCACGCTGTGTGCCTGGCGCTGAACAAGCCCAAGGGCGTGCTGACTACGGTCTCGGACCCGCAGGGGCGGCCCACCGTCATGCAGTTCATCAGTATCAAGGAACGCGTGTTTCCGGTGGGGCGGCTCGATTACGCCAGCGAAGGCTTGCTGCTGCTGACCAACGACGGCGAGCTGGCCAACGCCGTCATGTCCGCATCCAAGCACCTCCCCAAGACCTACCTGGTGAAGGTCAACGGGCTGCTCACGCCTCAGCAGGAGAAGGAATTCCGCGACGGCGTTCCGCTGCACGGGCGGCGCACCGCTCCGGCCGGGCTGTGGCTGGTGCGGAAGGCCGAGAATCCGTGGTATGAGGTGCGGCTGATCGAAGGGCGCCACCACCAGATTCGGGAGATGTTCAAGTCTTTCGGCCGGCTGGTCGAGAAGCTGAGACGGGTCAAGATCGGCTTCGTGGAACTGGGCGCGCTGAAGCCGGGATACTACCGCCAGCTCACTGCGGTCGAGATCGAGCGCCTGCGAAAATCGCTGGGACTGGGATGACGATTGCGGAGTTGCTGACGAGCGCCAGGACGATCGCGGTGGTCGGCCTCTCGAGCCGCCGTGCGCGGCCGAGCTACGGCGTCTCCGAATACATGCAGAGCGCGGGTTACCGCATCGTTCCGGTGAATCCGCAGGAGAGCGAAGTGCTCGGCGAGAAGGCCTACCCGGACCTGGACTCGGTGCCCGTGCCGGTGGACATCGTGGACGTTTTCCGCCGGCCGGAGTACGTGCCGGAGATCGTCGAGGCCGCCATCCGCATCGGCGCCAAGGCGGTCTGGATGCAGGAAGGCGTGGTCCACGAAGAGGCGGCCGAGCGCGCCCGCGCCGCGGGCCTCACGGTGGTGATGGACCGCTGCATCCTCAAAGAGCATCGCAAGATGAAGCTGCGCTGAACTGCGTGGCGCAACCCACGCCACGGTGTCGGCACGAGTGCCGACACGGCACGCTGAAGCGTGCGCCACCACTCAGTGGCTGCCGCTGAATTGGAACCAGTTCACGTTGCCCAGGCTGGTCGTGCCGCCGGCGGGCGCATTGAACACCATGTAGAGATCGTGCAGCCCGACCGCGCTCGCGGATGCGGTTCCCTGCACGGTCTGCCATACCTGCCATCCGCCTGTCGCCGGTATGGTCACCGAGCCGGCCAGCGGGCCGGTCGCGCTGTCGAGATGAAACTCCAGGGTTCCGCCGCAGTTGCCGCCATTGGCCGGATCGCAAGCCACGCGCGCGGAAAGGGCGGAGAATCCGTTGCCAAAGTCGACGTTATTGTAGGCCGCGTACGAGCCGCCGCTGGAGTATCCCATGTCATAACCGCCGGTGCTGTCGCTCGTGATCTCGGTCTCGATCCCGAGGCTGTTGTTGTAACTGGACACCTGAATCTGGGTTCCGGCGCTCACCGTGTAGCCGCCGTTCTGGGTTCCGCTCCAGGTAAACGTCGCTCCGCTCAGAGCGGCGAGCGCATAAGTGAAGGAGTAAGCTCCCCACTGCACCTGGAAAGTCTGGCTTGCCCCGGTATCGTTGAAGGCCACCAGCACCTTCGACTGGTCGGGATTGACGAACGCGGCAGTGACGATGCCCGCGCCGTTGCTCGAGTACACGCGGGTTGCACCCGGCAACACGAATCGGCTGAAGTGCCCCAGCGTGTAGTAATCGATATAGTAAGTGATCGCGCCGGACTGGCTATTCACGGTTACCAACGGGCTGCACGTGTTACAGCCGCCGGTATTCGGTCCGCGGTTCTCGTTCAGCGCCAGGCTCCATTTGACGTAGGACTTGCCCCAGTTCCGCATGACGAGGGTGATCTCTTCGAAGTCGTTCTTCACCTGGTCGGTGATCCAAGTGCCGCCGGAATGCTCGGTCTCCCAGTTGCCCTTGGCCGGGAACTCGTTCTGAAGGGTGGTCTGGGCGCCGGGCGCGCCGCCGTAACCGTGCCACGCCGTGCCGGCCACCTGCGCGGAAGCCTGTATGGTGGGATCCGTGAGCACGGTTGTGGGATAGCTCGGCGTGTCCCAATTGTGGTCATAGACCAACACCCTGGGCGTGATTCCGGCCGAAGTGAACGCGGGCAGCACGTAATCGCGCAGGATCGTGGTCTGGGTGGGCGCGTCCATGTACATACCGGGATAGTTTGTGGGTGGAGGTTGGATCAGCGGCTCGTTCTGCAAAGAGAAGTAATCGATGGAAATGCCCGCCGCCGAGTAAGCCTGGGCGAACTTGACGAAGTAATTTGCGAAGGCCGTGTAAATGGACGGTGTGGACAGCAGCGAGCCGCCGATCATGGAGCCCGAGGTTTTCATCCAGCCCGGCGGGCTCCAGGGGTTCGCCATCAGCTTCATTGCCGGATTGAGCGCCTTGGCCTGGAGGATCAACGGAATGATGTAGGCCTGGTCGTGGGCGACGGAAAAGTTGGCGAGAGTAGGATCGGTCTGGCCCGCCGGCAGGTCGTCGTAGGAATAGTCGTTGAGCGCAATGTCGGAAGCGCCCATCGGAATGCGCATGAAGCTGAGGCCGATCCCGCCATTGTTGCGCGTGAACAGATTGTTCAGGACGCCGGGGAGGGCGGAGGGGGGCGCAACGGTCTCGAGCAGCCAGCACGCCGAGTCGGTGAACGCCGCTCCGAAGCCTTCCACCTCCTGGTACGTCTGGGTCTCGTCCACGAAGATCACGTTGCCGCTGCCGCTGCCGCCGCTGCCTGTCGCGAAGGCGACGGACGGCTGCGCGGCCATGAGTTGAGTCTGGCTGCTGGTGGCCGGATCGGTGGTCAGGAACACCGCCACCGTCGGCGCAAAATATCCGTTGATATCCAGAATCACGTCGGTTTGGCCGGCCGCGTAGACGCTAATCGCGCCGTTCGCCCCCGCCGGGACGATCGCGGCGTTGGCAACCACCGTGCCGTCCCCGGAGTTTAGGGTCGAGACGAAGGGCTGTGGCGAGCCCGTGGGCCACGCGGTCAGGTATGGCAAAGATCCGTCAGGCACCACCGTCACGTTGAGGGAATAAGCCGCCGCGGTACTGGGAATGGAGCATCCGCCGGCCGGGATGGCGAACGAGCGTGTCGCTCCGGCCGCCAGGGTCGGGCCGCCGAACGGACCGCCGGGGCTGCGCGTATCCACAACGCGGCATGGCGTCACCGGGTAGAACGAGAGCGCGCCCGTGTTGCCCGGCGCACCGAAGTAGCCGTCGATGTCCAGGACCACGTCCGTGGGGTCCGTCACAAATACCGACATCGCCCCATTCGTTCCCGCCGGAACGATGGCCGCATTCGCCACAATCTTGCCCTGCTGGGAGTTGAGGGTCGAGACGTTGGGCTGCGATTGCCCCGTGGGCCAGGCAGTCAAATAACCGAGGAGGCCGTCCGGAACGACCGTCACGTTCATCGAGTAAGCGCTGGCGCCCGATGGAATGTTGCAGCCGCTCGAGGGAACCGCAAAACTGCGGCTCTGGTCGCTGGTCATCGAAGGCCCGCCGAAGGGGCCCGCGGCGCCGCGCGTGTCGGCCACGCGGCAGGGCTGAGCGGGGTAGAAAGACAGCGAACCGCCCACGGACGGCGAGTCGAAGTAACCGTTGATATCCAGAATGACATCGGTGGTGTTGGTGACGTAGACGCTGACGGCTCCGCCGGTGCCCGCCGGCACAATGGCCGCATTGGCCACCACGGCGCCCTGCCACGAGTTCAGTGTGGAAACGAGGGGCTGAGACTGCCCGGTGGGCCACAGGGTGAGGTAATAGAGCACGCCTTGCGGCACCACGGTGACGTTGAGCGAATAGGCCTGAGCGGTGGTGGGGATGCCGCAGCCGCTTTGGGGAATGACGAAGGACCGCGATGAATTGCCCGCGAGCGATGGCCCGCCAAATGGCCCCGCGGCGTTCCGCGTGTCGGCGATGCGGCAAGGGGTTACGGGAATGAACTGCAGCCCCGCCGGACTCTGAGCCCGAACGGGCCCGGCGATCGGCAGCGCCAGCAGCACGGCCAGCGCCGCGGCGGAGATCGACAACCACGGCCGGCTCACATGGCTTTTGCGCATAGCGACCTATTCTACCGCCTTACTCGTACTTCTCCCATTCGAGGTGGTCGCCCGCCACGGTTCCCGTCTCCGCTGCCGTTCCCGCGGGCAGCTCCAAAACGGAGTGGGCCCGCAGGCAGAGGGAGACGCGCCCGCGGGGCATCTTGGAGCGGACTTTGAGCACTTTTCGGTCGCCGCTCAGGAACAGCGCGTCGAAGGGGAACTTCATCCCGAAGGAGTGAATGCCCTCGCAGGGGGCGATCAGCAGGCCCTCGCCCCGCTCGAGCGACTGGCGCTTGAGCAGGCCTGTGCGCCGCTTCTCGGAGGTGTCGGCGACATCCGCGGCGTCTGCCAGAACGGCGCCGCGCGTGGCGTTTCGAATGCGCAGTTTCACACATGACGGTATAGCACACCGGCGCGGCGAGGTGCGAGGAGTGGCGGCTGGAGGGTCGCCGAATGCGATGCAGGAAGTGTCCGTTTTTGGGACTGGGTTCATGCTGCATTTTTTGATTTCGTTCGCTGTGCCCGCCTCGCCGTCAACGGGCGGCGACCGGCGGACGAGTTTTTCGCCTTCCAGGCGAAGCATAACGCAGGCGGGCAGCGGCGGAAGGGAGAGACGGGGCGGAAGTGGCTGAGAATTCGGAGAAAGAAAATTCGGTTAGGGCGTCACCGCCGAAAACGGCCGGGGTTCAATGGCGCCGCAAATCCTCCAGTTCCTCGAGCGTGCGGGGCCAGTCTGCGCCCAGGAGCCGGGACAGGCTGCGATCGGCGAGCACCCGGCCGCCGGTCTGGCAGCTCGCGCAGTAGTTCGTTTCGTTGTCCGCGTAACGGATGCGGAGAACTTTCGCGCCGCACCGGGGGCAGGGCTTTCCGTAGCGTCCATGAACGGCCATGCCATCGCGAAACGCGGTGACCTTCTCCGGGAACCGCTCGCGCGCCTCGGCGAGCAAGCGCCCGAGCCAGAGCTCGAGCGTGCCGCGCGTCGCAGCGAAGAGGCGGTCCCATTCCTCCGGCGTCAGCTTGCGGGTCAAAGCGAGGGGCGAGAGCCGGGCGGCGTGGAGAATCTCGTCCGAGTAGGCGTTCCCGATGCCGCTGAGGATGCGGGGATCCGTCAGCGCCCGCTTCAAAGTCCGGTTTTCGCGGGTCAACGCGGCGCGGAAGCACTCCGGATCGGCTGAAAGAACGTCTATGCCGCCCGGGTCCATTGCGAGCAGGGCGGGCTCGCCCGCCACCACGTGGAGCGACGCCCTGCGCCTGGCGCCGGCCTCGGTGAGCGTGAGCGAGCCCGGCGAGAAATCGAAAGCCGCCAGATTCTGGCGACCCTTGAGGGCGGCGTGGGCAGGCTTCCAGTGCAGCCGGCCGGCGATCATCAAGTGCAGCACGAGCCAGAGGCCGCCTTCGAGGCCGATCGCTATGCGCTTTCCCACCCGCCGCAACTCGCGCACGATTCTTCCGTCGGCTTCCGAAAGCGCCGGCGTCGTGGTGCGAAGAAGAAACGGGCTGGCGAGGCGAACACGCTCGAGCGGCAGGCCGATCACGCGCGGCTCGAGGGCTGCGATGTAGGCGGCGATGTCCGGCAGCTCGGGCATACTTCTTCAGCTTGCATGGCGGCGAGGGGGTTGGCAAGGGGCGTGTTTAGCGGGTCGCGTGGAAGGGGAGCGGGGTATTGCGGCGGAGGGGCACTTACGCGGTTTGTTGGCTGGACGATCATCGGGATTGCTGCTTAATGGGCGCACCGAGGCGCGCACTGCAGGCCGGATCGGATAAGCGCGGCCAGATGGGTTTGCCCGACCACTTCTCTCCGGGTATCAGCCACACACCCGCACTTTGCAACACACGTTACATGGCCGATCCCGGCGAGGGTCAATGATGTGCCCAATCACTCCGGAGTTGAAGTTGCTGGAACGGGTGGCATGGGCGGGTGGAAACGCGCGTGTGGATCAGGCAGCCCGAGATAGACCTGCTGAGTTAGGTCGGCGAGCGTCCACAGATTCTCTAGACGCACGGCCCTCGATGCAACGAAGGCCGCCCGCTGCCCTCCAACCTCCTTCCATGCTCCTTCAACGTCCCAGTCACAAAACAACTCGGTAGCCGTCAGAACGATCACCGGAGTGCGCGGCCGACCGTCCGGCAACCGCTCGCGTCCCCAAGTCGCGAACTGACCAATCGCGGTTCTTTCCGCAGCGCTCAATTCATCCTTGAGGGTCGCAAAGACCATAAGGGCACCAGGGAACGCCTCCGCCAGCTTCCACATGCGCGCGACGTCATTGTCTTTGAAAGACTCAACAGCAAAGCTCTTGGCTTCCCCAAAGACGAGCGCTGGTTCCTCGTCCCGTCCGAACATTCTGCCGCGTTGGTACCAGAAGGTGAAATCCACCTCGAACGGAACCCCTTCCCCGAACCTGAAGTCGAGACCGGTCGTATAGGTGAGCTTCGGGTTGTCAGCCCCCAATCGGCGGGCAAACACGGTGAGGGCAAGAACGGTGCTGTAAGCGCCCTCCGCGAAGTTCGGGACGCTGTAGGGTCCGACGACGCGGTAATGCCACGGAGTTTGCTGGAGATTCAGACTCCCTTGCGGAAACTTGTAGGTCCTCAGGCACCGCTCGCAAATGAGATCCTCCTTCAGACCGTCGATCCCAAACCAGTTCTTCTTGAGGCAATTCGTGCAGGGCAGCACCAAACCCAGCCGGAACACATGGGCTTCGACAAATCGGTCGAGGGTGGCTCCGCACTCAAATCCATGCCGCGCGCCGAACCGACGGTTGACGAGGTCCCTCCACCTTTTCACTTCGACCGAACGGTCCGGAAACTCCTCGACCTTTCCGTCGGCGTACCTTCGAACGCTCTTGGCCATCTCATCAAGTAGCGTGATGGTGTCACGGTCCGCAAGAAGGTTCGTTCCCCAGAAGCCCCCTAACGACGAAAGAACCTGGTCGGCGATGCGGCCCGGGGCCGATGGCTGAGCGTCGATGCCGCGCTGTTTCAGCCAGTCGATCACAGCGTCCCGCCCGGTTATGAGGCGGAAGTACTCCCTGTGGTCCCTGTACTTCTGTGGAAGGACGAAGCCTTCGCGGGAGATAATGGTTGGCTCGCCGAGACGCAGCCTGCGCGCGCGTCTATCTGTGAAAGATGACGGCAGGGTCAACGCGAGGGTATCGTTTGTAGTGTAGTTGCGCAGTTTCAGGACATTGACCCAGCGGGCCGCGCCGTGCGCGTACCTGCTACTGAATTCCGGAGACAGGGCCGCGAAACGACAGCTGAAGCTGGGACCTTCGTCCTCGAGGTTGAGTTCCAGATCGGCTGCCGCCGCGGTAACCTCGGCCCGTTGCGGCCGATGGACATACTCGTCTCGGTCGGCGGTCCAGATGCGGTCGTACCAGAGCTTCATCGACCAAGGCGCGTCCGCCGTCCTGGTGATGCCGGTCTCGGAGAGAATGGCCTTCCCGCGCCCCACAGCTCTTTCGTAGTCGCCAGAGACGATCGAACGGGCAAATTGAATCGTCGTGCGGATCATCACCCCGTTCGGATTGCCCGGAAGAGGCCTGTAGTTCGCTTGCATGAATTCCGTCAAGAACTCACTGGCGTCCTGAAGCCACGATAGGTTGACCGGGAGCACCTGCGGACGGAACTGGTGGATGTTCCACAGGTCAATCAGGTCAAGCGAACTGGCGGGATCGACGACAAAGAGGGTCGGCTCTCCCCAGCCGCTATCGTCCCGTTTGAGGCGCTCCATTGTGAAACTCAACGGCAGCCAGAAATCTTCCTTGATGACCTTGATCCAGTTCGCTGCGTTCGGGATGAGCTTTACAGGGCCGAACGCATCCACATAGGCCCGCGACAGTGGCTGAAGCGGTCCCTCCGCCGGAAACCCCCCGAATGCCGCTTCGATGAAAGGAGATGCGGCTGGGTCGGCCTCGAACAGAGCCACACGACGTTCGTGCCGGGAGACGAACCTGTACTCCCGGTCGTACAAGGCCTGATAGATATCGAGGCTATCCACACCGAACGGCATAGAAAACGGGTACTGGCTGTCGGCAGTGAAGTACGAATCGAGCGAGATGATGCGCGGCTGCCCATAATCGAGCTCGGTCTGGGAAAGACCAATTTGGTCGGCCAGGCCGGGACGCGCTTCGACGTAGACATCAGGCTCGAAGAACTCAAGGTATCCTCGCGCAAGCTCCGTCGGGCTCGGCGGCGGAAGTGGTGGATCGTTCCAGGCCTCTGGAATACCGGTGCAGACGGGGATGATCGGATTGAACGCGCCGCCCCACGAGCACGTGCAGACCTGGAAAATCCGACGCACGGACTCCATGTCGTTTGGATCGACGAGAAAACCGATCCGCGTGGGACGAAGACGCAACGAACCGGATATTGCCGTCATTCGCTGTCACCTCGACCCCATGGTAGTCCATCCTTCCGTCAGTAGCTCAGGTTCGTTGCGTCAGGCTCGCGGAAACTCCGGGGGGTGGTCTTCCCATGGGGATCTCCATTCATCGACGCACTGCAGCGTCAAATTGTGAGCAACAGCGAACGGTGGTGCCGAAACCACTTGGCCGTCTAGCGCCCGTTCCGCGTCCTGGGGCCCATGCGCGCCCCGGCCGATTCCGAGGTCACGGCCGAAACTCCGCGGCGTGATCGGTGGCCCAGTCGCGGAAGGTTCGCGGCGGCGCTCCGGTGATTTCTGCAACCGTGGATGTCACGAACGCGGGTTGACCGATCGCCGCAGCCCAGGCGTCGAGCAGCATATTCACAACGGCGGCAGGCATGGGAGCGACCAACTCGTTTCTCGCGGCTTCCGGCGGGATCTCTTCCATGCGCAGCGGGCGGCCGATCACACCACCGATGGCCGATAGCTGCTCGGACTGGCTCAGGGATTGAGGCCCGGTCAGAACATATTCCGCTCCGGCGTGTCCGTCCTCACACAAGGCGCGGACCGCGACCGCGGCGATGTCACGCTCGTGGATCGGAGCGGTGGGAGTTTCCGGCGCGGCAGAGGCTTGTTTTTCATTGTAATGGAGGGGGCTTGGGCGAGCCGCCGTTCCCGGCTCATGCGCCGGCAACTTTCGGAGTATTATGCCAGTGACGCACTTTGCGCTCGTTTTTCGCAGTCTATGGTGAGAGCGGTCTTGCTCCCGGAAAGGTCAGGTTTCCGTCCAGATGCTTACATTGAGGCGATTTTCCGTGCTTCTTTCGTTGTCCATCGTCGTTCTGTGCGCCTGCAAGGCGCAAACGCAAACATCAACCCCGCTGAAGACCGTCACGGCTCCGCAAGGAGGCAAGATCGTTTACGGAACCGTGGCCGGAGCCACCACTCAGGCGGCTGCGATGAGCTCCATACTGCGCAACGTGCACAACAATTGCGGCGAAAAGCCGCAAGTCGGGCAGGTCTTCCAGTTCAAAGGCATGAACTCCGTCGGCGTCTTCTTCACCGTGACGAACCATCCAGGCGGCAACAGGAAGGTGGCCGGCCTGGTGATTGCCAACGCATCCGGCCCGCGTCAGGTCGAGGCGGCTCTGCTCTCTGACGATGCGTCGCGCTTCGGCAAGACGGTGAACCCCATGCTCCAGCAACTATTCGGCGTGTGGCATCCGGGCGGCGCGGGCGCGGCAACCTCCGGCTCGCCGGCCGGAGCAAAGACTGCCTCGGCTTCCGGCCCGGCCGGAGGCGGAGGCTCGGCTCCGGCGGCCGCGCTGCACATGGTTTCGGCGTCAGACAACTCGGCCAGCATCGGCATTGCCGACGGTTGGAGGCTGCTACCCAACAGCGGCCGTGGCGCAATAGGCCTCCAGGGGCCGAATGGCGAGCAGGTTAACGTGAGGGTGATGAAGGGCGCGATTGACCCGACCCACCCCTTCCGGGCCAGGAGCGATGCGCACGGCCAACTCGAGGGACCCCCCGGAGCCGTGGTGATTTATCCCTATCGAGGCGACCCCGCCAGGGAGTTCGAAGGGATCCTCCAGGCATGGCGCAGGTCGAATGGCAGGGGACCGGTGAAGCTCCAGGGGCTGAAGACCCAGATCGTAGACAATCCCCTCCGCGATACCAATCAATGCGTGACTGCCGACGGACAGGTGGATCTCCAAGATGGAACTGGAATGCAGAAGCTTTTCGCCTTGCTCTGCGTCTACAATGAACGGACCACGTTCAGACAGTGGGGCAACTATGTCATCACGTTCTATCAGCTCAACTACGTGCCCATAGCGGTTGCCCAAAAAGATAACGCACTGATTTCTGCGATGGCCAACACATATAAACAAAACGATCAGGTCATGCAGCAACAGGGGAAACAGATGATGGCGCAGAAGCAGCAGTCTGACCAGCAATGGCGGGACTGGGGACAGCAGCAATCCGACCGGATTCGCGCGCAGAGCCAGGCGATGCAGAAGAGCAATGCCGACCGCCAGGCCGCCTACGACGACCAGCACGCCGGCTACTGGGCCCAGCAAAACAGCAACGCAGCCCAACACGCCAACTGGAACGCCGGCCAGGACGCCCAGGCCCGCAACAACCAGGCCTTCAGCAATTACCTGCTCGATCAGACCGTCGTGCAGGACAACAATATGTATAACAACGGAACCGTGGGCCACGGCACGGTGTGGAACTCGACCGCCGACGCGCTGGTCAAGGCCGATCCCAATCGCTTCTCGCTTGTGACCACTCCGAATTACTGGAAGGGCAACGACTTCTGATCGTCAAGCCGCTGCTCGGCCTGGCGCGGAGCTTCGGAGCGGGCGGCGGACTGACGAGGGGAAGGAAGCCGATCATGCGGGGCGGGTGAACGCCAACGGCAGATCGAACGCATCGGTGATACGATGCGCCGTGCGTGCTTCGCGATCCGCTGCAAAGCGGGACCGACAGCGGCCGGCGGGGCGGTCCACACCAGGAACACCGTATCGATGCCAGCGAGGCATGCATCCAAAGTCTCGGGGAGAGCGAGCTCTCCGCCGTACCACTTCGACGGATGGCGGCAGACCGGCCGTGTGCGGGTTGCGGGCGAGTGCGCGGACTCGCACGCCCGTGGCCGGCAATTGAGAGAGGACCTGGCGGCCGACCCGGCCGGTGGCTCCGATGAGGAGCGTACGATTCACGCAAGACCATCATACCGGCGGGGAACTCGCGCCATGGAGGCCAAATGAACGAGGCGACTGCTCGCTCAACTGCTCGCGGGAAACGCGAGCCGCGCCACTCTTCGCCCTATACTTGGAGAGAAGCGGAGCCCGGTCTTCATCGGGTCCCGCTGCCTACTGGTTGAGGAGTCGATGCCCGTGTTGATCGATGCGATTGACGTCAAACGAAAAACCCGGTTTGAGATTGACAACACTCCCTTCTCCTGCCTCGACGTGGAGGTGAACACGCCTACCGCGCGGGGCGGGCAGACCCTGGTGCGTCTAAAAATCCGTAACTTACTCACAAACGCGGTCTTTGAGAGAACCTTCAAGGCGGGTGAGAAGTTCAGGGAGCCGGATCTGCAGACGGTTCCGGCCTCCTACCTGTATAGCGACAGCGATGGTTCTTACTTTCTGGACCAGAAGAGCTATGAGACGCTCACGCTGGCCGATGATGTGATCGGGAACGCGCGGGACTTCCTGATCGAGGGAGGCATGGTCGATCTGCTCAAGTACAATGGCAATCCCATCGGCTTAGAATTGCCCCCGTTCGTGGAGCTGGCAGTTGCCTCCACGGAACCGGGCGCGCGTGGCGATACTTCGAGCGGCAGCGTGACCAAGCCAGCCACGCTGGAGACCGGTCTCAAGATCCGCGTTCCCCTCTTTATCAAAGAAGGTGAAAAAGTGAGGGTGTCAACGGAGAGCCGCGAGTTTGCGGGGCGGGCTTGACCGGAACCCCCGGGAGAGGAGCGGTGCGATCTGCGCTTCCGGGCAGCGGCTTCCGGAATGGTTATATTCAGTTGTGGGGATTGCGATGAAGCCTTTGATCCTTGCTCTCTGTGTTGTGTTTGCGTTCGGCGGTCTGCGCGCGCAGACGCCTGTCTGGCAGCCATCGCCGGGACATACGCAAATGCCGATATGGCCGGGGGCGGCGCCCGATCCGCAGCCTGTCGCGGGGCCGGAGGCCGCTGAGTCGTCGGGGAAAGACGATCTGGTTGCCGGGCGTCAGGTGGTGGCGGTGAGCAACGTGACGCGGCCTACGATGACGGTCTATTTGCCAAAGGGACAGAACACGGGCGCCGCGGTGGTCGTGTTTCCTGGCGGGGGCTACCAGATTCTGGCCATCGACCTTGAAGGAACGGAGGTCTGCGACTGGCTGACGTCCAAGGGGATCGCGTGTGTAGTGTTGAAGTACCGCGTTCCGTACTCGGGGCCGCATTGGGACGATCGATGCAAATGTCACATCAATCCGAAAGCCCCGACGGCGCTCGAAGATGCGCAGAGGACGGTGGGGCTGGTGCGCTTTCACGCCGCGGAGTGGCATATCGATCCGCGCAAGATCGGCGTGCTTGGGTTTTCGGCGGGCGGGCACCTGGCGGCAGCGATCAGCACACATTTTGAGCGGCGTTTGTACCCGGCTGTGGATGCGGCCGATAAAGAAAGCTGCCGCCCGGATTTTGCGGTGGCTCTCTATCCAGGGCATCTGTGGGTTGACGAGGGAAAATTCGAGTTGAATCCGGATGTTCCTGTCACCAGCCGGACGTCGCCCACGTTCTTGCTGCAGGCGGAGGATGACCACGTGGACAATGTAAACCACTCGCTGGTCTACTACATTGCGCTGAAGAAGGCCGGGGTTCCCGTGGAGATGCATTTGTACGCGCAGGGCGGGCATGCGTTCGGGCTACGGCGCACGAAGTTCCCGATCACGGGATGGCCTCAGTTGGTGGAGACGTGGCTGGGGACGATTGGAATGATTGCGGAGTAGGGAGGAACGCATGGAACTCGGCGCGTTCTCGATCAGCCTGGCTGTCAAGGATATCGAGGCTTCGAAGAGGTTCTGCGAAAAGTTCGGTTTCAAGGTCTTCGCCGGGGATGCGGCGCAGAACTGGCTGATCCTGAAGAACGGCGATCGCGCGATCGGGCTTTTCAAGGGATGTTAGAGAAGAAGCCTGGCTCTTTCACCGACGTCCGCGAGCTGCAACGGCAGTTGAAGGCACAGGGAGGTGCCGTTGCAGCAAGAGGCGGACGAGAGCACAACGGGGCCGGGCAGCTTCGTCGCCGTGGACCCGATGGAAACCCGATCCTGGTCGATCAGCATGTGTAAGCGGGCAGGCCTGACGGAGGACAGGCCAGAGGCCTGTCCCACGGGCTACGGGCCGCTCTGAATCAGCGGATTCAGAATCGCCGCCATCGCGCTCGACGAAACGATCTTCTCGATATAGGAATCTCCCGCGTTGGGCGTCTGGCTCCAGATGTTGCGGCCGGGTATCGAGGTCGAGTTGTTCCACACCACGGTCTGGCCATTGGCTCCGGCCACCGTGAAGTTGGTCCCGATCCCTCCGCGAACCGCGTAGAGAATGGCCACCTGCGTCCAGGCCGGAACGGCGTCGGGACACCACTGGCCCTCGCCGCAGACCAGGTCATAGGCCAGCTTGACGGGGTTGGTGGCCTCGCTGGCATTGGCCGCGGGTCCGGTGATCACGTCGCCACCGACGTCGGACCCGAACGAGACGATGGGCGTCGGCCAGTTGGCGAAGACATAGCTGGCCCCGTCCGCATCGTAGGCGAAGTTGGGGGTTGGCTCGGTGCCGGAATCCGGGAAATATCCGGAAGCCGACACCAGCGCCGCGACTTTCTGGGCCACCAGTTGCACACCCGTGAGCGGGCTGATGGCATCCGCGGGACTCTGTAGCAGGCCGCTCAGAGGCTCGTAATACCCGCCGGCCACGATGTAGACGCTCCCGTTGGGAGCACCGGCCAGAGCCTGCCGGTATACCGTCACGGCATCCGGATAATTGGCGCGCGTGTCGTTCGGCACGGGGTCGAAGAGGCTGGCGACCTCTTGCGTGTAGGCGCTGTTGGAGGCGCTGTAGTTGTTCGGCGTGTTGCCCTGGTAGGCTCCAATCAGCACGTTCGGATGGCCGTAGTAGTCGGCCAGCGCACGCACGGTAGGCGCGCTGTAGTCGTTTACCGACGACGTGACCAGGGCCAGCACATTCGCTTCGCCCTCCTTCACCAGGGCCCACAGCAAGGCGTGGTCGCCCACGTCGTCACAATCGCTCGCAATATCCGAGTCCAGGATGATGTTCACCGCGCCCGGGTTGGTGACGGTGACGGTGGCCTGCGCGGTGGACGAACCTCCGCTGTTGGTGGCGGTGAGGGTGTACGTGGTCGTCTGCGCCGGCGAAACGCTGGTGGAAGCGCCGGTCACGGTTCCGATGCCGCCGATAGACAGAGAAGTGGCGGCCGATACCGACCAGGACAGCGTCGAACTGGCGCCCGGAGCGATGCTCTGAGGGTTCGCCGTAAACGAGGAAATGACCGGAGGCTTGGTGTTGCTCACCGTCACCGTGACTGGGCTCGACGTGGCCGAGTTGTGCGAGGTGTCCGTGGCAACCGCCGTCAGCGTATGGCTGCCGTCGGCGATCGAGGTGGTGGTCCAGGAGTACGTGTAGGGCGAGTTGGTGATGGCCGCGCCGAGCGCCACTCCGTCGAGCTGGAACTGCACGCTGGCGACGGCGACGTTATCCGTGGCGCTGGCCGTGACCGGGACGACCCCGGACACCGTCGCTCCGTTGGCGGGCGCCGTAATCGCGACCGTGGGCGGGGTGGTGTCGGGAGGCGTGACCGTTACCGTGGTTTGCGCTGTGGCGGTCCCGGCGCTGTTGGTCGCGGTAAGCGTGTAGGTCGTGGTTTGCGTCGGGGACACCGAGACGGAGGTTCCGCTGACGGCGCCCACGCCTGAGATGCTCAGCGACGGAGCCGGATTCCCGGTCACCGCCCAAACCAGATTCGTGGACGTGCCACTCGGAATCGAAGAGGTCGAGGCAAAGAAGGACGAGATGGCGGGAGCGGTGGCGTTGAAGACCGTCACTCCAACCGGCGTTGCGGTGCCGACGTTGCCCGAAGTATCGGTGGCCGTCGCCGTAAGCGTGTGAGTGGCATTGGAGCTCTGCAAGGTGTTCCAGGAAACCGTGTACGGAGCGGCGGTCAGCAGCGGCCCCAGGTTCGCTCCATCCAGTTTCAACTGGACGCTGGCCACGGCGACGCTGCCGGAGGCGGTGGCTGTGACGGCCACGGTTCCCGAGACGGTGGCGCCATTGAGGGGCGAGACGATGGAGACCGTCGGAGGGGGAGGCGGAGGCGGCCCACCGCCGGCGGCCTCGAACGTCGCAATCACCGAGTCGATCTCATAGTCGGAGGACGAGGTGCTGATCGTGCCGCTGGCGGCATAGGTCCCGGTTGCGGAGAGAATCTGTTCCTGGGCAAACGAGTCCCCCATGGTGAGCCTGGCGGTCCAGCCTGCGGCGGGGGTCCAGACGGGGACGGCGCTGTAAATGTTGCCCGAGAAGCCCCACGCCAGCTCGGAAGCCGCCGAGGTGGCTTTGGTGAGGCCGCTGGTGTAGGCCGTGCCGCCATTGTAACCGTTGTCGTGAGAGGCGGTTTGATCCAGGGGAGCGGACGTGGCGATGCCGCTGTATTCGGCCACGATGACGACAGAACCGCCGTAGGGATAAGTCACCTTGACGGAAGTAACTCCGGCGGCGATATTCTTCGCGTAATAAATCGCGAAGACCTCTCCCGAAGTGGTGATACTGGCCGCTGCCGTGAAGGTGTCGGACTTGTTGTCGGTTACGGCGGTAACTTTACCGCCCGAGGCATTGATGCCCACAAGCAACAAATCGCCGGCAGTGGTCGCAGCGACGGTAACCGTCGCGGAAGTGCCTCCGCCCTTGGAGACACCGACCGTCTGCACGTGTGTGATTGCAGCCTGGGCGCCCGGAGTCAGGGCGGCCAGCAAAGGAAGGGCGAAAAGCGCAACTCGTGTGCGCAGTGCTGCCTGGAGCGTGAGCATCGTATCCCCTCTAAGGACGCTTGCACACCAAATACAGCAAAATGCAGGTGTAACTGTATGTTACCGTGGGGTCGGATTTCTGTCAATAGTACTGGCGCGCGCCTCCTCGCGCCTTTTCCGGCCGGTTACTCCTGTCTTCACGGCCAGATAGCGGACCCGGTATACTCGCCTTATGAGACGCCGCGATTTCCTCAGAGCTGGGATGCTGGCGGGAGTGGGGTGGCCCCTGGTGGCTACACCGCGCCGGGCCAGCGACGTGGTCGCGCTCGGGCCTGACCAGATCAGGCTGTCGCGAATGGCGATGGGCACGGGCACCGACGGTGTAGACGGCAGTTCCAACCAGACCCGCAAACTGGGTGTACAGGGCCTGGCCGACCTGCTGCATTACGGCTACGATCGGGGGCTGACGTTCTGGGATTCCGCGGACCAGTACGGCAGTCACCCCCACCTCAAGGCGGCGCTGGGACAGGTGCCGCGCGAGAAGGTGGCCATCATGACGAAGACGCACGCGGTGACGGCCGCCCAGATGCGCGCGGACCTGGACCGCTTCCGGCGCGAGATCGGGACCGACTATCTGGACATCGTCCTGCTGCACTGCATGATGGACGACGACTGGCCGGAGCGCCGCAAGGGCGCCATGGATGTGCTCGAAGAGGCGCGGGACAGGAAAATCGTGCGCACGCACGGCGTCTCCTGCCATACCCTGGGAGCGCTGAAGGCCGCGGCCCGGACGCCCTGGGTGCGCGTGGACCTGGCGCGCATCAACCCCGCCGGCGTCACCATGGATGCCGATCCGCAGACCGTCCTGGGGGTCCTGCGCCAGATGAAAGCCGCGGGCAAGGGCATCATCGGCATGAAGATTTTCGGCGCGGGCCAACTGACCGGGCGGATGGATGAGATGCTGCGCCACGCGACGTCGCTCGACTGCGTGGACTGCTTCACCATCGGGTGCGAAAACCGCGACGAGCTGAACGGCGTGCTCCGGCGCCTGGGGTAAGGTGGCGCGCCTGCCTGGGCAGGCCAAACGGCCTGCCCCACGACAGGCCGGAGGCCTGTCCCACGCAGTGACCGCCTAGTCTTCTTCCGTCCGTTCCACCAGCCTCTGGACGTCGACCATGTAGATGGCCGGCTTGCCGTCGCGGTCGCTCTGGTAGAAGACGCGCTGGCTGTCGGGAGAGAAGACCGGCCGGACCCCGGAGGCGTCGCTCGAGCGGTGCTCGCACAGCGGGAGTTCCCGGCGCGTGACCCGCAGCAGGAGCAGGATGTAGGGCGAAGCCTTGCTCGCGCTAGCGCCCACGAAGATGGACGCATTGGCGTTAGGAGCAAACGACGCGTACTGGCTGGTGGGGGCGACCAGCCGCTCGCTGTCGCTGGCGGCCGCCCATTCCCGGATGGTGTTGAGCTGTCCGCGGCCGGCCGGGAAATTCAGGTAGACCAGGCTCTCGCCGTCGGCGGACCAGAACGCCGGTCCCGAGCGGCCCGCAGCGAGGGGCAGCCGCCGGCTATTTCGCCCGCCCGGTTCCGCCAGCGCCAGGAAGTCCTCGGCGTCGCGGTAGAGAATGTCTTCGTGGCGGGGGCGGGGAAGCGGATCGCCGAGCGGCGCCGCGGCTTCGAAGGCGGTCGCCGGCTCGCCTCCCTTGGAGCGCAGCGGCGCCATGCGCAACCGCCAGCGGCCTTCCTGGGTCTCGACCAGGCAGGCGCGGGAGCCATCCTGGCTAATACTGAAGCCGCGTCCCATGGCCCAGCCTTCGGGCACGCGGTAGATCTCCACCTCGCGCATCGCGGCAAATACCAGTTGCTTCAGAACCGGACCGTCGAAGAAGAACAAGCTGCGGTCGTCCGCCGAGAGCGCCGGAGACAAGGGATCGAGCGCGGCGGTCTCGGTCAACTGCCGCGCCTCGCCGGTCGACAGGAACATTTGCATGAGCTGCTGCGAGCCGGTCTGGTCGCTCGCGTAGACCAGGAACGTCCCCCTGCGCGAGACCACGCGATGGCTGGCCGGCGCCAGGACGCTCGAGTGCTTGGGCGAGGTGAGCCGAGTCACCGCAAACTCGGTGGCGGGGTCGGCATAGCGGACGCGCTCCGCCGGAAACGGGTGGACGTTCTTCCCGGCGCCGGAGGCCGCGCCCGCCGCGAGCGATGCGAGGAAGCCGCGGCGGGTCCACTTCGTGCCGGTCATTCGCTCGACCGGCGCGTGAACAGCAGGCCGGACCAGGTTTCGTCCATGGCGCAGATCTTGTAGTCGACCCACCCCGCCGCCAGGCCGAACGACCGCACCGCCGTCTCGCCGAGGTCGGTCGAAATGCCGGAGGCCTTCTTCGGCCATGCGATCCAAACGCTGCCTCCATGCTCGAGCAGGCGCGCGGCCGCGGCGAAGCGTTTCCGCAAATCGCTCATTGACCCCGCAAACAGCAGGACCAGGCTGGCCCGCCCGCGGGAGCCGTGGCGGATCTCGACATTCGCCGGCAACGGCTCGAGCTTGCGTTCGAAGGCCTCGGGGGCTTCGAGAAGCGCGACCACCGTTCCGGGCCGGATGCCCAGCTTCTTGGAGAGCGAAGCGCCGGCATACAACTCCATGGCGGACGGCACCGCGGGGGTGGCAGGGGCGTTTGCCAGCGCGGATTTCACCGCGACCGCCACGTTCTCCCATGCGGTGTAGGTGGCATCCGGAAGGAGCTTGCGAATCCGGTCCACTTTTTCGGGCGCTCCGCCCGCGAATACGATCGGCGCCGGGCGGGTGGCCTTCCCCCGCCGCAAGTCAACCGCTACGGCACATCCCTGGGATGGCACGCGGCTGAGATCGATGACGAAGACGTCGGGCACGTTCTGGCGGAGGGTGCGCAGATCCGAGGAGCCGCCGCGGGGCGTCAGGCAGGTGGATTCGAACCCGGCCGCCCTCAGCAACTCCGCGCGCGCCGCTCCCTCGGCCTCGTTCCAGTGGATCAGGACAATGCGGGGAATAGACGCCACGCCGCGGGCCTAAAACGGGAAATCGCGATGAACCGCCGGGGCGGCGAGGCTGCGGTTGAGGTAATGCGCCGGATTCTGGGGCGTGCCGAAGCGGCGCACCTCGTAATGCAGGTGGGGTGAGGTCGCGCGCCCGGACTGTCCCGACTGGCCGATCACCCCGCCCTGCCGGACCTCTTGCCCGGCCACCACCGCAAACTGGGAGAGGTGCGCGTAGTAAGTCTGGAACCCGTTGCCGTGGTCGACCACGATCACCCGCCCGAATCCGTTCATCATGCTGGCGAACACCACGACTCCATCGGCGGTTGCATGCACGGGCGTTCCGTACGCCGCCGAGATATCCACGCCGCGATGCAGCGCGCCTTCACCCGAGAACGGGTCCATCCGCCTTCCAAAGGGGCTCTGGAGCCGGCCGTCGACCGGCCAGACGGAGGGCATGGTGTTGGTCTGCCAGGAGCGTGGGTAGCGGTGATAATACGCGGAGAGGTTGGCCGACCGCAGGAAGTCGTATTCCTTGAAAGATTCCTGAACGGTGGGAACCAGGCGCCCCTCGCTGGAGATGTCCTCCGGGCCTTCGAGCTTCTGCTTCAGCCCGTAGGCCATCGAAACCTCGCTGGCGAACACCTGGAGTTCGGCCAATTGGTTGTTGGCCTGGGTGGCGTCGGTCTGCAGCTTGTGATAGCGGGCGCGCAGGGTCGTGATTTCCTGCCGGAGGGCGTTATAATTGGCAACCTTCCACGCCATCCGCGCGTAACTGGATACGATGCCGACTACGGAGAACAGCCCCACGACGGCCAGGGCGAATACGACGTACAGAACCCGCTGAGGCACATGAATTCTGCGAAGCCTGCCGTGAAGGGAATGCGCGACTACTACTATAAAGTATGGCTGCTTCATTGAGCCTTATCGTTCGGACTCACCCCTCGTTATGATCGGCCGCCAAGCGGACTCGGAATAGGCCAGCCTCCGGGCTGGGGTGGTTCCCAAGCAGGATCAAAGATCGACACGACAACTAAGAGCTCGCCGATATAGCTGAACACCGAACTGTAACACACTTACGACACCCTCGGTCAAGGCCCCCCAAATCGGGGGGTGTACTAGGGGGAACCGTTCGCGCGACGTGGCCGCCCGGCAGTACACTGGACCAAGGAGGCCCCTTGGAGCCGGGTCCCGCGGAGGACGGTTGGGTGCTTTCCGGGTGACGGGACGGGGACATCGAAAGGCGGGCCTACTAGCGTTTCCGCTAAACAAGCGGCGGGACGCGGCCGATGGGTTTAGTATGGAGGACAGGCGACTCGAACCGCGCTTAATGTGTGCGGACCTGATCGACGTGTGGTGGGTCGATCGGTCCGGCCGAACGCAGAAGGGCTTGGCCAATCTGGAGGACATCTCCAATTCCGGAGCGTGCCTTCAGGTGGATGCGCCCGTGCCCGCGGAGACGCTGCTGCACATTGTGCACCCCAAAGCGGAGTTCGAAGGGCGGGTGCGCTATTGCGTCTACCGCGAGACAGGCTACTTCATCGGGGTGCGTTTCGAAGCGGGGTTCCGGTGGGATCGCCAGCGGTTTCGTCCCAAGCACCTCTTTGACCCACGCACCCTGCTCACCCGCGGGCGCAAGGAAAAGCCCCGCTCGCCGGCCACTCAGTTAGGATAAGCCTTCAGCGGCTGCTGAAAAAGTCCCGTCAGGGGTTGAGAGAGGACAAACTGAAGCTTATCCCACACGGCAAGCCAATGACTTGCAGCCGCATGTGGGGCATGCTTCAGCTTGCCCAGGGACTCTTTCAGCAGCCTCTGAAGCTCGTCCTCGAACGCTCAGTATGCGCACAGCCAGCGAGCCTTCTGGACGACCTTGTCGGCGTTGGGCAGGAAGGCGTCCTCGAGGGGCGGGCTGTACGGAACCGGCGTGTCCGGGGCGGCGATGCGGACCACCGGGGCGTCCAGGGAGTCGAAGGCGCGCTCGGTGATGCGGGCGGCGATCTCCCCGCCGAATCCGCCGGTCAGCGTATCCTCGTGTAGGACAATGGCGCGTGAGGTCTTGCGCACGCTGGCCAGGATCGTCTCCTCATCGAGCGGCGCCAGCGTCCTCAGATCGACGATTTCGACCGAAATGCCCTCCGCGGCCAGCGTCTCGGCCGCATCCTGGGCCGCATAGACCATGGCGCCGTAAGTGATAATCGACACATCCGTGCCCTCGCGGAAGACGCGCGCCTTGCCGATCTCTACCGTGTACTCGCCTTCCGGCAGGTCTTCCTTGATGCGGCGGTACAGTCCCTTGTGCTCGAAATAGAGCACGGGATCGTTGTCCCGGATGGCCGACTTGATGAGCCCCTTGGCGTCGTAGGCGGTGGCGGGAGTGACCACTTTGAGCCCCGGCACGTGCGTGAACCACGCCTCCGGGTTCTGCGAGTGGAACGGGCCGCCGCGATTGCCGCCGCCGGAGGGCGCTCGAATCACGATCGGCACCCCGGCGTTCCAGCGGTAGCGGCACTTGGCTGCGAAATTGACGATCTGGTCGAAGGCGCAGGTAATGAAGTCGGAGAACTGCATCTCGGCCACCGGCCGCAGGCCGAACATGCTCGCCCCAATGGCCGCTCCGGCTATGGCCGATTCGGCCAGCGGGGTATCCACGACGCGGCGCTCGCCGAACTGCTCCAACATGCCCGCGGTGATCTTGAAGGCGCCGCCGTAGGCGCCGATGTCTTCGCCGAGCAGGAAGACGTTGGGGTCCCGCTCCATCTCTTCCCAGATCCCCTGGCGTATGGCTTCCAGATAGGTGGTTGGCATGGCCTACTCGTAAACGTTGTCCAGAAGAGTGGCCGGATCCGGGTAAGGGCTTTGCTCGGCCCATTGAATAGCCTCGTCCACTTCCTGGCGGATGCGGGCGCAGGCAGCGTCGAGTTCCTCGCGGGTCTTCCAACCCTTTTCGATCATGAGCCGCTCGACGCGCTGGATGGGATCCTTGGCCGCCCACTCGGCGAACAGGCGCTCGGGCACGTAGCCGGCGGCGTCGTGCGCGGCGTGGCCGGTCATGCGGAACGTCTTGCATTCGAGCAGATACGGACCCAGGCCCGCGCGGGCGTGCTGGGCGGCGCGCTGGGTGGCCTCGTACACCGCGAACGGATCGTTGCCGTCCACGATTTCGGCCGGAATCCCGTAGGCGGGACCGCGGTCGGCCACATTGGCGCAAACCATCTGCTTGTCGAGCGGGGTCGAGTAGGCGTACTGATTGTTGTTGCAGATCAGGACCAGCGGCAGGCGCAGGACGGCGGCGAAGTTGACGCCCTCGTGCCAATCGCCGCGGCTGGTGGCGCCGTCGCCGAAGAAGCACAACGTGACGCCGGAGCTGCCCCGGTACTTCTGGGCGAAGGCGGCGCCGGCGGCCACCGGGATCGCTGCCCCAATGGCGCTGATGATAGCCACGATCTTCAGCCGCAGGTCGCCCATGTGCATGTTGCCGTCGCGCCCCTGGGTGAGCCCGCCCACACGTCCCATGTATTGCGCGAAGATTTGCCTGGGTTGAACGCCGCGGATGAAATAGGCCGCCATATCGCGGTGGCAGGGGAAAAGGATGTCCTCGGGATCGGCAGCCATCGCCGCGCCGGTGGAGATTGCCTCCTGGCCACGGCCTACGTAAACGCCACCCGCGATCTTGCCCTGCCGGTAGAGCTTCTTTTCGATCCGTTCCTCGACTTCCCGCATGAGGAACATGTAGGTGTGGAACCTTTGGGCCAGCTCAGCGTTGGGGTCCGGCACCTCCGCCAACCTCCGGCTGGCCCCGGGTAGTGCCAGAAGTTCAGTGGCAGCCATGACGCTCTCCGGGGATGTATTCCAGGCAGGCACGGTTCAGCCGCCCCGCCCATGTCGAGCTCTAAAGCCTGAGTATACCTGTTTGGCGGGCAGATGCAAGTGAGATTTATGGAAGATTAGTTTGGTATAAGCGAGGCAAATGTATTGCCCCTCACTTCGCGTCTTTGACGCAGCGGAAGCCGATGTTGTAAGACCGGTGGCGGGCCGGGATGATGTTGTCGTCCCAGAGGCCCTCGTCCAGCAGCGGCAGGTCGTAGGAGCCGCCGCGGATGCCGCACCACTGCTCCTGGGCGGTGGGCGAAGGGTTGAGCAGACCTGCGAACGCCTTCAGCGCGGCCGGCGTGGGGGACGCGACCTCATCGACAAACTCCCAAACGTTGCCGGCCATGTTGAGCGCCTGGTACGGGCTCGCTCCCTCGGGCATCGAGTTGGCCGTCATCAACCGCGGCTGCCTGCGCTGCGGGTTGTCGCGCACGTTGGCGCGCGAGGGGTCGTGCGGATCGCCCCACGGGAACGTGCGGCCGTCCGTGCCCCGCGCCGCCTTTTCCCACTCGAGCGGCGTAGGCAGGCGCTGACCGGCCCAATGCGCGAAGGAGCGCGCCTCGAAGTAGGAGACGTTGACCACCGGGTCATCCGGCCGGTCACTCGGGAAGTTCTCCGGCAGCGTGCGGCCGCGCTCGGTGCAGAAGCGCTGGTACGCGGCATTGGTGACCTCGGTCTTGTCCACGTAGAACGCGGGCAGCGTAACGCTCTCCCGTTCGCTGCCGGAAAGGAACGGCCCGGCGGGAACCAGCACCATGTCGCCGCTGGCAGTCGCCAGGGTGGGGGCCAAAGTCCGGTGGCCGGAACTGCGGAGGAAGAGCCAGAAAGCCAGCAGGAGCAGCACCACCCCGGCGGCGCCGGCCATTATCAGGATGTCGGAGCGCTTCCGGTCCGCGGCCGCGGGTGCCGGCGTCGGCGCCGCCGGGCTGGCGGCAGCCGGAGCGCGCACGGGCTGCTGCACCGTGGGAACCGTGCCGGTCTGGGCGCCGGCGCCCCGATCGAGCCGCCGCAGAATCCGCTCCAGGGTGGTGCAGACATCCCCGAAACTTTGCGGCCGCTGGGCGGGATCCTTCGCCGTGCACAACGCCACGAGCTCGGGCAGCGGCTGGGGCACCCCCGCCGTTTCGAGCGGCTTCAGGTCGAGCGGCTTGTACAGGATCTCGTAGAAGATGCGCTCAACGGTGTCACCCTCGATGGCCCGCACGCCGCTGAGCAGCTCGAACAGCAGCACGCCGAAGGCGTAAATGTCGGCGCGGTTGGTGACGGCTTGGCCGCGCACCTGCTCGGGCGCCATATAGAACGGGGTTCCCAGCGTGAAACCGGGCCGCGTGAGCTGGGTGTTCTCGGCCTTGGCGATTCCGAAATCCATCAGCTTCACCACGCCCGAGCCGGTCACCTGGATGTTTTCGGGCTTGATGTCGCGGTGGACGATCTTGTTGGCGTGGATGTACTCGAGCGCGCGCGCCACCTGGAGCGCGATCCGCAAGCGAAAGTTCAGGTCGCCGGTGCGGCCGGACTTCATCAGCGAGCGCAGGTCCTCGCCGCGCAGGAACTCCATGACCATGTACGGCTGGCCTTGCTCCTCTCCGAAATCGTACACGCTAATGACGTTGTCGTGCGTCAGATTGCCCGCCACCTGCGCCTCGCGCAGAAAGCGCGCCTTGGCCTCCGGATCTCTGGCCGCCTGCTCCGTCAGGATCTTGACCACGACGGCCCGGCCGATGACCGTATCCCGCGCCCGGTACACGCGGGACATGCCGCCGCCCAGCAACTCCTGCAACTCGTATTTTCCGATCCGCGCCGGTAGTTCCATGGGTTATCGAGCCACGTCGGCGGTGCAGGCCCACCCGCTAAAATACCCCTTCCGGAAGACCGGCGGGGACATGTCAAGATCGAATCGCACCATGACGGGCTGCCCGCTCGCGGTGGTCACCATCCGGTTGGATTGCCCCGTTCTCAGCGTCCACTCGAGGTGCCCTGCGCGCTCGTCGGCGTCGCCGAAGAATTCGAAGGTTCCCCACAAACCGTCGAAGGGCGGCCAGTGGACCGTCTCGCTGCCGAACGTCACGTCCATCTTCTCGCCGGGCGGATTTCCGGGCCACACGAACTGCTTGCTGGCCACCTTGCCGCTGGAGTTCGTGAACGTCTGGCCATCCAGCGTAATGCTAATGGTCTGGCTGACGCCGCTCAGGTCCGAGCGCAGGGTGTACTTCAGGGCGGGCTGCTGCGCGCCGCCCGGATAGGCGGCATCCGAAAACGCGGCGGCGCGGTTGAAGAAGTTCAGGAACGCCGGCGTCACGGTCATGGTAGAGGGTTTCGAGACGTACAGTGTCCCCTGCTTCTGCACCAGGTTCTGCAAGTTCTGCGAATAGAACTGCCACAGCGCGCCGTCCTGGGGACGGAAGAAGCGGTTCACGTCATCCAGGGTCGCCTGCACCGTGGATTGCAGGTTGAACGGGTACTTGGCCATGAGCGCACGGAACTGGCCGCACAGCGCCTGTCCGCTGGGCGGCTTGGGCTTGAGCAGCCGCGGGACCTGCGTGATGGGGTCTTCCATCAGCTTCCGGACCGCCGGCGGAAGGTTGCCGTCCTGGTCGATGGCGAAGGTCTGTGCGATCTGTCCGGTTGTCAGCAGCGCATCGTTGGCCTGCGCGATGGTGGCCTGGGCGGCAGCGTCATTCTGCCCGGGAGGCGTTGTAGCAACCTGCGCCACGGAATTCTGGAGCTTCAACAGCGTGCCCATGTAGGCCTGGTTCGAGGAGCCGACGTACTGCGACTGGCATGCGGCCGGAACCACCGACTGGGGCGCTTGGAACGCGGTGCGGATTTCCGGGGCATCCACACTCGTGTTCTGCGCGACCAGGCAGAAAAGCGCCAGCAGCGGCGATTGCCCGCCCGAGAGCAGAGCCAGCTTGTTAGCGGCGTCCGACAGACTGCCATAGCGCGCCACGGCTCCGGCCTTTACGAAGGCGCGCCATTCCTGGATGAAGTCGCGGAGGTAGAAGCCGCGCAGGCGTTGGGCGAGTTGCGAGCGGTCGAGGCCGGCGTAAGTCTGCGGCCCCAGCACCCAGTCTTCTCCGCCGAAAAGCTGGTCGGGTTTGAGGAAGGCCGCCTGCATGAAGTTCCAGCCGTCTTTGGTGAAGGCGCCGCGCACCTCGTGGCTGTCGAAAACGGCGCTGTTGGGGAACAGCCGGTTGTAGTTGATGGAGCCCGCGTGCTTCGACGCCTCTTCGAGCAGCGCCTGGTAGATGCGCTCGTCGGCATTGAACTTCTTCAGGTATTCGCGCGCGCTAGAGACTGTGGGAACCTCGGTGTCGGTCGAGAAGGGGTTCTTGTCGTGCAGCATCTCGCCGTAGAAATCGAACTGCTTCTGCGCAAGCTGCATCCGCTCCGGCTCCACGTTGCGGTTCTCCGACCAGCGGTTCAGCAGGAACGGCGAAAGGAAGCTCCGCGTGCTCCGCCGCCACTCGGAAGTCGTCATGAGGTACGCCTTGAGCGTGTTGTACGGCGGGCCGTAGGTATCGTTGGGTCCGGGCGCGGCGGGAAGGCGGCGCAGGGTGTCGATCATCGACGCTTTGGTCCAGCCGAAAAGCGTGGCGTAGAACTTGCCGAAGTACAGCCGGTAGGCATCGGGGTAGATCTCGCTACCCTTGTAGAGGCCCCAGCGCATGCTCAGGGGCGCGCCGTCGCGCTCGTATTCGGCCAGCGTCGCCAGTTCCTGGCGCAGCGCCTCCAGTCTCTGCAAGGAGTCGAGCGACGGCAGGTCCTGGTCGCTGGGAGCCACCACTCCGGAGAGGCCCTGAGCTGCGCCGAGGACGCGCCCTTCGAGCGCCTTGTTTCGGGAATAGGAGACGATCAGCAGGATCGAGTACAGGAGGCACAGTCCGGCTGCGCAAGCCAGAAGAACGCGGCGCAGCTTGCTGGTCCGGACGCTCGACCCGCTGGCCGCGCTGGCCGCACGGTCCGCCAGCACGATGTCGTTCCAGAAATGGCCGAGGAAAATCCACTGCGGAACCCGGCGCGTGCCTACCGCTTGCGGCTGCGGCGTCTGGGACTGCTGCTGCTGGCCCGCACGGAAGAGGCCCGTCGCGCCCGCGGCACCCTCGTAGCCTTGCCGTTCCGCCGGCCGCGGCGCCACCGGCTGCGACGTCTCGGTCACCGTCACCGGCCGCACGCCCGAGAAATAGAACCCGCGCAGGAAAGGGGCGGCCCGCAACTGGCTGGGCTTCGAAAGATCCACCAGGAACTGCACCAGCAGCGTGCGCAGCTTGCGGAACTCGCGGGGGAACTCGTAAATGCCGGGCAGTTTCTCGCCGGCGTGTTCGCGGGCCAGGAAGACGGTGCGCTTGTCGGCCAGCGAATGGAACAGCGCGTCGAACGCGGCGCCGATTTTCTGCGTAGCCTGCTCGGCGTAGACTCCCGCCGGCTGGCCGCCCTCGATGGGAAGCGTGGTTCCGAAGACCTGCGTCGCTTCCTCGTTGCCGAGGTTGCGGACGTAGTCGAGGAAGAACGGCATGCGGTCGGCCTTGGTGAACAGCACATAAACGGGAAGGCTGATGCCCAGGGCCTGCGAAATGTCCCCCAGCCGCGCGTGCAGGGTACGGGCGGCCACCGCGATCGAGTCGGTGGCGCCCGGCTTGAGAAACTCCTCGATGTCGAAACACACCACGGCGGCGCGTGGCGCCTGCTGGCCCTTGCCGACGACGGAAGCCAGCTTACGCGGTTCGAGCCGCTTCACGAGGCGCATCCAGCGCGCCGGATCCTGAACCAGTCTCCCGCCCGCGTCCACAAAAACCGTCTGCCGCGCGAACCAGACGTTGGTCGAGCGCGTCGCGACGATGGCGTTGTCCTGGTAGACCTGGCCGGCGATCAGCTCCGGGTCGAGGCCGGAGTGAACCAGCGTGTTGGTCTTGGCCGAGCCGGGCAGGCCGGTCACCAGGATCGCGGGCAGATTGCCCAGCTTGCCCTGGTTCGAAGCCGTCAGGCGGCCTTCGGCGTCACGGAGCAGCACGTCGATTTCGTCCGGTCCGCCGGAGGCGGGCGCGGCAGCTCCCGCTCCGGCTCCCGCCTGCGCGGCGGCGGCCTGGCGTTCGCGCCGGCTCTGCCACCAATAGAAAATCCCGAAGCCCGACAGGCCGACGATAGCCAGGAATCCGCGCACCATCCACAGATCGACGCCCGTCAGCTTGAGCATGGACGTGGCCAGAAACGCGAATAGGTAGAAGCCGGCCAGGCCGCCGATCGCCATCACTCTGTAGTTCATGTGAGCCCCTAATCCCTGACCCGAGAGGGAACGGCGCGAATGTCACCGGCGCCCGACCCCAGCGAGATCTCGAAGACGCCGAACAGCATTACCAGGAGCGCGAAGCAGGCGACCGCGGTCCACAGCAGGCGTTTGACCCACGGATCCGCCCGCGCGATCCGCACCGCGCCGGGAGGGATGGCCCAGGCCGGAGAGAGATCGGGAGCGAGGCCGCGGATGCGCGCGATTTTCTCCGAAATGGAGTCGATGACGTTGCGCAGCTCCCCCTGGCCCGCCAGGCCGTACCGCCCGTGAAACCCCAGCAGCATGCACAACTGGTAGATTTCGAGCACGTCGGCCAGATCCTGCGAATCGTGTTCGTTGAGCATCCGCTGGACGTTGTTGAAGAAGATCTCGCCCGCGATGTGCACTCCGAACAGCTCCTCCTGCAGCGGCTTGCGCGGCCACTCGGAGAAGACGGGCTGCTGAAGGTTCAGAATCGACTCGTCCAGGAAGGCGACGGCGGCGAAAATCGCCAGGCGGCTTTGCTCGCCGGTGTAAGCGCGCTTGCGAGCCTCCTGGTCGGCGGTTTGGAGCGCCTGGCGCATTTGCGCGCGGAACAGCGCCGCGTCGGTGACCACTTGGCGGTTCGTGCGCAGCCGCACGATGGCCGTCAGCACTTCCTGAAAGACCAGCGCCAGGTTGTCGCGGCGGCGTTCGGTGGAGTATGCGGGGGCGTTGCCGGCACCCGGTGTGTATGTTCCCATAAGCTCCTCAGGATTCCAGAACCACCAGCAGTTCGATCTCCGGTTGCGGCACCTCTCCGGGAACGTAGATTCCCACCTGCCGCGTTTTGACGATACTCTCCCAGCACGGGCCGGACCGGTTTACCACGAAGTATTGCGTTTCGAGGCGCGGCGAGACCGCGGCCGGCGGAATGGCCACCTGCGTCAGCGTCAGCCCCGGCATGGCCCGCTGCACCAGCTTCACGATGAACTCGCGCGAACAGACCTTGGCCAGCCGGGGAATGCGCTCGATCAGCTCCGCCTCCCCGATGGGAGAGCGGATGGCGAAGATCCAGCGCGAGGGTCCCAGGCAGCGCTGGTCGGTCACGGCGCCGCTCCAGAAATAGTTCCCCAGGGGTTCGAGCGGAATGGGCAAACAGTTGGTCGGCATCAGGGTCTCGAGATGCCTCCGGATGTGGTCGTCGAGCGCGCCGAAGCTCTCCTCGAGGTTGTCGTGATTGTAGAGCGGCAGCGTGCGCGGATGCGAATCGAGGCCGAAGGTGCAGAGCGCGCCCGCCAGGCGCGACAGCTCGACGAAGAGTTCCTCCGGATGCCCGCGTTTGGAAAAGCATAGGTGCCGTAACGGAGCCAGCGCGGCGTTCACCGAGTGGAGAAACCAGAAGTTGGCCACTTCCTGGCTCGACCAGCCGGCGGCCGATTTCGCGCCCCCCGTCTTGGCCTTGGTCAGGTTGGCGCTCTTGTCATCGAGAATCTCCACGATGCGGCGCAGCATCATCATGAGCCGCATGCTGGCGGAGATCTCCAGGCAAGGCGGAACGAAATTCGGGTCGTAGACGAAATGCCCGGAGCCGTCGCGTCCGATGCGCGCGATGGGCAGCGTGACCAGGTTGTCGCCCAGTTCGGTGTCGAGCAGCAGGCGGATGTTCTTGCGGCCCAGGCGAATCGACTTCTCATCGCGGCCGGTATTCTCGTCGTGCAGAGTGGCGAGGTGTCCGATGTAGCGGGAGGCGCCGGAGTCCCCGTTGCCGTCCACGGCGCAATTGGGGCCGCCGGCGGAGCGCGCGGCGATGGCGAGATGAACCGTGAGGCTCTCGCGGATCGGGGAGAAGATGTCGGTGATATTGCGGGCGGCCGGCAGCGGGTCCTCTTCCGGCATCTGGAAGACCATTCCGTCCGGAAAAACGCCCCGAGCATGAATCAAGGAAAGGGTGCCGTTGCCGAGGGCCTCCTGGTCCAGTTCGTAGCCGCCCAGTCCGTACGGCGCGAAGACAAGGCTCGACACGGCAAAGTGGACCGAGTCCTCGAAATACCGGCTCTGGGCCTGGAAGTGGTGAGGGCCCAGGTACATCCCTTCCGACCACACCAGCCTGGAAAGGTGCTTCATGGTCACGGCTCCTTAAGGGCCGGTCCGCCCCAGTTGTGGCGGCGGGCCCGTCTTCGGCCACACCGCTACCCCTACTCCGCGGTCGCCAGCAGCGTCATTCAGATTATATGCGTCGAGACGGGGCAAAGCCAACATAAAAAACGTCTTGACCCCACGCATCCCTCCCCCGCGCTATTCCATGGCCCCTGCGTCCCGGTTCGGTGTACACTGAGCTTCGGTGGACGATGGATCTCGACAGCAAGTACGAATTGGGCGCGGTCGCCGCTAACGACAGCGAGTCGAAGACCTTCCGGGCGCGCGAGGCGGCGACCGGGCGGGAGGTGTTCGTCCACATTCTGTTCGGCGGAAAGCCGCCCGGAGGCGGGGAATCGCTGCTGAGCATCCTACTCGGCCGCATGACCGACGCCGACCCGGCGAAGCGGGCGCAGATCGTTGAAGTGGCCGACTACAAGGGCATGCCGTTCGTTGTGACCCCGGTGCTGCCGGGTTTTGAGGGCGTGCGCGCATGGGTCGAGAAAGAGCGCGAGCCGCGGCCCGAACCGGCGCCTCCCGCTGCCGATCCGCAGTCGAAAGTCGGGGTGTGGAAGATCCCCCCGGAGCCTGCTGCGCCGAGCGTCCCAGAGGCGCCCGGGGACGAGTTCGACCGCCTATTTGGCACCGCGACGCAAGCCGCTCAAAACCCGCAGCCTGCCGCTCCTGCGGCGCCCGCCGCGCCGTCACCGCTTCCGGGCGCTCGTGGGGAGGGAGAGTTCACGCGTCTGTTTCGCTCGACGGTGGGTGACGTACCGGCTGCGCCGAAGCCGCCCGCGCCCCTGTCGGCCGCGGCAGCTCCGCCGCCACCCCGCGCGCCGGTGGCCACTTCGCCTCCGACTTATCCACCGCCGCCCCCGGTCGCCGCAACTGCTCCGCCTCCTCCGCCTGCCAAGACTGGCCCTGCGGAGCCTCCGCCGCCGGCTGTGTCCGGCCCAGGCGAGTTCACTCGTATGTTCCAGGCGGAGCCGTTGGCGGACACTCCTGGGATGCCCGCCATGCCCCCACCTCCGGCGATGCCGCGTCCTCAGGTCGAGTCCCCGGCCGGAGAGTTCACGCAGATGTTCAAGGCGTCGCCGCCGCCGGCAGGCGGCCCTCCCATTCCGCCGCCTCAGCCACCGGCGGCCTCGGTCCAGCCGGGAGGCTTTACGAACCTCTTTGCGACGCCGTCATCCGGGCCTTCGTCCCCGGCCCAGCCCGCACCGGTCTACGGAATGCCTCAGGAGTCGCCGCTCGCGGATCGGAAAGCGCCTCCGCTGGGCGGCAGACCGGCTGGGGAGTTCACGCAACTTTTCGGCACGCCAGGCACCGTAGGCGCTCCCGGGGTGCCTGCCGCTCCGCCTCCGCCGCCGCGGGTGCAAGGGACGACGGGACTGTTCTCCGCGCCCGTAGCGGGGCCGGCGCCGGCTGGGGCGCCGTCCGGTCCCGGCGAGTACACGCAGGTTTTTGGGTCGCAGTCGAGCTATGCGGCGACCGGGGTTGCGCCTCCCCAGCCGCCGGCTCCGGCGTTGCAACCACAGACCGCCACGCCGCCCATGGCGACCCCGCCGGCCGCCAAAACGCAAATGCCGATCTGGCCCGTGGTGATCGTTACGGCGCTTGTGCTGCTGGCGGCGCTGGGGCTGCTGCTGTATTTCCTGGGGAAGAAGTAGGGGCGGGAGGGCGCCGGGTTGGCGGCTCACTTCCCCGGCAGCGTGACCTCGAGGAGCGTTCGGTCCTTGTATCCCGTTTCGCGGTCGTCCAGCTCTTTCACGACCGCGCCATCCGCGGCGAGTTTTGGCAGCAGCCAGTCTTCGGGAAACCCCACTGTGCCCAGCACGAGGAACTGCCTGTGTTCCCTGGTGAAGGCGCTATACGGCTGCAACTGCGCCTTGCCCCCGATGTAAGGCATCAATTCCGGAAAGCCTTCGAAGATCGTGGCGTGGGCGAACTCCAGCGCCGCGGCGCGGTCGTTCAGGTAGTAGACTCGCGCCAGGAACCGATCGTTCTCGCGCTGGTTCATCTCGATGTAGGTGAGGCCGTTGGCGCAAACAAGCGGCAAATCGGGGCGAACCTGGCGATACCAGGCGCCGGCGGCGGCTCGAGCCGCCAGCCTCGCCTCCATCCGGGCCGCATCATGGCCGACAGTCATGGCCAGCGCCACGGCCGCAATCGCTGCGCAGACCAGATCGCGCCGCGCAAATCTGTGCAAGGCGGCGCCTACGACCAAGCTCCCGAAGAACCCGTAGCCGATGGCATATCGCATCCAAAACGGGTTCTGTCCGCGAGCCAACACGAGGTGAAGACACAAGGGAATCAGGAACACGGCTCCCAGAAAGACTCGCTCCGAGCCCGGCAGCGCGCCGGGATACGCGCGCTTGCGTACAGAGGGCCGCAGGGCCACGAGCAAGCTCACGAGCAGCAGGGCAAGGACGGACCGGCGGAGAACGACGGCAGCGTAGATTATGCCCAGGTTGGGCCAGTCGGTGATGAACTGAGGCGGAAAGATCAGTGCCCGGGCGTTCCCCAGCAACCGCAGATAGAGGGGCAGAGCCAACGCGCACGCAGTCACGAAAACCATCCCGACGGTCCAGTCCGCCTTCCGGCGCTGGCGCCACCGGGCCAGCTCGGCGACGCCGAACGGAACCAGCAGGAACACGGCAAAGCAGTGGCTCCAGAGCATCCCGCTGACGCAGGCGAACAGGCATGCGACGGCAGCTCTGCGATTCCTCCCCTCCGCGGCCTGCCGCCACGCCAGAAACGCGCCCGCACAACAGGCAATCAGCAGCGCATACGGCCGCGCTTCGGTGGCCATCGGAAACCAGGGCGTCGCCCAGAACAGCAGCACCACCACCGCCGCATACCAGGTCCCCAATCGCCGCTGCGCGATTCGATAGAGAAACAGGCTGGCGATCAGGAAGCACACAATCGCGGGCAGGCGGACGGCGAGCGGGCTGTCGCCGAAAACCCTCAAGGCTGCAAAAGTCAGAATGTGCTGCAAAGGCGGATTCAGATCGATACGCAGGATCCCGTCCACGAAGTGCTTCCACGACGCGGACCTGGCGATGTGATAGGTGAGCAGTTCGTCGTATTCGAGCGGCCGCGTGGCGGGACGCGCCACGATCGGCACACACAGCGCCGCCAGAGACACGGCCACCGCCCAGGGCCGCTTTTCGACGGCGTTCAGCGCGCTCATCCCCGCTCGCACGGACGGAACCGCCTCACTAGCTCAACCACCTCCGACTGTTCGTGCTCCGTCAAGTCGTTGTAGAAAGGCAGGCGCACCAGCCGGTCGCTCACCCACTCGGCAACCGGGCAGTCGCCCGGGCGTCCTCCGAAGCGCGCGCCCATGGCGGAGGTGTGCAGCGGGGTGTAATGGAAGACGGCGAGCACGCCGTGTTCGTGCAAGTGCCCGATCAGAGCTTGCCGCGCCGTCTGCGATGGCAGGACCAGGTAGTACATGTGATAGCTTTGCTCGCAATGTTCGGGGACGCCGGGCAGGGCTACGCCGAACTCGCGGGCCCAGTCCCCGAGGTGGTCGGAGTAAAACTGCCAGATCGCCTTGCGGCGCGCCAGAATCTCGCGCCGCTTTTCCAGTTGAGCGAAGAGAAAGGCGGCCAGGATGTCGGAAGGGACATAACTGGAGCCCAGGTCGACCCAGGTGTACTTGTCAACCTCGCCCCGGTAAAACCGGCTCCGGTCGGTTCCCTTCTCGCGCAGGATTTCGGCGCGTTCGGCGAAGCGCGGGTCGTTGATGACCACCGCGCCCCCTTCTCCGCAGATGATGTTCTTGGTTTCGTGGAAGCTCTGGGTCGCCAGACTCCCGAAGGTGCCGAGGTAGCGGCCCTTGTAGCGCGCGAACAGGCCGTGCGCGTTGTCCTCCACCACCGCGATGCCGTGGCGGCCGGCCAGTTCCAGGATGGCATCCATCTCGCAACCCACACCGGCGTAGTGCATCGGAACGATAGCGCGCGTGCGCGGAGTGATCAGGCCGGGCAGTTGACTGTCGTCGATATTCAGCGTGTCACGACGGATATCCGCGAAGACCGGTCTGGCTCCGCGCAGAACGAATGCATTGATCGTCGAGACGAACGTGAACGAAGGCACGATGACCTCGTCACCCGGTCCGGTATCGAGGAGCAGCGCGGCCATCTCCAGGGCATGCGTGCAAGAGGTGGTTAGCAGCACCCTCGAAGCGCCCAGTTCGCGCTCCAACAGCTCCTGGCACTGGCGGGTGAAACTGCCGCCTCCTGCGATATGGCCCCTGGTGATGGCGTCCGCGACGTACCTCAGCTCGTTCCCGATTAGTCCCGGCTTGTTGAAAGGAATTTTGTAGCGTGTCATTTCCTCACCGGCTCGACTCTTCAAGCGCTCCATTCTACAAGGGCCGCCCTGCGCACGCAACGGCGGACCGACACCGCGGACCCATCCCGCGCATTCGCGGTCCCGTCCGGTGAATCCGGCCTCCTGAATGGCCAACTCGCGCGCCAGAGCGACGGTTCACCTGCACCATCCGCGCGACGGCCGGGGCTCGCGAAGTCTCACGCGAGTTTTACGGGCTTACTGCAGGCGATTCAGGCGCTGGGCCAGAAACTCCCAGCCCCCTACGAAAGGCCAGGACCGGCCGAGCAGAGACCACGGAGCCTTCAGGACATAAGACAAGGCCGTGCGGGCAAAGCACTCCCGAAAGCGAGTCTCGACGATCGACGGAACACTTGCCAGGATTTGCCACTCCCCCGTGGGAAGCCCCAGAGTGCCGATGAAGCCATCCCAGAAATCCTGTCCCAGATCGTGGATGTGGCCGGGGAACGTGAAGTCTGGCTTGAGTCCCGCCCGGCGGAGAAGCCTGAAAAGCGGCGCCACGAAAGGGGTGCGGGCATAGAAGATGCCATCTGGCCGGACGCTGGTCAGCAGGCGTCTGGCGGTCTCGCGTGGCTCCGGGAGGTGTTCCAACACAGCGCTGGCCAACACCAGCCCATAGGCTCGGCCGGAACACTGCTCCAGCCCGGCGCAGCCAGACATCCGAATCCCCGGCGCGCGCGGTGAGCAGAGCTGAGCATTGTAATCGGCGACGGTGATACGGACTCCGGGGCAGCCCCGCTCGATTAGCAACTCCGCGATCGATGCCGCTAGGCTGCCGTCGCCTCCTCCGAAGTCCAGTACGTCGAGCGGAGCCGAAGGCGGATAGGGAAAGGCGCGCTTCACGATCCGGCGAGAGAAGCGCGAGAGACCTTGCAGGGTAACCCTCTGAGCGGCGTTGGCCTGGTAGTAGTGCGCGTAATAGCGGTCCAACGCTTCCTTGGTCGGAAGGTGTGAGGCCGATGCAGCCGCGCAGCGGCCGCACTTTAAGAGCCAGACCTCCGGGTCTTCCTGCAACTGTAGGAGTCTGGTCCGTGTTCCCTCGGCGGCGCACCACGGGCAGCGCTCGCTGCTATCGGTCAATTCTGCGGCCGCTTGGTGTTTCCCGGCGTGGTAAAGGGTCGCAGAAAGGGGCATCTGTGCTCTGGTCTCAGCCGATCGCGACCGCGCGAGTCATTTCTTCGAGAAGGTCATACCCGTCCCAGAAGCGGCTGAAGCGGAGGGCCTGACCGATGGGAACCAGGCGGTCGAGGCCGCGGCCCTGCAATTGCCGGGCGAACTCTTCGAGTTCGGCACGCTCAAATCCGAAGTGGGTCAAGGTCTGGTCCTGGCGGCGGATATGGGGCGCGAGGGCGGAGAGGGAGGCGGTGCGGAACTCGAATAGCAGGCCGCCGCCGCACTGGTGGCGGTCGAAGTTCTCCAAACTTTCCAGGTCAAGTACGACGAGCTGCGGCCCGTATGTCTGGTGACCCGAGACCGGCCGGTCGAGGATGGCGCGGGCGGCGAAAAGCTCCTTCTGCATGCGGGCGCCGGGCTCGATCCGATATCCGCGAGCGCCGATTTCCAGTTCCAGCGCCGGGAGAAAGCCGGCGGAGGCGCGGGAGCAATCGCTTTCCGAGCCGCACCAAACTAGCAGGCGCGGCGAAGAGCACGCCACCTGGTCGAACCAGAAGACGTCGTTGTAGAACTGCTGTACGACGCGATCTCGCTCCTCATCGGAGGCGGACAGCCACGCGGCGGCCGAGATCGCCGAAAGCGAGTAGCGGTCGGGGAACGTCAGCTCCTTGGCGTGGACGGGCAGAGGGAACTCCCGGATGGCGCGGATGGTGCCGTCACCTCCCCACACGACGCGGACGTCGCAGGCCTGGGAGAGAGCCGCTGTCACGGCGGGATCGTGGCCGTACTCGACGAAGACCTGACCGAGGTCGCGCCCGTCGAGGATCCTGCGCAACAGACGGCAGAGAATCAGCGTCTGGGGCGAGTGTCTGGGGGAGACGCGAACTACGTTGCGGTTGCCGGTGAGCAGGGCCAGGGTCCAGCTATAGACGAAAATCGTGTCCACGTTACCGGGCGGAATATGGAAAATGGTCCCCCGCGGGACGCGCAATATACCAGGACGCACGAGGGCGGCGAACTCCTCGCGCAAGGAGAGGAGTTCGGCCCTGCGGAGCCAGAAGGCCAAGGCCTGCAGCGCCGGGAAGGCGCGAGCTTCGCGGTCGGCGAAAAGGGATCGGGAGAGCCGTACGCAGCAGTCGATATGCGAATCGCTGAAAGGCGCCTGAGGACCACGTGCGGAAAGCGCATCAAGCAGGGCGTTCAGAGGGATCTCGTCCTCGACCGGAGCGATCAGGCGGATATTCATCGGGCGGCCTCGCTGGCGTGTGTGTCGCCGCAACCGCGCAGCTCGGACTTGGGGAGGCGTCCGAGAACGCGGAAGGCTTTTCCCAACCGGCCGCATGCGCTTCGGTCGATGTGTTCGATGACGCCCAGATCCTCCGTGAGGATAGCGTGTCCGGGATAGCTGAGAGGCAGCAGGCTGAGAACCTCGATCAGGCCGGGCGTTCCCGGCGGTGCGGGCCGCCAGGTTTCGGGATCGCGGATGACGATATCGGCGAAGTTCGGTGGATACAGCAACCCGTCTTCGCCTTCGAGGAAAACGCTTCCCACCTGCTCCACCAGCCCGTAGAAGTTGTAGATGCGCGCGAGTCCGGTGTCGCGTTTGAAGCGCGCCTTGAATTCCCCATTGTCTACGGCCGATTCCTGCAATTTCTTCCATCCGCCGCTGTGGATCAGGACGCCTTGGGAGAGGTCGAGACCGAGCGTGCGGATGCGTTCGTAGAAGTACGCCCAGACCATGAAGGTGAAGCCGAACATCAAGAAAGGCTGGCCGCCGCAGCGTTGAAGAAACCCCTGCAGCTCTTCCCATTTCAGGTTCATGTCCCGGTCGAGAACGTAGAGATGGTTGCGGCCGAAGGGCATCATGCCCAGCACTCCGGCAGCGCGTGCGCTGAAGCTCCTGCGGTCCTGGATGAGGGAGTCGGTGTCGATGATCAGCATGGGAAGCCGCTCGGCGCCGAGCACGTGCATCATGATACGGCTGAGGGCGAGCGATTGCAGGGCGGCCGTTTCCCGATCGAGGAAGATGCGGCTCACCTGTTGGCCCGTGGTGCCGCTGGAGGTGAGAGTCTTGAAGACCTGCTCCTTCGGAACGCTGCGGAGTTCGTGGGTCTTGAAGAGCCCGACCGGCAGATAGGGTGTTTCGTCGAGGGAAGCCGCGGAAGCGCGGCCCTGATGGAACACCGCAACCAGGCGCGCGTACTCCGGACAGGCGGCGCAGTGACGCTGGGTCAGCTCATTAAGCCGCGCGACCAGCGCCTCCTCCTTCCGGCTCTGCGAGAGGGAGTACTGCGGAGCTTCCATCAATTCGTGCAGCGTCATCCATGCATCCCACGTAGCGAGGCGTAGTCGGCCTTGCCGCTCTGGTTCACCGGCAACTTATCAAGGCGGTGGAATTCGATGGCCCGGTAGTTGATGTTGAGGCGGGCGGCGAGCTGGCGTTGCAGGCCGCTCAGGGACTCCGCGTCGCCATACTCGCAGAACACCACGAGCTTGTCCGGTGCCGAGACGACGGCGGTCGGACCATGCACCTTCAGGATAGCCTCCACCTCATCCAGATTGATGCGGAGCCCGAAAATCTTGGTGTCGCGCTTCATCCGGCCGATCACAAAGAGGTAGCCCTCGTCGTCCAGCCGGCACAGGTCGCCGGTCTCGAGAACGCCTTGGAGGGCGTCTCCTTGCGCGAGGTCCGCCCGGCAGGTGGCGTCGCCCATCATCACATTGGGCCCGGAGTAGACCAACTCGCCTTCCACGCCGGGTTCGGACGTGAGCCGGCCGTCGCCGGCCTTGATCTGAAAGCGGCCGCCAGGGATGGGGAGCCCGGCCGCGCCGAGCTTGCGCGGCAACTCGGTGGCGGGAAGCACCGCGACGCGTGCGGTGGCTTCGGTTTGCCCGTACATGACAAAGAACCGGCCGTTGCGGCGCTGCATCAGGGCCTGGAAACGGGAGGTCAGCTCCGGGTTGAGTTTGCCTCCCGCCTGGGTCATCGTTCTTAGGGAAGGCACGTTGAGAGAATCGATCCCGAGACGATCGAGGATCTGGTAAGAGTAGGGCACGCCGGCGAAGCTGGTGCATTCCTCCCGCCGGACGGCGTCCCAAAAACGCTGTGTTAGGAGGCCGTCGGTGGTGGTGACCAGAGAGGCGCCCGAGAGCAAATGCGTGTTGAGGACCGAAAGTCCGTAGGAGTAGTGGAAGGGCAAGCTGGCTATGGCGCGGTCGGCGCAGGTGATTCCCAACGCGGCGATGATCGATTCCGCGTTCGCGAGGATGTTGCGCGACGACAGGCGCACGAAGCGGGGACTGCCAGTCGTCCCGGAGGTGGAGAGCATCACCGCGAGATCGGGATGGAGCGAGGGGTCGGCGGCTTCGTTGCAAAGCCACAGGCGGCCCCTTCTAGCGGCTGAGCATTCGTACCTGACGGGAATCCAGGACTCGTCTGTCGTTGCCAGGAAGGCTTCCGGCCGGTAAAGCGCCACGAGTTCCTGTTTGGCTTCGGCGGCCATGGCAGAATCCAGGAGGGCGACCGGCTGGCCGCTCGCCAGACAGGCCAGGTAGTTCACGATCGTCCCGGCATCATTCTGGCAGAAGCAAAAGACCAGGCGCCTGGGGCCGGACAAGCTCGAAGCGAGCTGCCGGACCCGTCCGGCCAGATCGCTGTAGGTCCACCAGCACTGAGTGGCCGAATCGAACACGCACGGCCGGCCGGAACAAAGCAGCGGATCGGGAATCAACAGCATCGTTGCACCTCAGAGCGACATGCCTCCGTCGACACCCAATACCTGTCCGGTTATGTAGGCTGAGAGATCCGACGCTAGGAAGAGCGCGGCGTGCGCGACGTCTTCCGGCCGGCCGATGCGCCCCAGCCGGACGCGCGACAGGCGTTCGGCGAGCTGGCCCGCGTGAAGCCCTGCGGTCATCTCCGTTTGAATCACGCCCGGTGCGATCGCGTTCACGCGGATCCCCTGGGGACCAAGTTCTTTCGCCGCTGCCAGCGTCAGTCCGATCAACGCGGCCTTGGAAGCGGAGTACACCGCATGACCTTCATCGCCGCGCTGTCCGAAAACCGACGTCATGTTGATAATGGATCCGGTCCGGTTGCGGGCCATGAGCCGGGAGCCTTCCTGAAGATGATGGATCGCGCCCAGGGTGTTGGTGTCCAACACTTCCCGGATCACGCTCTCCTCCATCATGCCGAGCCAACCGCTGCGCAGGATTCCGGCGTTGTTCACCAGCACGTCCAGGCGGCGAAACTCGCGGAAGATTCCGGCGTAACAGCCCTGGACCGCCGTCGGGTCGGCACTGTGGGCGAGGAATCCGGCGCAGGGAACTGAAAACTCCCGCCGGATCTCCTCCACGCGGCGATCGAGGAGGTTCTGGCTGGAGACGCCGTTCAAAACGACCGTGGCGCCGGCGCCGGCCAATGCACGAGCCACGGCCCAGCCGATGCCACGCGTCGAGCCGGTCACGAACGCGGTCTTTCCGTCAAGCCGTAAAGACGACTCCATGAGCTCTGACAATCTCCTTCGCCTTCTCAAAACTGCTCATGCTGATCACCTGATCGCTGTTCAGCATGATGTCGAAAGAGTTCTCGATGGCAGGCACCAACTGCATGTGCGCGACCGAGTCCCAGCCGTCCGTCACGCCATACTGCACAGCGCTGAAATCGATATCGCCGGGAAGGCCGAGCGCCTGTATGAAGGCGTCCTTGAGTTTTTGCTCAGGAGTCAAGCGTCTCTCTCCCAACTCACAACCTCAGAGAATTCTACCATCGGTCGACTGCTGCCAGGCCCGGCTGTCACAGAAGGTGATTGGCGCCCGGGGCGTGCCAATGGAAAATGTGTGCGGGGTTTGAAAACCGGAACCCGATCGAGGCATAGAGGTTCACCACGCCCATGTTGGCCGCGGAGACCTTGGTGACGAAACGGCGAGCGCCCATCTGCTGGAGGGCTAGCAGCGTTTCCGAGTAGAGAGCTGGACCGAGGCCAACGGGTAAACCGGGGTCGGCGGCGGCCAGCCGCAGATCGACACCGCCTTCGCGCAGCACGGCGTGGAAAAAGCCGAGCCGCTGGGCGGCGGAGCCGAGGACGAAGATGTACTCGTTGGAGTCTGCGGATTCCAGGGCATTGCGCAGCCAATGCACATACCGGCGGTCGGCCAGTTCCCTCGGGAAGCGCGGGTCCGCGTGATAACGTCCGAAGTGGAAAGCGCACCCGGCGATGCGGAGGAGATCGGGGAAATCGTCAGGCGCCGCCAGCCGCACGCCGAAACGCGGCTTAGGCATAGCCTCAAGCCGAAGCGGACCATGAGAGGCCTCGATCGAGAGGTCGACAGGGATGAAACCCGCCTGGCACAGGAGCTCCACCCATGCGAGCTGATGCGCGCTGAACCGCACAGAAATCAGTTCGGCGCGCGCTCTCGCGGCGAACTGTTCCAGAGCCGCGCGGAAATCGGACACATCGCCGCGGGCAGGAGTCTGGGACCCGACGCGTAACTCCGCGACGGGAAAACCGAAGATAGCCTCATCCCAGGGCAGACAGGCCGCAGCGCCCCATTGAGGGTTGCTGGCTGAAAGCGGCGAGTAGCTGGTTTGGAAAACGGACATCCTGCGCGCTCACTCCGCCGTCCGCGGCCCCCGGCGCTCCGCCGCCTCCGCTCCGGCCCCGTGCACGGGAGCGGCGGTGAGATTGACGGACCCTCTCACGACATAGAGGGGCCGGTTTCTGGTTTGATCGAACACCTTACCGAGATAGAGACCCACCACGCCGAGATTCGCCATTAGCAGGCCACCCAGGAAATACAACGAGACGATCATACTGGCCCAGCCCGTCACCGGGATGCCCCATGCCAGCTTGCGGAAGACGATCCAGAGCCCGAAGAGCATGGACAAACCGGCGATGACGAACCCGAGCTTGATCGACAGCAGCAGCGGCTTGTTGGAACGGGCTGTGATCGCTTCCAGGGCGAGGTTGACCGAGCGCTGGAAACTGTACGTGGTCGCGCCGGCAAATCGTTCCGCGTGCTCCACGTCCACGAAACCCACCCGGTAGCCGCACCACAGCAGTGTCAAACCGTGAGAGCGGCCAGCCTCGCGCAGACCGCGGTACACGTCCATCACTTCCCGGCTGGCAATGGAGAAATTCGCGATGCTCGGGTCGAGCCTTGTGTCGGCCAGAAACCGGAAAACGAGGTTGAAGGCTCTCGAGAGGAATATCTTGAGCCAGGCGTCCTGGCGGGATACGCGACGGCCGAACACGATGTCGAACGGGCCTGAGACGGCCTTCCAGTAGAGCTTCGGGATCTCCTCGGGTTGGTCCTGCAGGTCGCAGTCCATGACCACCACCCAATCGCCGCTGGCGTGATCCACGCCCGCTGTGATCGCATGATGCTGACCGAAATTCCGGGAGAGATCGATGCCTTTGACGCGGGGGTCGATTCGCGCCAGTTCCGAGATGATTTCCCAATCCCGATGCGGGCTGGCATCATTGACAAAGATGAGCTCGAAATCGGAAGTCAGGGCCTCGAGCGCAGCGCACAAGCGCCGGTAGAGCTCGGGCAGGCACTCCGAGCAACAATAGGCGGGTGCGACGACGGAGATGAAAGGCCGGCCGGCTGTCATAAACACGCCTCTGGCTCGCCTCGCCGTGGGCATGCTCGGGCCGGGAGCGAAGTGGGTTTTCGCATCTGAGGGCCTATTTTAACCCGAACGAGCGGAGCAGAGAAGCCCTCGCCGGGCAACTCTACGGTCCGCGGCGGCGGGTAAGAATGGCGGTGCCGGAGGCGAGGCCCATCGAAGAGCCGATGTCGGTGGCTTGCCAGCTCACTTGCAGGGTGTCGCCGGCGAGGAGTTCGAGCCGGACCTGGCCGGACGAGCCCTCGGACCCTGTCCACGGCAGGACTATGGGATCGCCCTGGCGCTGGCCTGCGAAGAAGAACTGAACGTCCCCGGAGATGAGCCGGTCAGCGACCTTGTAGCGGGCCCGGTAGCGTCCGTGGAGCGTTCCCGACGTTTCGGCGATGAATACTTCGATGAACTCCGGAGGATAGAGCAGCGGGCCTCTGGGAGCGGTCTTCAGTGGAGCGTAGAACCAGGCCCGGCGACGCTCGCCGCGGGCTCCACTGCGGGCTGGGCGTTACTGGGCACCATGGCAGCGGGCAGGAGGACGGAGGGAGGCGGAGGATCGGCGCTATTGGCCGCGATCTCGGATGACGGGCCAAAGGGGGCCGGTGGGGCCTGGGCGGGCGGCGGCTCCTGCTGGCGCCTCAAGGGAGCCGGAGCATCGCGATGCACGGCGCGCCGCCGGGCGAGCTTGGGCGTGGAAACGGCTGCCACGGCGGTGACGCCCGCGGGTTCGTGCGGCATCGCTCGTGGCGCCGCGCGACGCGGGTAAAGCGCAGCCGCCGCCAATGCAAACACAGCCAGCACGGCGGCCAGCAGCCAGCGCGACTGAGGAGCAGCCATCGGGCGAGGCGGCGGAGGGCCGAAAAGCGACCGGTCGTAGCGCAAACGCTCGACCGGATCGGTGAGCACCGCGCAGATCTCGTTCAGGCGCTTCATCTGCTTTTCCGCGAGCAGGCGCAGGCCCTCATCCTGCTGCTGATCGGGATGGAGCAGGCGCGCCAGGTTGCGCCAGGCCCGGCGGATCTCCTCCACCTGGGCCACCCGGTGCACGCCAAGCTCTTCGTAGTAGTCCATCGCCCACCGCTTTATCGGCGGGGCGGGGAAGGAACTTCAGAGGCCTTCGTTGTGACGATGCTGCAAATAGACAGCGAGAGCGACGGCTATGACCGTGACCAGGACTCCGGCGACGATCCAGACCCCTACCTTGCCGCGCGGGCCTTGGACCGCCTTGACGGACTTCACAGCGGCGAACGCGATGCGGCGCTCCGAGGCGGAACGGTCCTGCGGCTTAGGCTTGAACCAGTCCGGCTCGACGGCGCCTAGGCACCCGCGGACCTTCTCCGGTTGACGAGCCGCACCTCGATCCACGCGCCGGCAGGTGGGCAACCTGCTCGCACAAACGGCCGGCGTCGTCGGCCTGATGCCGCCGCTCGTTTGCCACCGGTCTTGCGAATGCGGAATCCGTCGCGAGGGAAGCAGCCGGCACACCCGGCGGGAAAATGCACTCGCAGGATCAAAAGGGATGGCGGCCGGTGTATACTGAACCGTGCTGGGGAATCCAAAATGGAAATCCCAGTCTAGGATCTCGAACGAGATCGAGGAGACGCTTCTCATGCAATCACAAACAGATTCCTCTGGAAATGAATTGACACGGCAGAGGCGTTTTGACTCATTCATTACGATCCTCATATCCCTGTATATTGGCGCAACGCTGGCTTCCGTTTATTGGAATTACAGGATGGGTCCACACGGAATGAAGGCATACCATATATGGTCTTACGCCAACGTTGAGGGCAGTACTAATTGGCTGGGGGCAGACTTACAGAAGTCACCGTGGGATCTATGGATCTACGAAGAGATCCTGTACGAAACGAAGCCGGACATCTTGATCGAGGCGGGCACTTATAAGGGCGGTAGCGCCTATTATTTCGCATCAATATTCGACCTAATGAAGCATGGTCGTGTGGTCACCATTGACATCGTGGATTACCCGGAAAAGCCTAGGCACGACAGGATCTCTTACCTTCTGGGGTCATCCACATCGGCAGCGATAGTGAGTTCCGTTCGGAAAGCAATTAAGCCGGGCGACCGTGTGATGGTCGTGCTGGACTCCGATCATCACAAGGCACACGTTTTGAACGAGCTTCGGCTATACAGCGCCTTTGTCACGGTAGGCAATTATTTGGTGGTGGAAGATACGGACATCAATGGGCACCCTGTGTACGCCAGTTTTGGTCCTGGGCCGATGGAGGCTTTGGAGGAGTTTCTCCGCGAGAACAATAGTTTTGTCTCCGACAAGACGCGGGAGCGGTACGGAGTCAGCTACTATCCGGACGGATGGTTGAAGCGGATACGGTAGGCTCGACCGGAGGCCGCGATCATGAAATGCATCGGATTTCCGCGTCGGCACTCCGCTGTGTTTCTGATTGAGCGCCTTGCAGAGGGTTACCGGAGACGGTGGCTGGCATCCGAAAGGCTGAGACGCCCGGATTCTTGGATGACCCAGGACAGAGACTCTTAATGTTGACGGCCTCCGCTTCGCTTCATCAGGAACCGCTTCCTTCCGGGCACTCCAGCAGGCTGGCCTCAATCGTCGGGTCCGGAGCCGTTGACCTCGCAGACGGAGGAATGCCGGCCAAGGGTGTCATATTCGAGCTGCCGCGGCTGAGCTGGCGCCCCTGTTGCGCCGTGCCCAAAGTGACCAGAACGTCAGTCCGGCCTTAGGCGTTCCGGATACCGTTCAGTATACACCTGGGGTTAGGGAATCACGACGACTTTGCCGAATTGCTCTTTGTTCTCCAGCCGCTCGTGCGCCGCGCGGATCTCGGCCAGCGGATAGATCCGGTCGATGACGGGCTTCAAGAGGCCACGGAACACGAAGGGCAGCACCTGGTGGAGCTCGCCGAGAGTGCCCATGAAGGAGCCCAGCGCGGACTGCTGGCGGAAGAACAGAAAGCGGAGGTCCAGCTTGACGTCGGCGCCCGTGGTGGCGCCGCAGGTGACCACGCGGCCGCCCGGCGCGAGCGTCTGCACGCTCTTGGGCCAGGTGGCGGCGCCGACGTGCTCGAAGACGACATCGACGCCGCGGCCGCCCGTAATGCGCTTGACCTCGGCGGCGATGTCCTGGCGGTAATGGTCGATGGCGTGGCCGGCGCCCAGGCGGCGCGCGGCCTGGAGCTTGTGCTCGCCGCCGGCGGTGGCGATGACGCGGCAGTGGAACAGCCTGGCCAGTTGGACGGCGGCGGATCCGACGCCGCTTGATGCCGCCAGCACCAGCACATCCTCTCCCGCCTGGAGCCGGGCGCGCCCGAACAGCATGTGCCAGGCGGTCAGGAACACCAGCGGCACCGCGGCGGCTTCCTCGAACTTCAAGGAATCCGGAATGGGGATGACCGCGTACTCCGGCGCCGCGACCAGTTCGGCATTGCCGCCCGGAACGCCGTTGCCGAACACCGCGTAGCGTGCGCAGAGGTTGTCCGAGCCTTCGAGGCACTTCGGGCACTGGCGGCAGCTCAGGCCGGGTGCGAGCAGCACGCGCTGGCCGGGCTTCACGCGCCAGCACAGCTCGCCCCTTTCGACCACTTCGCCGGCGATGTCGCTGCCCAGAATGTGCGGCATGGGGAGGGTGACGCCGGGGATGCCCTGCCGCAGCCAGAGGTCGAGGTGGTTGAGCGCGCAGGCACGCACGCGGACCAGGACCTGGTCGGTGCGAATTTGAGGGTCCGGGGCGTCTTCGTAGACCAGCACGCCGGGCCCGCCGTGCTGGTGGATCCGTGCAGCCTTCATGCCTATGTTGTAGCGCAACGGCCAAGCCGTCCGGCTACAGTTGCAGGACGAGGCGCAAGCCTGCGTCGACGCGGGTCTGGAGACGCGCCGGGAGCACGCCAGCGCGCCCCGTAAGGAACTCGCGGTCGAGGGCCAGGACTTGCGAGACATTGACGACCGAGTCGCGGGGAAGTCCCGACGAGCGGGCCGGCAGCAGGACGTTCCCCGGAGCTTCTCCGAGCGCCAGGTTGCCGGTCACCACCGCGACTATGACGGTCTGAATGCGGCTGCGGTTGAAGGCGTCGGCCTGGACGACGAGCACCGGGCGCCGGAATCCGGGTTCGGAGCGGCGAAATTCAGGCAAGTCCGCCCACCAGATCTCACCCCGTTGAATGTCCCGTGCCGCCCTCACCAGGAGTCCTTGTCCAGGGACTCGATCTGGGCGCGATGCAACGCCGGATGGATCTTTGCGGGTCGGCGGGAGTAGATTTCGTTCAAACGCTCGGTGACGGCGCCGGCCTGCTGACGCTCAAGGAAATCGGAAATCGCGGCGGCGTAGAACTGGCTTCTCGAAACCTGGAGGCGGCCAGCCGCGGCCTCCGCCAGGCGGAACAGGTCGTCGGGCAGCGAGACGGCAGTCTTCATGCCCTCAGTATAACCCGAGTTATACCGGTTCGGCGGTCAGGCGCGGCCGCACGCTCACTTCTTGAGCGACTGGCCGATTCTGGCGCCGTATTCGGTGGCTTTGGCCAGGATGACGTCCTGGTCGAGCGTGAGCGGGCGCCGGTCGCGCAAAAGCAGGCGGCCGTTGACCATGGAGTCGCGCACGCCAGCGCCTTTGAGCGCATAGACGATCTGGGAGACGACGTCGTAGAGCGGCACCGCGTTGGGCACGTCGAGCCGCATGGTGACGAGGTCGGCGCGCTTGCCGGGCTCGAGCGACCCGATCTCCTTTTCGAGGCCGAGGGCGCGGGCGCCGCCGATGGTGGCCATCTCGAGCGCCTGCGCGGCCGTGAGGGCCTGCGGGTCGCCGCTGGTCACTTTTTGCAGCTTGGCGGCGAGGTTCATTTCCCCCATGAGGTCGAAGTCGTTGTTGCTGCCGGCGGGGCCGTCGGTGCCGAGGCCGACGTTCAGCCCCGCGGCCAGCATCCTCACCACCGGCGCGACGCCGCTCGCTAGCATCATGTTGCTGGACGGGCAGTGGGCGACGCCGGCGCCGCGCGCTTTGAGGATGCGCAGGTCGGCGTCGTCCACCCAGACGCAGTGGGCGGCGACGGTGCGGCCAGTCAGCACGCCCAGGCTGTCGAGCTCCGCCACCGGGCTCTTGCCCCATTTCGCCAGCGCATCGTCGCGTTCGCGGCGCGTTTCGGCCACGTGAATGATGAGGGGCACGCCGTAGCGGCTGGCGAGCGCGCGCGCGGCCTGAAGAGTGGCGGCGGAGTTCGTGTAGAGAGCGTGAGGCGCCACGGCGGGAACGATCAACGGGTCGTTGCGCAAGCGCTGTATGAAGCGCTCGGTGAAGCGCAGCGCGTCCTCGGGCGTGGGGGCATCCGGGGCGGGGAAGTCGATGATGGTTTCGCCGAGGACGGCACGCAGTCCGGCCTCGCGGTCGGCTTCGGCGATGGCGTCCTCGAAATAGTACATGTCGGTGTAGGTGGTGGTTCCCGACAGCAGCATTTCGAGGCAGGCCAGGCGCGTGCCCCACTGGGCGAAGTCGGCGGTGACGTTGCGGGCCTCGGCGGGGAAGATGAATTTGGTCAGCCAGTCCTGGAGGCGCAGATCGTTGGCGATGCCGCGCAGCAGCGACATGGGGACGTGGGTGTGGGTGTTGATGAGGCCGGGGGCGATCAGGGCGTCGGGCCGGTCGAGGCGCTGGGCGGCCTGGTAGCGCCGGTCGATTTCGGCGCGCGGGCCCACGGCGAGAATGCGGTCCGCGCGGATGGCCACGGCGCCGTTCTCGATGACGCGGCGGGCGGGGTCCATGGTGACGACGTAGCGCGCGGTCCAGATCCAGTCGGCGGTCTCGGAGCGGGCGGCGGCGGCTAGCAGGACGAGGACGAGGAGGAGGCGGGGCATGAAGTGGCCTAGCATCATGATAGCAGTCTACATGATGCTATGATAGCAGCAAGGAGGTTGACGGAACCAATGAGAACGACGGTCACCCTTGACCCGGATGTCGAACGGCTCATCCGGGACTCCATGAGGGAGCTGGGAACGTCCTTCAAAGAGGCGCTGAATTCGGCCGCGCGCGCGGGACTGCTCCGCGAGAAGCACCCACGGCGCCGAAAGTTCGTGCAGAGATCGTTCCGGATGGGGGACGGTCAGGGTTTCCGCTGGGACAAGGCCATGGCCACGGCCGATGCAATCGAGGATGAGGAGCTCGGCCGAAAGTTGTCGCTGAGCAGATGATCCTGGTCGACGCCAACCTTCTCATCTACGCGGTCAATGAGGACGCCCCCTCGCACCGCAAGGCGAAGTCCTGGCTGGAATCCGTGTTGTCCGGTCCGGAAACCGTCGCCTTCTCGTGGAATGTGCTTCTTGCCTTCCTGCGGCTCACGACGCGGCAGGGCCTGTTCAGCCGCCCGCTGCGGGTTGAGGCGGCGCTCGAGCTGATCGCTTCCTGGCTGGAACAGCCCGGCGCGACCGTTCTGCACGCGGGTCCGCGCCACCTCCAGGTTCTGCGCGAATTGCTGCTGCCGATCGGCTCGGGTGGGAACCTCACTTCCGACGCGGACTTGGCCGCGCTGGCCATCGAGCACGGAGCGGTACTTTGCTCGTCGGATGCCGACTTTGGCCGCTTCCCGGGCCTGAAGTGGCGCAACCCTCTGCAGTAATGGCAGGCGGTCGTTGACCGGCCTCCGCTACTCCGCGATCCGCGGCAGCAGTTCCTTGAGAAACCGCGCCAGCGTCTCCCGCACCATCTCGCCCGTTTCGAGCACCTCCTCGTGGGTGATCTTCTGCCGCAGGATGCCGGCGGCCATGTTGGTGACGCAGGAAACGGCCAGGACGCGCAGTCCCATGTGGTTCGCCGCGATCACTTCGGGCACGGTGGACATGCCCACCAGGTCGGCGCCGATGGCGCGTAGGTAGCGGATCTCGGCCGGGGTCTCATAGCTCGGCCCCAGCATGGCCGCGTAGACTCCCTCGTCGAGCGGGATGCAAAGGCCGGCCGCGACGTCCTTGGCGGTGTCGCGAAGCGCGGCAGGGTAAGCTTCGGACATGTCCGGGAAGCGCGGGCCGAGCGAATCGTAGTTGGGGCCGACCAGCGGGTTCGAGCCTTGCAGATTGATGTGGTCCGAGATGAGGACCAGAGCCCCGCGCGAGTAAGAGGGGTTGATGCCCCCCGCTGCGTTGGTGAAGACGACCGTGCGCACGCCGAGGCAGCCCAGCACGTGTACCCCATAGGTCACCTGCTCGGGCGTGTAGCCTTCGTAGAGGTGGACGCGGCCCGCCATCACCGCGACCCGCGCCTGGCCGCAGAAGCCGGCCACCAGCTTGCCCGCGTGCCCAACGGCCGTCGGCTGCGGCCAGCCGGGGATCTCGGAATAAGGGATCTCGACGCGGCCGGTCAGTTCTTCGGCGAAGGCGCCGAGGCCGCTGCCGAGGACGACCGCGATCTCGGGGGCGACAGGAAGGCGTGGGCGAAGGAACTCGATGGCTTCATTCATAGGAGGATTCCAGCAATGCAGGCGGACATAAAGTTGGCCATTGTTCCGGCGGCGACGGCACGCAGGCCGAGGCGCGCCAAGTCGGACTTGCGGCTCGGCGCCAGCGCGCCAATGCCGCCCACCTGGACGGCAATCGAGCTGAAGTTGGCGAAACCGCACAGCGCGTAGGTGGCGATGATGAACGAGCGCGGATCGAGCTGGCTCCGCATGGGGCCGAGCTGCAGGAAGGCGACGAATTCGTTCAGCACCAGCCGCGTGCCGAGCAGGTTACCGATGGCGGTCGAGTCCTTCCAGCTCACGCCCAGCAGCCAGGCCACCGGGGCGAACAGGAAGCCGAAGATCCGCTCCAGAGAGGGTACGTGTAGCCAGCCCAGCATGCCGTTCAGCATGGCGATGAGCGCCAGAAACGCGATCAGCATGGCGGCTACATTGAGCGCCAGGTGGAGGCCGTCGCCGGCGCCGCGCGCGGCGGCATCGATAACGTTGACTCCCGGCTTTTCGATCTCGATGTCCACCCGGCCGACGGTCTCCGGCTTCCCGGTTTCGGGATTCAGCATCTTGGCCAGCATGATGGTGGCCGGAGCGGTCATGATCACGGCGGTGAGAAGGTGCTTGATGTCCACTCCGGCGATCTTGACATAGGCCGCCATCACCGCGCCGGAAATGTGCGCCATGCCGGCGGTCATAACGGTGAACAGCTCGGATTCGGTCATGCGGTCCAGGAAGGGGCGGACGGTGAGCGGCGCCTCGGTCTGGCCCATGAAAATGCTGGCGGCGACATCGGTGGATTCGGCGCCGCTCGCGCCCATCACCTTGAGCATCACGAGCGCCATCCCGCGGATGACGATCTGCATGACGCCCAGGTAATAGAGGATGGAGAAAAACGACGCGATGAAAATGATGATGGGAAGAACCTGGAAGGCGAAGACCAAGCCGAAGGGGCCGGTCTTGGTCCCGAGCGGGCCGAAGACGAACTTGCTGCCGGCCTCGGCGTAGTTGAGCATGGCGCTGACCGCGACGCTGGCGGCTTCAAACAGCCGGCCGAAGGGGGTCTTGAGAACCAGGAAGGCGAAGCAGAACTGAAGTCCCAGACCCCAGATAAGGACGCGCGGCTGGATGGCGCGCCGCTTTCGGGAAAAGGCGAAACAGACGGCCAAAATCGCGACCAGCCCGAGGATGCCTGTGAAGCGGGCCATTGGCAACTCGGCAGGCTAAAGCCTACCCTACTGTTTCCAGAATCAGCTCGCGCTCTTCGGGGGCGTGCGTGGAGATCCGGAACGCGTCCTCGACGAGTTGCGCGGCCTCTTCGATGCCCTCCTCCTTGGTGTAGTAGAGGCGGCAGAGCACGGCGCCGGCTTCCACCTTTTCGCCCACCTTGACTTCGAGAATCACGCCCACGGCCGGGTCGATGACGTCGTCCTGTTTGTCGCGGCCCGCGCCGATCATGTTCGAGGCCAGGCCGATGTCCTCGGACGCGATGGCGCTGACGAAACCCGAGCGCGGCGAAGCGACTTCGCGAACTCCGCTGGCATTGGGCAGCATGTCGAACCGGTCGAGCACCTGCGGGTTGCCGCCCTGGGCCTGGATGACTTCCTTGAGCTTGTTGTAGCCCGAGCCGTCGAGGAGTTTGCGCTGGGCCATCTCGCGCGCTTCGTCCAGGGTCTCGGTAAGCTTGCCGAGGAAGATCATGCGGGCGGCCAGTTCGAGCGAGAGCCGGGTGAGGTCGTTCGGACCGGCGCTCTGAAGAGTCTGCGAGACCTCCATGATCTCGAGAGCGTTGCCGATGGCGTAGCCGAGCGGCTGGCCCATGTCGGTGATGAGGGCCTGCACGCGCTTGTCGGCGCGCCGGCCGATGCCGACCATCAGTTGCGCCAGGCGGCGGGCGTCCACCTGCCGCTTGGTGACGGCGCCGGAGCCTACCTTGACGTCGAGCACTACCGCGTCCAGACCGGCCGCCAGCTTCTGGGCCATGATCGAGGCCGCCAGGATCGGGATCGATCCAATCGTCGCCGTGGCTTCCCGCAGCGCGTAGAGGCGGGTGTCGGTGGGCGCGAGTTCCCCGGCCTGTGACGTGAAAGCCAGCCCGGTCTTCGCCAGTTGCTCCTTGAAGTCTTCCACGGAGAGGTCGGTGCGGAAGCCGGGGATGGCCTCGAGCTTATCGAGGGTGACGCCGGCATGGCCCGTGGGGCGGGTCGAGATCATGGGCACCACCACGCCGGCCGCCGCGGCCAGGGGCGCCGCGATCAGGCTGGTCTTGTCGCCGACGCCGCCGGTGGAGTGTTTGTCCACCTTGGGCCCGGGGATTGCAGACAAGTCGAGCGTCTCGCCCGAGCGCACCAGGCAGTCCGCCAGCGCGCTCACTTCGTGGTCGGACATTCCGGCGAAGTACGTCGCCATGAGGAACGCCGACATCTGGTAGTCCGGAACGTCGCCGCGGGTATAGCCTTCGACCAGCCAGGCGATTTCCTCGGCACTCAGTTCTTCGGCATCGCGTTTTCGGTGAATCAAGTCGACGGTTCGCATTCGAGAAAACTTAGGCTACCACCTTATGTGGGTAAAAGTAAAGGTTTTATAACAGCTTAGGGGATCACGTCACAAGGTTGGGGTGGGGTAAGGGGGTGCGATAGCGGCCCGCGAAAACCTCTCCGAACAGCTCCAGAACCTCATCGTGCACGAGTGCGTTGTCGGCCAGCACGTGCGGCCCGCCGATTTCGAACGGTCCTCCGCGCATGTCCGAGACCTTCCCGCCAGCCTCGGCGACCAGCAGGACTCCCGCGGCCATATCCCAGGGTTTGAGGCCGAATTCCCAGTAGGCGTCGAGGCGGCCGCAAGCCACGTAAGCCAGGTCGAGCGCGGCCGAGCCGGCGCGCCGGGCGCCCTGCGACCACATGGACATCTGGTAGAAGAAGTGGACGTTGACGTTGAGGTGCCGTTTGCGGCTGGGGAAGCCGGTGGCTACCAGGGCTTCCTCCAGGCGCGGGATCTTCGAAACCTGGATGGGGCTGCCGTTCAGCCACGCGCCCGCGCCCAGCTCGGCGGCGAACATCTCGTCGCGCAGGGGATCGTAGATGCAGCCGGCGATCATTTGGCCTGCCCGCTCGAGCCCGAGCGTGACGTTGAACATGGGGAAGCCGTGGAAGAAATTCGTGGTGCCGTCGAGGGGATCGACGTACCAGCGGTACTCGGAGCCGGCGTCGCGGCCGCCACCCTCCTCGGCCACGATGGAATGCGTCGGAAAGTGGGCGCGCAGGCGCTCGACCACCAGTTGCTCGGAGGCGCGGTCGGCCTCGGTAACCAGGTCGAATTCGCCTTTGAGCTGGTAGGTTACCCGCTTCTCAAAGTACCGGGACAGCAGCGCGCCCGCTTCGCGTGCGATCTCCATGCTGGTTTCGAGGAATGAGGGCATGAGAAAACCAATGTAGCAGACGCGGGCCGGGAGCCCGTGGGACAGGCCTCCGGCCTGTCTCACTACTCAATTTCGCTTAGATACTTGATCTGGTGCTTGAAGATGAACAGGTTGGGCTCGGGCTCGCGGGTAAGCCGGATGAAGGAGGTGTCGTAATACTCGATCGTTCCGGTGACCTCTTCGTTGTTGAGCAACCGCACCCGGACGGGAATGTGGTTGTCGATCAGGTATTTGATGTAGCGGACCTCTTCATGGGTCTGCTCGGGCGGACGGGATCGGGGTTCGCTGTTTCTCGTGCTGTTCATTTTGCGGGGCGCCACCCTTTCACGCCCTTTGGAGGTTCAGTTTCCCCATAATAGCCGCTCCGGGCCGAAACCCGCAAATCCGGCCGCTTCAGTCTGATCTCGATGCGGTGGAAGGGGTCCTTGGTGAGAGGGACGTTCTTGGGATAGTAGGCCAGCAGGTATTGGGTGCGCAGGTCGCGGATAATCTCGAGAAAAGCTGCGTCGAGCGCGTCGCCCAGCGCCGGGGCGAAGACCCGCCCGCCGGTGCTCTGGGCCAGCGTTGTGAGTGCGTTCTCTCCGCCGGTGTTGCGGCCGGCGTCGTTGGTGATGGGCACCACCAGGACCGGGTACACCACGGTATCGGACATCTGCGCGGCACGCAGCGCGTCGTGATAGGTCTTATAGCTGGTGGTGTCGCCACCGTCGGTCACCGCAATGATGACGTGGCGTCCCTCGCGCCCTTCCAGGCGGCCGGCGGCCAGATAGATGGAGTCGTAGAGGCTGGTGCCGCCCTCGGAGCGGATGCCGCGGAGAGCGCGATCGAGGCGGTCCAGGTTGTGCGTGAAATCGGCCAACTGGATGGTCTCCCAGTTGAAGGCCAGCAGCCCGGCGGCGTCGTCGGGATTGCCTTCGTGGAACAGGGCGCGGAAGAAGCGGTTGACCGAATCGACCTCGTACTTGAGATCGATGCCGGTGGAGGCGCTGGTGTCGATCATCACCGTGATGGACAGGGGCTGCTCGGTACGGTGCTCGAAGACCGCGAGTTGCTGCGGCACACCGTTGTCTAGGATCTGGAAGTCGTCTTTAGAAAGGCTGCCGATGAGCTGGCCGGAACCGTCTTTGACGGTGGCCAGGACGCGCACCAGGTGGACATCGACCTGGAATACCGGCTGTTTGTCTTCGCCCCGCGCCGACAGCGCGGCCAGCAGAAGAGCGCCCGCCCACGCGATCCGCCTCATGGGTTGCGCAGGGATTCGTCCCATTCGCCCTCCACCCAGACTTCGCCATCTTCGAAGTGCTCCTTCTTCCAGATTGGGACGGTTCGCTTGAGCCGGTCGATGCCTTCGAGAGCGGCCTTGAACGCGGGCCGGCGGTGGGGCGCGGTGACCACCACGGCCACGCTGGTCTCGCCGATCTCGAGCCTGCCGAGCCGATGCACGATCGCGATGCGCCCGATCTCGCGCGTGCGGGCGATCCCGGCGCCGATCTCGGCCATCAGCTTGAGGGCCATGGGCTCGTAGCACTCATAGTCGAGCCACAGCGTGCGCCGCCCCCGGCTGTTGTTCCGGACCACTCCCTCGAAGGCCACCACGGCCCCGTCTTCGCCGCGCAGCAGGCGCGCCGCCAGCCCGCGCGTGTCGATGGGCGCGCGGGTGAGGGCAAAGAAGTTCTCGCCGGCATCGGCCGTGCCGCCGCTGACCGGCGGCAGCAGGGCGATCTCGTCGCCGTCGGCCACGGGCTCCGAAGCACGGACAAACCGCTGGTTGCGCGCCAGCAGGATGCTGCGCTCCATGGCCCGCAGCTTCGGAAACTGGGAGGCGCAGTGCTCGAAGACCGTCCGGGCCGAAGCGCCTGCGGGGAGCTCGATCTCACAGGCGGCGCGGCCGATGACGTCCTTCAAGACGCCGAAGAACAGGACTCTGATGCGCACAGGAACCTTACAGCGTAACAGACGGTTTCGGAGGGGAAAGGGTTGCAGCGGGGGCGCGACAAGTCTGTGGACGCCAGTTGGGAGCCCGGCACCGAACCGCGCGCGTGAGCAAGCGGATATCTGGAGCTTGGTGGCGTTCCGCTCCCTTACGGTCGCGGTTCAGTGCTGATTACCCGATGCGCTTTGCAGCCGCCGCGAGCGCGGCCCGGCGGCGCTATAATTCTCTCTTCGTATGGAAACCTTTCACGAAGCCCGGCTGCGCGTGCGCTACGCCGAGACCGATCAGATGGGCGTAGTCTACTACGCGAACTACCTCGTTTGGATGGAAGTGGGCCGCGTCGAGTTCTGCAAGGCGGTGGGCTTCAACTATCGCGACATGGAGCGGGAGGACGGCGTCCTGCTGGCCGTCGCGGAGGCGCAGTGCCGGTACTTGTTCCCGGCGCGCTACGACGACGAGGTGGTGGTGAAGACCTGGATCGAGCGGGCCAGCCGCCGCCTGGTCGCGTTCGGTTACGAGATGCGCCGCGCCGAGGATGGCCGCGTGCTGGCGCGCGGCGAGACCAAGCACGTCTTCTGCGGGCTGGACCTGCGGCCGGCGCGCCTGCCCGAGAAATACGGCCCGATGTTCGGGCTCAGCGGGGGTTCGTGAAGGGGGGCTTGGGGGACCCACGGCGGGTGTCGGTGGCGTCCGGCTAGTGGATTCGCACCGCGCATTTCGTTGGGGACGCTTGGAGCGGACCCCGGGGGTGCGCTACTTGTGGGGATCAGAGCGGCATTGCCCTCCCCTTTCTTGCGCCGGGTACGTTCTGGATGATGTATATTGTTCAGCCATGGAACCGTGCTCGCTCTGTCTTCCCTCCGCTGATCGTGTTCTGCTTGAATCTGAGGCCGCCATCGCGCTTTCTGGTCCTTCTTCGACCAACGACGCTCGAGTCGTGGTCGTCCCGCGCCGGCACGTAGCTAGAATGTGTGAATTGACCGAGCAGGAGCACGACGATCTCCTGCAGGTGGTCGAAGAGATTCGGCAAGGCCTGGGTGGCCCAGCCTCGATCGCCGAAACCGTCGAATACGAGGAGGGTAAATCAAACGCCTTGCGGCACGCTCATGTGACTGTTACTCCTGCCCGAGAGGGGGATTCTAGTTGGGCCGCACTGGGGGGAAGGATAAGGAATCTACTAAAACGGGCCAGGGAGGAGTACTCCGAGTTCGGCGGCTGGGCTGCGATGCGGACCGGAGAGTGGGTCTGGGGACTCGTCGGGAAGTGTTTCAGGAACTATTGGGAGCGAGCGAACGTCGAGTACTTCTACAGGAAATACGGAACGCGCAACAAGAGGAAGATCAGAGAGGTGCTTATAGCCGTGGCCGCGAAGAACGCGGCTGTTCTGGGCGCTGTGACAGGCGCCGCGCTGACCGCTGATGAGATCACGGCTCTGGCCACCCTTGGTGAGGGTGGGGTCGGGTTGCCGGCAAACGTCGCGATCTTCGCGACGGCTCTCAGCACCGAAGCGATTCTGCTCCTGCGGTTCGAGCTGCAGTTAGTGGCAAACCTGGGCAAGCTGTACGGGGTGCCCCTGAAGCCGGATGATCCGGAGGACATTCTGACGATTCTGGCCTTTGCCGCCGGTGGGTCAGCTGCGGAAGCCGCCGGGAGGCTCGGGATGAGGGTCGGTGCCAAGGCCGCGGAGCGCGCGGTGAAGGGTGTGTTCCGGAAGGACCTCTTGGCTGCGCTGAAGCGCATCGCAGCCAAGATCGGCGTGAAGGTGCTGCAGCGATCAATCGTCAAATACACAGTTCCCGCGGCTTCGATAGGCATTGGCGCCGCTTGGAACTACGCCTCGGTAAGAGCCGTGGGGAGGGTCGCCTGCAAGCACTTTGAGGCTCGCGGCGGCAAGCTTGAGTGATTCCGCCCGAGCGAGCGAGTCCGACCTGGACTGGCAGTACACGGAAACTCGGCGAAGGATAACGGTGGGCAGGCGAAAGCGCCTGCCCCACGAAGACACCGCCGCTATGGCGCCGCGAGCGCATGGGTCACCTTCTTCGGTATCCCCTTAGGGTGGCAGTCGGCGCACTTCACGAAGTGGATGTTATGCGCGCTCCGGGTGTCCTTGAAGGTGGTGTCCATCTTCTCGACGTCGAGGCCGCAGTTGGAGAGGCGCGGGTGGCAGGTGGCGCAGGAGGCCCGCGTCTGCTGGCCGTGCCCCTGGTGGCACACCAGGCAACTGAAGCCTTCGTGGACGCCCAGGCCGGTGCGGTCGTCGCCCGATCCGGCGGGCATTCCGGCCGGCGCCGCGTGGCACTGGTAACAGAGCGCCTGCCGCCGGTCTGGGCTCATCCTGACCAGGCGGTCTCCGTCGCGCATCTCCGGTAGCGGCAGGATCCCGGCCGGGATGTGCGATTGCTCGCGGCGGTCGTAGAGCGCCAGCGACGGCGTCATAACCTGCTGCGAGGGTCCGGACGTCGGCACGCGTGGATTCGCGCGCACCAGCGGTTTGCCGTTGCGGTGCATCTGGTGGCAGGCCAGGCAGGGAATGGCCGGGCGGTTGGCCAGCGCGGGCGACCTTAAGCTCCAGGGGCCGCGCGTATCGATGGGAGTCACCAGGTCCCGCATGGCGCCCTCAAAATGCATCCCGTGGCAGCGCAGGCAATCGTCCATCAGCAGGCGCTGGGTGTTGTGCTTCCGGTCCAGGAAGATCTTGGCGTAGGTGACGCCGTGCGGGCCGGCGTTCCAATCGGCGTACTCGTGCTGGTGGCATTTCCCGCAGCGCTCGGCGACGGGATAGAGGTCGGTGTGCTTCAGGTGAATCTCGCCGCCCGCGCGGCCGGCCACGTGAGCGGCTACGCGGCGCAGGTTCGCCAGGTGGAAGCCGACGTCGAAGGTGAGCGCGCTGCCGTGGCAGGACGTGCAGGGAATGTTGCGGTGCGCCGACGACTGCCAGTGGTCGTAGGAGGTCTGGATTTCGTGACACCGCACGCACCCGCGCCCTCCCGAGTATTCGTAGTAGACGGTGGCGCCCGGCAGCAGCAGGACGGCCAGGGCCGCGGCCCCGATCAGGGCATACTGCTTGGCGGTCATAGGCCCTCCGCGGAGCGGCAGCGCAACGTGGTGGGGCAGGCCGTTTGGCCCGCCCAGGCAGGCGGAACCGCCTGCCCCACTCGGCGCTTCGGCGCTCCCCAAGCACCGGACCGCGCGCGAGAGCATGTCCCGATGAGACCGTACCGTCCCGCCGTCATAGCGCCTTCCCCTTCCACGCGCGCTTGAGGCCGTCCGAGGCGTAATAGGCGACGGCCATGATGGTGAGCGCCGGATTGAAGCCGCCGTTGGTCACGTGGACGCTGGCGTCGATCGCGTAGAGGTTGTCGTGATCGTGGACGCGGCAGTGCTTGTCGACGACCGACGTTTTGGGGTCGTGTCCCATGCGGCACGTGCCGGCCTGGTGCTGGCCCGCGCTGAGGTAACGCGCCGGCAGGGATTTCCAGACCGTCGTGGCGCCGGCCTCGCGGAGCCAGGCCTCGGCCTTGCCGGCGAGGAAGCGTCCGACCTCGACGTTGTGCGGATGACTGAGGCCCGAAAGCCGCGCGACGGGAATGTCCCAGTGGTCGCGCACCGTGGGATCGGCCTGCGCGCGGCAGTCGAACACGGGCATTTCCTGCACCGGCCCGCGGATGGCGATGTGGCGCCCATACGCCCGGCGCATGAAGTCCTTGTGCGCCTTGCCCCAGCGCCGCACGCCGGGCGGCGTCATGGAGCTGAACTGATAGGGGAGGCGGATGAATTCGTTGGCCAGCAGGCCGCCGCCGGCCAGGCCCGGGTTGCCGTGATTGAAGTCGCAGATGGCGATGTTCGCGCCCGGCCCGATGTCGTCGTAGACTTCCTGGTCGAACAGTCCGGTGGCGCCGACGTAGGTGTGCCCTTGCAGGTTGCGGCCGACCCAGTCGTAGCGGTTGCCGAGGCCGTTCGGGTACAGGCGGCTTTTCGAGTTCAGCAGCAGGCGGGCCGATTCAATGGCCCCGGCCGATACCACCACCAGGTCCGCCGGCTGTTCCTGGAGCCGGTGGCGCGCGTCGAAATACGCCACGCCCGTCACGCGGCCGCCGGCATCGGTCAGGATTTCTTTGGCCACGCATCCGGCGCGCAGTTCGCAGTTCTTGGTGGCCAGCGCCCTGGGAATCACCGTATTCTGCGTGCCGCACTTGGCATCCACTTCGCAGCCGAACCCGACGCACCAGCGGCAGCGCATGCAGGGACCGCGGCCGCCATAAGGCACGCTGTTGCGCAGCATGGGGATGTCGAAAGGATGCAGGCCGAGCCGCTCTGCGGCTGGCTTCAGAACGAAGTACTCGCGGTTCTGCGCCAGCGGCGGCATGGGGAGACGCTTGCGGCGCGGCGCGTGGAAAGGGTCGGGCGTCACATCGCCCGAGACGCCGATTTCCCACTCCGCCTTTTCGTAGAACGGCTCCAGATCGTCGTAGGAAATGGGCCAGTCTTCGAGCGTGCTGCCAGGAACGGCGCCGTAGGTCGAGCGCATGCGGAAATCCTTCTCCATGTAGCGCCACGCCATGGCGCCGTAGGAGAAGGTGCCGCCGCCGACGCACGCAGCGTTGTTCTGGTAGGCGCCCTCCTGCGGCCAGACGATGTGCTCCTTGCTGGCGGGATCGACGAAGACGCGCGGATTCGTTTCCTCGTCGGGTCCTGAGCCCGTGCCGAGCACGCTGGTGCGCTCGTTGCGCAGGTCGTCCTTGCGGTCGTCGAAGGCCGTGAACCATTTGCCGCGCTCGAGCAGCACCACGCGCAGGCCGGCCTCGGCGAGTTCCTTGGCCACGACGCCGCCGCCCGCGCCCGCGCCGACCACCACCGCGTTCACCCGTTGGAGCGCCATGTGGGCCTCCTGGTGCGGCGGGTCATGCCTTCGCCCGACAGGTCGTAGAGCTGGCGGCCGCGTACGGGGGCGGACGGCACGTTGAGCATCGCCCAGCTCGCATACTCGCGATTGCCGCCGTGCCGCGGATCGCCGTAGAAGCCTTGCATGGCGTGATCGCGCACCATTTCGAAAAACGGCTCGCGCCGGGCTTCCATGGCGGCCAGCAGCGCATCCTGCTCGGCGGGGGCGAGTGCGGCGAAGCGGGCGAGGGCGGGCAGCCCTTCGCGATAGGCGCGCCGGTACCTCTTGAGCGGCCCTGCGAGTTGGCGGTCGATATAGTTGACGACATCGGCGGCGGAGGCGCCGGGGTCCTGATCGGGCGGGATGATGCGATCGCAGACGGCGGCCAGGGTGGCCGCCTCCTCCACGCTGAAGAAGCGCCAGGGGCTCGCCTTGCCCCCGCAGGAGGCGGCGCTAGCGGCCGCAGCCGCCGCGGCGGCCTGCAGAAACTTCCTGCGCTGGACGGGACGGGACTTCATAAGGGCCTTCGGGTCTCAAAGGCTCGATTGTAGCCCAGCGGGGGCAGTGGCGGGGCGTGGCGTCGTGGGAAGGGCGGTCCAGTCTCTGCTTTGTTCCAGACTGCGTTCGGGGAGCTGGCCGGCAGCTCTGCAACGGGACTTCCGGCCCGCGAGGTTCCGTTCTGCGGGTCGGAGTAATCAAGCATCGAGCGATACGGCGGCGTGTAGGCAGTCGTGCTATCGTTTACGTCAAATCCTGACCACGGAATGAGGTAACGGAAACGATGAATAAGAATGAAATCCTGATAGACCTGTCCGAATCCGAGAGGACAAAGTTCGGGAAAGAAGACTTTGTGACTCAGTCCGTTCCGCAAAAGGTCTTCTCGAGCGTTTGGGCCGTCGAATCGGAGGTCAACAACGGCGGTTTTTCTCAGTACTTTCTTAATGCCAGCGCTGAAACAGCATCATTCGTTGCGGAAGCACTTGAAGCCATTGGCGCTCCCCGGACAGCCGATATCTGTCGGCGTGCGATCACGACTGCATTTCCTGCTGGGTTGCCACCGACGCCAGAGGAGATATCCTCAGCGGCAGCTGATATCTCCGACGGAGCGCTCGACAAACTAGGGGCTTTGGATACCGAGTTCTGCGCCTATCCGCACGATCTTACAGAGCTGCTGTTTGCTTATGTGTACGCGCACCCGGAAGAGTTTGGGACGCTACCGCAATCGGTCTAGCGAGGAGTGTAGACAGGATCAGGAGTTGCCGAAGACGCCTGCCGACGGAACCGCGCCGCTCCTACTTCCTCTTGAGCCGGTAGTCGCCCACCGCCGGCATACGCACCACCTCGCACATCTCGAACAGGCGCGAGCGGGCGCGCTCGCCAATGCGTTCCCCCAGCGTGGTGCGGTATTCGGGATGGGCCATCCCGGGGATGCGGCGCACGACGTCGTCGCCGGCATCCGGGTCCACCAGGTTCGTGGTTGCGATCAGCGCCTTCTGGTTATTGCAGCGATGGGTGACGATGGCCGTCACCGTGTCCTCGATCCAACCCATGACGCGGTGCGAGCCCAGGTCGTCGAGCAGAAGCACGGGGACGTCCAGGCAGGTCTGGTAGGCTTCGCGGTCCTCGGGCGCGGCGTCGGAGTCGTAGCCCGAGCGGACGCGCTCCAGCAGGTTGATGTAGTCGTAATAGGCGCCCTCGAAGCCGCGCGCCATCAGGCGGCGCAGCACCGCGATGGCCAAGTGGGTCTTGCCGGTGCCGGTGGGGCCGATGAACAGCAGGCCGGGCTTGGGAGCGAGCGGGAACTCCCGGGCGTAACCGGAGACCTTGAGCATCACCGCTTCGAGAGCCCGCGCGGCCCCCGGGTTCTCCGCCGGGAGGATGAAGCTCTCGAGCGCGGCGTTGCGGTAGAGAGGCGGGATGCGCGCGCCGCCTTCGAGGTCGCGCGGCGCTTCGGTTGTCGCGCAATCGCACTGCTCGGCGGCCGAGATGCCCTCGCGCTCGATGACCCGCCAGCCCGTGCCGCCGCACTTCTCGCAAGCCATAGGACTCATTATGCACGAAGGCTCGTTGCTCGTGGCTCGTTGCCCGTCGATCCAAAACGGATCAACGGGCAACGAGCCACGAGCAACGAGCGTCTTACTCAATCTCCGCCAGCACCTCGCCCGCGGCGACGGTCGCGCCTTCGCGAGCCGGCAGTGCCGCCACGCGGCCGGACTTGGGGGCTTTCAGCTCGTTCTGCATCTTCATGGCTTCGATGACGGCGATGCCCTGGCCGGCTTCGACCGCGTCGCCTTCGGCCACCAGCACGCGCACGACCTTGCCGGGCATGGGCGCGGTGACGCGCTGCCGTCCTTCCTGGCCGAGGCCGCGGGGCCGGCGGATCATCCGGCGCGGGTCCACGACCTCGATCTCGAAGCGCCGGCCGCCGATGGTGACCGCCCAGGCTTCCTCGGTCCGCTCGATGCGCGCCTCGAAGCTGCGGCCACCGAGAAGGACCGAGTAAACTCCCGGCTCGGCCTCGAGGATCGAAGCCGCGCGCCCGTTCGCCGTCCAGCGGTCGCCCTGCCGATCGAGGCTCAGCGGAACCGCGCGGCCATCCACCATCACGGTCACGGTCATCGCAGCAACTCCTCGCGGCCCGACGCCAGCCAGCGGTTGCCCGCCGGGCCGGCCGAGGGCGCCGCTCCACTGCGCGCCAGCGAGTGAACGGCAGCCACCAAGGCCGCGGCGAACTCGGCTTCGGCATCTGCGGCCACATGCGGCGCGCCGTTGCGCTCGAAGAATTCCTCGATAAAGCCTGTGTGCAGCTCCGCGTTGCGGTACGCCTCGCTGGCGAAGACCTGGCGGTAGAAGCCGAGTGTGGTCTTGATGCCGTTCAGCGTGTATTCGTCCAGCGCGCGCTCCATGCGCCGGATCGCTTCGGGCCGGCTGCCGGCCCACACGGCCAGCTTGGCCACCAGCGGGTCGTACTCCAGGGGCACGGTCCAGCCGAGGTAGGCGCCCGAGTCGATGCGGATGCCGGGTCCCGCGGGCCGGCTCAACTGGGTGATCGTGCCCGGCGAGGGATAGAAGTGGTTGTACGGGTCTTCGGCGTAGACTCGGCACTCGATGGCGTGGCCGTTCCAACGCACGTCCTGCTGGCGGATGCCCAGCGGCTCGCCCGCCGCCACGCGGAGCTGCAAGTGGACCAGGTCCAGCCCCGTGACCAGTTCCGTGATGGGGTGCTCCACCTGCAAGCGCGTGTTCATCTCGAGGAAATAGAACCGGCCGTTGCGATCCACCAGGAACTCCACCGTGCCCGCGTTGGTGTACCCCGCTGCGCGCACCACCTTGAGCGCGGCCTCTCCCATCGCCTCGCGCATTCCGGGCCGGCAGGCGACGAGCGGGGAAGGACACTCTTCGATCACCTTCTGGTGGCGGCGCTGTATGGAGCACTCGCGCTCGCCCAGGTGCACCGCGTTGCTGTGGCAATCGGCGAAGACCTGGATCTCGATGTGGCGCGGCCGCTCGATGAGCTTTTCGATGTAGACCTCGGCGCTGCGGAAGGAGCGCTCGCTTTCGCTCACCGCGTCGCGCCAGGCCGCGGCGAGGCCGGCTTCGCTGTCCACGCGCCGCAGACCCTTGCCGCCTCCGCCCAGGGCCGCCTTCAGGAATACCGGGTAGCCGAATCCGGCCGCGACCTCGCGGGCTTCTTCGACGCCCGAGAGCGGCCGGTCCGTGCCGGGCACAACCTCCACGCCGGCGGAGCGCGCCACTTGGCGCGCGGTCGTCTTCGAGCCTAGCGCGCGAATGGCGGCTGCAGAGGGACCGACGAACACAATGCCGGCCTGCTCGCAGGCGGCGGCAAACTCGGCGTTCTCGCTCAGAAAGCCGTAGCCGGGGTGAATGGCCTCGGCGCCGTGCGAGCGGGCCGCCTCCAGAATGCGGTCGATGCGCAGGTAGCTTTCGGAGGAGGGCGCCGGGCCGATATGCGCGGCTTCGTCCGCCATGCGGACATGGAGCGCGGCGCGGTCGGCGTCCGAGAACACGGCCACGCTCGGAATCCCGAGCTCGCGCAGGGCGCGGATGACGCGCACGGCGATCTCGCCCCGGTTGGCCACCAGAACTTTGCGGAACATACCCGTCCGGTCCCATGTTATCGTGGCAACAGTATGCCCGAAGAAGGCATTCAAGGTTCCCTGAAGACGCGGGGCATCCGGGTGACGCGGCAGCGCCGTATCCTGCTCGACCTGATCGACCGCTCGGGCCGCCATCTGGACGCCGACCAGCTCTACGAGCTGGCCAAGCAGCAGGACCCCAAGCTCAACCGCGTGACGGTGTACCGCACGCTCAAGATGCTCAAGCAGGGCCAACTCGTCGATGAGCTGGACCTGATGCACGTCGAGGGCGACCAGCACTACTACGAAACGCGGTCCAAGCAGGAGCACGCGCACATCGTGTGCCTGGGCTGCGGAAGAATCGAGGAGTTCTACGGCGAGCCGCTGCACCGGCTCCGCAAGCAGATCGAAGCGCACCTGGGGTTTCAGATTCTGGTAGCCCGCACCGAAGTGGGCGGCTACTGCGCAACCTGCCAGAGGCTGCGCGCGCAGGAAATGGAGCGGGCGGCGGCCGCGCCGGTCCCGCCTCCGCCGCCGGCCGTCAAGAGCCGCAATCCGCGAGGACGCTAGTGCCGAAGACGCCGCTTGCTGACGCGCGCGGTTCGGTTCCGTCGTGGGGCAGGCGCTTCCGCCTGCCCAGGCAGGCCAAACGGCCTGCCCCACGCCATGGCGAGGTCGCCAAATGAGCGAGCCGCGGCAGGACGGCCTGGCCCCGGCGGCCCTGACCGTGAAGAATCCCTCCGGGGGCAAGCAGCGCGTGCCGATCGGCCGCCTGCCGTTCCGCATCGGCCGCCACGGCGACAACGAGCTGGTCCTGCGCGATAGCCGCGCCTCGCGCCAGCACGCGCAGATCGTCTCGGACGGCGGCGCTTACGTGGTCGAGGACCTGGCCAGCACCTACGGCGTGTTCGTCAACGGCACGCGCGTGACGCGCACGAAGCTGCGCACCGGGGACCGCATCGAGTTCGGATTCCCCGACTCCTACCAGCTCACCTTCGCCATCGAGAAGGCCGTGGCCGCCGCCAAGGAGGAAGCGCCGTCGCGTTCCGCGGCGCCGAGCCTGGCCAAGTTGCGCGCCACCCTGGAGGTCGCACGCGCCCTGGAATCATCGCTTTCGACCGATGAAGTGCTGGCGGCTGTGGTGGAGGCGGCGCTGGCCATCACCGGCTGCGAGCGCGGGTTTCTGCTGCTGCGCAAAGGCGGCGACCTCGAAGTCCGCGTGGGGCGCTCGAAGGCCGGGCCGCTGGCTCCCGACGACCTGCGCGTCCCGACGCGTCTGCTCCTGCGGGCGCTCGACCAGCGCAAGGATTTTCTGTCGATGAACTTCGATCCCCGCGCCGAAGCGTCCGAAAGCGCCGAGCGCACCATCTACTCCCTCGAACTACGTAGCGTGGTGTGCGTGCCGCTGGTGCGCGTGAGGACCGCGATGATCGACGAGACGCTGTCCATGTCCAACGTCGAGGACACGGCCGGCCTGCTCTATATGGATTCGCGCGTCCGCAACGCCGACCTATCCTCGGGCGGGCGCGAACTGCTCACCACGCTGGCGCTCGAGGCCTCCACCGTGCTCGAAAACGCGAGGCTGCTCGAAGAGCAATGGGTGCGCAAGCGGCTGGAGGCGGAACTTCACGTCGCCCGGCAGATCCAGCAGAGCCTGCTGCCGCGCGCCCTGCCCGCGGAGGGCTGGTTCCGGGCCGCCGCCACCAGTATCCCCTCCTTGCAGGTGGGCGGCGATTACGTCGATCTCCGGGCGGTGAACGAGACCTGCTGGGCGGTCATGATGGCGGACGTATCGGGGAAGGGCGTCGGCGCCGCGCTGCTGGCCTCGCTGCTGCAGGGGATGTTCGTGGCTTCGCCGTATACGCTCCTGAGCATCGAGGAAATGGTGACGCGCGTGAACCGCTTCCTTAACGAGCGGACCGGCGGCGAGCAGTACGCCACGGCGTTCTACTGCACGCTCGATCGCGACGGCGGCCTGCGCTGGATCAACGCCGGCCACCCTCCGGTCCTGGTTGTCAGTGCCGGTGGCGAACTGCAGCACCTCTCCGCCAACGGCACGCCGCTGGGGATGCTCCCGGAAGCGGTGTACACGGTGATGGAGTCGCGCCTGGCGGCTGGCGACAAGCTGGTCATTTACACCGACGGTCTGCTCGATTCGGAAAACGGCGAGCGGGCGGCGTTCGGTCTGAAACGGCTGCGCGAAACCGTGGCCGCGAACGCCGCGGGGAGCAGCCAGCAGATGCAGGCCGCCATCCTGGCGGCGGTCCATGCGTTCACCGACGGCGCGGCGGCGGCGGATGACATCACTCTAGCGGTCGTCGAGTACCGGCCGTCAGCGGCCGTCAGCGATCGGCCATCAGCCGTCAGCCGTCGGTCGACTTGATCCCCAGCACCGAACCGCGACCGTGAGGGAGCGGATGGGCCGATTGCTTGAGACAACCTCCGCGGGCGGCCCACTCATTTCGTGACAAATCATGCAGCTCTCGTTCGGCTTCGGGCCCGGCGAGAATCCGGACGCCAGTAGTGCGCTCGTCTCCAAGCTCGCCGCCGTCCTGGCGGCGGCGCGGCGCACAGCCGTCTATGGACCGCTGCTGGCCCGGGCGGGGTCCTTCGCCGAACTGTCGCCCATCGGCATTCACCCCTATATCGAAAACAGGGAGCGGTTCCGCAACCCCAAAGCGCCTGCGGCCAAGGCCCGGCCGAAGCATGCCGAACCCGGGGCCATCCGCGGTTCTCTCGAGGAACTGCTGCGCCTGGCCGCCCGCGTCGGCGCGGGGGAAGCGGCAGCGCCCGCGACGGCCCGCCGTATCGCCGTTCGCACGCCGCTCGGCGAGCGGCTGGCCTCCGAGCGCGCCCGCGACTATCTCTGGCGCGCCTTCGAGCTTCCCATCTTCGAGGAGCTCGTCGGTTCGGAAGGCGAGCCGTTCGCGGCCGAGTGCGAAGCCCATTCGGGATTCCACCTCGCGGCCGAGTCGGCGCTCTTCGAGGCCTGCTACGGCGAGCTGGTGGTGACCTCGCTGGTGGCCGTTCGCTACCCGATCCTCCGGATGAGGACGGCGTGGGTGGGAGCCATCGAGCGCTGCTCCTGCTCCTGTGGCGAGAGAGTGACGCGCTTCGTGCCGGTTGTGGTGGCGATGGGAGCCGTGCGCAAGCCGCCCGCGACGGCGCGATCTCCGCGCCGTGCCGCGCCGTGCCGTTGACCCGGTCGTGGCGGCGGTGTAAGCTCGGGCGCGCGAAGGCTGCGTCCCACTCGGTCGCCCCTGACACGTTCGGGCTAGCATTGTAGCAGTGCCCCCCGATCCCGCCGCCGAGCCCTCGCCCGTTCCAGGCGTCTCGCGGAACGTCTTCATCCTCGGCTTGGTCAGCCTGGCGACGGACGCGTCGAGCGAGATGATCTACCCGCTCGTCCCCCTCTTCCTCACGAGCGTGCTGGGCGCGCCGGTGGCGATTGTGGGCGTCATCGAGGGGCTGGCCGAGGCGACCGCGAGCGTGCTCAAAGGGGTTTCGGGCTGGCTCTCGGACCGGATCGGGCGGCGGCGTCCGCTGGTGCTGGCCGGCTACGGCCTGGCCGCGATCTCGAAGCCGCTGCTGGCGCTGGCCACGGGATGGCCGCTGGTGCTGGCGGCCCGCGTGCTCGACCGCTTCGGCAAGGGCGTCCGAAACTCGCCGCGCGACGCCTTGATCGGCGATTCGAGCCCGGAGGGCCTGCGCGGGCGCGCTTTCGGATTTCACCGCGCCACGGACCAGATCGGCGCCGTCATCGGCCCGCTGCTGGCCCTGGCGCTTCTAGCGCTTTTCCACCAGAACTTGCGCGCGCTGTTCGTGGCCGCGTTCGTCCCGGCGGCGCTGGGCGTGGCGATCCTGACCGCGGTGCGCGAGACTGGCCGCGGTCCGTCGCCGGACGCCGCGCCGCCGCGCTTCCGTTTGCGCGGGACTCCGGCGGCCTTCCGCCGCTTCCTGGCCGTCATGCTGCTGTTCACGCTGGGCAACTCCTCGGACATGTTTCTGATCCTGCGCGCGCGCCAGCTCGGGATCGGCACCGGCGCCGTGGTGCTGCTCTTCGCCGTCTACAATGCGGTCTACGCGGCCGCGTCGTATCCGGCGGGCGTCATCTCGGACCGCATCGGTCGGAAGCGGGTGATGGTGGCGGGGCTGGCAGTGTTTGCGCTGGTCTATGCGGGGTTCGGCCTCGCCCGCGGGCCGGGTTGGGTGTGGCTCCTGTTCGCGGTCTACGGGCTATACCAAGGCCTGACGGACGGCACTTCGCGGGCGCTGGTGGTGGACCTGGTGTCGCCCGGGCTGCGCGCCACCGCGCTGGGCGTCTACGCGATGGCGACCGGTTTGGCCGCGCTTCCCGCCAGCGTGATCGCCGGCCTGCTGTGGCAGAAGGTGGGTCCGGCCGCGCCCTTCCTGTATGGCGCTGCGACGGCGGCGCTGGCCTGCGCCGGGTTCTCGTTGGTCTGTAGGGATAGCTCGGATGCGGCTTCCACCGTGTTGCAAGGCACGCTATGAGGCGCGCGCGGATCCCGCACGTTTACTCCTGCCGGCAGAGGTCGATATCGAGGTGCCGGGAGACGCGGCAGATGGTCTCGACCAAACGGTCCACGTGGGCGTCGGTGTGGGCGGCGGTGCAGGAGATGCGCAACAGGTTTTCGGTGGCCGCGGGGCGCAGCACGGGATTGACGTAGATCCCTTCTTCGAGCAGACCCTTGCACAGGCGGCACAGGTCGATCTCGTTGGGAACCACCACGGGCACGATGGGCGTCTCGCCATCCAGAACGTCGCAGCGGCGGTTGCGCAGCGCGTCCCGCAGGCGGCGGGCGACGGCGATCAGCCGCTGCCGGCGCTCGGGCTCCTGGCGCATGACGTCCAGCGCGGCATTCACGGCCGCAACCGAGGCCGGAGCGAGCGCCGCCGAGAAAACGTACGGCCGGGCGTTGTGCTTCAGGTATTCGATGACCGGCTTGTCGGACGCCACGAACCCGCCCACCGAGGCCAGCGATTTCGAAAAGGTGCCCATCACGATATCGACATCGTCCAGCACGCCGAAATGCTCCGCCGCGCCGGCGCCCGTCGTCCCCAGCACGCCGACGCCGTGCGCCTCGTCGACATAGATGCGCGCGTCGTACTTCCGGGCCAGTCTCACCAGGCCAGGCAAGTCCGCCAGGTCGCCTTCCATGCTGAAGACGCCCTCCGAGACGATCAGCACCTTCTCGTCGGAGGAGCAGTTCTCCAGGCAGTGCTCGAGGTGGCCCATGTCGTTGTGGCGGAAACGCACCGTGCGGGCCGGGGAGCGCAAGGCGCCCTCCAGCAGGCTGGCGTGCATGGTGTGATCGCACAGCAGAACGTCGCCGCGGTCGGTGATGGCGGAGAGCGCCGCATAGTTGCCCTGAAAGCCCGTGCCGAAGATCATGGCCGATTCTTTGCGCACCAGGGCGGCCAGCTTCTCCTCCACTTGCACGTGGATGTCGAGCGTCCCGTTCAGCAGGCGGGAGCCGCTGCAGCCGCTGCCATACCGGCGCACGGCCTCCTGCGCCGCAGCCTTCACCTTGGGATGGTTGGTCAATCCCAGGTAGTCGTTCGAACCGAACATCAGGACTTTGCGGCCCCGCAGGCGGATTTCGCCCGGTCCACAGCCCTCGTGCCCTTCGAAAACCTCGAACCAGATGTACAGCCCGGCGTCCTGGAGGTCCTTGGGACGCGTGAAGTTACGGCACTTCTCGAAGAGGTCGTTACTGGCCTTTGCTTCCTGCCGGCCACGTGCGACCGAAGTTGAGGGGGATGAGCTCCGCATGTTCAGTTCCATTCGTAAATGCGATAGGTCTTGTACCGCTTGCCACCGAGAGCCTCAGCCGATCGAGTCATCAGCGTGTTGTCTTCCAAGATCCACGACATCTCGTAGTCGCGGTAGCCCAGCCGGATTGCGTGCCGCAGTAATGCCGCGTAGAATCCTGCGGCCACACCCGCCGTCCGGTACTCCTCCAGCACGCCCAGCACAAGAACGCGCACACTATGTATAGAGCGTTTATGATACAAGATTTTCAGCAGTCCCAGCGGTAACAATCTTCCATTGGTGTGCTTGAGCGCCTGGTTGATGTCCGGTAACCCGAGCGCGAAACCCACCACCTTGCCCCGGACTTCGCCTAGCAGCACGAACCCAGGTTCCAGTATAGCCTTCATGTCGTGAGCCATGAACATGAATTCATCCCGCGTGACCGGGACGAAGCCCCAGTTCCGGCTCCAGGCGGAGTTGTAGACGTTCCACACCAGCTCTACGTCTTCGTCGAAGGCCTTCATACGGATGGGACGAATCCGGATGTCATGCGCCTTGGCCGAGCGGGCGGCCAGGCGCTCGAAGCGCTCGATATGAGAGCCGTCCGTAGTGGAGTAGTATGCGTACAGATCCTTGGCTTTGTGAAGTCCCACGCCCTGGAGGAGGGCGTCGTAGTAAGGCGGATTGTACGACATCATCACCAGAGGGCAGGCATCGAAGCCCTCCACCAGCACCGCGCATTCGTAATTCGTGGAGGGACTCACCGGACCGCGGATCACCTGCGCGCCGCGCTCCAGCAGCCATGTGCGGGCGGCGCCGAGCAGACCCGCCGCGACCGGGGGCTCATCCACGCACTCGAAGAACCCGAAGAACCCCGCCTGCTCCCCGTGGAACTCGTTGTGGTTGCGATCCTTGATAGCAGCCACGCGGCCGACCGGCCTGCCATCGCGGAGGGCCAGGAAACACTGCATCTCCGCGTGGGCGTAGAACGGGTGCTTGGCCTGATCGAACAGCTCTTTCTGCGCAATGCGCAATTGCGGGACCCAGTAGGGGTCGCCCCGGTAGAAGGAGTAGGGGAAGTCGATGAACTGGCGCAAACCGCGCTTGCCTTGTACAGGGACGATCTCGAATCCGCTCAATTGCACACTTCCGTCGAGGGTTTTGGAGCTGAGCGCGGACGGACCCCTACGCCTGAATACAGGACCGGCGATACGGCCAGAACCGCTACAGCCAGCACGACGCCTGCAAACACATCAACCGTGTAATGATAGCGCAGGTAGACCGTCGCTGTGACAATCAAAATCGTGTAGAGAGAAAATAAGGCGAAGAGACGCTTCGACACCACGCGGCTGCTCCACCAGGCAATCATGGTCATCTCGGTATGCCCGCTGGGGAAACAGTCGTATTGGGCGGACTCCATGCGGTTCAGCAGACGCTGCATGGGATCGAAGAGCCATAGGCCATGAAGATCCACGTGCTGCAGGTGGGCCAGAAAGAACCGGGGACCGCGCACCGGAACCAGGAAATAGCCCACGTAGGAAGCCAGGAAGCCTAGCGTCACCACGAAAGCGTAATACCGGAACTCCGGATACAGCTTCTTCGCCCAGATTGCCACCGCCACCAGGATCACCGACGGTATGAACACGGTGTAGGCGATCTGGAGGAACTCGGTGAGCCCTGGATTCTGCAGCCGCTCGAGCCACACGGTGGGGTGCGCTCCCCAGATCCGGTAGTCGAGCGAAGCCATTTGAGCATCGAGGTCGGTGTGCCGGGTGGCTGGGATGAGGATTTCCATCTCCTTGTAGCAAACCGGGATAAATGCGAGCGGGTACCAATGGTGGAAGAATGTCGCTGGCTGGGGCCAGAAGCGGGCCCTGGCCGCCACCACGACGAGGGCAATTCCAGCGGCATGGGCAGCCAGGATCAGCGCCGCTCCCGGCACCTCTTGGAAGTTGATCCCGATGAGCAGGGCCCCCGCGGCCAGGTAGCCGATGAACAGGCGGTCGACGGGCCAGAATCCGGAGCTCCGGGCCGGCGCGTGCGGGGCGCTCACCACTTCAGCCATTTTGAATCTTTATACCACGCCAGTGTCTCTTCAAGCCCCTCCCGCAGGCTACGGGCCGCCTCGAAGCCCAGCTCCTGCCGGGCCCGCGTGGGATCGCACGTCCAGTAATGGCAGCGCGCCTCGACGATTTTCTGACGCGAAACGATGCCGGGTTTGCCGCGCAGGCGCGAGACGCCCTCCGCGCACCAGCCGGCGAGGTAGGCCAATTGCGGCGGTATCCGGACCGACCGGACGCGGCGGCCCATGACGCTGGCCGCGGTTTGGGCGAACGCGGACCAGGAGACCGGCTCGGGGCCGGCTGCGAAGTAGGTCCGGCCGCCACACGCCTCGCTCGAGACGGCCAGCCACACCGCCTCGGCCAGGTCCTTCACGTGAATGTAGCTGAAGTAGGATTCTCCGCGGCCGATTTGGAACATCATCCCGTTGGCCACGGAGCGGAACACTTCGAGCACATCCGTGTCGCGCGGCCCGTAGACGACCGGCGGCCGCAGAATGACCGCGCTAGGGGCCAGCTTGGATGCGCGCACGGCGCTTTCCGCGGCCAGCTTGGAGCGGCCGTACCAGGTGAGGGGATGCGGCGCCGCCTCCTCGTCCAGCGGCGTGAGAGCCGGGCTCGGCCCGATGGCGGCCAGGCTGCTCACGTGAACGAACCGGGGCGGAGAACCGGTTTGCCGCTCGCAGGCGCGCAGGAGGTTCTCGGTGGCGCGCAGGTTGCCCTGGTAGAAAGCGG